>Ga0070659_100001560_pt1 | contig 16514 bp, 20 predicted proteins | sample KBSC23metaG_FD_64666 | JGI IMG/M metagenome (GOLD analysis project Ga0070659, IMG submission 64666) | Corn rhizosphere microbial communities from Kellogg Biological Station, Michigan, USA - KBS C2-3 metaG | ecosystem: Host-associated > Plants > Roots > Rhizosphere > Soil ... | reverse complement strand
GCCTCGGCAACCGCGCGCTCCAATACCTTGGTTTCATAAATGAATTCGCCGCGGATGTAGATGTAGCCGGCGCGCGCCCGCATCGCATAGCCGGCGATCAGCGAGCCTTCGACCAGCTTGTGCGGGTCGTGGCGGATGATCTCGCGGTCCTTGCAGCTTCCGGGCTCGGACTCGTCGGCGTTGATGACCAGGAAGTTGGGCTTCCCCGGCTTCGGCTCTTTGGGCATGAAGCTCCACTTCATGCCGGTCGGGAAGCCCGCGCCGCCGCGGCCGCGAAGCCCCGACGCCTTCACTGCATCGATGATCGCATCCTGGCCGATGGCCATCAGCTTCTTGGTGTCATCCCAGTCGCCGCGCAGCTGCGCCGCCTTCAGCCCCGCCTCCTGGAAGCCGTAGAGGTTGGTGAAAATGCGGTCCTTGTCGGACAGGGGCCCGGTGTAGCCCATCAGTGCGCCGCTCCGTTCATCACGAAATAGGCGACTGCGATCACGATCAGCGCCAGAATCCCGAACTTGATCAAGCCCTTGACGAACTTGAACGCCAGGAGCGCGAACACGACTGCGACAAGGATGGCGACGATCGTCATTTGAGCCGCTTCGGTCCTAACTTGTTCTGCGCGAGCATCACGATCCCGACGGCGAGCGCGATTATGATCGCGACCTTCAGGACCTTCAGCACGATCCCGATGAGGATGATGCCGATGATGACGGCGATGATGAGTCCGATCATTGCGTCCCCTCTCCCACTGGTCCCGCCGTCGGCGTCCATTGCGGCCGATAGTCATAATTGCGCTCGGCCATTTTCTTGAGCGTGGTCGGGCCGCCCTCAGGGCAGCTCGTCTGGCGGTCGACCTGCGGGCCGGGCTTAGGCGTCTTGCCCGCCGCGAGCGCGTCGAGGATCGCACCCATGCTCTCCTCGGTCAGATCCTCGTAATTGTCGTCGTTGATTTGGACCATCGGCGCGTTGGCGCAGGCGCCGAGGCACTCGACCTCAGAGAGGGTGAACAGCCCATCCTCGGTCGTTTTCCCCTTTTTCATCCCGCGCTTCTTGCACGCCGCAAAGACGTCGTCGGAACCGCGCAGCATGCACGGGGTGGTCCCGCACACCTGGACGTGGAAGCGGCCGACCGGAACGAGGTTGAACATCGTATAGAAGGTCGCGACTTCGAGCACTCGGACGTAAGGCATGCCGAGCTCCTTGCCGACGAACTCCATCACCGGAATCGGCAGCCAGCCCTGAGTCTCCGTCTCCGCCCCGACCTGCCGCTGGGCGAGGTCGAGCAGCGGAATCACTGCCGAGGCCTGCCGCCCCTCGGGGTAGCGGCCCACGATCGCCTTCGCCTGTTTGGCGTTGGCCTCAGTCCAGGCGAAACCCTCCCAGCGCGCACGCTGCTCGGCATCGTCGAGGATGGATTGGTTGGCAGCCATTAGCGGTCCACCTCCCCGAACACGACGTCGATCGCGCTCAGCACCGCGGTCGTGTCAGCGAGCATGTGGCCCTTCATCATGAAGTCCATCGCCTGGAGGTGCGAAAAGCCGGTCGGGCGGATCTTGCAACGATAGGGCCGGTTGGTGCCGTCGGCGACCAGATAGACCCCAAACTCGCCCTTGGGGCTCTCGGTCGCGACGTAAACCTCGCCAGCGGGCACGTGATAACCCTCGGTGTAGAGCTTGAAGTGATGGATCATGGCTTCCATCGACTGCTTCATTTCCGCGCGGCTTGGCGGGAAGACCTTGCGGTCGCCGGTCGCGACAGGCCCTTGCGGCATCTGCTCGAGGCACTGGCGCATGATCCGCGCCGACTGACGCACCTCCTCGACCCGGACCATGAAGCGGTCGTAGCAGTCGCCGCGCGTTCCGACGGGGACGTCGAACTCCATCTGGTCATAGACTTCGTAAGGCTGCGAGCGGCGGATGTCCCAGGGGATTCCGGCGGCACGGATCATCGGGCCGGAGAAGCCCCAGGCGATCGAATCCTCCTTCGAAACCGTGCCGATATCGACGTTGCGCTGCTTGAAGATGCGGTTGTCGGCAACGAGGCTGATCGCGTCCTCGAACAATTGCAGCCGGTTATCGAGCCAATCGCCCATGTCGGCGAGCATCTTCTCAGGTAGGTCGTAGCGCACCCCGCCGGCGCGAAAGTAATTGGCGTGCATGCGAGCGCCCGACGCCCGCTCATAAAATTGCAGCGTGTCCTCGCGTACTTCGAACAACCACAGGTTCGGGGTCATGGCGCCAACGTCCATGATGTGGCTGCCGAGATTCAGCATGTGGTTGGAGATGCGGGTCAATTCCGCCATCAGGGTGCGGATGTATTGCGCCCGCGGCGGCACCTCGAGACCCATCAGTTTCTCGATGGCGAGCACGAAGCTGTGCTCCATGCACATCGGCGAGCAGTAATCGAGCCGGTCGAAGTACGGCAGCGCCTGGGCGTAGGTCTTGTATTCGATCAGCTTTTCGGTCCCGCGGTGAAGCAGCCCGATATGCGGGTCGACCCGCTCGACGATCTCCCCGTCCAATTCCATGATCAGCCGGAGAACCCCGTGCGCTGCCGGGTGCTGCGGTCCGAAGTTGATCGTGTAGTTGTTGATTGTCTCATCACCGGGATCGCGCGGATGGCCGAGATCAGGGCCACGGCCGCCCGAACCGACCGCGACTTCGACCTTGCGCTTGCGGCTGCGCTCTTCGGTGCGGGTGTCGGTCACAATTTCTTCGCCCGCGGCTTGCGCGCAGCCTTCTTCTTCGGTGCCTCCGGCTTGACCGGCGGCGGACCACTCGCGGCGGGCGCCGGCGACGGCGCGCCCGGCTCTTCCGGCACGGCCTTCTCGTCGCCCGGGAGGACATATTCCGGCCCTTCCCACGGCATCAGGAAGTCGAAGGTCCGGAAGTCCTGCGGCAGCTGGACCGGTTCGTAGATCACGCGCTTTTCCGCTTCGGAGTAGCGCAGCTCGACATGGCCGGTCAGCGGGAAGTCCTTGCGCTGCGGATAGCCCTCGAAGCCGTAATCCGTGAGGATTCGCCTCAAATCAGGGTTTCCCGCGAAGCCGACCCCATACATGTCGAATACCTCGCGCTCGAGCCACCCCGCGACCGGCCATAGCGCCGTAACGCTCGGCACGGGCGTATTCTCGTCGGTCGACACCTTGACCCTGAGCCGCCGGTTCTTCGTGAGCGAGAGCAACTGATAGACGACCTCGAATCGCTCGGCGCGATCGGGATAATCGACCCCCGCGATCTCCATCAATTGCTGATATTCCAAGCCAGGAGTATCGCGCAATTTGTTGAGAACATTCGTGATTTCCTCGCTCTTCACCGTCAATGTGATCTCGCCCACGTGGCTTTTCACCTCGACGATCGCGTCGCCGAGCGCCTTCTTCGCGGCGTCGATCACCCCCTCGTCGGAGGCGGTCCTGGGAACGTGCGTTGCGACACTCACCGCTCGATCGTCCCCTCGCGGCGGATCTTCCGCTGTAGCTGGAGGATCCCGTAGAGCAGCGCCTCCGCGGTCGGCGGGCAGCCGGGCACGTAAATGTCCACGGGTACGATCCGGTCGCAACCGCGCACGACGGAGTAACTGTAGTGGTAGTAGCCGCCGCCGTTGGCGCAGCTCCCCATGGAGATGACGTACCGGGGTTCGCTCATCTGGTCGTAGACCCGCCGAAGCGCCGGGGCCATCTTGTTGCAGAGCGTGCCCGCGACGATCATCACGTCCGACTGGCGCGGGCTCGCGCGCGGCGCGGCGCCAAATCTTTCAAGGTCGTAGCGCGGCATGTTCACATGAATCATCTCGACCGCGCAGCAGGCGAGACCGAAGGTCATCCACCACAATGAGCCGGTCCGCGCCCAGGTGAACAAATCCTCGGCGGTCGTCACCATGAACCCCTTTTCGTCGAGGTTCCGACGAAGCTCCTCGAGCTTCTTCCTGTCAACGTCCCCTGGAACCAGGCCGGCAAGGCGCGCCAGCTCCTCCTCGCTCGGCATCGGGTCTTCGTCGGGGCGGAGCATCACTCCCATTCGAGCGCCCCTTTCTTCCACGCGTAAGCGAGGCCGAGACCGAGTTCGACGAGGAAGCCCATCATGGCGACCCAGCCGGTCCAGCGCGTGAAATCGAGGCTAACCGCCCAGGGAAACAGGAAGGCCGCTTCGAGGTCGAACACGATGAACAGGATCGCGACCAGGTAGAAGCGGACGTCGAACTCGGCGCGGGCGTCCTCGAACGCCGGGAAACCGCACTCATATTCGCTAAGCTTCGCAGGGTCGGGCTTGTTCGTTCCCGTCAGCCGCGAAACCACCATGGGCAGCACGACGAAGCCCGCGGATAGCCCGAGGGCGATAATTAGGAACAGCAGGATCGGCAGGTAGCCTGCGGCGACGCTTGCCAAGGGGAAACTCCGGGGCTTGAAAACTCGGGGCGGGCTTTACGGCAGGGCGTGGTGCATCGCAACCGGTCCGGGCCCTACAAGGGCATGCAGTTCCGCGACATTGAGATGCCGAGGATTTGCGCGCCCGTCCGGCGCTCCGTCTCGCCTCTTCCGACGCGTTCCCATCCGGAGTCAGAGACGATCAACAACCTCTTGCCGTCGAATGCGATTTGCGTTGGATCGTTGAGAGTCAAACCGTCCACCAACTCGGTCCGATCGATGCCGCCGGGCCGCATCCGGATCACCCAGATCCGGGCCGGCGCGGCACCGCCATTATAGACTCCGAGATAGGTCTCCCCGCACCGGACCAGCCCATCGATTCCAACGGACGGCTTGCCGTCCTGCCGCGGAAGCCAGGTCGTGGCGGTCGTCTTGAGGTCGATGCGGCCGATTCCTCGCTCGTAATCGGCAACGATGAGGTCCGTCCCCGAAGGAGCGAGTGCCGTTCCCTGCGCGCTCTTGCCGTCGCCCGGGCGATTGACCGCTCGAAGCCCGGATCGGCGGGGCATCAGCGCCCAGACCAGGCCGTTTTGGCTGTCGCTGACGAAAATGCCGCTTTGGGTGGCCGTGACGTCCCCCGGATGGAACGGCATCTTTGCTGGAGCCCACCGTCCCCGAATCCTGCCGAGACGATTGATCGCCACAAGCGCGCCCTGTTCGCATTTCGCGATTCCGGCCACCTCCGGGCAGTCCGCCGCGATCCACAGCAGCTTCCGGCCCCAGTCGAAGGCGATTCCCAGCGGATAAAGGCCCTCGGGCAAGGTCGCGATGGTTCGGCAGGTCTTCACGCAGGCCAGAATCTGCCGGTCGAGGACGCTGGACACGTAAATCGCCGAGCCGTCAGTCGCGACACCCTCGACGAGCCGATGCTGCGGTGGGACGGTGACGACAGCTTGCGGCTGGGCGACTGCGGCAGCCGCCGCGATCGCCAGGGCGATCACCGAAGCGCTCCGGCGACCAGCTTCTGCAGCTTGCTATGGATGGCGGCCGAGCAAGCGACATATTCGCGGCGCTCAAACGAACGGTCGCCGCCCCGATAATCGGTCACGAAGCCTCCCGCCTCCTTCACCAGCAGAACGCCCGCGGCCGTGTCCCATACGTCAAGGTCGTCCTCCCAGAAGCCGTCCATTCGACCCGCGGCCACCCAGGCCAGATCGAGCGCGGCCGAGCCGAAGCGGCGAATGCCCGAGACCTGCGGGCCTACCGCCGCGTAGATCTTGGCCCAGCCCTCCGGATCGCCACGCCCGCAATGCGGGATTCCAGTGCCGATCAGGCTTTCGTTGAGATCGCGGCGCGCCGAGACCCGAAGCCGCGCGTCCTGGAGCCACGCGCCCCTGCCCTTTTCCGCCCAATAGCTGTCGTCGGTCAGCGGCTGGTAGACCAGCCCCTGGGTGATTTCGCTCCCGCCGCCGGCTTTGCGTTCCTCGACCGCGATCGAGATTGCGAAATGCGGCACGCCGTGGAGGAAGTTGGTCGTCCCATCGAGCGGATCGACGATCCAGCGCGGCTTGTCGGGATTGCCTTCGATAGCGCCGCCTTCCTCGAGAAGCATGCCCCAGTCGGGCCGCGCGTTGCGAAGCTCGTCGACGATCGTCTGCTCGGCGCGCTTGTCCGCCATCGACACGAAGTCGGCTGGGCCCTTGCGGCTGACCTGCAGCTGCTCGACTTCCCCGAAGTCGCGGCGAAGGCGCGGCGCCGCCTTGCGCGCGGCGCGCTGCATGACGGTGATCAGGCCGGAATGGGCAACCATCTTATCCCCTCTCCTTCAGGGGAGGGGTTGGGGTGGGGTGCGACAGTCGAGCCTTCATCACCCAAGACCGGGCAAGCGCCGAGGTGGTTCCCCACCCCTGCCCCTCCCCTAAAGGAGAGGGGACGCTCAATCCGCTCGCCTCACATATTCCCGGTTGTAGACATCGACGACGATCCGCGTTCCGGCGGCAATGTGCGGCGGGACCATCACCCGCACGCCGTTATCGAGCTTGGCCGGCTTGTAGCTGGAGCTCGCGGTCTGACCCTTCACCACCGCGTCGGCCTCGACGATCGTCGCTTCGACCTGGTCGGGGAGCTGAACGCTGATCGGCCGCTCGTTGTAGAGTTCCATCACCACATCCATCCCGTCCTGAAGGAAGTCTCCCGCGTCGCCGAGCAGGTCCTCGGGCAATGACACCTGCTCGTACGAGTCCTTGTCCATGAACACGAGCATGTCGCCGTCATGATAGAGGTACTGATAGTCCTTGGTGTCGAGCCGCACGCGCTCCACGGTCTCGGCCGAGCGGAAGCGGACGTTGGTCTTGCGGCCGTCGATGAGGTTCTTCATCTCGACCTGCATATAGGCGCCGCCCTTGCCGGGCTGGGTGTGCTGGATTTTCACCGCGCGCCAGATGCCGCTTTCATATTCGATGATGTTGCCGGGACGGATGTCCACGCCGCTGATCTTCATGTCTTCTCTCGGAGAAAGTGATGGGAAAGAGCCGCCGCAGCCCCTAGCGGGCGCCCCTGTTTCCGGCAAGCAGCGGGTATGGGTTGATCGGAGTTCCGTGCCACCATGGCTCGCCCGGTGCCATGGAGTTGACCGCGAAATGGAGGTGCGGGCCGGCGGCGCTAGCGTCACCGGTGTGTCCAACCTGGGCGATCACCTGTCCGCGCTTCAGCTGCTGCCCTTCGTGCAACCCCGGCGCATAAGCCGACAGGTGTGCGTAATAATAGACCCATTTCTGGTCGGGCGAGCGCTCATAGATCGTGATTCCGCCGCGCACGCTGTTGAACAATTTCTCCACCGTACCGTCGCTGGCTGCGATCACGGGAGTTCCTTCTGACGCCATGATGTCGATCGCGTCATGCGAGCGGCCTTCCCCGCGCGCCTGGGTGAAAGTGTCCGTGAGCTGATCCGGCTTGATCCCGACCACGGGAAGCGCCAGCCCCGCCGGGCCGACCACCACTTGCTGCGACAGGACGATCGGCGCGGCATGCGGAGCTTCCACCGCCACGACGTTGCCGCTGCGCAGAACACTCGCCTCGCTCGAAGGGACGAAATTATAGAACCAGATCCAGAAGGCGCTGACGACCACCGCGGTGAACACGGACGTGAACAAAGCCGTGGCAGCAACCTTCCCCATGATGCAGGAACGATGGAGGAAACAACTGTTTCCGGCGGCTAGCCCTTCAGCACCGATTCGAAAGCCGCGACCGCTGCTGCCGGATCGTCCTTCCCCCATACTGCCTGGCACACCGCGATGAAGTCCGCTCCGGCTTCCACCAGCGGCTTCGCGTTGTCCGGCGTAATCCCGCCGATCGCGACGCAGGGGATTTCGAACAGGGTCGACCACCACGTCAGGATCGACGGTTCCGGACGGTAATTGGAGGGCTTGGTCATGGTCGGATAGAAAGCGCCGAAGGCGACATAGTCGGCCCCCGCCTCACCCGCTTCCATCGCGAAATGACGGTTGTCGTGACAGGTCTTGCCGATCTGCGCGCCAGGCCCGAGCAACGCCCGCGCTTCTCGCACGTCGCCGTCGCTCTGCCCCAGGTGCACCCCATCCGCGCCGATACGCTTGGCGAGAGACATGCTGTCGTTGACGATGAATGCGACTTCGGCGTCGGCGCAGATGCGCTGAAGCGGCTCGGCCAGCCGAGCGAGCTGATGCTCGTCCACATCCTTCACCCGCAGCTGGAATGCCGTTGCAATTTCGGGTGCCAGCGCGGCCTTCAGGCGGTCCGGAAAGGCACCACTGACCTCTTGCGGGCTGATCAGGTACAGCTTCGCCGGCGCCGTCCGCTTGGGCGGCGGGAAGTCGATCGGCTCGAATTCGGCTTCGTCCAAGGTCAGGCTGGAATCCTCGCGACCGACGCCTCGTAGATTTCGTCGATCGCCTGACCGAGCGTACGGTTGAATTCCTCATCGCTCTGTTGGGCGCGAAGATCCGACAGTAGAGCGCGGCTGAAGCTCGCGATCATGCCCGGGTTCTTCGCCAACTCGCGGCAAGCTTCCTGGCGGCTGAAGCCGCCGGAAAGCGCCACGACGCGCAAGACCTTCGGATGGTCGATCAGCGGGTCGAAAAGGCCGGGTTCCGCGGGGATCGACAGCTTCAGCATCACGCGCTGGCCTTCAGGAATTCCGTCAAGCTCTTCGGTTATCGCGGAAAGCAGCAGCCGGTCGCTTTCGGCGCGATCGGCGCTCTTGATGTTCACCTCGGGCTCGACGATCGGCATCATTCCGTGCGCGAGCACTTGCTTGGCGACCTGGAATTGCTGCGCGACGAGCACCGCGATTCCGCCGAGGTTGGCGGAATTGATGACCGACCGTTCCTTGGTCCCGAAAACACCCAGCGACTTGGCACGCTCCAAAAGCGCATCCAGGCCGGGCATCGGCTTCATCATCTGGACGCCGTTCTCTTCGGCCTCGAGCCCCTTGTCGATCTTGATGAAGGGGACGACACCCCGGTCGATCAGCGCTTGCGAGGTGGGCTTTCCGCCAACCTCACCGTCCATCGTTCGTTCGAACAGGATCGCTCCAATCACCTTTCCGCTGCCGAAGCTGGGCGCGCTGATGATGCGTGAGCGCATCTGGTGAATGAGGTCGTACATCTCCTCGTCCGTGGACCAAGCGCCCTCCTCGATCCCGTAGCCCGCGAGAGCCTTGGGCGTGGACCCACCCGATTGGTCGAGCGCGGCGATGAATCCGTCGCCCCGCTCCATCTTCGCTATCATTTCAGACTGGTTCATGGTCATCCCTGTTGTTCCAAAGCGGCGACGCCCGGCAGCGTACGCCCTTCCATCCATTCGAGAAACGCTCCACCGGCAGTGGAGACGAAGGTAAAATCCCCAGCGACCCCAGCGTGGTTCAGCGCGGCAACCGTATCGCCCCCGCCCGCGACCGAGACGAGCGAGCCTTCCTTGGTCAGCGCCGCCGCGGTTTTCGCCAACGCGACGGTGGCCTCGTCGAACGGCGGCATCTCGAACGCCCCGAGCGGTCCGTTCCACACCAAAGTGCGGCACGTCTTGAGCACGTCAGCGAGCGCTTCGACCGCGGCCGGGCCGATGTCGAGGATCATCTCATCCGCCGCGACTTCGTGGACGTTGACCGTCCGAAGGCCCGGCGGGTTCGGCGCGAATTCCTTCGCGACGACCACTTCATAGGGCAGATGGATCGTGCAGCCGGCCTCCTCGGCGCGGTCGAAGATGGCGTTAGCTTCGCCGGTCAGGTCGTGCTCGCAGAGGCTTTTGCCCACGTTCACTCCGCGCGCTGCGAGGAAGGTATTCGCCATCCCGCCGCCGATGATCAGATGATCGACCTTGCTCACGAGGTGAGAGAGCACGCCGAGCTTGGTCGAAACCTTGGCGCCGCCGACCACCGCCGCGACCGGACGTTCGGGCGAGCCGAGCGCCCGCTCGAGCGCGTTCAGCTCCGCTTCCATCGCCCGACCTGCGAAACTCGGCAGGAAATGGGTAATCCCTTCGGTTGAGGCATGGGCCCGATGTGCGGTCGAGAAACTGTCGTCGACATAATAATCGCCGAGCTCGGCCATCGCCTTGGCGAGCTCTGGGTCGTTCTTTTCCTCGCCGAGGTGGAAGCGCGTATTTTCGAGGATGCCGATATTGCCCGGGAGCATCGTGGTCAGCGCTCGCTCTGCCTCCGGCCCCTGGCAATCCTCGATAAAACGCACGGACCGTCCCGCGAGCCGGTGAACCGGCAGCACCAGCTGCGCGGTCGACATGTCGGGCCGTATCTCGCCCTTCGGCCGCCCGAAATGCGACAGCAGGAGGACCATCGCGCCATGGTCCGAGAGTTCAAGCACTGTCGGAAGCATTGCGCGCAGGCGCGTGTCATCTGTGACTTTCGCCCCGTCCATCGGAACGTTGAGATCGACGCGCACCAGCACCTTCTTGCCGGTCAAGTCCTCCGGCAAATCGTCGAGGGTCTTGAACCCAGACATCCTTATCCCAGGGCCGCCATCGCCGCGGCGGTGTCGACCATGCGGTTCGAGAAGCCCCATTCATTGTCGTACCAGCTGACGACCCTCACCAGCTTGCCCTCGATCACCGCGGTCTCGAGGCTGTCGATGGTCGAGCTGGCGCTCGTGTGCATGAGGTCGATCGAAACCACCGGATCGTCGGTGTAATCGAGGATGCCTTTCAGCCGCTGCGTTTCCGACGCGGCCTTGAGGATCGCATTGACCTCGTCGCGGCTGGTGTCGCGGCCCGGTGTGAACGTCAGGTCGATCAGGCTGACGTCGGGGACCGGAACCCGGATGGCCGAGCCATCGAGCTTGCCCTTGAGCTCCGGAAGCACCTCTCCCACCGCTCGGGCGGCACCCGTCGTCGTCGGGATCATGCTCATGGCTGCAGCGCGCGCTCGCCGGAGATCGGAATGGATCTGGTCCAGGATCTTCTGGTCGTTGGTGTAGGCGTGGACGGTGGTCATCAGTCCCCGCTCGATTCCGAGCGCGTCGTTCAGCACTTTGGCGACCGGCGCGAGACAGTTGGTCGTGCACGACGCGTTCGAGACGATCCGATGATCTGCGGTAAGCTTGTCGTCATTCACTCCGTAAACGACGGTCAGGTCGGCGCCCTTGGCCGGGGCCGAAATCAACACCCGTTTGGCACCCGCCTCGATGTGCTTCTCTCCGCCCGCCCGGTCCGTGAAGAAACCGGTGCATTCGAGCGCCAGCTCGACTCCGTTTGCCTGGTGCGGGAGGTTCGCTGGGTCTTTCTCGGCCGTCACCTGGATGCGCTTGCCGTCGACGATGATGTCGTTGCCGTCGGTCGTGACCTCACCGGGAAACTTGCCGTGCACGCTATCGTGCTTGAACAGCCAGGCATTGGCCTTGGCGTCGGCAAGGTCATTGACGCTGACCAGCTCGAGCCCGCAGTCGGGCCGCTCAAGGATCGCCCTCGCGACCAGCCGGCCGATGCGGCCGAAGCCGTTGATTGCAACTTTCGTCATTGGATTCCTCTTGTCTTCATGAAGTCAGTGACGCGCTCCGCGACCTTGTCGGAGGTGAGGCCGAAATAGTCGTAGGCGTCCTTGGCGGGTGCCGAGACGCCGAAGCGGTCGATGCCGATGCGGAGGCCATGGAGACCAGTGTAGCGCTCCCAGCCGAAAGTCGTCCCCGCCTCGACCGAGACGCGCAGGATCTCGCGATTGGAGACGTCCGGAAGCACGTCCTCGCGATAATCCGCTCCCTGGGCGTCGAAGCGCTCGGTGCAAGGCATGGAAACCACGTCGGCGCCGATCCCCTGCTGTTCAAGGCGCTCCGCCGCGTCCATCGCGATTTCGACCTCGGAACCGGTGGCGATGATGATCACCTTGCGGCTGTTTTCTGCGGCCTTGAGGCGGTAACCTCCCCGTGCGCAAAGGTTCTCGGACGAAGCCTCGGTCCTGAGCGGGGTCAGATTCTGCCGGGTCAGCGCGAGGATCGACGGCTCGTCGCTTGCAAGAGCCAGTGCCCAGCATTCCGCGGTCTCGACCGCGTCGGCCGGGCGGAAGACCTCGATCTGCGGCATCGCTCGAAGCGATTGGAGATGCTCGATCGGCTGGTGGGTCGGCCCATCCTCGCCGAGCCCGATCGAATCGTGGGTCATGACATAGATGACCCTGGCCCTTTGGAGTGCACTGAGGCGGATCGCGGGCCGCGCATAGTCGGTGAACACCAGGAAGGTCCCGCCATAGGGGATCACTCCGCCGTGCAAGGCCATGCCGTTCATCGCCGCGGACATGCCGAACTCGCGGATGCCGTAATAAATGTAGCGGCCGCTGTAATTGTCCGCGGTTAGCGGCTCGAGCCACTTTGTCTTGGTGTTGTTCGAGCCCGTCAGATCGGCCGAGCCGCCGATCGTCGCAGGGATCGCCGCGTTGATGGCTTCGAGCGCCATCTCCGAAGCCTTGCGGGTCGCGACGGGCTTCAGGTCGGCGAGCAACTGGTCGAGGTAGGGCTTCAGCCAGGAATCGTCGATCTTGCCGGAAAGGCGATCGAGGAACTCGTCCTTCTTTCCGCTCGCCTCGAGCCGCTTCTGCCAGTCGGCGTGCGCCGATGCCCCGCGGGACCCAAAATTGCGCCACGCCGACAGAAGGTCGTTCGGAATCACAAACGGCGGTTCCGTCCAGCCCAGTTCCACACGCGCTGCCGCGACTTCGTCCGCGCCCAGCGCCGCACCGTGAGTCGCCGCGGTGCCCTGTTTGTTCGGCGCGCCGTAGCCGATGATCGTCTTGCAGCGGATGAGGCTCGGTCGCGGGTCGGCGACGGCCTGGGTGATGGCTTTGCTGACCTTTCCGGCGTCTAGCCCATCGCACTCGACGGTGTGCCACTGCGCCGCCCTGAAGCGCGCGACCACATCCTCATTTCGAGACAGTTCGGTCGAACCGTCGATGGTGATGCTGTTGTCGTCCCAAAGGACGATGAGCCGCCCGAGCTTCAAATGCCCGGCGAGGCCTGCGGCCTCGTGGTTCACCCCCTCCATCAGGCAACCGTCGCCGGCGACGACAAAGGTGCGGTGGTCGACCAGCTCGTCACCGTAAACCGCGTTCAAATGCCGCTCGGCGACCGCCATTCCGACGGCCATGGCGAGTCCTTGGCCGAGCGGTCCGGTCGTGACCTCCACCCCCGGAAGCTCAAAATTCTCGGGATGGCCCGCGCATGGGCTGCCGAGCTGGCGAAAGCGCTTGATGTCCTCGATCGTCGGCCGGTCGTAACCCGTCAGGTACAGCAGCGCGTAGAGCAGCATCGATCCGTGGCCCGCTGAAAGCACGAAGCGGTCGCGATCCGGCCAGTGCGGGTCCGCCACATCGAACTTCAGATGTTTCGTGAAGAGCGCCGTCGCGGCGTCGGCCATGCCCATGGGCATTCCCGGGTGGCCGCTGTTGGCGGCCTCCACCGCATCCATCGCGAGTGCGCGAATGGCGTTGGCGAGGCGGCGTTGGGTCGGCTGCATGGGTCTCCAAGGCGGGGTTGCCAGGCCCTGGACTCCGGGGCCATTGATTGGGGCCCTTTGGAAGGTGAGCCGTGCAGCGTCAATGCTTGCCCGGAATCGGGAAGTTGCGTAGCTGAGACTCCATGGATGATGGTGGTTTGTCGGCGGCACTTCAGCGGGCGGAGTTGGCACTCCAGCGGATCGAACGCTCGCTCGCCGGTCGTGAGCCGCCGGCTGGCCGCGACGAGGAGCTTCGCGCCAAGGTGCGAGAAGTGGTCGAAGAGCTCGATGAGCTGATCCGCGAGGCCGCCGCCTGATGTCCGCCTTGATCGATATCTCGATCGCGGGCCGCACCTACCAAGTCGCCTGCCGCGAGGGTGAGGAGGACAATCTCCGCGCCGCCGCCCGACTCGTCGACGGGAAGAGCCGCGAGGCGCTCGCCGGTCTCGGCACTTTGTCCGAAGCCCGGCAGTTCCTGTTCGCGTCACTCCTCCTCGCCGACCAGCTGATCGAGAATCGGCCCGACTCGGTCCCGCCTCCGCCGCCGGCGGAACCCGCAGGACCCGATCCGGAAACGGTGCAGCGCGCCGAAACGCTCGCCCGCCGCCTCGAAACGCTCGCTGCGACGCTTGAGAACGAAACGTCCGCCCCTTAAGTAAGAATGGACGGGCACTACCCGGTGCGAGCCTTCGGAAAATCCCTGAGGCTTAGAATCCAATAGGGAGCTGTCCCTGCCCGGACCACATGGGTTTCTGTGGGGTCCGGATCACACGGCGCCCACCTGACGTTTGTGGCGTCAGAGGATTTTAGGGCAAACGGCCATGGTGGTCCCGTCACCTCCACCCGATTCGCCGGAACCGCGGCCTGAAATGGAGCCGCTGTCGAAGGAAGCTCTGCGTCGTGCCGCGCTCGACGCGCGCAAGGCGTTCGTCGCGACCTTGTCCGACGCCGACCGGGCACTCTTGGAACGGAGCCTCGCCGAGCATCTGACGTCCCTGTTCGCAGGAATGTCGGTCGTTGGGGGCTATTGCCCGCTTGGCAGCGAGATCAATCCGCTTCCGGCCATGGAAGAGGCGCGGTCAGTCGGCGCGATCGCCGCTTATCCCTGCTTCCTCAATCCGGCAAAGCCGTTCCGCTTCATCGCCGGCGACCCGCTCGAGCCTGGTCCGTTCGGGATCATGCAACCCGCCAAGCGCCATCCCGTCGTCGAGCCGGACCTCGTGCTCGTCCCGTTGATCGCGATCGACAGCCACGGTACCCGGCTCGGCCGCGGGAAGGGTCATTACGACCGCGCGCTCATTCACCTGAAGAAGATCGGGGCGCGCCTCGTTGGCGTCGGCTGGTCGCTGCAGCGGCTTGGAGTCACCATTCCAGCGGATGATTGGGATGTGCCGCTGGACGGGTTCGCCAGCCAGGACGGTCTCGAATGGTTCAGCTGAGCGACACTAAGCTTATGCTTTTATAGAATTTATCATTGAGTCTTGGCGTCGTGGCGCCAACTTGGGCAATCCAGCGTTTAGGCGCGGACGAAGCATCATCGAACAGGAGCGACTGTGACACTCATCCGGACCTCATTGACTGTGGCCGCGGCATTGGCGGTCGGGGCCGCTGCCTTGGGAGTGGCCCCGCGTCCGGCTCAATCGAGCGCGGCTGTACTGGTCGCCGCCGACCAAAGTTCAAGCGTAGCGTCCTTTTATCGCAATCGCGGCGGAGCGCCCCTGTGGTTCTCGCCGCGCTCCGGTTCGGCTGCCCAGCAGCTCGTCCAGCTTCTCGGCTCGGCGTCTGCCGACAATCTCGATCCGCGCCGTTACAATGTCCGGAACCTCGCCCGGGCCGTTCAGGCCGCTGCGAGCGGTAACCCGATCGCCGTCCAGCAGGCCGAGGCGATGCTGAGCACGGCGTTCGTCACCTACGTCCGTGACCTCAAGCACGACCCCGGAATGGGGGTTATCTACGTCGATTCCGAACTGAAGCCGACGCCTCCTTCCGCCGCGACGATCCTCGGCCAGGCGGCCGCGGCGCCCTCCCTTTCCGATTACGTCCAGAAGATGGGCTGGATGAACCCGATCTACGCCAATTTGCGCCTGGCGCTCGCGAGCCGGCTCTATCTCAACCCCCAGCAACGCCATCTGCTTTCGCTCAACCTTGAGCGCGCTCGCGTCCTCCCCTCGGGAAATGGGCGCTATGTCCTCGTCAACGCTCCGGCCGCGCGGCTCTACATGTATGAAAATGGACAAGTTGTGGACTCGATGCGCGTCGTCGCCGGCCGGCCCGATCCGGTCGCGCAAACGCCGATGATGGCCGCCTTCATCCGCTACGTTGCGCTCAATCCATATTGGAATTCGCCGGCGGACATCACCGCGAAGAAGCTCGCGCCGACCATCCTCAAGGAGGGACGCGCCTATTTCACGAAGCGCGGCTACGACCTCCTATCGGACTGGTCCGACCACGCGCGGGTCATCGACCCCATGTCGATCGACTGGCATGCGGTTGCCGCCGGCCAGATCAAGGCCCGGCTGCGGCAGAGGCCCGGGCCCGCCAATTCGATGGGCAAGATGAAGTTCATGTTCCCCAACGAGCAGGGAATCTGGCTCCACGACACGCCGGAGAGGGAGAAGATCGAAGACGCCGCGAGATTGCAGAGCAACGGCTGCGTCCGCCTGGAGGCTGCACCGCGCCTCGCCCGCTGGCTGTTCAGCGGCCGCCCGCCGAGCCCCAAAGGTGCCCGACCCGAGCAGAAGGTCAATCTCCCTGCGCCGGTCCCGGTCTACCTCACCTATCTGACCGCGGTGCCGAGCGGCACGTCGATTGTCTATTTCGACGATTTCTACGGCAAGGACCGGATTCAGCCCGGGCGGCCGCGCCGCGGCCTCTTCGGCATCGGTTAAGCCTGGCCAATGGTGAATCCGGCCGAACCGTCGTCACGGAAGCTCGCCGGGATTGCCCTGATCCTGCTGCTGATCGCGCTTTGGGCAATGCTCGTCGCAAGCCTTGCTCCGCTCGTCGGACGCTGGCCCATTCTCGTTCAGGCTCCATTTTATCTGGTAATGGGAATAGCTTGGATCGCCCCGCTGAAACCTTTGATAAGGTGGATCGAAACGGGACGATGGAGTATGCGACAGCCGCCGGGCGGTTGAAGATACTGTATTAGTAATCTATATCAGTGACTATGGCGCAGGCTTTGACT
>Ga0070659_100001556_pt1 | contig 16540 bp, 11 predicted proteins | sample KBSC23metaG_FD_64666 | JGI IMG/M metagenome (GOLD analysis project Ga0070659, IMG submission 64666) | Corn rhizosphere microbial communities from Kellogg Biological Station, Michigan, USA - KBS C2-3 metaG | ecosystem: Host-associated > Plants > Roots > Rhizosphere > Soil ... | reverse complement strand
GGTGTTGTCGTAGATTTCGGCGGGCGTGATCACATTGTTGACGGCGACACGCTTCTTGTCGCTGGCACCGACCAGGTCGACCAGGTAGCTGTAGTAGGCGTTCAGCGCGTTGGGGAGCGGAGACTCTCCCATCGTCATCGAGACTTGTGGCATCGCATTCTCCTGCGGTTGAGTGGATGGATCTGTGGCCGCAGCAAACTGTGTGAGTTCAACACCGGCAGCGGTGAACAGATTCCATCAGCACCCCGGGCGCGGCGCCATTGGCCAGGCGGGTCCCCCATCTGGCCGACGCCGACGTGGCCCGCGCAACGGCGGACCCGCTAACATTCATCGACATTGCGGAAGTCGCCCCATGAAAGTGCTGATGATCGACGACCATCCTCTTTTCAGGGAGGGGGTGGCACTGCTGTTGAGGCCTCTGCTTGGCACCAGCGAGATCTGGGAAGCGGGCAGTTGCGAGGACGCGTTCGCGCTGCTGGCGCGACTGGGCTGTCCGGACCTGATCCTCGTCGACTTGGCACTGCCCGGCATGTCGGGACTCGAGGGGATCGCGCCGCTGCGTGATAAGTGCCCGGACACGCCCCTCGTCGCCCTGTCGTCGTCCGACGACCGCGAGACGGTGCTCAAGGCGCTCGACGCCGGCGCGATGGGATTCATACCCAAGAGTTCGACCACCGCGGTATTGGCCGGCGCGCTGCGGCTGGTGCTGGCGCGCGGCATCTACCTGCCGCCCGTAGTGCTTCCGACGTCGCATCCCGCACTGCAGTCGACGCCGCTGTCGCCCGTGGGCAAGGCGCACGCGGAGGCCGCCGGCATGCATCCGTCGAAGTTGGGCCTGACGGAGCGCCAGTCCGACGTCCTCTACCAGATCCTGCAGGGCAAGCCGGCCAAGACGATCGCCCGCGACCTCGGGCTGGCGTCCAGCACCGTCAAGGCCCACACGTCGGCGGTCCTGCGCGCCCTGAACGTCACGACGCGGACCCAGGCCGTCATTGCGGCCAGCCGCCTGGGCCTCAGATTCGATCGGCGGTGAAAGACCGGGCGCGCTCGCCCGCGGACAACATGCGCGCGGCAGAGCACAGCAAGGCCTGCTGGCCGACCGGCTTGTGCAGGACGGCGACCCCGGCCTCCGATGCAAGCCGATCGACGTTGCTGTCGCTGCTCGCGGTCACGAGCAGCGCGGCGAGGTTCGTCTCGAACCGCGTCCTCAGCAAGGCGATCGTCTCCAGTCCGTTGGGCCCGCCGCGCAGGTCATAGTCCGCGATGACGATGTCCGGTGCGCGGAGGTGGCCTGCCAACTCCTGCAGCAGCAACTCGCATCCCGACTCCTTGACGACGTGGCACTCGCGGGATTCGAAGATCGCGGCGAGCGAATCCCGGTTGTCGGCGTCGTCGTCCAGGATGGCCACGAAGGTTCCCGCAAACGAGAAGGCCGGCGATTCCAGTATGGCGGGCTCGCCGGACTGCTTCGCGAATTTGAGGATGGGCAACGCGATCTCGAACACCGATCCTCGTCCGGGCACGCTGGCGACCCTGAGCTGGTGTCCCAGGAGTTCCGAGCTTCGCTGCACGATGGCCAGGCCCAGGCCGAGGCCCTGGGCGTGCATGACCTCGGGGAGGTCGACGCGGTAGAACTCCTCGAAGATCGATGCTAGGTCCTTGGCGTCGATGCCCATGCCCGTGTCCCACACCTGGATGAGGCATCGATCTTGCCTGCGCCTGCAGGCGACAAGCACGCCGCCCTCACGGGTGTATTTGATGGCGTTGGAGACCAGGTTTCCCACGATACGGTCGAGCAGCACAGCGTCGCTGAATGCCATGATCGCCCTGGGCCGGGTGCGCAGGTAAAGGCCAGCCTCCGACGCCTGCGGGCCCCAGATCCGCTCCAGGCGTGCGAACAGGTTCGCAATGTCGACGGGCTCCAGCCGGGGCCGGACGCTACCGGAGTCCAGCTTCGAGATGTCTAGCAGGCTTCCAAACAGATACTCCATCGATCGGACCGACGCCTCCACCTTTCGTACCAGCGCCGCCGGCTCGCCTTCCAGGATTCGCTCGCCGAGGAGCCCCACGAAAAGCCCGATCGAATGCATGGGCTGCCGCAGGTCATGGCTGGCCGTAGCAAGAAACCGCGACTTCGCGGAGTTGGCGCGTTCCGCCCGCGATTGGGCGATCTCGGCCTCCTCGCGCGCCTTGACGGCGTCGCGGGTGGCCGTCTCCGCGCGCATCAGCAGTACCTCGATCTCCATGTTGAGTTCGCGCTCCCTGCGAATGGTGTTAGTCTGCGCGCGCACGAACAGCGCGACCACCAGCCCGAACAGCATGTAGCCCCAACCGATGAATAGCTGAAGCGCGCCCGGGGTCGCGATGAGCCCGAGCGCAAAGACGACGCTCGTGACCAGCACGAAGCCCGGCAACGCTGGGATGTGGATCGCGCGGCCGACGGAGCCCCCCATCGTGATCAGCGCGATTCCGAGTATCAGGATGGCCTTGTGCTCGAGGTCGCTGCCCGCCGACATGAACGCCGAGGCCAGTCCCCAGGCGATGGCCGCCAGGAAGCCGTTGCGTTGCAGTTGCCCGCTCAACTCACACGGAGACGGCGGTGGGTCCCGGTGCCGCGAGGCGAAGACGAGCCAAATCCCGCGCAGCATCGTGCCCGTCAGGAGCGCCGCCCAGGCCGCAACGCGAATCGAGTAGTCCGGTTCTGGCCTGCCGTGCCACATCGCGGCGGCCAGGAGCCAGCCGCTCGCGATGCCCAGGCCCAGCGACTTCGGGGCTTCGCCGATGATTAGTCGTGCTTCGAGATCCAGCGCGCTTTCCATCGGCTCCCTCCAAGACAGCAAGCTGGTGTCGCATGCTGGAATGCACACGAAGACGGGCCGGGACCGGCGAACGCCAGCGGGCGGGCCTGCGACAGGAGCACCCCGGTCAGGGTGTCGCGCGACCCGCAAAGAAGAACGTCGGGCTGTCGGACAGATCCTGGGGCAAGACCAGAGCCGCATTCGGCAACAGCGACTTGAAGCGCCCGGTCACGGCATCGAATGGAAGGCCGCGCGCCTCGAGCAACAGCACACGGGCACGCTGCAGCGCGGCCTCGAGCTCGGCGTCCGTGATCACCGCCTCGATGGCGGGCGGGCGCGGGAAATACTCCGCCAGACCTTTGCCGGCCTTCTTCCTGGCTTCCTCGTACTCCTCCCACAGCTTCGCCCAGTCGATCTCGGGAAACGGACGAGGATCCGCGCGCGTGATCACGATTACGGGGTCCATCAGGCGTGGTTCACCGGTGGCTGCCTCGTGGTAGGTTCGATACACGAATTCGCTGCAGACCAGGCGTGACGGATCCGTGGGGATCACCGCGTCGGCGAGCCAGGTGAACAGCACCTTGGTGCGCATGTCCGGCGGCAGCTTGTTCTTGAAGACACAGATCACGCCGAGCTCGAACATCTTGTTCAGTGCAAATTTCATCGTCGCGAGGACATATGCGCTCGCCTGAAGGGCTGCCATTTCGCCGGCCGTGACCGGTACGCTGCCGTTCACGGCCCGGATGACATCGATCCGGGTGAAGAGATGATCATTGTCCGCGACGCGATCTAGCAGCGACTGGTTGAAGTGCACGCCGCTCGAGATCGCCTCGGCGACGAATCCGGGGGCGATCACCATCGCGGCATGGCTGTAGTCGCTGTCGCTGACCCATTCGATCAGCTTTGATATCTCGCCGGTTCCCGCGTGGAGCAGCACGTCACCTGGTCGCATGTCCTTCACGGCGATTGGGACTGTCATGACTCGTCTCCCCATCAGGAGGCCTCGGGGGCCGTTGCCGCTCTCAAGCATTCATTTGGATTTGGAGTTGCCTAGCCGGCATCCAACGCAGACCCAATATGTGATATTGAAACGTACCGACTAAGCCGTCCATCCCCTTGTTTGAACTGGTGGGGTAGGAGGTCGACTGCCTTAGAAATGGAGATCGGTAAACTGCCGGCCAGACCGTCTCGAAGTGGTCGTTCGCACGCATCTCGCTCGGCTCTATGGCACCACCCGTTCACATGATGTCTGCTATCGGCTCGAGGCTGTGTGAGAACGCTTTTGACGGAGCGAGCATTGGCGAGGCGCGTGATCGATACGCCCACCGAAAGGGCACTCACGCGCCCATCAACTTCATGGCTTTCATCGTTTTGGCGATGCCCAGGATGCCGATCACTCGCTTCAGGTTATATGCGAGGACGTGGAAGCTCATTTCCGTCCCGAAGTTCGCGAACCCGCGAGTCAGGAAGTGCGTCGAGCCCATCCAGTGCTTCAACGTTCCGAAGACATGTTCGACAGTTAGCCTTCGGATGGTCATCGCGTCTGGTCGCTTGTCGAGGCGCCTTTGTGCTGCCTCAACCACAGGCTCATGCTCCCAGCGCGAGATGCGACGATAGTCGCTCGGCGTGCACTTCGCTTTCATTGGGCAGCCGAGACACGCGCTGGTCCAGTAGCGACGGATTTGCAATCCGCTTTCCTCGCGCGTGAAGCGATAGATCGCGCGCTGTCCCGCCGGACACTGGATCCAGGCGAACTTGAATCAGCTCGCGCTTCTGATGCCTACAAGTCGCTTGGTGCTTTCGGCAATAGGCGAGCTCGAGAACATCCGATCGGGTACTTAGCGAGCGTTCGTCAAGCTTGAGCGCCTTGAGCGACTAGTTCGATTGGGCGACCGCCAGGCCGACACGCGTGCGGTCGCCGAGGCGGCCAACGTGCGCGAGTCCGTCGAGCTGTGCCTCGCGCCTCGGCCAAATGCGCTTAAACCAATCTATGGAAGTCATAGTGCATGCCGGCTCTGCCGCACCCCCCGACCTTCCGCCGCTAGAATCGTGCGGCTGCTGTCCGCCTGTGAACCGACACGCGGCGCCCCGGTGTGCGAGGCAGCAGGCGCTGCTTTGCTGACATCCGCTCGTCACCAATCTGATCCAGTGCTCGCCGACAGGCGGTTTGCTGCCGGCGGGCCAAATTTGGTGACGCCCCCTGACCTCGTCGACGGCAGCAACGGCTCGGACAGCTAGGTGGTTTCCCGTGGGGCAGGGACATCATGTCGGGATCCACAGGGCAATTCCGTTTACTCTTATCTGAGTACCCTTGCGAGGATCTCTCGGCGCCATGGTTTGGGCACTACCACCTGAGGTGCGGCTTCCACCTGTCAGTTGGCTGCGTCGAAAGAAGAATCGTTCGAATTCACTTGAGGAGGAATCGATGAAGCTGATCAAAGCTCGCGCTCAGAACTATCGGTCGATTGAAGACAGCGACCAGTTCGAGATTGGCGATCTCACCTGTCTCGTCGGAAAGAACGAAGCCGGCAAGACGGCGCTGCTCAGTGCGTTGCGATCACTCCGCCCTTCAAAATCGCAGGCCTTCGCAATCGATGAGACCGTCGACTATCCCCGGCGATTCTCCACGCGGTTCGACGAGCGGCACCCGGACGGAGAGGCCGAAGTAATTCGCACGTGGTGGAGACTCGACACCGCCGATGTTATGGCCGTCGAGGAGTGGTTTGGGCCGGGGGTTCTAAAGTCGAACGAGTTTCAAGTTCACTATGGATTCCGTTATGAAAATGATGTTAGGCGCTGGGAGCTTTCGGTAGACGAGGCGAAATGTCTTGAGTACATTGTCGCGAAGCATGCGCTTGATGCCACGGAGCGAAACGTCCTGCACAACGTCACAGACGGTCCGACGGCGGAAAAGGCGCTAGCTGGGCTCTCTGCGCCAAGCGCCAAGCAGGCGGCGCTTCTGGAAGAGATAAAGAAGGTGCGGAAGTCGCGATTCATCTTGGGCGTCATCGACATACTGGAGGCGCGGCAGCCACGATTCTTCTTCACTTCGCACTTCGAGCGGATGTCCGGAATCATTTCGCTCAATCAACTGCAACAAGATCGACAAACCAACAACGTATCCGTCGGCGACAAGATCTTCCTGTCGTTCCTTGAGTACGCCGGCACAACGTTGGAGGAACTCATTGAGGCCGACCGGCGTGAGGCGTTGAAGGCAAAGTGCGAGGCTGCAAGCAATGAGATTACGGAAGAAATCTTCCAATTTTGGAGCCAGAACAGCGCGCTGGATGTGGTGATCGACATTGACGCGGGCAAGCCAAAGGACAAGCCACCGTTCAACTCGGGAGTTGTCGCGGAGATCCGAATTCGCAACAACAATCACAAGGCCACGCTTCCCTTGTCAGAGCGAAGCGCAGGGTTCGTCTGGTTTTTCTCCTTCCTTGCGCAGTTCAAACAACTCAAGAAGACTGACGGCGACGCCATCATCTTGCTCGATGAGCCTGGCTTGACGCTACACGGCAAGGCCCAAGGCGATTTGCTCCGCTACATCGTTGAGCGGCTGCTGCCTGACCATCAAGTAATCTACACGACGCATTCACCCTTCATGGTGCCCATGGACCGGCTGGCTGACGTCCGAATCGTCGAAGATGTCATCGCATTCAATTCCAAGACGGGGCGGCCAGACATCAAGGGCACGAAGGTACGCTCCGATGTATTGGAGGTCAGTGACGACACGCTATTTCCTCTGCAAGGCGCGCTCGGCTACGAAGTGACTCAGTCGATGTTCATCGGCGCGCACACGTGGCTCGTCGAGGGTCCATCCGACATCCTCTACCTCCAAGCTCTCTCGCAAGCTCTGCGCAAGCGAGGGCGTGAAGGTATGGATCTCCGTTGGACCTTGTGCCCTTCAGGGGGCATCGACAAGATCGCACCCTTCGTCCGGCTCTTTGGTGGCAATCATCTTGACATCGCCGTCTTGTCAGACGTTGCCAATGCCGACAAGAAGAAGATCGAAGCAGTAAAGAAGGAGCAAATCCTTAAGGCTGGTCGGTTCTTCACTGCTGCAGATTTTGTCGGGCAGCAAGAGGCTGATGTCGAAGACCTCTTTGATCCAGCGCTTTTCGCCGAAATCCTCAATGGCGCCTACAAGCCTCCATCGGGCAAGGAGGTGACGAAGGACAGCCTGCTCGCCGCAGCTAGCACCGAGCGAATTGTGAAGAAGGCTGAAGCACTCTTCAAGCTGATGCCAGCAGAGGTGCCGGAGTTGGATCACTTCGGGCCCGCTCGGTGGCTGCTTGAAAACCCACAGATTCTGGATGCGGATTCGTTTCCGGTTGACGTGACGTTGGATCGAGCTGAGACGGTCTTCAAGGCATTCAACGCGTTGCTATCCTGACCCCAGCTTCCGCGATAGGGCGATAAGTCCACAGTCTCCGTTGCGTTGGGGCTCAATCCGACTGGGGTCGGCTCTGCAGCGGCGACCGCCGCCAAGCGCCGCCAGGCGAACGGCCGAACCCGCTGCAATGCGGCCGTCCCAAGATCCGCCCGGCGTCTGTCAAGTCGAGACTCCAACCGGCTACTCATACGGTTCAGATACGATCATTCGACGATCGGAGGAGTGATGACTGGCAAGATGCAGCGCCGAGAGTTTCAATTCGAGCTGACCTTTAAGTGGCTTGGTCGAGATATCGAAGAGGAGTGGCAAGTCATTGAGCCGCTGTTTGTTCAATACTGGCGGACCGCAAGTCCAGTCTTGCGGGCGAACTCGTACGAGCACGATGGATGTTCCATTGCTATTGACGTGGATTGGACTCCTCTCGCCAGAAGGATCTTGCGCGACAACAAGATCATGGCGCCCGTGCGGCTGGGTCACAACAACGACGGGACTTGGTACGCGAAGATCAACAGGCCGCTCAAACTAAAAGCGCGTTGCGTCATCGAAGGCTCCAATCGCCTAGCAAAGTACGACTGGTACCCCCGATTCTTCGTGGAGTATTTCTTGTTCGAGGTTTTCGCGATCTCAAATCTGTCGTGTCCAGGGGCTGCAAACTTCTATCGACTGACGGTGCGAGGCGACAGGTCGGCCGTTGCGCCAAACCAATTCGAGTTGTCCTCGATCTACTTCGACGACTGGATGGTCGAGTCGATTGGTGGCTTCACTCCAACGGCGAAGCAATTAGATCCGAGACTTGTCGCTGAGTGGCTCCGAAAGGTCAGCCCTCGCGTTAGCCAGAAGGGAAGCACATCGACCGAACGGGCGCTTTTTTCCTTGCATCACCTTTGCAGAGGCGATGGAGGGATAGACAGCGTCATCTGGGTCTTCAACGCACTTGAGTCGCTGCTGTCGACCCGCATTGGCGAGAATTTTGCGGCACTTGTACGAAGGATCGGGCTAGTGTTAGAGCTTGATGCAAAGCAGACAGCAAACTTGAAAAGGCGCATGCGTGAACTCTACGATCTACGTAGTGCCTTTGTTCATGGCGGCTACGATGTGACCCATCCCCTTCACTCGGAGTCGATCGACCCGAGCTTAAATTATCACTATTGGAGGTCGCTCGAAGGCGCCAAGTTTGGATTTTTTATCCTAGGGGCGCTTTTCCAACGCATGATTGAGTTGGGTAGACCTACGTTGGAGTTCGAGGAGCGGCTCCTGGACTTCACGCAGCAGTAGAGGTTGGCTGCTTACAGCGGCAGCAACCGGGCGAGGCTTCGGAGACTGAAGAAGGGGCGCTCTCAGCCTTCTTGATGTCGTCAATGCAGCGGTGGCAGTCCTCGGCGGAATTCCCGACTGAGACTGCCTTCCGTCCGTAGGCAGAAGCGCGCGATCCAGCGACTCCAACCGTTGGGATTGCCTTGCAGCTTTTTGATCATCACTTCCGTTCTCATTGCTTAGATTGACCATTCAGCAAGGCATACGCCTCTTGGAGGCAGGTCAGATGAACTTCAATACCAAAATATGATGAAAGAAGGCCATCGAAAAACATCTCAACTAGGAATATTTTTCGACCGATAAGGCCAGCATCTTTACAGGGCGTACAGAAAATGAATTCTGAGTCGATAAAGTCATTGGTTGAACCGATCCTTCACTATGTTCTGCCCGCAGGCGGGATCTTCATCTTCCTGGGTTGCCTGTATGTTTTGCTCCGCACCGGCTCAGCGCACATCTTGCGCCGGCGGGTTTGGCTACTGGTTTATGGTAAAGACGAGCCCAAGGATGCGACCATCCGTGAGTTCGTGGAGGACCAGAACAGCTTCATGGCATTCCGCTACAGTGCCGGCGCCGGGGTTCGTACGCTCGAGCAGGCGAAGAGGCTGGCCACCTGGTTGAAGGAGAACAACGAAGGAGTCCAGACCGTGAGGGTCGCTGGCGCGTACTTCGACATGGAGTCGATGTCGCTCGTGCCAAAACTGCCGAGCGTGAACGCGTTGTTGTGGGCCTTCTGTGCGTTGGTTGTGACAGCGACGCTCACACTTGAATTTGGTGCCTTCTTCTTCGCAGATCGCGCTTACTATCAAATCAAGCGCAGCGGGCACTGGTTCTCGGCGAGCGAGACCGATCTGCAGGGAGTTGGGCCGTGGCCATGGAGTGAGCATCAGAAGCTTTCGTTGAATGACTGTCAGTCCGCGACGATCGTCGAGCTTCCGGGTTTCACGCCTGCGGACCACGGAGTGTTGTGCAGCTTCCTGCAGGCGTCGAACCTTAAGGTCACGGTGAAGACGACGATCCACCAGCAAGTAGGTGGATTGATAGTGCTTGGCGTGCTATTCGCTCTTGGGTTCGTGAGCACTGGCCGGATGCTTCGACGCGCTGCAGTGGTGCGCCAAATGGCTAAAAGGCTGGAAGATAGAAAGAATCGGCCGGAGCTGACCTTGGCCAATGCCGACAATCCGGACAGGGCATCTGAAAAAGTTTGACCTCGCTGGGCGCTCGCCTCGCGCGGGTCAAGATCTCGGTGTGAGGCGCGTTGTGGCCGACCGGAATCGCGATGAAGACCAGAACGGACTTCACGGCGGCAGGTCTGAAGGATTGCAGCCGCTGCAAAGCAGTCGCGGAGGCAATGATGCAGGTGACGCACGGCCTACGCGACCGATAAACTTGTGGGCATGCCGTTGCTCTCACAAAAGAATTTGCCACTCCCGCCACTCTGTGACTCTTCAAGCCGTCTTCTGCCGGACGCACAGCAGCGACTAGACGAGAAGCTGCTGCCGCGGCTGGGACCTGAGCTTGCGTCCAATTTCTGGGGCCTTGTTCGCAAACTTGATGCGATGCTTAAAGACGTGTTCTTTGCGAACGCTCAGCGGCCCGAGGCCAACGAAGCCAGGCATCGGCTGCTTGAAAGTATGCAGGCAATCATGCATGACTTGAGTGCGCTGACGGAGTACCTAGGTGACGTTCTTGCAACGGCGATACCGAGCGCTGGCAAGAAGAACAAGGCGGCCAACCGTGATAAAGACAAGCTCGAAGCAATTGTCAACCGAACCTTTAAGGTGCCCATTAATCTAGTCAAGCACGCACGGTTTCGCTTGCAATGGCTTGAGTGCTTCACAGACTCGGAGATGACCACTGGCTTCATCCTCGGCGGTATTGTTGAGCCATATCACCATGGCCCAGCCAGTCACCGCTACCCGGGAGTTGCCGAGGGCTACTCGTTCGCGTTCATCTTGAGGCAGGTACTTCCGTCGTACTTCAGGCTCTGCGAAATTGCAGAAGAGGCGCTGGTGGAAGCGAAGTTGTTCGGGCCCATCGATGAGGCAAAGCCGGTCGGGTCACTATCACTAGACTTGGCGCTTCTTCAGACGGTTGTCGACCGGCTGGCGGCACTGCCTGTGCGAGGCTTCCCCAACGAAGCGAACACTCGAGTCCCTCAACTCGTCCTGAAAGACCACGCACTCGCCGTCGGCACACAGTTTCGGCTCCTAGGTTTCAAGGCTGGCTGCAGGTTTTCATATGAAGCCACGGCGGTAAACGGTCAGGCCTTCCGCATTCCGTATTGGCTGACAGCGACGTAGGCTCGTTGCCGACGGAGGATGCACGTGGAAAGGTTCGCGTGCGAACGCCTTGGATCAAGTTTGAGCGATGTGCGCGCCAACGATGTCGCGCTTTGCAGCGGAAGGCGACGGCCAAGCAGGAGAAGGCGGCGGCCGCTCGCGCAGCATAGCGGACGTCGGGGCACCAGGCCGCGTCGAAGCCGGCTGCCTGGCGCATGCACTTGGCGGTCGTTCGATCGAATAGTCTGGTGGTGAAGAAAATGCCGATGGCGCCGGCGACGCCCCCCTTGCTGCCTGAGCCGCTCGGCGGTGCGAGAGGAGAACTCGCTGGCTGATGCCTGCGCTGTACGCCAAGCATTCGAGATTGGCGATCAAGGTGTTTTCGTCCCGTCTCCTTGGATGAGGCGCTGTGCATCGGCGCGCCATGAGGGGTCGCTCCTCATCGTCGAACCGGAGATTCCTCCGGGCTCGAAACCGAGCTCGTCGTAAGTCATCATGACCACATCAATGTTGTTCGCATCCGCCGCGGCCTGACTGCTGAAAGGCAAGTCCCCGAGCTTGGACAGTTTCGGGGGTACCGCGAAGACCAACGTCCCGCGCGCGCGTCGTCCCGTCATCGCCTCGTACAGGCCCACTTTCGACGCAACCTGCTGCATCCAAATTGGGCCATCCAAGTAGGCTTTGCGGAGCCAGCGAACCTCGATGACTTCGTCCGCATCGAGGTTGTCGTCCTGTCTCAGGGCATCTAGGAAGAGCGTGCCTTCCCTGCTCTCGAATGTCACACGGCGCTCGTATTTGCGATGGCGTAGACGCTCAAGAAGCGCGACTGCGAGCAGGTCGAAAGTAAGATGTATGAGGGCAAAGCGGTCCGTGACTGCCTTCGTCAGCTCCTTGGGACCTGGCACGTCAGCCGGCTCCTCAGCTGGCTCCGGAAGCGCCTTCTCCCGAGCCGTGTCTTGCATTAGCTCCTCGAGCCGGGCGAACTTGACAAGGAGCTCCTCGTGACGCCGCTCTGCAACTTGGCGGTCTTCGAGTCTCTCCCGCTCGGCCCTCCGCAGCAGACTCTCGTCCGAATTCGGTTCGTACCTCGCGCGAAGTCCAGGGTCGCGGCGTATGTGTGCGACGACCTCGTCCCAGAAGTCGACGGAGACGCGGCAGAGTCCCTTGGCTACGCGGCCTGCTGAAAGTGCCCTGACAGATGCTGTCAAGCCCGAGTCGTTCGGTGCGGTTGTGGCGATGACGAGCTTGGCCACCGGCTCGCCTCCCGCGTCAACTTTTCGCACCTCTTCATCCACTTGGGCTTGGTTCAGTCCACCGTTGTTGTAGCACTTCGATTGCACCGCGTAGAGGGTGCCATTGGCGTCCTCGAAGTAGGAGTCGACACCATCTTGCTTCTGACCCCGCCGCCCGTTCCTCGTCGGAAGCGTTGCTTTGAAGACGGTGGCGTAGACCTCAACGCACATGCGCTCGAAGTCTTCGGGATTCAGCGGCTTTGGCAGCTCCGTCGGGATGCTCACGATGCCTTGATGTTCAGTACGCAACCAAAGAATGCGGCAAAGCCCGAGTCGAGAGGCTTCACCGCATTTATTCTATTCGCGACCTGCGCTGCAGCAGCCCAGAAGACCGTCCACTCGAAGGACGGTAGGCTGCTGTCGCGCCGGGACATTCGCTCCGCGCCCAGCCCGGGAGCCGCCTCGATCGCGCATGCCGTCATCGACGGGCGCAACGAGCAGGTGCTGGGTGGTGCTACAGCGCGTCAGCTAACAGGGTGAGGCTGCGAAGATTCCTTGCCACCGGAAACCGCCCTTTCGCCCCATAGCGGGTACCCGTCCCGCGACAATGTGCACTATGAAAATGCTGATGCTCACCGACCTGCAGCGCCTTCCGGTGCCTCAACAGTTCCGAATCCAGTCCCGCGCCTACCTCGACGCAGCGCTCAATTTGGCTACCGACCTCTGCGACGAGAGCACGGCTGGAGCGGCGACCTACGCCGACGGTGCAGTTGCGATGTACTTGGCGAACCACGCTCTCGAGCTGTTTCTCAAAGGCGCCATCCTCGAGCTGAGACCGGGCGAGAACTTCGTGGCCCAGGGACACGAGGTGGTTCAGCTTGAAGCCTGGTACCGGAAGCTCTATCCGAACAAGGCCTTCCGGCTCTCGATGCCTATCGGGGACGGAGAGGTACAACTGGCCGAGCCCAATCCCGATCTCGAACAGGAACTCGCAAAGCGGGCAGCTGACCTGCGTAAGCGCATGCCCACCGACCAGTTCCTACGCTATCCCGCGGACCGCAAGGGCACGCCCTGGGAACAGGTCGAGCCGATGGCAGCTGCCTACATCCCTGCGATGTATCTCACCACGCTGCAGCGACTGCGGGACGATTTCGCCCGAATTGAAGCGCTCCTGAAGCCTGCGGCTCCCGAAGGGCCAACACGCTGACTTCGTCGTTCACGCCTCTGGAGGTGTGCCTCGGCGCGCTGGCGGGGGGCAATCGTCGCGGCTTGCGGGTGCGGACGCGGTAATGCGGCCTCTGGATTTGTCACCAATGGCGGGAGCAGTTCAGTTCGTGCACAAGCGGCCGGCGCTGCAGCCATTTGGATGACAACGAGGCGGTGCGCAACCATGCCGGGCGCGATGCTCAACAGTACCCAAGGACGGCGCATCGCCAAGGTCAGGAATGCAGCGTTTGCGGTCTTTAGATCATCGCGGGCCTGCGACCGCCATGGAGCGTTAAACAGTCGTTTACCAGATGTGACACTGCGGCAAGCCCTTTCCTTCGCCGCCCCTACTTGAGCGAACAATGCCCCCTGGCTCTGGTGCGCTTGCGGCCCAGCACGAACGCTGCATAGCTGACAGGGACTTCCGCATCGGATTCGGCAGCGGCACGCCCCATCCGGCGCCCCAGCTCAGCCCTTCACCCTTCCCTTCGACGCAGCCTCGAGCGCCTTGATGGCGCCAGCCAAGCCCTGTTTCGTCGTCCAGTAATCGGCCCACGGATCATGGCGCTGGAACGACACGTATTCACGTGCCGTGGCAATGGTCCACTGGGCGCCGCTCTTCAAATCCTTCAGCTGCTCCCACGCGACGGGCATCGAGACGCCCAGCCCCGGCCGGGAGCGGGCGCTGAATGCTGCTGCGGTCGTCTGGGCGTGTCCGTTGCGCAGGTAGTCGATGAAGATCTTGCCGACGCGGTTGCCGCCGCCTGCCACGGCGACGAAGCGGCTGGGGATGACGCGGGTCATGTGGCGGACGAAGGCCTGCGAGAAGTCCTTCACCGCGTCGTATTGCAGACGAGGCGCGACCGGCACGACGACGTGCAGGCCTTTGCCGCCGCTGGTCTTCAGCCACGCCTGCAGGCCCAGCTCGGTGAGCAGGGTGCGCACGAGCACCGCGGCCTCCTGGAGGTTGGCCCAGGTGACGCCCTCGCCGGGGTCCAGGTCGAGGATGAAGCGGTCGGGCTTGTTGATGTTCTTTGCCAGCGAGTTCCAGGTATGGAATTCGATCACGTTCATCTGCGCGGCGGAGACCAGCGCCTGCGCGGTGTCGACCGACAGCAGCGCGTCGTGGCCGGGCCAAAGGTCGGCGTCGAGCTGGGTCAATCCGGGCAGCTTCGACTCGTCGTGCTTCTGGAAGAACAGCTTTCCCGCAACGCCGTCGGGCGCCCTGACCAGGGAAGCGGGCCGGCCTTTCAGGTGAGGCAGCATCCAGTCGGCGATCGACTCGTAGTAGCGAACGAGCTCCACCTTCTTCAGGCCCGTGCTCGGGTCGATGATGCGCTCCGGGTTGGTCACCTTGACGCTCGCCTTGCCGGCGGAAGGCGGTGGCGCCACGGGCCCGGTGCGGCGCTCGCGCGTGATGGCCTTGCTGGGCTTGTCCCCACGAACCCCTTTGAAGAGTGGATGCCGGATGTTGCCGTCCGGCGTCCACTCGCCGAACGCGACCTCGACGACCATCTGAGGTTTGACCCAGTGCTCCGACCCGGCGGCGCGTCTTGACCAACGCCCCGGCGCCACCGTCTTCGGGTCGACGGCGGGCTTGTCGGACTCCAGCTTCGAAAGCGCGGTGAAGAGTTCCCGGCTTGTCTTCGCATCCCATCCCGTGCCGACGGACCCTGCGGAGCGGAGCGTTCCGGTTTCGTCGTGGTAACCGAGCAGCAGGCCGCCGACCTCGCCTTGAGCCCCGTTGCGATCGGTGTAGCCGATGACGACGAACTCCTGCCGCCGGCCGCACTTGAGCTTGAGCCAGGTCTCCGTCCGGCCTGACACGTACGGCGCGTCGGCGCGCTTGACCATGACGCCTTCGATGCCCATCTGGCAGGCAGCGGCCAGCATCTGCGACGGTGCGACCTCGAAGGACTGGCTGAATCGCAGCGTCTCGGACTCGTTGTCGCCCATCAGCTCCTGGAGCCTGGCCCGCCGCGCAACGAGCGGTACCTGGCGAAGGTCCTTGCCGCCATGGAACGGCAGGTCGAACACGAAGTAGACGACGTCAGCCGTCTTCGAGTTGTCGATGGAGTTCTGCAAGGCGTTGAAGTCGGGCACCCCATTGGCGTTCATGACGACGATCTCGCCATCGATCCAGGCCGCTCCCCATTGAAGCGCCGCCACGGCCGTCGCGACGGTCTTGAGCTTGGCCGTCCAGTCGTGGCCGTTTCGAGTGAACAGCTGCACCTTCTTGCCATCGGCCCGCGCCAGCATTCGGTAGCCATCGAACTTGCTCTCGACAACCCAGGGAATGTTTCGAGGCACCGAGTCGGCAAGGGTGGCGAGTTGCGGCGAGAGCTTGGCCGGCAGCGGCGCGTCCGTCGCATGCTCGAACGCATCCAGGGCCTGCTTCGGCGAAACCGACAGCCTGGCCACGCCGGCCCGTTCGGGTTCGCGCTCTTCCACCGGGCCCAGCGGCTTTTCGGTCACGCTGTCAGGCAGCGCCTTGATGACGTCGTACTCGGCGAACGGCCGAACCCAGGCATCGCCGCGCTTCTTGAACAACATCCATTGCAGCTGTCCGGTCGCACCGGGCTTGGAGATGCGGACAAGCTCCCAGAGGCCGGCCAGCTTCTGTCCGTGCAGCTTGAACAGCAGCTTGCCTTTGGCGAGACCGTCCCGGGGGTCGCCCACGGGCTCCCAGGTGCCGTTGTCCCACAGGATCACCGTCCCGCCGCCGTACTCGCCCTTGGGGATCGTGCCCTCGAAGCTGTTGTACGAAAGAGGATGGTCCTCGACCTGGATGGCCATGGACTTCATCGCGGGGTCGAAGCTGGGCCCCTTTGGCACCGCCCAGCTTTTCATGACGCCATCGAGTTCGAGCCGGAAGTCGTAGTGCAGCCTGGACGCCCAGTGCTTCTGGATGACGAAGATGAGGGAGCCTGGCTCGCCACCGTCGGCGGTTGGCACGACGCCCGCAGGTTCGGCCGTCTTCGTGAAATCGCGCTTGGCGTTGTACCTGGCCAGAGGCCTGTCCGGCTCGCCAGCTGGAGCGGCTGCCGGCGTCCCCGTGGCACGCCTGGCTGGCGCAGTCGCGGGCTTGGCCGCCCGCGCGCGCTTGGTCGCAGGCGCTTTCGACAGTTCGACCTCCACCCAGACCGGCGCATGGTCGCTGGGCTCCGCGTTGCCGCGCACCTCGCGGTCGACCCCGGCGTCCAGAAGCTTCAGCGCAGGAGACAGCAGGATGTGGTCGATGCGCAGGCCGGCGTCCCGCTGCCAGTGGTTGCGGAAGTAGTCCCAGAACGTGAACACGCGCTCGGTGGGGAACCT
>Ga0070659_100001549_pt1 | contig 16577 bp, 16 predicted proteins | sample KBSC23metaG_FD_64666 | JGI IMG/M metagenome (GOLD analysis project Ga0070659, IMG submission 64666) | Corn rhizosphere microbial communities from Kellogg Biological Station, Michigan, USA - KBS C2-3 metaG | ecosystem: Host-associated > Plants > Roots > Rhizosphere > Soil ... | reverse complement strand
CGGATAGAGGTCGCGGCGGTCGTTGACGACGATGCACACCGGGGCCTCGGGCGCCAGGTGCTCTCGTGCGTTCGCGAGCACGGCGGAGACGCCGTCGACGTAGGCCTCGATCGCCTGCCGGCCGACACCCCGTGCCGGCCGTCCGAGCTCGCTCCCCCGGTGCTCGTTCAGGCCGAGCAGCTCGTAGGCGTAGCGGTGCTGCTCGTGGTAGTCGATCAGGCCCGGATACGGTGGCGAGGTGACGACGCCATCGAACGGCCCACCGAGATCGAGCTCGCGCGCGTCGCCGTGCCGCACCGACGCGTGCGCTTCAGGTCCCCTCGCCGCCGCGAACGTCTCGAGCCGATCGAGCGTGTCCAGCGTGTAGCGCAGGAGGAACCTCCGAGCCTCCTCGACGGGACGGCACGTGCGGCGGTGCTTGTGGCACCAGTACGGGTCGACCTGCGGCTCCCGCGGAAAGTCCAGGTCGAAGTGCGTGGTGCGCCGCGCGGAGCGCGCGGCACGGGCGAGGATCACGCGCAGGACGTCCGACGAGGCGACCTCGTCCACGAGCCCGCGGAAGTGGAGCAGCTCGGCCGCCGCGCGCGGCGCGTACCACGCGCGCACGTACGACGTCGCCTCTCGAGGCACGCGGCCGTCGGCCTCGAATGCCTCCGCCCGACCATGCGCCCAGAGCAAATCGCGTCGCACCGCATCGAGGTTGTGCCGTTTCGTCTTGACGCGCATCAGCAGGCAGTTGAACCCAGCGACGTCCGCGCCGGTCGCGTCGCGGCCAGACTCGAGCGACTGGACGAGCGTCGTCCCGGAGCCCGCAAACGGGTCGAGGACATGCCCCCCAAGCACGACGTAGCGCTCGACGAGCGCCTCGACGAGCTGCGGCACGAACTTGCCGAGGTACGGGTGGAGACGATGGACGTGCTTCGTCCGCTCGCGCTCGGGGAGATCGGCCTCCGACCACGAGAGCGCCAGGTCGATCCGGCCGTACAGCGCCTCCTGCGTCGCGGCCATCGGCGCCTCCTTCTGCGCCGACGGCCGTTGTCCTCGCCGTCACTGGAGGCCGCGCGCGACGTCCAGCGCCTGGAGACGCGCGATCCGCACGGGGATCGGCGGATGCGTCGAGAAGAGCGACGCGACGCCGTTCCCGGAGAGCGGGTTCGCGATGTAGAGCGACGCCGTGGCCGGGTTCACCGGCATCGGCAGCGCCTGTACCCCGCGCTGGAGCGACCCGAGGGCGTCCGCCAGCGGCCGGCCCTCGCCGAGCAGCTCCGCGGCCGTCGCGTCGGCGAGGAACTCGCGCTGCCGGGAGATCGCGAACTGGAGCATCATCGCCGCGACCGGCGCGACGAGGATCGCCACGATCGAGCCGATCGCGCCGAGCGGGCTCTCGTCGTCGTCTCCGCCGAACAGCCACTGGAACTGGAGGAAGTTCGCGATCGCGGCGATTGCCGCCCCGATCATCGCGGCGATCGTCGTCACGAGGACGTCGCGGTTGCGGATGTGCGCGAGCTCGTGGGCGAGCACGCCCCGGACCTGCTCGCGCGGCATCAGCGCGATGAGGCCTTCGGTGACCGCGACGGCGGAGTGCTGCGGGCTCCGGCCCGTGGCGAAGGCATTCGGCTGCTGGGACGGGATCAGGAACAGGCGGGGAACGGGGATCCGGGCACGGGCCGAGATGTCCTCGACGTCTGCCACGAGATCGGGCGCCTCGCCCGGCTCGAGCGGACGCGCCTTGCTCATCTTGAGCGCGATCCGGTCCGAGAACCAGAACATCGCGAAGTTGAACGCGACGGCGATGACGAGGAAGACGAGGATCCCGCCTGCGCCGCCGACGAGGCCGCCAACGGTGATGAAGAGGGCGGAGAGCCCTGCGAGAAGCATCCAGGTACGAGTACGGGTTGTCATGTGGCGGTCGATCCTTTCCGGCTGACGTGGCGTGGTCCCTGTCAGCCGGAGGTTTCTCCCGCCACCTCGTGCTCGAGGAGGCCTGCGCATCCGGGGCTCCGGCTCCTCGCCGGCGCCCGTTCTGACGAACGCGCCCGTTGGGGGATAGTGCCCCCCGGCTCTTGGTCGTGTGGGAATTCTAACGGAACAGGCGTTCCCGTCATTCCCGCGCAGCTAGACGGTCAGTCCTCGGCGAAGTCGAGCCGCTCCACGTGGCCGTCGGACACCGATGCGACCTCGAAGCGGATCTCGAGGCTCGCCGACTCGGGGTGCGCCTGGAGCCACGACGCCGCGGCCCGGCGCACGCGCCGTCGCTTCTCGCGATTGACCGCGCCGACGCCGCCGCCGTACGTCTGGCGCGCGCGCTCCTTCACCTCGACGAACACGAGCTTCCGGCCGCGCCTGGCGATCAGGTCGACCTCGTAGCCGCCGGCGCGAACGTTGGTGCCGAGGATCCGGTAGCCGCGGAGCCGGTAGTGCCGCGCGGCAAGGCGCTCGCCCCGGTTCACGCGGCGACGGGCCTGGCGTACGCCCGTGCCTGGAACGAGCGCCGGTGCTGTGGGCACGGGCCGTGCGCCACGACGGCGCGGGTGTGGCCCGGCGTGATGTAGCCGACGTGCGACGAGAAGCCGTAGCGGGGGTAGAGCGCGTCGAGGCGGCGCATCAACCGGTCGCGGGTCACTTTCGCGACGATCGAGGCAGCCGCGATCGCGGCGCTCTTCGTGTCCCCGTCGACGACGGCCCGGTGCGGCGGCGCGAGCGGGCCGAGCCGGAATCCGTCGACCAGGTACGCGTCGGCGAGCGGATGGAGGTCGGACAGGACGGTGCGCAGGCCCCAGAGGTTCGAGCGATGAAGACCGTTCGCGTCGATCTCCGCCGCGGCGATGACGCGCAGCGAGATCCGCGACGCTGCCGCGACGACGGCGTGGTAGAGCCGCTCGCGCTCGGCCGGCTCGACCTGCTTGGAGTCGTTCAGGAGGGCAAGCGGGCGGACGCGGTGCCCGCGCAGCGTCTCGTAGTCGAGCAGTACCCCCGCGACGACAAGTGGCCCGGCGAGCGAGCCGCGGCCTGCTTCGTCCGCGCCGGCGACGAAGCGGACGCCGAGCCGACGGTCGTGTCGAAGCAGGCGCTGGCCGGTGGAGAGCGGCACGTGCCCGAGGATAGCCCTCCCCGCGGCCGGCCCCGTCAGGACGGCAGCACGCAGCCGGCGTCCGGCTGGTCGAAGCGCACCTCGGCCTTGACCCGCACCGTGTCCCGCACGAGGTCGACGCGGAACCAGTCGCACCCGCCTGTCGTCTTGCGAACCGCGCAGATGACGGACGTCGCCTGCGTCTCCACGAGCCACGGGCGCGGATTCGGAGTGCAGCGGACGTCGTCCTCGTACGCGGCGTCCCCCGCCACGTGGGACTCGACTGCCTGGCGCGCGAAGCGCTGCGTGTCGTCCTCCGCGCCGCAGCCCGTGAGGAGGAAGGCCGCGGACACTGCCGCGAGCGCAAGGTCGACGCGCACGAGTCAATCTAGTCCGAATCGCGCGAAGCGCGAGTCGGACCTACGACTGCCGGAGCTCGCGCACGCGCGACCGCTTGCCGACGCGGCCGCGGAGGTAGTACAGCTTCGCCCGGTTGACGTCGCCGATCATCGCGACCTCGAGCTTCTCGATCTTCGGCGAGTGGAGCGGGAACGTCCGCTCGACCCCCACGCCGAACGAGCTTTTGCGGACGGTGAAGGTTTCACGCACGCCGGAGCCCTGGCGCTTGATGCAGATGCCCTCGAACACCTGCACACGCTGGCGGTTGCCCTCGATCACCTTGAAGTGGACGCGCACGGTGTCACCGGCCTTGAAGGCCGGCACGTCACGCAGCTGGCGCCGCTCGAGGCTCTCGATGATCGCGCTCATAGGAAGGTCGGCCGAAGCCGGGTGCGGATGATAGCGCACGCAGAATGAGCGCTCCGCGCCCCTGCCGCTAGAAGGGCTTCGACCGAACTGACCGAGACGGCTCTTCTAGCCGCAGCCGCGAAGCGGATGCGGCAACGGGCTAGTGCAACGACAGACGGTTCGGGGGCCAGTACGTGGCGAACACCTTGCCGATCAGGTTGCCACGGGGCACGGTGCCCCACTCGCGGGAGTCGCACGACTGCGCGCGGTTGTCGCCCATCATGAAGTAGTGGTCGGGCGCCACCTTCACCGGCCCGAACTGCTCGCTGGACCGCCTGTCCGGCTTGAGATACGGCTCCCGCAGTTGCTTGCCGTTGATGAAGACATACCCGAGGCCCTGCTTCAGGCGGACCTCGACGGTGTCGCCGGGGAGCCCGATGAGCCGCTTGACGAACGTGCCGCCCGCGCCGCACTTGATGCGCGCAGCATCGGGGGTGTCGAAGACGATGATCTCTCCCCGGCGCGGGTCGCGCAGGTGGTAGATGAACCGGTTAGCGAGGACTCGGTCGGAGAAGCGCGCCTCGCAGCCGGAGGCCGGGCGCGCGCAGTGGAGCGTCGGCTCCATCGACGAGGAGGGAATGCGGTACGGGTTGACGACGAACGCCTTCACGAGCAGCACGATCGCGATCGCGCCGATGATCGTCACCGCCCAGTCGACGACGACACGCACGGGGTCGGGGAGGCCCCGGGTCAGCCGGTCGACGGGGTTTCGCGAATGCCGAGCAGGGTGGACGGGTGGCCCCTCCGTCGCGGCGACCGGCTCCGTCGGCCCGTCGAGGGGGATCTCGGCCGGCGTCGTCGGCCAGCCGGTTCCGCCGTCACCCGCTGCCGCCTGTTCCTCGCCGACGGGCTGGTCGCTCTCGAGCGGAGTCTCCCGCTCGTCGACGCCGCTCACGCGAGGCTCCGGGAGCGGCTCTGGTCGCGGCGCCAGCGGTCGATCCGGGCATGGTCGCCCGAGAGGAGCACGTCGGGCACCTCCCAGCCGCGATAGGCAGCCGGGCGGGTGTAGTGCGGGTACTCGAGGCCACCGTCGAGCTCGGCGGAGAAGCTCTCGTGCTCGCCGGAGCCCTCCGCGAGCGCGCCGGGCAGGCGGCGCGCGATCGCGTCGAGCACCACCATCGCCGGCAGCTCGCCGCCCGACAGCACGTAGGGCCCGATCGACACGGCGTCGGTCGCGAGATGGCTGACGATGCGATCGTCGAAGCCCTCGAAGCGCGAGGAGAGAAGAGCCAGCTCGGACTCCTGCGCGAGCTCCTCGACCATCGCCTGGTCGAGCGAGCGCCCCTGCGGCGTCAGCGCCACGATGCGGGCCGGGCGGTCGCCCCCGTACGCCGCCTCGAGCGCCGCGTCGACGACGTCGACGCGCAGCACCATCCCGGCACCACCGCCGTACGGATCGTCGTCGACCTGGCCCGAGCGCAGGGGCGTCGTGTCGCGGTAGTTGAGGAACCGGAGCTCGAGCTCCGAGCCGAGGACTGTCGCGAGGGGCTTCTGCTCGGTGAGCCAGCCGAAGGCATGCGGGACCTGCGTGAAGACGTCGACGCGCACGGCGGTCCAGGGTACCCCTCGCGTAGGCGATCCAACGCCGCAGTGGGCGCCGTAACGCCGTCTTCGCGCTGGATGTTTCAGGCGCCGAGAAATCCGCGCTCGACGACGATCCGGCCCGCATCGAGATCGACGGTGCGGACGGCGTCGCCGATGAGCGGCACCAACGTGCCGTCTGCGAGCTCGAGGTTGTCGTTCGCGACGCCCGGGTGGACCTCGACGACGCTCCCGAGCTCCCGGCCCTCCTCGTCCACCACGACGAGACCGACGAGCTGGAAGGCGTAGTAGCTGTCCGGCTCCGGGGTCGGGAGCTCGGAGACGTGAACCGCCAGCACGGCGCCGCGCTCGACCTGCCGGTCGAGCCTGATCGCGCGCCGGCGGCCGCCGACGCGGCGGGACAGCTCGATCGTCGCCGGCGCTCCGTCGACGAGGACGGAGGCGCCGACCTCCCACCGACGGCCGTCGTCGCTCGCGCGCTCGACGACGAACGCTCCGTCCAGGCCGTGCGGCCGCCCCACCCGACCGACGGGCACGAGCCCGGTCTCGTCGGTCAATCGGCGATCTCGAGCACGAGCCGGCGGTCGCTCCGGACCCCGGCCGAGCGCACGACGGTGCGAAGCGCTCGCGCAACGCGGCCGTGCCGCCCGATGACCTTGCCCACGTCGCCGTCGGCGACGTGGAGCCGCAGGACGACGACGTCGCCCTCGTCGATCCGCTCGACCTGCACTGCGTCGGGCTCGTCGACGAGGCCCCGCGCGATCCAGACGAGTAGTTCCTCCATCGGCGACGCCGTCAGGAGATGCCGGCGGCCTTGATCAACCGCGCGACGGGCTCGGACGGCTGCGCGCCCTTGGCGAGCCAGTCCTTGACCTTGTCGGCGTCGAGGTCGATCGTCGACGGGTCGGTCTGGGGGTTGTACCGGCCGACGATCTCGATGAAGCGACCGTCCCGCGGCGAGCGCGAGTCGGACACGACAACGCGGTAGATCGGGTTCTTCTTCGACCCGACCCGCGTCAATCTCATACGAACCATGTGTGCCTTTCTCGTGGTGAAAGGTGGATTGTGCCGGAGATTTCGCGCTCCTAGCGTCGGCCGCGCTTGGTGCGGGCACCGCCGCCACCACCGGTGAGCTCCGCGGGCAGGGTCGGGAGCTTCCCCTTCCCCATCGACTTCATCATCTTCTCCATTTGCTTGCGGGCCTGGAGGAGCCGGTTGACGTCCTCGATCGTGGTGCCGCTCCCGGCCGCGATCCGTCGACGCCGCGGGCCGTTGATCGCGTGCGGCACCCGCCGCTCGTGCGGCGTCATCGAGAGCACGATCGCCTCGATCCGCGCCATCTGCGAGTCGTCGACCTCCATGCCTTCGAGCTGCCGGCCCATGCCCGGGACGAGCTTCATCACGCCCTGGAGCGGCCCCATCTTCTTCAGCATCCGCGTCGAGGCGAGGAAGTCGTCGAACGTGAACTGACCGGCGAGGAGACGTCGCTCCATTTCCTCCTGCTCGTCCTGCTCGACCGCCTGCTCGGCCTTCTCGATCAGGGTCAGCACGTCGCCCATGCCGAGGATGCGAGACGCCATCCGGTCGGGGTGGAATACCTCGAGCTGGTCGAGCTTCTCCCCGACCGAGGCGAACTTGACCGGCTTGCCGGTGATCGCCTTGACCGAGAGCGCGGCGCCGCCGCGAGCGTCGCCGTCGAGCTTGGTCAGGACGATGCCGTCGAACGCGATCCGCTCCTGGAAGGCCCGCGCGACGGCGACGGCCTCCTGGCCCGTCATCGCGTCGAGGACGAGCAGCACGTTGAGCGGCTTCACCGCGTCGCGCACGTGCGCGAGCTCGTCCATCAGCGCCTCGTCGATCTGGAGCCGGCCGGCGGTGTCGACGATCACGACGTCGCAGCCGTCGGCGGTCGCGCGCTCGAGCCCCTCGCGCGCGGCGACGACCGCGTCCGTCGTCTCGGTGCGGTAGACGGGCAGCTGGAGCTGCCGGCCGAGCTGCTCGAGCTGGTCGATCGCCGCGGGGCGCTGCAGGTCGGCTGCGACCAGGCCGGGCTGCTTCTTCTCGTGCTTGCGCAGGTGGAGCGCGAGCTTCGCCGCCGCGGTCGTCTTGCCGGCGCCCTGCAGGCCGCAGAGGAGGATGACGGTCGGCGGCCGGCCGAACGCGATCCGCGAGTCGGCCGAGCCCATCAGCTCGGTCAGCTCCTCGTGCACGATCTTGACGACCTGCTGGCCCGGCTCGAGGCCCTTCAGCACCTCCTGCCCGAGCGCCCGTTCCCGGACAGACGACACGAACTGCTTGACCACCTCGAAGTCGACGTCCGCCTCGAGTAGCGCGAGGCGGATCTCGCGCGTCGCGCGCGTGACCGTCTCCTCGTCGAGCCGCGAGCGCCGTCCGAGGTCGCCGAGGGCGTCCTGGAGACGGTTGGCGAGAGTGTCGAACATCGCACGCAGGGTACTGGCCGACCTGGATTCGGGCCGCGAGCGCCGTAGACTCGACCGGTGGAGGCTCGCAAGACCGTCACGGTGCTCTTCTGCGACTGGGTCGGGTCGACAGAGCTCGGCGAGCGGCTCGACCCAGAGTCGCTGCGTCACGTGCAGTCCGCGTGGTTCGACCTCGCCGAGCGAACGCTCCTCGAGCACGGCGCCACCGTCGAGAAGTTCATCGGCGACGCCGTGATGGCGGTGTTCGGGCTGCCCGACGCGCACGAGGACGACGGGCTGCGCGCCGTGCGGGCGGCGATCGCCCTTCGACGCGGCATGAGCGAGCTCAACGAGTCCTTCGCGCGAGACCATGGCGTGCGCCTCTCGATCCGCACCGGCGTTGCCACCGGCGAGGCGATGACCGGCGACCCGACGCTCCGCCAGTCGCTCGTCACCGGCGACGTGGTGAACACGGCGAGCCGTCTCGAGGAGGCGGCGGGTGCCGACGAGATCGTCATCGGCGCTGACACGCGCGCGCTCGTCGCCTCTGCGGCAACCCTCGAGCCGCTGCCGAATATCGCAGCGAAGGGGAAGCGCGACACCGTCCCCGCCTGGCGCGTCGTGGCCGTCGACGACGACGCGCCCGGCTTCACGCGTCGGCTCGACAGCCCGCTCGTCGACCGCGTCGAGGAGCTGGAACGGCTCCGCGACGTCGTGGAGCGCGCCGCGACCGAGCGACGCGCCGTGATCGCGACGGTCGTCGGGGCGGCGGGCGTCGGGAAGTCGCGCCTCGTGCACGAGCTGCTCGACGGCCTCGCCGGCCAGGCGACGGTCCTCTCCGGTAGGTGCGTTGCCTACGGCGGCACCACGTACCGGCCGCTCGTCGAGATCCTGCGGAATGCCGGCGGGCCCGAGGCGGTCACACGCGCGCTCGCGGGCGAGGACAACGAGCAGCTGCTCGCCGAGAGGCTCGAGGCCGCCGGCGGCCTCTCCTCGGCGACGTTCACGACGGACGAGATCTTTTGGGCAGTCCGCCGTTTCGTCGAGCTCAACGCACGTGAGCGGCCAGTCGTGCTCGTCGTCGACGACGCGCACTGGGCCGAGCCGACCTTCCACGACCTCGTCGACTACCTCGCCGCGTTCGTGACGCAGGTGCCGGTCTCCCTGATCAGGCTCGGGAGGCCCGAGCTCCTCGATCACCGCCCGGCACCGCCGGGAACCGAGACGATCGAGCTCGGGCCGCTCGTGGAGACCGACGCGGAGGCCCTGCTCGCCGGAGTGGGAGCGCCGAAGCGCGCGAGGGCGGAGATCATCGCGGTCGCCGAGGGGAACCCGCTCTTCCTCGAGCAGCTCGCCGCGGTCGCCGCCGACGCGGCCCCGGGAACGCTTCCCATCCCACCGACGATCGAAGCGGTGATCGGGGCCCGGCTCGACCAGCTTCCGCGCCGAGAGCTCGCGCTGCTCGAATGCGCCTCTGTGATCGGACGGCGGTTCGACCTGCGCGCCCTCGTCGAGCTGGCGCGGCAGGAGGAGAGCGTGCACGCCATCTCCTCGCTCGTCGCCCTCACGCGCGCGGGCCTCGTCCGGCCCGCGCCGGGGCCCGCCGGGGAGGATCGGTACCGGTTCGCGCACGGCCTTGTCCGCGACGCCGCCTACGCCCGGATCCCGAAGACGCAGCGGGCAGACCTGCACGAGCTACTCGCGCGGAGGCTCCTCGCCGAGCCCGGGCGCACGCCGGCCGCCGACGACCTGGCAGGCCACCACCTCGAGCAGGCCTGCCGCGCGTTGCGCGAGCTCGGCCGGGACGCACCGCGCGTCCGCGGGCTCGGAGAGGAGGCCGCAGCCCTGCTCGAGACCGCGGGTCGACGGGCGGCCGCACGCGACGACCTTCCGGCGGCGATCGCCCTCCTCGAACGTGCCGCGGAGATCCTCACCGACGACAGCCCGCGCCGCGGCGAGGTCCGCCGAGAGCTGGGTCGCGGCCTCTGGGAGATCGGCGAGAACGAGCGGAGCCTGGACACGCTGGACCTCGCGATCGTGGATGCGACGCGCGTCGGCGACCTGCGTGCGGAATGGCTCGCGCGCGTCGACCGCGAGGCCTTCCGCCTGGTGCTCGGCACGGGCGACGAGCTGCGCGACGTGGCGGAGCGGGCGATCGCGATCTTCGGCGAGCTCCACGACGACGCCGCCCTCGCTCTCTCGTGGCGACGGATGGCGTTCGTCGAGCGACGCGAGGGCCACTACGGCGCGTCGGTCGAGCCGTCCGCGCTCGCCGTCGAGTTCGCGCGCGTGGCCGGTGACGCATACGAGGAGTCGCGGGCGATCGACAGTCTCTGCACCGGGCTGCTCTACGGCCCGGCGCCGGCGGCGGAGGCGGCCGAACGCTGCCGCGCGCTCCTCGAGGAGGCGGACGGGCGTCCCGCCACGCAGGCGAACGTCCTCGCGTCGCTGGCAGAGCTCGAGGCAATGCTCGGCCACTTCGACGCGGCGCGAGAGGCATACGCCAGGGCACGTGCGATCTACGAGGAGCTGGGTCTGCGCATGCCCCTCGCCGGGCTGACGACCATCGGCGCCGAGCTCGAGCTGCTCGCGGGCGACCCGGTCGCGGCAGAGGCGGAGGCGCGGCGCGGGCTCGCCGTCGTCGAGGGCAGCGGCCTGGAGGCGGAGCTCCTCCCGCTCGTCGCGGAGGCCCTGATCGCGCAGGGCCGCGAGGCCGAGGCGGAGCCGCTCCTCGCCGACGTCGACGCAGATGCACACAGCATCCCGTGGCAGGTGCGCCTGCGGACCGCCCGGGCGCGCTTGCTCGTCTCACGCGGCGAAATGGCCCCCGCGCTCGACGAGGCCCGGGCCGCCGTCGAGCGCGCCGCGTTGCTCGACGACGTGAATCTCTCCGCCGACGCGTACTCCGCGCTCGCGCTCGTCCTCGAGGCGAGCGGCAGGGACGACGAGGCGTCGACCGCCCGCGCTGAGGCCCACGCGCGCTATGTCATCAAGGGCAACATCGTCGCGGCGGACGCCATCGCGGCGTCGCGCCGCGCGTGACAACCGTCGCCGCGCGTCGTATCGTCAACGGCGGGGGGAACCCAACGAGCAGGAGGTCGGCGGATGGCCACACGCCAGATCAGGGGCGAGGCCCATGGACCCGAGCCACGCAACCATCACCGCGGATTCGACCGTGCGCTCGAGGACGCCGTGCGGCGGTTTGCGGAGGACAACGGCCCGACGCAGGGTGCGGTCGAGCTGACCGTGACTTTCAGCGTGATGGTCACGGTCACGAACCCGGGCCGGATCGAAGGCTACGTCGCGACGCTGAGCTGACGCCGATACGCGAGGGTGCGGCGCTCCTAGAGCGCCGCACCTGCGTACGTGGCCGGCAGCGACACCGCGCCCATCCGCTCGATGGTCTCCATCTCCACCGCGAAGAGATTGTGGAGCGCTCCGACCTCGACGGTAGGCAGCGCGAGGTAGCCCCGGAACTGCAGCGCCTGCAGGAACCGGTCCTGGAACGCCTGGAAGGCCTGCTCGGTCCTCCAGATCTCCGTCACCTGGAGCCCGTCCTGTGCCTCACCCACGAGGTGCAGGATGGCGCCGATCGGTGGGCTTGCATCGAGGTCGAGCGTGGCGACGACCTCGTCGTAGAGCTGCGGGCTCAGGCCCGGGTAGCGCGCGAAGACCGTGACGGCCATGTCGTTCGAACCTCCTTCATCCCCCTCGACCCAGTGTTGTCGACTCGCCTCTGAGACTACCCCGGTCGGGGGATGGCACGCAATCCCTCGGACGGTTACGCGCGTGTAATGGCCCTACGCGACGAGCGCGCGCGCGTAGTCGTGCGCGTCGAACGGATGGAGGTCGTCGACTCCCTCCCCCACGCCGACGAGCTTCACCGGGATGCCGAGCTCGTGGGCGATCGCGATGGCGACGCCGCCCTTCGCCGAGCCGTCGAGCTTCGTCAGCGCGATCCCCGTAATCTCCGCGGCCTCGGCGAAGAGCCTCGCCTGCTGGAGCCCGTTCTGCCCCGTGGTCGCATCGACGACGAGCAGCGTCTCGTGCGGAGCACCCTCGAGCCTTCCGGCGATCACGCGTCGCACCTTGGTGAGCTCGTCCATGAGGTTCCCTTGCGTGTGCAGGCGGCCAGCGGTGTCGACGATGACGACGTCCCGCTCGCGGGCACGCCCCGCCTCCACGGCGTCGTACGCAACGGCGGCGGGATCCGCGCCGCGCGACCCGCCCACGAACTCCGCGCCCGCCCGCTCCGCCCAGATCTCGAGCTGCTCCTCGGCCGCCGCGCGGAACGTGTCTGCGGCGCCGACGAGTACCGAGCGGCCGTGCTCGGACAGCTTTCGGGCGAGCTTTCCGATCGTCGTCGTCTTGCCCGTGCCGTTGACGCCGACGACGAGGACGACGGTCGGGCCTTCGACAGCGTGCCCGAGCACCGGCGGGTCGCCGAAGAGCGCCTCGACCTCCTCGGCGAGCGCCTCGCCGAGATCACCCAGCTCGCCCCGCGCCTCGAGGCGCCTCACGAGCTCTGCGGTCGCGGGAACGCCGACGTCGGCGCGGATCAGCGCGACCTCGAGCCGTTCCCACGCGTCCTCCTGGGCAGGGTCGAACGACGCACCGAGCTCCGCGACGAGCGCCCGGCGGCTCTTGCCGAGCGAGTCACGCAGCCGCGTGAAGAAGCCGCTCCGCTCCTCGGCTTCGCGCGTGCCGTCGTCGGCGTCTCCGAGCAGCTCGGCCCACGTCCTCGACATGGCGGGGAGGCTAGCCTCGACTCAGGCAGTCGCGGCGGCGTGCTGCTCCCGCGGGAGGCGCCGAGAGACGATCTGCGAGACGCCGTCGCCACCCATGGTCACGCCGTAGAGGACGTCGGCCGCCTCCATCGTGCGCTTCTGGTGCGTGATCACGACGAACTGGGCGCGGTCGGCATAGCGGCGCAGCAGTTCGACGAACCGCGCGATGTTCGCGTCGTCGAGCGCGGCCTCGACCTCGTCGAGGAGGTAGAACGGGCACGGCTTCGCGAGGAAGAGGGCGAAGAGGAACGAGATCGCACCGAGCGCCTTCTCGCCGCCCGAGAGCAGCGTCAGGCGGGTGATCTTCTTTCCCGCGGGGCGCAGCTCGACCTCGACCCCGGGCTCCGCGCCGGCGCCGTCCTCGTCGTCCGGCTCGACGAGCCGCAGCCGGCCCTCGCCGCCCGGGAAGAGCGTCGCGGCGACCTCCTCGAAGTTCGCCGCGACCGCCGCGAACGTCTCGTCGAAGCGCCGGTTCACGGTCTCCGTCAGCTCGTCGCGGAGCGCGGCCAGCTCGGCGAGCGAGGCCTCGAGATCCGCACGCTGGGTCGCGAGCTCGTCGAGCCGCTCCTTCTCGGCCTCGTACTCCTCCTTGGCGAGCGGATTGACCTGCCCGAGCGCCTCGCGACGCGATTCGAGCCGGGTCACGCGCGCGGCCAGCTCGTCGCGGTCGACGGCGCCGTCGTCGTCCGAGGGCCCGGCCCCGGGCTCGCTCGCCTCCGGGGCCGCGGCAAGGGCCTCGTCGAGCCGACGCCTGGCCTCCCCCGCCTCGCCGTCCAGCCTCGCCAGCTCGACCTCGACCCCGTTCACCCGCTCGGTCGCCTCGTCGACGGCGTGACGCACCTCGACTTCGGCGGCACCGAGGCGGCGGAGCTCCGCACCGAGCTCTCCGGCGCGGGCGGCCCCGGCGTCGACCCGTGCGCGCACGGGCGCCTCGAAGCGGGCCGCGAGGGCGGACGCACGCCCGACCGACTCGCCGAGCCCGACGGCAGCGCCCACGAGCCGGCGGACGAGGTCGACGTCGAGGCGGCTCCTGCGCGGCGCGCGCTCGACGAGCGCGGCGTCCGCGAGGCGGGCGGCGTCGGCAGCGGCAAGCGCGGCGGCGGCCGCCGCGTCCGCCTCGGCCAGCGCCATGCCCGCCTCTGTCGCAAGATCCTCGCGGCTCCGCTCACCGGCGAGCCCGATCCCGACTGGTGCACCCCCGAGCCGTGCGAGCACGACCTCGGCCTCCGATGCCCTGCGGCCGGCGTCGGCCGCATCTCGGCGGGCCTCCGCCTCCACGCCTGCCAGGCGGCGCAACTCGTCGCCGAGCTCGCGCGAGCGGCGGTCGGCGGCCGCGATGCGGGCGTCGAGCGGTGCCTGGATGCGTGCGATGCTCGCAGCCGCCCGCCCCGTCGCTGCGGCGAGCGCCTCGGTAACGGCAGCGAGCCGACCGAGCAGCTCTGCGTCGAGGGTCGTCCCGCGCAGATGGGCAACCTCGGCGTAGGCAGCCTCGGCCTCGGCTGCGCGCGCGGACGCGTCGTCCGACTCGCGTGCGGCGCCCTCCGCGCGGGCGGCGAGCTCGTCAGCCTCGTCGGCGAGTACGCGGCGCCGAGCGTCGAGCTCGAGCAGGACCGCCTCGCCGGTCTCGCCGGCGAACCAGAGCTCGCCTCGGCCGACGTCGTAGCCCTCGCCGTCGATCGTGACGGCGACGCCCGATCGCACCTCGCGCAGCTCACCCGACTCGACGAGCCAGACGCCGTCGAGCAGGCGAAGCGCCTCGTCGGGGCCTGCCGCGAGCGAGGCGAGGGGCCGAGCGCCGGGCCGAGGAGGGGTGCCGGCGGCGGCGCGCGAATCTCCGATGACGACCGAGAGACTGCCTAGCCCGCTCGTGCGGGCGCGCTCGAGGAGCGCGAGCGCTTGCTCGGAGCTGCTCGCGAGAAGCGCCGAGGCCCGCCACGCGAGAGCCGCCGCGACCGCCTTCTCGAATCCGGGCTCGACCTCGAGCGCCGCGAGCGCCAGCCGCTCGCCTTCCGCCGCCAGCGTACGCGCCGCCGGCGCGACGCCCTCCCGCTCCGCGAGCGATCGCTCGAGCCCAGCGAGCCGCTCCCGGGCCGAGCGGGCGCGCTCGGCGAGATCGTCGCGCTCTGTCGCAGCGGCACGTGCGAGTGACCGCGCCTCGTTCGCGCGCTGCTCGAGCTCGGCCGGGCTCGGAGCGCCGCTGCGAGCGTGCGTGCGGGCGACGTCGTGCTCACCACGGAGCTTCCGGGCGAGCTCGGCGACGGTCTCCTCGCGCGAGCGAAGCCGCTCCCGCGCGGCGCCGAGCGCGACGAGCGAGCGGTTGGCGTCGCCGTGCCCTCCGGTCAGCTCGCTCATCCCCCGGTCGACCGCCTCGCGCTCGCGCCCGACGGCGTCGAGGCGCATGTCCGCCTCGTCGGCGACCGCGCGCTCGGCCGCTGCGAGCAGCGCGTGCGCGTGGCGGGCGCGCTCGGCCGCGTGCCCGCTCCGCGTGGCCGCGTCACGCGCAGCCGCGGCGGCGGCGTGCGCCGCGTCCTCGAACGCGCGCAGCGTCTCGTCGGTTCGCGCCTGCGCGGCGAGCTCGGCATCGGCCAGGTCGTCATGCAAGCGGGCGGCGAGGCCGGCGACGGACTCGCCCCGCACGGTCAGGCGCTCGCCGGCGCCCCGAAGACGGTAGAGCGCTCCGACGGCGGTCTCGCGCGCACCCGCTGCGTCCGAGAGCTCGATCTCCGCGCTCTCCCGCTCGCCGAGCACGGACTGGAGTCGCTCCTGCGCCGAGCGCCGCGCGAGCGAGGCGGCGGTGCGGCGCTCGTCTGCCTCGGCGCGGCGTGTGTCGAGCGTGGCGAGGTCGAGCCGCGCAAGCCGCGCCCGAAGTGCCGCGATCTCGCCGACGAGCTTCTCCGCCCGCTCGGCCGCGGTTGCCTGGAGGGCGAGCGGGCGCAGGCGCTTGCGCACCTCCTCCTCGACGTCGCGGGCGCGCTCGACCTGCGTCGCGACGCGCGCCAGCTTGAGCTCCGCGCGATGTCGGCGCCGCTTGAACTTCCCGAGGCCGGCGGCCTCCTCGACCAGCGACCGGCGATCCTCGGGCTTCGAGGCGAGCACCGCGTCGACCTTTCCCTGGCTGACGATCGAGTGCATCGACCCCCCGAGGCCGACGTCGGCGAGCAGCTCGACGAGGTCGGTGCGCCGGACGGGTGAGCGATTGACGAGGTACTGGCCCTCGCCGCCGCGGACGAGGCGGCGGGCGATCGCGATCTCGGAGTAGTCGAGCTCCGCACCGAACCCGCCGTCCTCGTTGTCGAAGAGCAGCTCGACCTCGCAGTGATCCGCGGGCTGGCGCGTCGCCGAGCCACCGAAGAGAACGTCGTCGGGCTTCTCGGCGCGCATCTCCGACGGGGTCAGGGAGCCGGCCGCCCAGACGATCGCGTCGGAGACGTTCGACTTGCCCGAGCCGTTCGGGCCGACAACGACCGCGACCCCCGGCTCGAGCTTCACCTCGACGGGGTCCGGGAACGACTTGAAGCCGCGCAGCTTGATGGAGCGCAGGTGCACCGAGCCCGAACGCTAACGGCGGCGACGGACGTCGGATCCGCCCCGCATGCCCGCGTCGGCGCGGCTCAGGCCGCGGGCGGAAACACGCCGAGCGCAGCGAGTGCCTCGGCCGCGGCCTCCTGCTCGGCCGCCTTCTTCGTCGTGCCACGACCCGTGCCGAGCCGCTCGCCGTCGATCAGCGCCGCGCAGACGAACCGGCGCTCGTGCGGCGGGCCATCGACCTCGAGAACCTCGTACTGCACCGCTCGCCCGGTGCGCGCGAGCGCCTCCTGCAGCTCCGTCTTGGAGTCGACATGCCCGGTGCTCGCGTACTCGATCCGGTCGTCGAAGGCCTCGACGATCGCGGGCGCGACGACGTCGTAGCCGTACTCGAGATAGACGGCAGCGATCGCCGCCTCTAGGAGC
>Ga0070659_100001548_pt1 | contig 16578 bp, 11 predicted proteins | sample KBSC23metaG_FD_64666 | JGI IMG/M metagenome (GOLD analysis project Ga0070659, IMG submission 64666) | Corn rhizosphere microbial communities from Kellogg Biological Station, Michigan, USA - KBS C2-3 metaG | ecosystem: Host-associated > Plants > Roots > Rhizosphere > Soil ... | reverse complement strand
ACCGACGTGAGCGGGCTGACCGTCGCCGCGGTCGCCGACACCCCGAAGGTGATGAGCGAGGGGAACTGGCGTCTCGGCGTCGTCATCGACGCGGACGCCTCCGACGAGCAGGCAGAGAAGCTCGGCGGCGTCTTCTCAGGCGCGCTCGGTGGTCCCATGGAGGCGCTGGGGCCGCTCGTGGGCGAGGACCTCGGCCTCCAGCGGCTGCCGATCGAGGTTCGCGAGGACGGCCTCACCCATTCGGTCAAGATCGGCGAGGAGATCGACCTCGAGATCGAGGACGTCGTTCCGTTCGGCGTCGAGAGCGGCGAGCCGGCGAAGATCACCGGGATCTTCCATCCGGTCGGCTCCGAGCTCACCGTTTCGCGCGCAACACGCTCGAGCGTCAATGCCTTCGGGATCCAGTACGAGGCGAAGGCTGGGTTCTCCGCGTCGGAGTTCGCCTGGGCGGCCTGAGCGCCGGCACCGAGGTGCCGCAGCGGTGATGGAATCGGCTTCGATCCGCCGCCTCCCCGCGCTCTCGGGGCTGGTCCAGATCGGCCTGATCGGGCTGCTGGTCGTGCTCGCCGCCGTGGCCTGGGCGATCACCGGCGATCAGATGGACGGGATGGACGCCGGGCCCGGGACCGACCCCGGGACGCTCGGTTTCTTCGTTGGCGTCTGGGTGGTGATGATGGCGGCGATGATGTTCCCGTCGATTGCGCCGATGGTGATCATGCACGTACGGATCCAGGAGGGACGGCGGGAGCGCGACGAGGGAGGGGTGGCCGGGGCGACCGCACTGTTCGTGGCCGGCTATCTGCTCGCTTGGACCGCTGCCGGCCTGCTCGGCTACGCGATCTTCGTGCTCGGCGAGGCCCTGACGGGAGACCTCTTCGCATGGGACAACGCCGGCCCCTACCTCGCCGGCGGGATCGTCTGCATGGCGGCGATCTATCAGCTCACCCCCTGGAAGGACGTCTGCCTGCGCCACTGCCGGAGCCCGTTCGCCTTCCTGATGCAGCACTGGCAGGCGGGACGGCTCGGCAGCCTACGGATGGGGATCGTCCACGGCGGCTGGTGCATCGGCTGCTGCTGGGCCCTGATGGCGGCGCTGTTCGCGCTCGGCGTGATGAGCCTCGGCTGGATGGCGTTCATCGCCGCCCTGATCGCGATCGAGAAGCTGCTGCCGTGGAAGTCGGTAGCCAACCGGGGGATCGCGGTGCTGCTGCTCGTCCTCGGGTTGGCGATCGCGTTCGCTCCCGAGAGCGTGCCCGGCCTGACCGTGCCGGGGTCGGCAGAGGCGATGCAGGGGATGGACGGCGGTTCGATGGGCGGCGGGATGGATGATGGGTCGATGAGTGGGGGGATGGATGACGAATCGATGGGCGGCGGCATGAGCCAGGGTTCGATCGAGCCCGGCTCGATGAACGGCGGCGGGACGATGAACGGCGGCTCGGCCGCCGGCGCGATGCCCTAGCCCTCGTCCGGTCCCGACCAGTCGAACGGGAAGTGCTTGCTCGAGCGGTCCGGCCAGCTCCACTTGAATCCGAACGCCTCGACCTCGTCCTCACGAGCCGTCGCCCAGGTGGCCACCTGCCCCGGACCGACCTCCGCGCCGGGAGCGTTGTGGACCTGGACGGGCGCCCCGTCCGGGTTGGTCGGGCCGGTCAGGCCCTCGGCACTGCCCCGAACCTTGCCCGGGACCTCGACCCGCCAGCGACCGAGGTCGTCGGCGATCTCGAACTCGATCGGGGCGTACTCGATGCCGCGCACGTCGTCGATCAGCGCCGCGAAGCCGCCCGGCCAGCCGCCGGCATCGCCGCCGAAGATCGTCTCGATCGCTTCGCGCTGGCCCTCGTCGGCCCGCTCGTCGACGAAGAACCCCATCGCCGGCTTGGCCTCGCCGGTCCAGATGTTCCCCTCGAAGGATCCGACGGCGACGACGTTCATGTCGTCGAGCTGGACGTCGCCGTAGTTGCCCTCGCGAACGTGCCAGGCGAGGATGCCGTCGCACTGCCCATCATCGGGTGGCTGCGCAAAGGTGCATCCACAGGGCACTCGGCACCTGCAGACGTCGAACCAATCGCCGGCGAGCCGCCACTGCGGGATCTCGGCCATCGCTTCCTCCTCCGGTCGCTCATCCGCATCGTGGCACTGCGCCGAATCCGTTTCAAGGGTTTTGCAAGCAGGCCGTGCGGCAGTAACTTTCCGGTGTGCCCCTTCCGGTCATTCTCGCCGTCGACGGACACGAGCAGTCGCTGAGCGACATCGAGCGCGAGCTGGACGACCGCTACTCGCGCAGCTACCGGGTCGTCACGGTGACCACGGCGGACGACGCGACGGTCGCGCTCGAAGGGTTTGCCGAGGCGGGCGAGGACGTCGCCGTCGCCCTCGTCTCGCTGACGCTCGACCTGACCGAGGCGACCGAGCTCTTCCGGCGTGTCCGGTCGCTCCACCCCCATGCCCAGCGCGGCCTGATCATCGAGTGGCGGAGCTGGGGCGATGGCCAGACGGGCGACGCGATCCGCCGGGCGATGGCGGCCCGGGACATCGACTTCTACGTGATCCGGCCGGCGCAGTCGCCGGATGAGCTGTTCCATCAGGCCGTCTCGGCCTTCCTGCTCGAATGGGCGAACGCGCGCCGGGTCTCCCCGCACACCATCCAGGTCGTCGGCGAGACCTGGAGCGGACGTGCGTACGAGCTCAGGCAGGTGCTCGGCCGCTGCGCCGTCCCCCATGCGTTTCATCTCGCCGACTCGCCCGACGGCAGGGCGCGAGTGACGGAGTCGGGCAACGGGAACCCGCTGCCGATCGTGATCTTCCCGGACGGCACCGTGCTCACGGACCCGACGAACCTCGAGCTCGCGGCCGCCACCGGGGCCACCGTCGACCCCGAGGATCGCGAGTTCGACGTCATCATCATCGGCGCTGGCCCCGCCGGCCTGTCGGCGGCGGTTTACGGAGCTTCGGAGGGCCTGCGGACGCTGGTCGTCGACAACGGCGGGATCGGCGGTCAGGCGACCTCGAGCTCGCTGATCCGCAACTACCTCGGCTTCCCGCGCGGCGTCAGCGGTCGCCGGCTCGCCGAGCAGGCCTACGAGCAGGCCTGGATCTTCGGCGCCAAGTTCGCCTTCATGCACGACGCGATCGCGCTCCGCCGCGACGGCGACCGCCTCCACGTCAGCCTCTCCGACGGCGGCGAGGTCAGCGCGCCGGCGATCGTCCTCGCGCCCGGCGCGGACTACCGTCGGCTCGGGATCGCCGAGATCGAGGAGCTGACCGGAGCCGGGGTCTTCTACGGGGGACCCGCCACCGAGGCGCCCGGGATGGTCGATGGGGACGTCTACGTGGTCGGCGGCGCGAACTCGGCTGGCCAGGGAGCGCTCTATCTGGCCGAGTACGCCCGCCGGGTCACGCTCGTCGTCCGGGCCGACTCGCTCGAAGCGGGGATGTCGCACTACCTCGCGCGGGAGGTCGAGGCCGCGGCGAACATCGAGGTGCGACTCGGCACCGAGGTCGCCGGCGGTGGGGGGGACGGCAGCCTCGAGCGCCTGGTCCTGAGAGACCGCGCCGACGAATCGACCGAGACGGTCGCTGCCGACGCGCTGTTCCTGATGATCGGCGCCTGCCCGAACACCGACTGGCTGCCGGCTGAGCTCGTCCGCGACCCCGGCGGTTATATCCGCACCGGCGTGGACCTCGAAAGCGACGGGAGCTGGCCGCTCGAGCGCAGGCCTTACACGCTCGAGACCAGCATCCCCGGCGTCTTCGCGGCTGGAGACGTCCGCCATGGCTCGATGAACCGCGTCGCTTCGGCGGTCGGCGAGGGCTCGAGCGCGATCAGGATCGTCCATGCGTTCTTCGAGGCCGAGCAGATCCTCGGGCTCGGGCCGGTCGAGCAGCCGGTCGAGTGAGCGACGCGGCGAAGTCTTTTGCCCCGGGCGACTTCGCCGGCACCTACTGCATCGAGGCGCTGCTCGGCGAGGGCGGGATGGGCCACGTCTTCCGGGCTTCGGGCCCGGAGGGCGCGGTCGCCGTGAAGGCGATCAGGCCGGAGCTCGTCGGCGACGAGTCCTCGCGGCGGCGGTTCGAGCGCGAGGCCCGGGTGGCGCAGCAGATCCACCATCCCAACGTCGTCGGCGTGCTCGCCGCCGGCGAGCGCGACGGAGTCCCCTACATCGTCCAGCGCTTCATCCCCGGCGGCAGCCTCGCGGACGTGATCGACCGCGACGGAGCTCTGGCGACTGCGAGGACTGCTGCGATCTGCGCTCAGGTCGCCGCCGGCCTCGACGCGGTGCACGCCGCCGGGCTGATCCATCGCGACGTCAAGCCGGGGAACATCCTCCTCGACGGGGACGGGACGGTGTGTCTGACCGACTTCGGGATCACCAAGGACACCGATGGGACCGTCCTGACGCGACCGGGGCAGGCGGTCGGCTCGATCGACTACATGGCGCCGGAGCAGATCCGGGGCGAGCCGGTCTCGGCGGCGAGCGACGTCTACTCGCTCGGCTGCGTCCTCTTCGAGTGCGCAACCGGCCGGCCGCCGTTCGCCGATCGGCAGGGGCTGCGGGCGATGTGGGCGCACCTCGAGGACCCGCCGCCCGATCTGAATCAGGCGGGCGCCGACGTCCCGTCGCCGCTGGCCGACGCCGTGATGGAGGCGCTCGCCAAGGACCCCGCCCGGCGCCCACAGACGGCGACCGAGCTGGCCGGGATGGTCACCGCCGCGGCCGACGGCTGAGCGGACGGATCGTCAGCCGCCGAGGCCGGCGAAGATCTCGCCGAGCCGCGCGCGGTTGTCCTCGGTGCGGAAGTCGTTCATCCACGCCGGGTCGAACGGCTCCTCGCGGACGTCGCCGTCACGCCGCACGTAGGCGCATGGCTGGATCTCCCCTTCGAGCGTCGTTTCGACCGTGATCGCGATCGCATCCGGGCCGCTGGAGTCGACGAAGTCCATGAGGACCGAGATGCCGTCGTCGTAGACGGCGCCGTTCTCGACCGTCAGCTTGCGGGCGAGGTTCGAGTGCTGGCTCCAGATCGCCGCCTCCGAGGTCGCCTGGCTGAGCAGGTAGTCGACGGCGCTCTCCGGGTCGACCTCCGGCCGCGCCGGCTCATAGCCGAAATGCTCGGCGGCGATGTGGCGGGCCTGGACCTGGGCGTTGAACCGGAACCCGCCGACTGACGCCGAATGGCTCGGCCAGCCGTACTTGCGCATGCCCGCCTGCCCCTGCATGGCGGAGCCGGCGAAGTAGATCCCCGGCACCGAGGCGCTCTCCCAGTACGGCGTCTGCGTCGGCAGCCGGTCCTTGTAGAAGGTCTCGACCCCGAGATCGCGGAGGTCGCCGAGGCCGGTGGCGAAGCCGGTGCACGCGATCACCTCGTCGACCTCGAAGACGACCTTGCCCAGTCCGCTGGTCCCGTCGGCGTGGACCTTGTAGCCGTCCGAAGTGCGCTCGATCCGCTCGAGCGCGACATCGACCACGAACGTGCCGCCACCGAACCGCGCGTCCTCGAGCGGTTGCACGTAACGGGCCCGGGGCGCGGTCGGGAAGCCGGTCGTGATCGAAGGCCGGACGCCGTGCGGCGATCCGAGGATCAGCTGGCAGGCGTGCGCGAGCAACCCGTTCGCGATCTCGAACGCCGAGTTGCGCTTGCCGATGATGAAGACCTTCTTCTCGCGCAGGTAGTCGATGCCGCTCTCGGCGATGTCGACGTAATGCGGGACGTCCTCGATCCCCGGGGTCGGCGGCCGCCACGGCTCGATCATGCCGACGGCGAACACCAGGACCTTCGCCCGGTACTCGCCGTCGCTGGTACCGAGCACGAACGACCCGTCGTCATCACGGCGGGTCGACTCCCAGGTGCAGTCGTAGCGGGCGTCGACGCCGCCGCGTTCGACGAACGCGGCGAATGACGACTCCATCTCCGCCCGGGAGGGAAAGTAGTTGTCGCCGTCCATGAACTCGGTGACGAGCGCCTGGTCGGTCTCATCCTCGGTGACGAGGCTGTTCCAGTCGTAGCGAAAGTACGCCGGGCAGCCGCAGTCGACGATCGCATGCGGCCGCGAGCAGGTGATCAGCCGGCCGAACATCGGAAAGCGCCGGAACATCCCGCCCGGCCCGCTGTCCTTGGAGATCAGCGCGTGCTCGATGCCGAGGCGGCTCAGGTCGTAGCTCAGCTGCAGTCCGCCCGGCCCCGAGCCGACGATGACGAGCGGGTACTCCCCGGGCGGGGAGGTGCGCTCGTCGCTCATCGCCAGCGCTCCGGGTCGCGCAGGCGTCGCGCGTCGCCCTTGAGCAACTGGAACATCACCTTCGGGTACCGGAACAGGAAGCCCTCGAGCTCATGCCCCGGCATCACCAGCAGCTGCATCGAGGTCAGCGCGACGACGTCCGAGATCGACGGCTCGCCGAACAGCACCGACAGCTCCCCGAACCAGTCGCCGCGGCGCATCGTCACCGGCTTCGGCGGACTGCCTATCAGCGTTGCGCTGCGGTCGACGCGCTGACCGCCGACCAGCCAGTCGGCCTCGCCGGAGATGACGACATAGAAGCCGGTCCCGACGAACCCCTCCCGCAGCAGCCGCTCGCCGGGCTGCGCGTATTCCTCGTCGAACTCCTGCGTCACCGCGTCGAGCTCCGTGGACGTGAGCACGGAGAACAGCGGGAGTGCGGCAAGATCGATATCCACCTGCGGAAGTCCCTCAGCCATCGGTCCTCCTCCGATTGAGATCCTCGCCGTCGCGATCATACCCCGGCTTCGCAGTTCCGTAATCAGATTGGACCGCTGGTAGCCTCGGCGGCATCGAGGAGACCCGGTCATCGAGGAGCACGACGCGCGACCGGACGGCCGTCAGCGGGGCGCTGTTGCTCGAGATCACCAACGGCGACGCTGCGGGGAGCCTGGTCCCGGTCGAGGACTCGCTCGTCTTCGGCCGCCATGCGGACGGCCCGGCGCGGCTCGGGGGCGATCCGGAGCTCTCACGCCGGCACGCGCGCGTCACCCGGACTGCGGACGGCGGCCTTCGCATCGAGGATCTCGGCTCGACGAACGGGACCTTCGTCGACGGCGGCCGGGTCCTCGAGCGCGAGCTCAAGCCCGGCGACACGGTCCAGCTCGGGCTGACGACGCTGATCGTCGTCAGCCGCGACCAGCGGCGCTCGCAGTCGGGCGTGCGCGACGCGCTCACCCTCGCCGGCGTCAGCGGTCGCCGCTCGGCGCGTGCGGCCGGGGCGCCGGGCGTCGCCTCCCTGCGCGCCCAGTTCCCGGTCTTCGAGCGCGTCTCGTATCTGAACGCCGGGACCGACGGGCCGGTCCCGCGTCAGTCCCTCGATGCCGCCGCGGCGGCGACTCGGGTCGTCCTCGAGCAGGGTCGCTCGGGCCCTGCGCACTGGGATCAGCTCGGCGCGATGGGGACCGAGATGCGGCGCCGCTACGCGGCGCTGCTCAACTCCGAACCGGACGAGGTCGCGCTCGTGCGCTCGACGGCCGACGGGATCAACACTGTGATCTCGGGCATCGGCCTGAGCGCCTCCGACGAGCTGCTGACGACCGACGAGGAGCACCAAAGCCTGCTTGCCCCGCTGGCTGTCGCGGCGCGTCGCAGCGGCGCGTCGATCCGGGTGGTGCCGTTCGCTGAGATCGCCGGCGAGATCGGGCCGCGCACGCGGCTCGTCGCCTGCTCGCACGTCTCCTGGATGACCGGGTCGGTGATCGACACGGAGGCCCTCGCGAGGACGGAGGTCCCAGTGCTGCTCGACGGCGCACAGGCGCTCGGCGCGATCCCCGTCGACATCCGCGCGCTCGACTGCGACTACTACGCGGCCGCGGGCCAGAAATGGCTCTGCGGCCCGGACGGTTCGGGCGTCCTCTACGTTCGCTCCGATCGGGTCGCGACGCTACTGCCGCCCTGGCCGAGCTTCTTCTCGCTCAGCGACGCAAGCCGCCCGCTCGAGCTCCCGTTCCACGACGGAGCGGCCCGGTTCGACACCGGCAACGTGATCGGCACGCTCGCCGTCTGGGTGCTCTCCGCGCTCGACGTGCTCGAGGACGCCGACTGGGACCAGGTGCTCGAGCGCGGCCCGCGGCTCGCGGGCCGACTCGCCGAGCTGCTGCGCGAGCGCGGCGTCGAGGTGATGCCGCGCGGCCCCTCGACGCTCGTCTCCTGGCGGGTCGAGGACGCCGAACGCGAGGCCGAGCGCCTCGCCGACCGGGGCTTCATCGTCCGCGACGTCCCCGGTCCCGGGCTGATCCGCGCTTCGGTCGGCGCCTGGTCGACCGAGGAGGAGCTGGAGGGCCTGGCGGCTTTGGCCGGCTAGTCAGCTCTGGCCTTCGTCGCGCTGGGCCGGGTTCGCGACGAACACGTCGGGCGCCGAGGATCGCCGCAGGTCGCCGGTCGGGACCGGGGGCCGCTCGGGCTCGGCGTCCTCGCGCGTGCGGTGACCGGCCATCGAGGCGTTGCGGACCTCGTCGATCGAGGCGAGGTCGGCGATCTCCGGGAGCGGCACGTCGGCGGTGCGAACGACGCCCGCGGCGAGCATGACGAGCCGGATGCCGGGGTAGAGCGGAGCGCCGTCGGTCGGGTGGGAACGGGCGAACTCCTCCTGGCGGGTGAGGATCGCCAGCACCTGGCGGGCAACCTCGCCCTCACGCGAGTCGGGCTCGGGGACCTCGCATGCGAGGCGCGCCATCGCGAGCGCCTCGTAGCCGGACTTGCCGATCAGCATCCGGCCGATCGCGAGGGTCAGCAGCACGTAGATCCGCTCGAGCAGGATGCCGAGGCCGAGCCGGTCGGGCCCCGGCGGCGGGCCGACGTCGAGCGGATCCTCGCCGGCGACCACCCGCTCCCCCTGGGCGCCGAAGATCGCGTGGAGCTGATCCTCCGAGAGGCCGACCTGGAGGCCGATCCGGCCGACCAGCGTCGTGATCAGGAACGGCGTGAAGTAGGGGATGTCGCTCCCGTAGAGGATCTGCCCCGGCGGCGCGAGCGCGAGCAGCGTCGCGAGGTCGGTCGCGTTCCACCAGGCGCTGTCGATGAAGACATTCGGGCAGCGCGGCAGCTCCGGCCAGATCCAGCTCAGGTCGGTTACCGCCGTGTGGGCGAGCACGACTCGCGCGTGCTCGTGCTTGCGCGCCAGCATCATCGCCTGGAACGCGAGCGCCGGGATGCCCCGGCCGGCGTGGATCAGGATCGGCGCTCGCTGCTCGTGCGCGAAGGCGAAGATCTCCTCGACCCCGGGATCGAGCATCCCGAATCCCTCGGCCCGGGGATGGAGCTTGATGCCGCGGGCCCCGGCGGCGAAGCAGCGAGCGGCCTCGCTCACCGGGTCGCGCGCAGGATCGAGGCGGCAGAACGCGACGAGGCGCCCGTCGGAGGCCTCGCTCTCGGCGAGGACGCGGTCGTTCGCCGGCGGATAGCCGTCCGGCTCGTGCATCGGGGTGACCATCCCGCGCGAGTTCGCTGCGTTGAGACTCGTGACGACATCCTCGGCCGAGCAGACGAATCCGTCGGGATCGTTGCTGCCGGTATGGGTGTGGATGTCGAAGAGCGGGATCCCGGAAAGCCCGAGGGGAAGGCCCTCGTACCAGGGCCTGATCAGCTCGTCGTCGTACACGCTGAGATCTCCTCCGATCCGGCCGTGGGCCGTCGCCGTGATGATCCTAGTCCTGCTTGACCGCTGTTGAAGTGAGGAATAGGCTCGTACGAGAGTGCCGTGAGCACTACGCAGACATCTCTCGGAGTCGATTTCGCGCGCGCGTTCGGCGCTCGCGACCGGGAACGAATCCGTGAGCTGGTCGGCCCCGAGCTGGACTTCAAGGCGCTGACGCCGCGCCGCTGGTGGGAGGCCGCCGACGCCGATGGGCTGCTCGAGATCCTGTTCGACATCTGGATCCGGGACGGCGACGAGATCCGCGCGATCGAGAAGCTCGAGCGCGACATGTTCGCCGACCGCGAGTGCGTGGGCTACCGCTTCCGCGTCGCGAACGAGAAGGGCGAGTACCTCGTCGAGCAGCAGGCGTTCGTGACCGAGCGCGACGGGCAGATCGCATGGATGCGCCTCGTCTGCTCGGGCTGGCGCCGCGACGAGAGCCCGAGCTAGCGGCGGGAGACGCGCGAATCGCGAACCGGTGTCGCCACGACGCCGAAACCCGGGTACGATCGACGCGTGTTGCCGTGGCGGTCGCTCCGCCGATCCGCGCGACGGGGGATAGGAGAGTTCAGCCGATTCTTCACCGTTGCCCTCCTGGCGGCTGTGGTCGTGTCAGTCGCCCTGCTCGTCGCTGCGACCTCACCGCCGGCACCGGCGCACGAGCCCTCGGTGAGCACAGCGGCCGGCCACCTCGAGGAGGATGCCGTGGCGCCGCTCGACCATGCAACCGCGCAGCGGTTCGAGCGGCGGACGCTGGCGGCGACCCCGGACCGCTTCACGGCCGCCGCGGCGGGGCCCCCCCAGGATCCGGGCCAGCTCGGCAGCTGGGGGCCGGTCGTCGATTGGCCGGTCGTCGGAATCCACGTCGCGCTGCTCGAGACCGGGAAGGTCCTCGCCTATGACTCGGTGGGCGACCTGCCGACCGAGAGCTACGACGTCCACGACCACACCCGCGCGACGGTCTGGGACCCCGCGACCGGCTCGCAGACGCCGGTGGACCTGTCCGGGTTCAACATCTTCTGCAGCGGCCTGGCCCACCTGGTCGACGGGTCGGTGTTCGTTGCGGGCGGCAACAAGAACGCCCAGCTCGAAGGCATCGTCCAGACGCACTTCTTCGACTCCGACACCAACGCCTGGAGCCGGGGGCCGGACATGGCCGCCGGGCGCTGGTATCCGAGCGTCACCCCGCTGAGCAACGGCGAGTCGCTGATCACCTCGGGTGGCCCGCCGGTCCCGGAGGTGCTCCAGACGGACCGCAGCCTCCGCGCCCTCACCGATGCGTCGCTGTCGCTGCCGCTGTACCCGTGGATCGACGTGGGGCCCGACGGCCGCGCCTTCTACTCCGGTCCCGACCAGTCGCTGCGCAGCCTCGACACGTCCGGAACCGGCTCCTGGCAGGGCTTCGGCCAGCGTGACTCGCTGAACCGCGACTACGGGAGCCACGCGATGTTCGACATCGGCAAGATCCTCGTCGCCGGCGGCGGCCCCTCGAGCAAGGACGCCCGGGTGATCGACCTGAACGGGCCGACGCCGCAGGTCGCGGCGACCGACCCGATGAACTTCGGCCGGCGCCAGCACAATCTCACGGTCCTCGCCGACGGCACCGTGCTCGCCACCGGCGGCAACTCGTCCGGGGCGCAGCTCGTCGACCTCAATGCCGGGGTCTACCCGGCCGAGCTCTGGAACCCGGCAACAGGGCACTGGCGGCAACTCGCGGCGATGCAGGTGACCCGCCAGTACCACTCCACGGCGCTGCTCCTGCCCGATGGCCGGGTCCTCTCCGCCGGCGGTGGGATCTGCGGGATCTGCAACTCCGTCGGCTACCTGGCGAAGAACGCCGAGGTCTTCTCGCCGCCGTACCTCTTCAAGAGCGATGGATCTGGACAGCTCGCCACCCGGCCCACGATCAGCTCCGCACCGGGTGACGTCGACTACAACTCCGCCTTCTCGATCTCGACGCCTGACGCTGGATCGATCAGCAAGGTCGCACTCGTCCGGCTCGGCGCGGTGACGCACTCGGTGAACATGGAGCAGCGCTACGTGCCGCTCTCGTTCACCGCCGCGGGGGGAACGATCAACGCCACGGCTCCGGCCAACGCCAACATCGCGCCGCCGGGTCCCTACATGCTGTTCCTGATCGACGGTGCCGGCGTCCCCTCGGTGGCGAAGATGGTGAACGTGCGCACCGCGGCGCCGCCGACGGTGTCGTCGGTGAGTCCGGCCGCGGACGCCTCCGCCGTAGCCCGGACGACGAAGGTCACTGCGGCGTTCGACCGCGCGATGAACAAGTCCTCCGTGGAGGCGGCGTTCTCGCTGACGCGGAACAGCGACGGGGCCACGGTCCCGGGCAGCTTCAGCTGGAACGGCAACGAGGTCAGCTTCACCCCGGCAGTCCCGCTCGACGGCGGGACGGGCTACACGGCCTCGGTCGGCTCCGGCGCTCGCGACAGCGCCGGCACGGGCATCGAGTCGGCGAAGACCTGGCAGTTCACGACCGCGACGCAGCCGGTCGTCCAGGTTGCTGTGCCGGGTGAGAACGCCACCGAGGTGCTGCCGAACGCATCCCTCGTCGTCATCTTCGACACCGCGATGGACAAGCCGGCAGCCGAGGGCGCCTTCTCGCTGAAGCGGACCGCGAACGGAAAACCCATCGGCGGCACCTTCGGCTGGTTCGGCAACGCGCTGATCTTCAAACCCAACTACAGCCTCGTCGGCGGCGCCCAGTACACGGTGAGCCTCTCGACTGCGGCGCGGGACGTTGCCGGGAACCCATTGCCGGCGGCGATGACATGGCGGTTCACGACGACCAGCCGACCGATCGTCGAGTCCGTTTATCCGGTTGCGGGTGCCACCGGGGTCGCCCGTGGCTCGGTGACGATCGCGGCCTTCAACAAGTCCATGGACAAGCGCTCGGCCGAGAGCGCCTTCTCGCTGAAGCGGACCAGCGGCGGAGCCAGCGTCGCCGGCAGCCTGGCGTGGTACGGCAACTCGCTGATCTTCACCCCGAGCACGCCGCTGGCGGCCAACACGCGCTATACGGCAGCGATCGCCGGGACCGCCAAGGACCTCGCCGGCAAAACCGTCGCCAACCCGACGACCTGGAAGTACACGACCGGCAACTGACGCGAGGGCGGCCGGCGCTCAGGCGTCGAGGACGCGGAGGACCTCGGCGACGGAGGTGAGCCCCCGGCGGACCTTGTCGAGGCCGTCGGCCGGCATCCGCTGCATGCCGTCTCCGGTGGCGGCGGCCGCGATCTCGGCGCCCGAGGCACGGTCGAGGATCAGCGAGCGGATCGACTCCGAGACCCGCATGACCTCGTAGACGCCGACGCGGCCGCGGAAGCCGGAGCCGTTGCAGCGCACGCAGCCGACCGGCTCATAGGCCTCGATCGCCCCGTCGCCGACGTCGAGACCGCTCCGGCGCAGCTCGTCGGCGGGTATCTCGACGGCGCGCTTGCACTCGTCGCAGAGGCGCCGGACGAGTCGCTGGGCGACGACGCACTCGATCGCCGAAGCGATCAGGAACGGCTCGATCCCCATCTCGATCAGGCGGGCGGGCGCCATCGGCGCGTCGCCGGTGTGCAGGGTGGAGAGGACGAGATGGCCGGTCAGCGCCGACTCGATCGCGATCTGCGCGGTCTCGCGGTCACGGATCTCGCCGACCATCAGGACGTCGGGGTCGGAGCGGATCATCGAGCGGAGGCCCGAGGCGAAGGTGAGGCCGACCTTCGGGTTCACCTGGATCTGCTTGACGCCGTCGAGCTCGTACTCGACCGGGTCCTCGATCGCGATCAGCGTCTTCTCCGGCGTGTTGATCTCGGCCAGGGTCGCGTAGAGGGTCGTCGTCTTGCCCGAGCCCGTCGGGCCGGTGACGAGGACGGCGCCGCTGCTCCGGCCGACCGCATGTTCGAGCGTCGCGCGGTCGTCCGCCCGCATCCCGAGCTCGTTGAGGTCGATGACCAGCCGGTCCTTGTCGAGGATGCGCAGCACCGCCGACTCGCCGCGCATGACCGGCAGCGTCGCGACGCGGATGTCGATGAAGCGGCCGTCGACGCTCAGTCCGATTCGCCCGTCCTGCGGTACCCGGCGCTCGGCGATGTCGAGGTTGGCCATGATCTTGATCCGCGAGATCAGCCCGGTCGCGAGCCGCTTCGGGACCGTCGCCGAGTCGACGACGACGCCGTCGACCCGGAAACGGACGCGGAGGTCGCCGCCGCTCGGATCGAGGTGGATGTCGGAGGTGCCGCGGTTGACGGCGTCGGCGATCAGCGTGTGGACGAGCTTGACGACCGGGGCCTCGTCGGCGGACTCGCGGAGCTCGATCTCGGGCTCGCGGTCCTCCTCGTCCTCGGTCGCCATGTCGACCTCGTCGACCGAGTCGATCAGCCGTGAGAGCTGGCCGATCAGCGCCTCGAGGTCCTCGGGCGTCGTGACCATCGGCCGGACCTTGCGCTCGGTCGCGATCGCGATCCCGTCGAGGCCGAACAGGTTCGCCGGGTCGGCGGTGGCGACGAGCAGCATGTCGTCGCCGACGAAGGCGATCGGGATCGCCCGGTAGCGGCGGGCCTCGGCGCTGCTGATCATGTTCGCGGCGCCGTGGTCGACCTCGAAGCTGCTCAGGTCGACGTAGTCGAGCCCGTTCCGCGCCGCCAGCGCCTGCGCGAGCTGGTGGGGGTCGATGACGTTGCCCTCGACGAGCGCCTGGCCGATCGGCCTGCCGTCCTCGCGAGCGAGGGCGACGGTCGCCTCGACGATGCCGCGATCGGCGAAGCCGAGATCGACGACGACGTCGCCGAGCCTGCGTTGCGGCGTCGCCGTCGCCGCGGGGTCCAGCCGCGCGTCGGTGCGATCGGGATCGGTCGAGGCCTCCACCAGGTCCCTATCGGACCGGGAGCGCCGACCCTTGACCGCTGTCACCGGGTTCGCAGCAGCGGCGTCGCGGCCGCCGGGCCGCGCTCCTGGTCAGCTGCCGCGCCGGGCGCGCTCCCACATCTGCAGGTAGGCCTCGGCGGATCGGAACAGGGTCCGCATCGCCTGCGGCCCGTCGGGCTCGCTCTGAACCGCGTTCAGGAGGTCGGCGAAGAGCCCGTAGTGGGCGACCCCGTCCTCGTTGAGGTCGAAGGTGCGCTCGCCGGTCCGCTGACGGCGGAAGCGGACGTCGCTGCGGTAGCCGCGGAACGGATATTCGATCCGGTCCTGCGGCTCCGGGCCGGGGAGGGAGGAGAAGCCGCCGGTGTCGGTGCCGATCCCGACGCCGAAGTAGCGACCGCGGTCGCGGAAGTCGCGGAAGCCGAGGATCTTCGCGGCCAGCCCGGGCGCGTCGGCGGGCGTTGCCGAGGCGAAGCCGCCGCTCCGGTAGAGGCTGCGGAGCTCGCCGCCGGTCCAGCTTCCGCCGGTGCCGGTGTGACTCGAGACGAGCGGATAGTCGTGCCGGGCGGCGATTCTCAGGACCCGCTCGCGTGCCAGCTCGCTCATGTGGTCGACCTCGATCAGCATGTGGTTGGCCATCAGCCGGCGGACGAAGTAGGCGCCGAGCTTCGTCAGCCCCTTGCTGTTGCACTGCCGGCCGGGCGGATAGTCGGGCATCGGCTCCAGCCCCTGAGTTGCCGGGAAGAACTGCGAGAGGATCTGCATCTCGAGCGGGCTCAACGTGTTGATCTCCTCGCCCTGGCTCGGATGCGGGCAGGGGCCGGAGCGGAGGTAGCGGCCGTTCTGGAGGGCGTTGAAGACGTTGATGAAGGTGCCTTTCGTCCCGCCCTCGAGCGCCGCGCCGGCGAACCCGTTGTCGACCCAGTGGGCGATGAAGGTGCTGCGGACGCCGAGCCTGCGGAGGCGCGCGATGCCGCGGTCGACGTCGGCCCGCGTGCAGTCGGCGCGTTCCGAGCAGCCGAGCGGGTTCGACCATTCGGCGCCGATCACGACCGCGAGCTTGCCGCGCTCGACGACGCGGCGGGCCTGCTCGGGCCCGGAGACGATCCGGAACCAGCCCTCGCCGGGGCCGCCGCTCTGCGCGTCGACGTAGCGCTGCAGGCCCCGCAGCCTCCGGACCTCGAGCGCGATCGCGTGCTCCTCGTCGCATGAGTGCGCCCGCACCGGCTCGATCCGGCAGAGCGGCTCGTCCTCGATCGTCTGCGCGACGACGATCCGCTCACCTGCCATCCACATCCGCTCGAGCCACCGGAAGTAGGTCTGCTGGTGGGTGTTGGTGTCGTGGACGGGCCAGCCGGTGAACGTCGGCCAACCGTGGACGTCGTGGGTCCCGAACGGCAGGCCGGTCCGGAGCAGGTTGCCGGTCACGTCGGCGCTGCCGTCGGGGCCGTGGTTGCGGGCGTCGCGTCCGAGCGCACGGGTGACCCCATAGCGGTCGTAGGCCTTGCCGTCGATGACCCGCCCGCCGGCGCGCATGTCGGCGGTGATGTGGAGGTGGGTGTCGACGAAGCCGCGCACGGTTCCGTCCGGATTCACCGAGGGCCCCGGCTCGCCGCTCGTGCCGGGGGAGGGGTCGGGGTAGCGGGAGCAGCCGTGGGCGGGCACGAGCCGGAACCGGCCCGCGCGTCCGGCGCCCGCGCCGCGGACCAGGGAGTCACTCTCGGCGACCGCGAGCCGGCCGGGACCGTGGACGAGCTTGACCCGGAACGATCGTGGCATCGCCCTCCGCAGCGCCCACTCGGCGCGGCGGCCGGGCGCTGTCGCGCGCTCGATCCCGGCGCCGCCGCCGGCAGCGAGCAGGCGCCGGCCGGAGTCGTAGAGCAGGTAGCGGCCGAGGCCGGTCGGCTCGAAGAAGAACGGCTCCGCCTGAGCCCGGTCCCGGGTGACGCGGTAGCCGTCCGCAGTCGCGGCGATGAACCCGGCGCCGGTCGCGACGGTGAGGCAGCGATTGGCGGCGGCGAACCGGTCGCCGATCCGCTCGCCGGCGCCCGCGGCCGGCGCGGCGGCGACGAGC
>Ga0070659_100001541_pt1 | contig 16601 bp, 17 predicted proteins | sample KBSC23metaG_FD_64666 | JGI IMG/M metagenome (GOLD analysis project Ga0070659, IMG submission 64666) | Corn rhizosphere microbial communities from Kellogg Biological Station, Michigan, USA - KBS C2-3 metaG | ecosystem: Host-associated > Plants > Roots > Rhizosphere > Soil ... | reverse complement strand
CGGCGCTCCGGTGGTACCGGAGGTGAAGAGGATGAAGAGGGGGTGGTTGAAGGGGAAGCGTTCCCAACCGTCCGGCAGCGGCTCGGCCGGGGGTGTGGCCAGCAGGTCGGCGATCCGGTGCACCGGGGCCGTGAGTCCCTCCGGGGCTGGTTCAGCATCCAGTCCGACCACGGCCTCCACAGTGGGGAGGGACTTGGCCACCGTGGCGACGCTGTCGCTGCCGAAATTCGCCATCAGCAGCTTTGGCGCGAGCTGCTGGAAGCGGTTGAGGATCGCCGGTGCGCCCATTTCGGGCGAGGCGCTGGAGAAGGTGGCGCCGATCGCTGCCGTGGCGAGGGCGCCGATCACCGCCTCGAGGTTGTTGGCGGCGATCGCGACGACGCGGTCGCCCTGCTCGATGCCGAGCCCGCGCAGGTGCGCAGCCAACCGCCGCACCTGGGCCCGCAGCTCGCGCCGGGTGATCTCCTGCCGCGAGCCGTCGCCGTGGCGGGCGACTACCGCGACCAGCTCGTCCTGCTCGGGGGAGCGCGGCTTCAGCAGGTTCTCGGCGTAGTTCAGGCGCAGGTTCGGAAAGAAAGTTGCCGTCTCGCAGCGGTCCTCGGTGCAGACCGGCTGCGGATCACCGGCACACAGCGGATCAGCCCACTCGAGGAAAAGGCACCAGAAGTCGCGGAAGCGCTCGACCGAGAAGGCGTGAAGATCCTGCGGGCTCTTGAAGTTCCTCTCAAGCCGCTTTTCAACCGCTGCAACAAAGTCGCTGAGCTGCGATTTTCCTGCAATTTGCGTGAAAGTGACGCCCTGGGGGGTTTTGTTTTTTTGACTTAGGCCTGACATTTGTCAAAGGCCTCCGTTCAACGCCTGCATGTGTAACGGGCGTCGTGGTCGTTGACTGGTCGTCTGCGGCGCCCGTTCCACGTGCGGTCTCCTCGGGCGCCGCTCCTGAGAGAATGCCGCAGATGGAGAACTCGCGCCAGTACGACCTGGTCCTTATCGGCGGCACCGGCTTCACCGGCGGCCTCACCGCCGACTACCTGGCGGCCCACGCGCCGGCGACGATGCGCTGGGCGTTGGTGGGGCGCAACCGCACCAAGCTCGACGCCGTTGCCGCCCGCCTCGCCACCGCCGCGCCGGAGGGGCCGAAGCTCGACCTAGTCGTCGCCGACGCCGCCGACCAAGAGGCAATGCGCGTAGTCGCCGAGTCGACCCGCGTCGTCATTACCACGGTCGGCCCTTACGCCCTCTATGGCGGCCCGCTGGTCGCCGCCTGCGCCGCGGCCGGCACCGACTACGTCGACCTCACCGGCGAGCCCGAGTTTGTCGACCGGACCTGGGTCGAGCACCACGCCGAGGCGGAGCGCACGGGCGCCCGGATCGTCCACTGCTGCGGCTTCGACTCGATCCCGCACGACCTCGGCGCCTACTTCACCGTCCAGCAGCTGCCCGAGGGCGTGCCGCTGAAGGTAAACGGCTACGCAAAGTCCAACGCTCGCTTCTCCGGCGGCACCTTCCACTCGGCGATCAACGGCTTCGGCCGCGCCCGGCAGACCGTGAGCGCCGCCAAAGAGCGCCGACGCCAGGAGCCGCGCGCCGCCGGCCGCAAGGTCCACTCGGCGCCGGCGCGGATCCACCACGACGAGAGTCTCGGCGGCTGGACCGTGCCGCTGCCGACGATCGACGGCGCGATCATCCGCCGCTCCGCCGCCGCGCTTGACCGCTACGGCCCCGACTTCACCTACGGCCACCACATGGTCGCCAAGCACCTCGCCACGGTCGGCGCGATTGCCGGCGGCGTCGGCACCGCCGGCCTGCTGGCCCAGCTTCCCCCGACCCGCAAGCTGCTGCTGAAGCTGAAAGCGCCGGGCGAGGGGCCGAGCGAGGCCGAGCGCGAGCGCAGCTGGTTCAAGGTCACCTTCGTCGGCGAGGGCGGGGGGAAGCGCGTCGTCACCGAGGTCAGCGGCGGCGACCCCGGCTACGGCGAGACCTCGAAAATGCTCGCCGAGTCCGGCCTCTGCCTCGCCTTCGACGATCTGCCCGAGCGCGCCGGCCAGCTCACCACTGCCGTCGCCATGGGTGACGCACTTCTCACTCGACTGCAGAAGGCGGGGATAGCCTTCCGCGTAGTCGAGTCGTCCGGCTGATCGGAGCCCCGTGTCCAGCGAACATTTCGACGTGCTGATCGTCGGTGCCGGCCTCTCGGGGATTGGGGCGGCGCACCACCTGAAGGAGCGCTGCCCGGGCAAGAGCTACGCGATCCTCGAGGCGCGCGGGGCGATCGGTGGCACCTGGGACCTCTTCCGCTATCCCGGCATCCGCTCTGACTCCGACATGCACACGCTCGGCTACCGCTTCCGCCCCTGGACGGCGGCGAAGACGATCGCCGACGGCGAGTCGATTCTCGAATACGTGCGCGAGACGGCGCGCGAGGCGGGGATCGACCGCAAGGTCCGCTTCCACCACCGCGTCGTTGCCGCCTCCTGGTCGAGCGCGGAGGCGCGCTGGACGGTCGAGGCCGAGCGCACCGACAGCGGCGAGCGCGTCATCCTCACCTGCGGCTTCCTCTTCTGCAACAGCGGCTATTACCGCTACGACCAGGGCTACACGCCCGAGTTCCCCGGAATCGAGCGCTTCGGCGGCGCCGTGATCCACCCCCAGCACTGGCCCGAGGATGCCGACTACGCCGGCAAGCGCGTGGTCGTGATCGGCAGCGGCGCCACCGCGGTGACGCTGGTGCCGGCGATGGCCAAGGACGCCGCTCAGGTGACGATGTTGCAGCGCTCGCCCACCTACATCGTCTCGCTGCCGGGCGAGGACCCGCTCGCCAAACGCCTGCGCCAGCACCTCCCGCACCGCGCGGTCTACTCGATCGTGCGCTGGAAGAACGTGCTGCTGCAGCTGTTCAGCTACCGCCTCTCGCGCAAGCGGCCGGCGCTGATGAAGCGGCTGATCCGCCGCGGCCTGGTCAACGCGCTGCCGCAGGGCTTCGACGTCGACACCCACTTCACGCCCCGCTACAACCCCTGGGACCAGCGCCTCTGCCTGGTCCCCGACGGCGACCTCTTCGAGGCGATCGCCGACGGCAGCGCCGAGATTGTCACCGACCGCATCCGCACCTTCACCGAGGGCGGGATCGAGCTCGAATCGGGGCGACAGCTGGAGGCCGGCGTCGTCGTCACCGCGACCGGGCTCAACCTGCTCTTCCTCGGCGGTATGCGGCTCAGCGTCGACGGGGTCGAGCCCGATGTGCCCCGCACCTTCACCTACAAGGGGATGATGCTGGCCGGTGTCCCCAACTTCTCCTTCACCGTCGGCTACACCAACGCCTCCTGGACGCTGAAAGCCGACCTCACCTCCGAATACGCCTGCCGCCTCCTTGGCTACATGGACGAGCACGGCTACGACTACTGCGTGCCGGAGGTGAGCGACCCCTCGGTCACCGAGCAGCCGCTGCTCGACTTCAACTCGGGCTACGTCCTGCGCTCGCTCGACCAGCTGCCGAAACAAGGCTCGAAGGAGCCGTGGAAGCTGAAGCAGAACTACCCGCTTGACCTGCGGGCGCTGCGCTACGGCCCGCTCGATGACGGGACGATCCGGTTCGTGCGGGTCGCCGACGGGGTAGCCTCCCGGTCATGGACGACCAGCAAGTACTCGACCGCATCAACGAGCTAGTCGCAGAAGAGGAGGCGCTCCTCCACCGCCACGAGGGCGAGGGGCTCGACGACGACGAGCACGCCCGCCTCGAAGAGCTGCACGTCCAGCTCGACAAGGCCTACGACTACCTCCGCCAGCGCCGCGCCCTTCGCCACTCCGGCGAGAACCCCGACGACGCCAGCATGCGCGACGGCGGCACCGTCGAGGAGTACGAGCAGTAGCCACCGCCCAGGCGACGAGCGGACGCCCAACCCGCCGCACGAATCCGCCTGAGCAACGCTAGGCTTCCCCCGTCCCTCGGCGCCTTGGCGGAGTGGCTACGCAGCGGCCTGCAAAGCCGTTTACACCGGTTCGATTCCGGTAGGCGCCTCTGGCCCTGACGAGTGGTGTACGGGCACTTGATGCCCGGGACGGGCGGCGGAGGCGCCTGCGCTCTTGGACACGTTTCTTGGCGGCGCTTGAAGTGAACGACGCATCGCCAGGCTCGCGTCCGGTCCTCCGACCAATAATGCGCTGATGTCACGCACCCAAGTCGATCACGCGGGAGCCTTCCTCCGACGCTGGTGGGGATTGGATCCGGGCAGCGAGGAGGATGAAGCTGTCGATGACCATGAGCTGCTTCGGGCGGTCAACATTCTCGACGAGTACCGCACCGGCTTTCAGGGCCCGCTGAAAAAGACCACGGTTGGTCTTCGCCAGTTCGTCCAGCGGGAGTCTGAGACGGTTGTCGTCGGTCAGCGACTCAAGCGTAGGCCTCAGATCCTCAACAAGCTGGAGCGGTTCTCCTCGATGCGCCTCACTCAGATGGAGGACATAGCTGGCTGCCGGGCGATCCTCGCCGGTGGCGCTCCAGAGGTTGCCGGTGTCTTGCGCCGGATTCGCAGGAATTGGGACATCATCGGGGTCGATGACTACGTGAAGAATCCGAAGTCGACGGGCTACCGGGCTATTCACGTCGTCGTCCGCCGCGACGGCCAGCCGGTCGAGATCCAGCTGCGAACGCTTGGACAACACGACTGGGCAGAGACCGTTGAGCGCGTGGCGGCACGCATCCGACAGCCACTGAAGGACGGCGATGGCCCTCCTGATCTGCTGACCTATTTCGAGCTGGTTGCTTGGGTGATCGCCGAGGAAGAGAATGGCGAAGCTCTTGATCCGCACTTTCTGGAAGTTCTCCGTCGCTTCCAGTCTCGGATGGAGCCCTATTTCACGGCCCCGCTACGCTAAGACCATGGCACTTCAGCACTTTCTTCTCGTCTACGATCTGAATGCGCAGCGTCTCATCGACCAGCGGCGATTTGACGATGGGGATGAGGCGGTACGCGCCTATTCCCAGCTTGAGCAGGAGTATCAGGGTCGCCAGGATCTCGAGATCGTGCTGGTTGGGGCGGACTCGATTGAGACGATCCGGCAAACGCACGCGCACTACTTCGATTCCGCCGGTACCGGTTCGCCCTTTCTTGCGAGCGCGTAGGTTCGGTTCGTTTCCAGTGGGCGCCCCTGGCTGACTTCAGCTGAGTTCGGTGAGCAGTAGACGCAGCCCGAGGTCTAGCTCGGGGGTGTCGCGGAGGTGGCCGTTGCGCTTGTCCCAGCGGCCGCTCTCCAGGTCGGCCTGCAGGGCGTTTAGGCCTTGTTCGACCTCGGCGTCGTCCATTTGGTGATGATCGCCATCGCGGCATCGAAGCTGTCGTCCTCGAACGGCAGCGCTTCGGCGCGCGCTTGGACCACCGGGGCCGAGCCCGCCGGCCGCTTCTCCCAGGGCCGCTTCAAGACGAGCGGCGATCTGCGGGTCGGGGCGCCGGACCTGCCTGTAGCCGCGCCCGATCAGGTCGTAGCGGGCCTCGCTCACAGCGCCAGTATTCCCGAGAGCCTTGCTACTCGCCGCCGGGGAAGGCGCGGACCAGGCGGGCCCGGTAGCCGGGAGCGTAGACGGCTAGGGGATCTGCGCCGAGGAGCGGCACCCGGATCGTGCTTCGCCAGAGGTCGCGCTTGTGGGGACGGCGCTTGAAGGTCGCGTGGCCGCTGAAGGGCTGCGGCGGGCGCACCCTCGCGGTGCCGGCCTTGTGGTCGAAGACGAAGGCGGAAGCGCCGGCGTCGACGTAGGCCGCGCGAGTGATTTCCATCCCTTCCTGCCGTTCGAATTTGGCGCCGACGAAGGTGCTCTGCCCACGCCCTTTGCTGTCGCGTCTGGCGAAGGCGGCGAACAAGCAACGGCAGCGGTGGCTGATGGCCACCAGCGACGCCGGTTCCTTTTCGGCTTCGGATTCCCGGCGAGAGCCGAAGGTGGATGGTCGCGACGCACCGTGAAGGCGCCTCAGCCTTTTGTGCCGGGGGCAATGCCATTCCGATTCCCGCCAGACGCTCAGCGTCCCCCTGGCCCGGGTGCTGTCGATCCGCACGTATTCGCGCTCGCCGGTGAACTCGATCGTCCCGACGAAAAAGCCTTCGCTGATCGTCGAGGGCTCTCCCGTGCACCCCTTCGGCGGCTCTTCCGTGCTGGTCTTGGTCGCTTCGAAGGTGACGTCGATCAGCCCGAGCGCTCCGAATTGGGCCTTCAGTCCCGTTTCGGTGACTTCCCCAGGGACCTCGTAGGTGACGAAATGGCCTTTGCGCTTGATTTCAAGCGTGATCTGCTCGAAGTTCGCGACCTCCGCATGTAGGCCGTGATTTGCAGCGAGGCCGAATTGGAGGTCGACGGAGGGGGAGCGGGTCGCCGGTTCCGCTGCCGGCGCTGCCGCGACGGGCGCCGTCAGCAGCAGGGCGGCGATTGCGAGTACCGGGACGAGGAACGGGGGGCGAGTCATATTGATTGCGCAACGAGCGGCCGAGCTGAGTCTAAAAATCTTCCATATGTTGCACCGATCGGTGTCAAATAGGGATAGACTCAGCTCGGCGGTGCTCGTTGGGGCTTTGACTGGTAGCCCGAACCCTTTCAGAGGGCAATGGGCACCGTCAAATAGGAATTAACAATTTTTTGCATTGAGGACGTTCGTCTGCCGCTGCCCGCCCTGGCAGTTTGAGGGGATGGAAGCGGCCCAGAAGGGGATGACCTCAAGCTTCGCCCCCGCGGGGCGTATATCCCAGCGCCGTCAGAGCGAGCTCTCCGGTAGGGGTGGTACGGAAGGGGGGGCCTCGCTCCGGATCGGATTGCCTCATCGCTTCAACCAAGCCAAAACGGTGCAGCACTCGCACGTGGTAGGTGACCATGCTGAGCAGGAGGTTTTCCCCCGGCAGGTGATCCACGGCCTCGGCGGAGCTGAGTTGGCTGCGTTCGGCCAGCAGCCTGAGGAAGCCGCTGCGGACTGGATGCTCGAGAACCTTGACCAGGCGATGGTCGAACTTGGGTGTCTTGTCGGGCGAGGGAGCCATCAAGAGCCCCCTCGGAGACCGAGAGGGTCCCGCAGTTTGGGTGGAGAGCAGTGCATGGTGCTAGACCAAAGTCGCTGAGTGGTTAACTTCCCCGACCACGGTGGGGAAAGATGTAGACGTACCGTCTCTTGTCGATCGCCAGATGGTCAGGGCGCTCGCGCATCCGACGCGAGTGGACATCCTGAACATCCTTGCTGAAGGACCGAGCAGTCCTTCGCGAATCGCCAAGCAGCTCAAGAACGTCAGTCTCAACCTCACCTCTCACCACATCAAGGTGCTGAAGGATCTGAGCTGCGTCGAGCTGGAGGAAGAGGTCCGGCACGGCGGCCGTACCGAGCACATCTACCGCCTCGCCAAACTGCCGCTCTTCACCAACGAGGAATGGGAGCAGATCGACCCCGAGGACGGCCAGCCGATCACCCTGGAAATCCTCCGCGTCGTCTCCGAAGAGGTGCGCACAGCGCTCCTCGACGGTGGCTTCGATGGGCCCGACAGGCACCTGAGCAGGACGCCGTTGGCGGTCGACCAGGCGGGATGGAGCGAAGTCGTCGAGATCCTCGATCGCGCCCTCTACGAATTGTTGGAAGTGGGCGAGCGCAGCGCCGAGCGGGCTGAGCTAAGTGGCGAGGACCTGACCAAAATCCGCGTCGTGATCATGCATTTTCTGTCTCAAGCTCCGTCTGAGTAGCAGCGGTTCTGCTTATTCCCCTAGCCGTTCGTGTCGATAGATCGGGGATGAAGCCGGCAGCCTCGCACGACGACTTCGAGACCCGCTACTGGCTGCGGACCGCTGCCGCCGGTAGCTGGGTGACGATCATGATGTCGGCGGCAGGGTTCGTTTATCTGCTCTTCTTCGCGGCGCCCCAGCACCGGCTCGGCCTCGCCGTGATGACCAGCGTGATCGCCGTCAGTGGGCTGGTGACGCTGTTCGTGATGCCGTGGCGGCGGATCATCGCCTCGCCCTGGCGGGAGAGCGCTTTCCTCGTCTGGGGCGTGCTTTCGGTGGCGCTGATCCTGGGCTTGGCGATGATCGACGGCGGTGAAAGCCCGCTGCAGCTGGTGTTGTTCCTGCCGATCGTCTTCGCCTCGCTCTCGTTCCCCCCTCGCAACCTCGTCGTCCTCGCTGTCTGGGCCGAGGTCGCCTTCCTCTCCCTGGCGGTAGAGGGAGGGTTCGACGGCGGCTACGCTCTCGTCTTCTGCGCCACGCTGGCCGGGACCGCGACGATGGCCCTCTGGCAGGCGAACATCCACGACGGCTGGCGCCGCGAGCTTGCCCGCAGCTCGACCACCGACCCGCTTACGCATCTGCTCAACCGCCGCGGCTTCGCGATGGCCTCCGAACGCGCCTTCGCCGCGCTGGCCCGCAGGGGCCGGCCGGTCACCCTTGCCGTCATCGACCTCGACCACCTGAAGGCCTACAACGACGAACACGGGCACCAGGCCGGTGACGACCTCCTCTGCTGGGTCGCCGGGCGACTCTCCGCGACGGTGCGATCTGGGGACGCGGTCGCGCGGTTGGGCGGCGACGAGTTCGCGGTGCTGCTGCCGGGTACCTCGGCGGTGGCGGCGGAGCCGGTAGTGGAGCGGCTGTCGGACGCCCTGGTCGAGCGCGCGCCGCACTGTCTCGGGATCGCCAGCGCCCCAGAGCAAGGAACGAGCTTCGACGACCTGTACCGCAGCGCTGACGCGGCGCTCTACCAGCACAAGCTCTTCCGCCCCGACCGGGCAGAGAGGGTGGTGCTGTAGCGGCTAGGTGTGGTTGGGACCGTCGTCGTTGCCACCGCCACCGCCATTGTCGTTTCCGCCACCCCCACCATTCCCGCCACCGCGCGTCTCGACGTGCGTGGCGAGGAGGCCGTTGTCGGTCTGCCGGGCTTCGACCTCGATCTGCATGCCGGCATGGAGACCGCTGAAGCCGCCGGCGATGCGCTGGAACTTGGTCGCCGAGTTGACGCGGATGCGGAGGCTGTTGCCGCTCTGCGTGGTGAGGCGGAAAGTGTGTTTGGCGGCGTTCTTCGAGGCGACGGTGCCGTCGATGTGGCGCAGGGCCGCCTGCGCCGGGACGGCGAGGACGCCGATCGCCAGCGCCGCGAGGGCGGTTGCGATGAGGACGGAGACACGCTTGCTGGACATCGTCACTGCCTTTCGTAGGGTGCTTACCTACTGGCCTACGAGGTAACTGGAGGACGAGTTCAGAGATGCGCCTCTGCCGGGGTGACAGCGGCTATCAGACAGCCGCCGGCTGCCAGTTCGGCCGCAGGTAGGCCTCCTCGAAACCGGCGCGGAGGATGTTGCGGTAGCTGGCCGCGGGCCGGTCCGGGACGCGCTCGCCCGTCTCCACGAAGAGGGTGTGGCACCCGGTCTCGCCGGCGTCGGCGATGCGCCGGTGCAGGAGCGCGGTCTGGCAACCGCGGCCGCGGGCCGCTTCGAGCGTGGCGCCGATCCCGAGCTCGGCGATGCCGTCGTCGATCAGCATCGCCCCGCAGGCCTGGGCTTCGCCGTCGACCTTGGCGACGTAGCAGCGCCAGCCCTCCCGTCCCGGCAGATGGGCGAAGAAGTCGGCGGCCCAGGCGTACATGCCGAAGCCGGTCGCGGCGATCATCCCGAACGGCTCTTGGTCGGGCGCGGTCAGCTCGACCACCTCGACCTCGGGGGCGGGGAAGCGTGGCGGGTGCGGATCGCGGACGAACTTCATCCAGGAATAGCTGCGCTCGAAGCCGTTCCCCTGCAGCCAGGTCTCCGCCGCGGGCGCGCCGGGCAGAGCGGGGGTGACGGGGATGTAGGAGGCGACGCCCTGTTCAGCGGCCCAGGCCGTGGCCGCTCCGAGCCCTTCGCCGCCCCGCTCGACGTCCTCGGCGGCGCCGAGGACGAGGTTCAGCATCTTCGCTTCGGGGAGGTCCTTGACGACTTGGGCCTGGACCTGGCCGAAGGCCCGCAGCTCGATCCCTCGCTCCGCGGCGACCTCGCCCGGGACCGAATCAAAGATCTCGCGCCAGAAACGGCGCTCGACCCGGTCCAGCGCGGCCGGGTCGTAGCGGACCCCGCTCTCGGTTTCGGCAAGCGCCATCGCAGGGCAGCATAGGCTGACGGTGATGAGCGAGCAGCAAGCGGCGGTGGCGGTTCCGGAGGAGCAGGTGATCGTCCTCTTCGGGGCAACCGGCGACCTTGCCAAGCGCAAGTTGCTGCCGGGCGTGTTCCATCTGGCGCGGGTGGGGCTGATGCCGCAGCGCTTCCGCATCGTCGGCGCCGCCCGCCGGGCGATCGGCGTCGAGGAGTTCCGCGAGCTGGCGCGCGAGTCGGTCGGCGGCTCCAGTCGCGGATCAGGCGACGAGGAGGCGTGGGGGCGGTTCGCCGAGTCGCTGCGTTTCGCCGGCGTGGGGGAGGGGCTCGACGCGCTGGCGGCGGAGATCGCGCAGGCGCGCGATGAACTGGGTGGCGAGGCGCGGCTGCTCTTTTACCTCTCGCTGCCGCCGCAGGCGATGATCGGCGCCGTCGAGCAGATCGGCGCCCACGGTCTCGGCGAGGGCGCGCGGGTGATCACCGAGAAGCCGTTCGGCACCGACCTCCGCTCGGCCCGCGAACTCAACCGCAAGCTGCACGAGGTCTTCGCCGAGCACTGCATCTTCCGCATCGACCACTACCTCGGCCGCGAGGCGGTCCAGAACCTGCTGGCGCTGCGCTTCGCCAACGGCATGTTCGAGCCGGTCTGGAACCGCAACCACATCGACCACGTCCAGATCGACGTCCCCGAGACGCTCTCGATCGAGATGCGCGGCTCCTTCTACGAGGAAACGGGCGCCTTCCGCGACATGATCGTCACCCACCTCTTCCAGGTGCTCGGCTTCGTCGCGATGGAGCCGCCGACCTCGCTTGAGCCGAAAGCGCTGGGGGTCGAGCGTGAGAAGGTCTTCGAGTCGATGCCGCCGCTGCGGCCCGGGGACGTGGTCCGCGGCCAATACGCCGGCTACCGCGAGGAGGACGGCGTCGCCGCCGATTCCGACACCGAGACCTTCGTCGCGGTCAAGGCCTTCGTCGATAACTGGCGCTGGGAGGGGGTGCCGTTCTATCTGCGCTCGGGCAAGCGGCTGGCCGAGAGCCGGCACCTGCTGACGGTTGCCTACGCGCAGCCGCCGCGGCGGATGTTCCCGCTCGACTGCAACCAGATCGCCGAGTCCTTCGGCCACGACCACCTCACCTTCGAGCTCGGCGACCCCGGCAGCATCTCCGCCTCCTTCCTGGCCAAGGTGCCAGGCCCGCGGATCGAGCTGGGCGAGGCCCATATGCGCTTCAGCTACGCCGACACCTTCGGCGGGCCGGAGGAGGCTCTCGACCCCTACGAGCGGCTGATCCACGACGTGATGGTCGGCGACCGCACCCTCTTCACCAGCTCCGAGGCGATCGAGCGCCTCTGGGAGGTCTCCCAGCCCCTGCTCGACGAGCCGCCACCGGCCGTGCCCTACGAGCCGGGCTCCTGGGGGCCGGGGGAGGCCGACGAGCTGATCGCGCCACGCCGCTGGCACCTGCCCAGCGACCACATCTGACCCCCCCGAGAACGGAAAAGGGCCCCGCGACGGGGGCCCTTTATTTCCGAAGGACGTACCACCAAAGACTGCTAGTTCCCTGGCTCGTCGGTCCTCAAGCTTTGAAGTTCTTCCCCCATAAACACCGGAGGCTCCAGAAAGTTGCATCCATTGCATCGACTCTTGCAGCCAAACCTTTAGCCCTCTTCGCTGCCGCCACTTGGCTTCCTGTTCCCCGCTGCTAGATTCAGCTCTCCCGGGCGTATAGCTCAGTTGGGAGAGCGCCGCCTCGACAAGGCGGAGGTCACTGGTTCGAGCCCAGTTACGCCCATCACCTCGGCTCGCGCCACATCGGGTAAAGCATCGGGCCGCCGCCGGGGAGGCGGAGTTCGCCGGTGACGCGGAAGCCGTGGCGGGCGTAGAAGGCGATGTTGGAGTGCTTGGAGGACTCGAGGTAGGCGGGGATGCCGTCGCTGTCGCAGATCTCCAAGACTGGGGCGAGGAGGCGGGAGCCGAGGCCTTCTCCCTGGCGGTCGGGGGCGACGCCGAGGGTGGCGAGGTAGAAATGTTTGGTCCTGGGGTGGGCCCGTTCCGCCATGAGGATGCCGCGTCCGACACGGGGGAGCCGGGGCCAGTGGCGCGGGTGGGCGAAGGCGGAGGCGACGCGGAGCTGGTCGGCCGCGGTTCCCTGCCAGCGACCTGGCAGCGCCCAGATCGCGGCGCCGCGGCGCTCGGAATCGATGTAGACGACCTCCTCGCCGAGATGGACGTCGTAGAGGGCGCCGAAGAAGCGCCGCAGGACGTTCGGCCGGTGGCGGTCCTTCGGCGTTGCCCAGATTGCGACCGGGTCATCCATGAACGCCTCGGCGAGAGCAGCAGTGACAGCTGAGCGGTCGCCCTTGCTTGCGACGCTCACTTCACCCATGGGAGGTACGAACGCCATCGCCGCAGTCTAGGCTCGCTTGAACCCCCGTTTAGGGACCTGCGTATCTTCCTCTCGGTGATGCCATCAGGACCTCGGCCTTGCTTCCGCGCGACGACTGCCCTGCGCGCCCTCTGTGGCTGCGGTTTGGTCGTGGTGGCGGTGCTTGTGGCGGGTTGCGGGGGTGGTAGCTCCGCGGAAGCCCAGGCGGGTGCCGAAAAGGTCCACTTCAAGGGGGCGGAAGCTTCGCCGCCCCAGCCCGCGGCGCCGCTGCGGCTGCGGAACTACCTGGGCGAACCGGTGGACATCAAGCAGTACAAGGGCAAGGCCGTCCTCGTCACCTTCATCTACACGCACTGCCCCGACACCTGCCCGCTGATCGTCAGCCACATCAAGACCGCGCTCTCGCTACTGGGGCCGCAGGCCAAGGACGTGCAGGTGATCGCGGTCTCGACTGACCCACGCGGCGACAACCGCAAGACGGTGACGGCCTTCGTCAACGAGCACGGGATGACGGGCCGGATGAAGTACCTGATCGGCAGCAAGGCCGAACTCGGCCGCGTCTGGAAAGACTGGAACATCGTCGCCAAGCCGGCGAAGGCGGGACGGGACCTGGTTGAGCACTCCGCCCTGATCTACGGGATCGGCGCCGACGGCAAGGTGATGACCCTCTACGCCGCCAACTTCAAACCGGCTGAACTGGTGCACGACGTTCCCCTGCTCGCGGAAGCGTAGGTTCGGGTGCGGCGCTGGCTTTACCTCGCGGCAGGGCTCGGTGTCGTCGCGCTGATCGTGATTGAGATCGCGACCGCGGGTGGCAACGGCGGGACGGGGCGACCGGCGTACCCGCTCCCGACCAAGGTCCTGCAGGGCCCGCAGGTGACGCTCGCGGACCTGAAGGGGAAGCCGGCCCTGATCAACTTCTGGGCAAGCTGGTGCGACCCCTGCCGCGAAGAGGCGCCGGAAGTGGCGCGCCTCAGCCGCTCCCTGCACGGACAGGGCGCCGTGGTCGGGATCGACTACACCGACCGCGAAGACAGCGCCCGCTCCTTCCTGCGGCAGTACGGCTGGACCTTCCCGGTGCTCAGTGACCCGGACGGGGTCTACGGCGCGCGCTACGGCTTCAGCGCCCTGCCGACGACGATCGTCCTCGACTCCGAAGGCAAGGTCGCGGCGACCCTGCGCGGCCCGCAGTCGGTCGCCGATTTCCGCCGCGAACTGCGCCGGGCGGACTGACCCTGCGCCATCGCCCGCCGCCGGCCGTTTAGGCTCGCCGCCTCGTGATCGGTACTTACGCAGCCGTGGTGGCGATCTGCGTGGCGTCGCTGGCGATCGGACAGGCGGCGGTTCTGCTGTGCGCGGCGCGGCGCTGGTCCTGGCTCTCGCCGGCGGTGGGACTGGCGCTGCTGTGCGCGGTCTGCTGGGGCACGGTGCGGCTGCCTGGGCACGGGGTGGTCTCGGCAGTGGTCGTGCTGGTGCTGACGGTCGCCTCCGCCTTCTACCTGTGGGGGCGGGTCGAGGCTATGGGGGAGGCTCTGGCCGCGGGCTGGCCGGTGGCGCTGCTGGCGCTGCTGGCGGCCTCGCTCCCGTTCGCGGTCGAAGGCCACTTCGGCATCCTCGGCACCAGCTTCAACCCCGACATGTCCCAGCATTTGCTGACGGCTGATCGGCTGGCCGAAGGCCACTCCTCGCAGCTGCTGAACCAGGGTTATCCGCTAGGTCCGCATTCGATCGTCGTCGCTCTCAACAAGGGCCTTGGCATCGGCCTGGTCCAGGGCTTCAGCGGCCTGACGATGGCGGTTGCGGTCCTCGCTTCGCTGACGGCGCTCGCCGCCTTCGCGGAGTTGGGCCTGGTCCCGCGCACGGCCGGAGCTCTCCTGGTTGGTCTTGCCTATGTAGTTGCCTCCTACTTCGCCCAGGGGGCTTTCAAGGAGACGATGCAGGCGCTGTTTTTTCTGGCCTTCGTCTTGTCCTTGCGGGAGGCGGAGCGGAGCTGGAGCGATCTGCCGTTGCGGTTTGTGCCGGCCGCATTGATCGCCGTGGGGAGCGTCTACACCTACAGCTTCCCGGGGCTGATCTGGCTGGGTGGGGCAGTGGTCATTTGGGTTGCCGTTGAAGCGCGAAAGGGCTTGCCGTTGCGAGCGCCTGGCCTGGCGCTGCTCGTGTTCTTCGTCCTGGTCGCCCCTGAGATCGGGCGGATGGTCGACTTCCACAGCTTCGAGACCTTTAACCCCAATGGCCCCGGCCTTGGCAACCTTTTCGGCCAGATCAACCCGGCAGAGGCTCTCGGCGTCTGGCCTTCTGGCGACTTCCGTCTCGCCCCGGGCGACGGCGCCGTCCCCGCGCCCGCTTACTACCTTGGTATCGCCTTCGCTCTTGTGTTCTTCATCTACGGCCTCGTCTGGCTCTGGCGCCGCCGCGAGGCCGCGCTCCTCGCCGGTCTCGCCGCCGCCGCTCTCGCTTACGCGGCCGCTCGCGTCGGCGGCACCCCCTACACGGCCGCCAAGGCGATCGAGATCGCGGCGCCGCTCGTCGCCCTGGCGATCTTGCTGCCATTGCTCCAGCCGAAATCGGGGCGACTTTTGGTTGACATACATCCAAAAGTCGCCGCGCGATTGTCGTCAGCAGTTGCGCCACTGTTCGCTGTCGCTGCGGGCGTGTGCTCGCTCCTCACCCTCGCCAACGCCCCCGTCGGGCCGACCTCCTACTCGTCGACCCTCAGCGACTACCGCAAGGTCGTCGGTGAAGGGCCGACGCTGGTGATCGCCTCGCCGCAGCTGCTGGGCGAAGAACACGGGGTTCCATACCTCGCCTGGGAGCTGCGCGGGGGGCGCGTATGTATTCGCTCAACCGACGAAGCGGGGAAGCTGCCGGCGGGAGTGCGTTTCGTGATCAGCGAAGATGGCGACTGGGCGCTGCGGAACGTGCGGCACCCCGTTGTCGGCAAGAGCCCTTGTCCGCTGATCGCCGTTCGCCAGGCGCGTCAGGGACCTGCGCGCTGATCTCCACGTACCATGGCCTCCGATGGAGGCCGCGACCGAGAAGACCACCTACACCCTGCCCGATGGTAAGCCGCTGGAGCTGCCGGCCGGCGCCACCGGCGCTGACGCCGCGGCAGCGATCGGCCCTGGCCTCGCCAAGGCGGCGCTGGCGATCAAGGTCGACGGCGAGCTGCGCGACCTCGCGGCGCCGCTGCCGAAGGGGGGCGGGGAGGTGGCGATCCTCACCGAGCGCGACCCCGAGGCGCTGGAGCTGATCCGCCACGACGCCGCCCACGTGATGGCCGAGGCGGTGATGGATCTCTATCCCGGCACCAAGGTGACGATCGGCCCGCCGATCGAGTCCGGCTTCTACTACGACTTCGAGTTCCCGCCCGACACAAGGATCACCGAAGACGATCTGCCGAAGATCGAGCAGGCGATGCAGCAGCACATCGCCGCCGACGAGGAGTTCTCCCGCCGCGACGTCCCCGTCGCCGAGGCGATCGAGATCTTCAAGGCCCAGGATCAGGGCTTCAAGGTCGAGCTGATCGAAGACCTCGTCCGCGACGAAGGCGTCGAGACCGTCTCGCTCTACCGCAACGGCCCCTTCGAGGACCTCTGCCGCGGCCCGCACGGCCCCTCGACCGCCCGCATCAAGGCGATCAAGCTGAGCTCGGTCGCCGGCGCCTACTGGCGCGGCGACGAGACCCGCGAGAGCCTGACCCGCATCTACGGCACCGCCTTCTTCTCGAAGAAGGACCTCGAGGAGCACCTCGACCGCCTCGAGCAGGCCAAGGAACGCGACCACCGCCGGCTCGGCCCCCAGCTCGGCCTTTTCATGCTGCGCAAGGAGGCGCCGGGGATGCCGTTCTGGCTGCCCAACGGGACCACGCTGCTGCGCCTGATCGAAGCCGAGGTCCGCGACCAGTTGCGCAAGCGCGGCTATCAGGAGATCGCCACCCCGCAGGTGATGGACGAGAGCCTCTGGCACCGCTCCGGGCACTGGGACAACTACAAGGACGACATGTACTTCATGGAGGACGACGACCGCCGCTACGCGCTGCGGCCGATGAACTGCCCCGGCGCCTGCCTCGTCTACTCCTCCGACCGCCACTCCTACCGCGAGCTGCCGCTGCGCCTGGCCGAGTTCGGCCGCGTCTC
>Ga0070659_100001538_pt1 | contig 16622 bp, 15 predicted proteins | sample KBSC23metaG_FD_64666 | JGI IMG/M metagenome (GOLD analysis project Ga0070659, IMG submission 64666) | Corn rhizosphere microbial communities from Kellogg Biological Station, Michigan, USA - KBS C2-3 metaG | ecosystem: Host-associated > Plants > Roots > Rhizosphere > Soil ... | reverse complement strand
ACCTGTTGGCTGATGCAGTGGAAACTCCCACCGCCGGTAAGGATGTGGTCGGCGCGAAGCCCAATTGCAACGCGGTCGGGGAACAGGGCCTGCACGACGTCGACGGCCGGCCGGTCGTTCGGCGAGCCGTACTGCGGTACCACCACGGCCGCATTGCCGATGTAGAAGTTCATGTAGCTCGCCGGGATTACGTCGCCGTCCTCACCAGCGATGCGGCCAGGCGAGGGGAGGGTGACGACGTCGAGCTTCGCGTCAGCCAAGCGCCGCGCCGCGTCCTTATACACGGCTTCGTTGGGATCGTCCTTGGCACAGGTGGGGATCGCGACCCGGCCGGGAGCGACGAAGCGCGCAAGATTGTCGACATGGCCATCGGTATGGTCGTTCATCAATCCCGAGCCAAACCAGACAACGCGCTCGAAACCCAGGTCTTCGAACAAGCGCTGCTCCACCTCCCCGCGCGTCAGTGTGTTGCGGTTAGGGTTGAGCAGGCATTGCTCGGTCGTCAGCACCGTCCCCGAGCCGTCGCCATCGATCGCACCGCCCTCCAGGATCCAATCCGCCTTGGTGAAGGGCAGGTTGGCCTGCCGCCCCAGCCGCTCGCCGATGTCTTGATCACCCTCGAGGTCATATTTGCCGCCCCAGCCGTTGAAGCGGAAGCCTTGAGCCCGGCGCTGCTTGCCGTTGCCGACGATGATCGGTCCCGTGTCGCGCAGCCAGATATCGCCGAACGGCTCAACGATCACCTCAGCGAAGGGACAGAGGCGTCGCGCCGTCTCCGCGGCCCCGTCCTGGGCTGCGACGAGCCATATCTTCTCACCCTTGCCGTCGGCGTGAACCGCCTTGGCGAACGCCGCAACCTCGCGCTCCGCCGGCTTCAAATCGCCCAGCCACAGCTCGGGATCACTCGGGAAGCCGATCCACACCGCTTCGTGCCGCGCCCATTCGGGGAGGGGAGGTCGGGTCATGGGGAAGCGCGCGTAACGGACCGTTCCCCGACTGCCAAGTTCACTTGCGCACCGATTTACAACATGCATCATGCATCGGCCGGGAAAGGGGATTTTTTCATGACGTTACGAGTTTCGCTGCTCGCTTCGGCGGTCGGCTTGTCAATTGCCGTTCCAGCTCCTGCCCAGGATGCGAGCCTCGCCGCTGACTCCAAGGCCTTCGGTGCGCGGGACGCGGTCATCGAACCCGCACTTTCCGCCGATGGGACGCGCGTCATTTATGTGACGCCGGGTTCCGGCCGGAAGTCGATTGCGGTCGTTGGTAACCTTAGCTCTGGCCATTTCACGCAGGTCGTCGGATCGGAAGGCAATCCGGACATTCTGCGCTGGTGCAATTTCGCTTCCACGACTCGCGTCGTGTGCCGGATCACCGGGAACACGATGAAGAGCATTGCCGCCGAGCCGATTGGCTTCAGCAGACTTGTCGCGCTGAACTACGATGGTTCGAACCCAAAAATGCTCGGTCAAACCGACAGCTTCTACGACGCACGCATTCGGCAGTTCGACGCATCCGTCGTCGACTGGCTCGACGGGGCCGGAAACAAGATCCTTCTGCAGCGCGATTATGTGCCGGAGGAAGGTAAGATCGGCACCCATCTCGTGCGCACCAAGAACGGCCTGGGCGTCGACCGGGTCGACGTCACGTCCCTGAGCAGTGACAACGTGGAAACACCGCGAGATGTCGCGTCCGACTACATGAGTGACGGCCGGGGCAACGTCAGGCTGATGCAGGTCGCAGGGACCGTGACGCCGAGCGGCGGCATGCTCTCCGGGCAGATCAAGTATCTTTACCGCACGCCCGGCTCTCACGATTGGCAGACACTGACTGAGGCCAAATATGACGAGTTCGAAGCGCTGGCGGTCGATGCCGAATCCAATCAGCTCTACGCACTCAAGAAGAAGGACGGCCGGTTCGCGCTCTACGGAATCAAGCTCGACGGAACACTGTCCGAACATTTGATCGCATCGAATCCGCTGGTCGACATCGATGATGTGGTCCGATTCGGGCGCGGCCAAAGAGTGATCGGCTATACCTATGCGGAAGAGCGCCGGGTGGTCGTTTATTTCGATCCGGAGTTCAAAGCGCTTTCCGAGGCTCTATCGAAGGTGCTTCCGCACCTGCCGCTGGTGGATTTCGTGGATTCGAGCCGCGACGGGCGCAAGCTGCTGATCCATGCCGGCAGCGACAGCGATCCTGGCCGCTACTTTCTGTTCGATCGGGATGCGAAGACTCTGACGCCGGCGATGATCGATCGTCCCGAACTAGAGGGGCGGACGCTCGCCTCGGTGAAGTCGGTGACGGTGCAGGCACCGGACGGCGCATCCATTCCAGCGTATCTGACGCTGCCGCCGAACAAAGATCCGAAGAAGCTTCCCACGATCATTGTCCCGCACGGCGGCCCAAGCGCCCGCGACTATTGGGGATTCGACTGGCTGGCGCAGTTCCTGGCCGCTCGCGGCTACGCCGTGCTCCAGCCCGAATATCGTGGTTCGGCGGGCTTCGGCGACGCCTGGCTCAACAAGAACGGGTTCAAGAACTGGCGCACATCGATTGCCGACGTCACGGCCTCGGCTAAGTGGCTTGCTTCGCAGGGAATCGCCGATCCGCAGAGGACCGCGATCCTCGGCTGGTCCTACGGCGGTTATGCGGCACTCCAATCGGCAGCGACCGAGCCGAGCCTGTACAAGGCGGCGGTTGCGATCGCTCCGGTGACCGACCTCGCCATGCTCAAGATGGACTATCACGATTTCACCAACAGGAATCTCGTGGAGCAGGAGATCGGCACGGGACCACATGTCGCCGACGGCTCGCCTCTGCGCCACGCAAGTGAAATCCGGGTTCCGGTCCTGCTCGCCCATGGCGATCTCGACAGCAATGTGCGGATCGCGCACTCGCTGAAGATGGAAGCCGCGCTCAAGTCAGCCGGGAAGGACGTCAAGCTGATGACCTTCAGCGGCCTCGATCACCAACTCGACGACAGCGACGCGCGCTCGCAAATGCTTCTCGCCATCGGCGAGTTCCTGGATCGAGCGATCGGCCACTAGCTAGGTTTGGCTATGCGGCGGCATTAGTCAGACAAATAGCTTGCGTCCTGTTTCGGCCGCTGCAAATGAAATGCCCAGGGAGGGTTTTCATGTTTTGCAGATTCTTGTTCACGAGCGCGGTTCTTGCCTTGGTCGCAGTCAACCCGGCCGATGCGGCCCTCAATGCGAGCGCCACAATTGACACCAAGGCCGCCGGCGTGCGGATCGCGCCGGAGATCTACGGCCAGTTCTCCGAGCAGCTGGGCGAGGGGATCACCGACGGAATCTGGGTCGGCGAGAATTCCGCGATCCCGAACATCCGCGGCTTCCGTAGCGATGTCGTGGAGGCGCTCAAAGCCTTGCACGTACCCGTGCTGCGCTGGCCGGGCGGCTGCTATGCCGACACTTATCACTGGCGCGACGGCATCGGTCCGCGGGCGCAGCGGCCGATCACGCTCAACAAGTGGTGGGGTAATAACGAAGAGCACAACGCCTTCGGAACGCACGAATATTTCGACTTTGCCGAGCTTATCGGCACCAGGACCTTTCTGAACGTCAATGTCGGCACCGGCACTGCAGGCGAAGCGAACGATTGGGTCGAATATGCGTCCTCGCCGAGCAATTCGAGGCTCGCCCAGTTGCGTCGATCGAATGGGCGCCATCAGCCTTGGAAGATCGATTATGTCGGCATCGGCAACGAAATGTGGGGCTGCGGCGGCAATCTGACAGCCGACCAATATGCTCCCTTGATGCGGATGTTCGGTACCTTCGTCCGGCAGGACAAGGGGCCGAAAATCGTTGCCGTGGGAGCGTCCGCCGATGATTACGCCTGGACGGAAGAGATGATGAAGTCGCGGGACAAGATGGACGTCCTGGGGCTGCACTTTTACACATTGCCGACCGGCAACTGGGACCATAAGGGCGCGGCCGTCGGGTTCAGCAAGGCCGAGTGGCTCGCGACCTTCGCCCAAACACGGCGGATGGAGGAGCTCATCTCCCGCCACTCTGCCATCATGGACAAGACCGATCCTCAGAAGAAGGTGGGGCTCGCGGTCGACGAATGGGGCACGTGGTACGATACGCCGCCTGGCGCGCCGGCGCTTCGCCAGGAGAATACACTGCGCGATGCCCTGGTTGCGGCGACGAACTTCAACATCTTCCACCGTCACGCCGACCGGGTCCGGATGACGAACATCGCCCAGATGGTGAACGTGCTTCAGGCGATGATCCTGACCGACGGTGCGCGGATGGTGCGGACTCCGACCTATTACGCCTTCCTGATGTATCGGCCGTTCCAGGGGGCAACGGCGCTCCCGGTCAACGTCAACAGTCCGAACGACAGCGCCGGCTCCGCGCCGATTCCGGCTGTCGATGTGACTGCGGCGCGGGGCGCGGATGGCGCGATCCATGTCGGTCTCGTCAACGTCGATCCCGACCAGTCGACGGACGTGCAGCTTGATTTCGGTAAGGGCGGAGGCTCGATCAGCGGCGAGGTCTTGACGGCTTCGGCCATGGACGCTCGCAATCGTTTCGGAGCGCCGGAGGAGGTTCGGCCGATGCCGTTCCGCAATGCCCGTTGGGCCGGCGGAAAGCTGCGGGTCGAAATGCCGCCCAAGTCCGTCGTCGTCCTGACCGTCAAATGAAAAAGGGCGGCTCGGACAATGTCCGGGCCGCCCTCTTCGGCACGCTGAAGCGAGAACTTTAGCGCGAATAAAACTCGATGACGAGATTTGGTTCCATCCGCACCGGATAGGGCACTTCGTCGAGCTTCGGCACGCGGGTGTAGGTGATCTTCGAGGTGCCGTCCGGAACCACGTAATCGGGGATGTCGCGCTCAGCGAGGCTTTGCGCCTCGATGACCAGCGCCATCTCCTGCGCCTTGGGGCCGAGCTCGACCACGTCGCCGACGTTCACCTTGCGCGAGGCGATGTTGCACTTCACGCCGTTGACCAGAATGTGGCCGTGGCTGACCAGCTGGCGGGCGGCCCAGATCGTTGGCGCGAACTTGGCGCGGTAGACGACCATATCGAGCCGGCGCTCGAGCAGACCGATAAGGTTCTGCGAAGCGTCTCCCTTCATCGCGATCGCCTGGGTGTAGTTCCTCTTGAACTGTTTCTCGGTGATGTCGCCGTAATAGCCCTTGAGCTTCTGCTTGGCGCGAAGCTGAATGCCATAGTCGCTGGTTTTGCCCTTGCGGCGCTGACCGTGCTGGCCGGGGCCATATTCGCGCCGGTTAACCGGGCTCTTGGGCCGTCCGAAGACGTTCTCGCCCATCCGGCGGTCGAGTTTATATTTGGCGCTGGTGCGCTTCGTCACAGTTCGTTCTCCAATTCGCGTTTATCGATGCGCCCGGAACCGCACCGCCAATCCTTGCGACTGGCGCGATCACCGCTTCACCGGGCATGCGGGATCAATTGCGAGCGGCGGACCTAGGGGCGCGCGGTCGTGAGGTCAAGTTTGAGGCCGGCGAGTGATCTCGAACGACTAGTGACTCTGAATCGATTCGCCGGAGACGCTGTATCCAGAGCGCCCAGTGCCCAGTTGCGGTTTCTGGTTCCACTCCTCGGCTGTGAGGCAAATCCGCCTGGCCATGTGCGAGCCGCTGTCGGCGTCCGCCGACCTGCAGATCTTCTTTTCCTTTGCCGGCTTGACAGTCGGAGCAGGAGTGGTGGCCTGCGCGGGGGCAGCCGTCTGCGCGTCGGCAGCGGCCTGAGCGGAAACAAGCAGTACAGCGACAAAGACCGACATGAATAACCCCCGTCACGAAAACGCGCACGCCTTTGTGCAAGACCTTGAGAAGTCGGTCAATCCCGCAAGGTTTGCGCTTCAGGCCGCGCACCGCGATAGCGGCGCCATGCCAGAGATTCGCGAGCCCGAGGATTGCAAGACCATGGACGAGGTACGGTCCGGCGTCGATGACGTCGACTGCCGTATCGTTGCTCTCATTGCCCGACGGTTCGCATTTATGGACGCAGCGGCGCGGATCAAAAAGAGCCGCCAGGCGGTCAGGGATGAACGGCGCAAAGCGGAGGTCCTTGCAAAGGTGAAGGCGTCGGCTGCCGAGAATGGCCTCGATACCGAGCTGATGGGTCGCCTTTACGAAGACCTCGTCGAGACCTCGATCGCTTACGAGTTCGAGGAGTTCGACCGCTTGCGATCCGCCTGACGCACCCTTGTCGGGCCCACGAGCGCACGGATGATCCCGCGTACCGCCTTCACCTCCCGCGAAGACCAGCCGGTTTTGGTGAAGATCGTTCGGAGCGTGTTCTTCGTCGCCTGCGTTCGCGACGGCGGATGGAAGTAACCTTTCGCGTCGAGCTCCTCGTTGAGTTGGTTGATGAGTCCGTCAAGCTCGGCGTGCGGGGCAGCAGGCTCGAGATCCTTGACCGTAGGCTGCGCCAATTCGCTCCGTTTTGACCATTCATAGGCGAGCAGGATCACCGCCTGGGCGAGATTCAACGACGCGAATTCGGGGTTGATCGGGACAGTGACGATTGCATTGGCCAGTGCAACTTCGTCCGTTTCCAGGCCCGAGCGCTCTGGCCCGAAGAGGATTGCGCAGCGCTCCGTCGAGGCAGAGACGCGATCGGCCATTTCCTCAGGTGCAACCACCGGCATCACCAAGTCCCGCCGCCGAACTGTAGAGGCAAAGACGAGGCTGCAATCGGCTACTGAGTCCTGGACCGTCTCGTACACGCGAGCCTTCTCGAGCACGACATCGGCGCCGCTTGCCGCCGGACCCGCCTCAGGGTTAGGCCAGCCGTCGCGCGGCGCGACCAGCCGCATCTCGGTAAGTCCGAAGTTGAGCATCGCTCGCGCCGCTTTGCCGATATTCTGACCGAGCTGGGGGCGAACGAGAACGATGACGGGCTTGGGCGCGCTGCTCACAGCAGTTTGTCGTGGCCGGGCGGAGGCGTCGCTTCTTTTTCCACCCGCTCGGCGATTTCAGCGAAGTCGCCGGGTTCGCTGAAGTCCTTGTAGATGCTCGCGAAGCGGATGTAGGCGACATGATCGAGGGCTTTCAGCCCAACCATCACGGCCTCGCCGATCCGCGCCGACTTAACCTCGTCGCCGAGCGTCTCCATTTGCCTCTGCACACCGCTCACCAACCTGTCGATCCGCGCCTGATCGATGTCACGCTTTCGGGTCGCGTGACCGATCGCGCGGGCGAGCTTATCGCGATCGAACGGCTCGCGCTTCCCATCCTTCTTGACCACCGTGAGGTCGCGCAGCTGGACGCGCTCGAACGTCGTGAAGCGCGCGCCGCACGCTTCGCACTGCCGTCGGCGGCGGATCGCGGCGCCATCTTCGCTCGGCCGGCTGTCCTTAACCTGACTGTCTTCGTGCGCGCAGAACGGGCAGCGCATTCCTTATCCCTGGTAGATCGGGAAGCGCGCGCACAGCTCGCGGACGCGCCCGTTCACCGCACGCTCGACTTCGGCGTTGTTCTCGAGGCCGTTTTTGGCGAGGCCGTCGAGCACGTCGGCGACCATGTCGGCGATGTCCTGGAATTCTGTCTCCCCGAAACCCCGTGTGGTCCCTGCCGGCGAACCGACGCGGATCCCGCTGGTCTGCACGGGGGGGAGCGGATCGAACGGTACGCCGTTCTTGTTGCAGGTGATCCCTGCGCGCTCGAGGCTCTCGTCAGCGTCCTTGCCGGTGAGGCCGAGCGGACGCAGATCTACGAGCGCTAGATGCGTGTCGGTACCGCCGGCGACGAGGTCTGCACCCCGTTCCTTCAGGCGGTTGGCGAGGGTCTTGGCGTTGGCAATCACCGCTTTCGCATAAGCCTTGAACTCCGGCTGGAGCGCTTCGCCAAATGCCACGGCCTTTGCGGCGATCACATGCATCAACGGTCCGCCCTGAAGGCCCGGGAAGACAGCGGAGTTGATTTTCTTGGCGATGCTCTCGTCATCGGTCAGGACCATCCCGCCGCGCGGACCGCGCAAGGTCTTATGCGTGGTCGTGGTGACGACATGCGCATGGCCGAAGGGCGTCGGGTGCTCACCTCCGGCGACAAGGCCCGCGAAATGGGCCATGTCGACGAAGAGCAGCGCCCCGACTTCATCGCAAATCGTCCGGAAGCGCGCAAAATCGAAGTGGCGGGGATAGGCCGAACCGCCGGCGATGATCATTTTCGGCCTATGTTCTTTCGCCAGCCGCTCGACCTCGTCGAAATCGACGAGATGGTCGTCCTGACGAACCCCGTACTGGACGGCGTTGAACCACTTCCCCGACTGGGCTGGCGGGGCGCCGTGAGTGAGGTGGCCGCCGGCGGCGAGGCTCAGGCCCATGATCGTATCGCCGGGCTTTAGCAGTGCCATCATCACCGCGCCGTTCGCCTGCGCCCCTGAGTGCGGCTGGACGTTGGCGAACTGGCAGCCGAACAGCTTCTTGGCGCGCTCGATCGCCAGCGTTTCGACCGCGTCCGAAGGCGCGCAGCCCTGATAATAGCGCCGGCCTGGATAACCCTCGGCATATTTATTCGTGAGGACCGAGCCCTGCGCCTCGAGCACCGCCTTGCTGACGATATTCTCGGAGGCGATCAGCTCGATCTGCGTCTGCTCGCGTTTGAGCTCGCTTCGGATCGCATCTTCGACCGCGGGGTCGATTTCGCTGAGACGGCTGGTGAAGAAGCCGTGCGGCACGCGGTAGTTGGTTTCGGGTTTGAGGTCGGCAGCTGTGGCCATTAGTCAGATTCCTGCAGGAGATGAGAAAGCTGTTCGACGCGGCGCTGGTGGCGCCCGCCGGCGAAATCAGTGTCGAGAAAAGCGAGAACGCAGGCCCTGGCCATGTCGCTGCCAACGAGGCGAGCGCCGAGCGCCAGTACGTTGGCGTCGTTGTGCTCACGTGAGAGCTCGGCCGAGAGCGGATCGTCGACACGTGCGCAGCGGCATTTCGGTTCGCGATTGACGGCTATCGAAATGCCGATTCCGGAACCGCAGACGGCGATCCCCCGGTCGGCATCACCCGATGCAATCGCCGCGGCGAGGCGAGCGCCATATCGCGGATAATCGACGCTTTCCGGCCCGTTTGTACCGAGGTCGGTTACTTCATGGCCTTGCTCGCGCAGCCAGCGGACGAGCTCGTCTTTGAGCAGATAACCAGCATGGTCGGCGGCCAGGGCAATGCGCATGGGAACTGACTAGGGCAGGCGAGCCGGATTCGCCAGCCTTCAGCGCGTCAGCGTTCAGGGTGAATCCCAACCCACAGCAGTGCGCGACGTAGCCGGTACTTCAGCCAGGTGAAGAGGCTGTCGGCGACATAATAAGTGACCATCATCGTGACGCGTTCACCGTCGGCTTCGGTGGTTTGCGCGGCGCTGTGCCAGCTCTTGGTTAGGGACACCGGAAACGCGTAGCCGCTCGCGGGCAGGAAAGGCATTTGCGTGGTCTTCTCCGCCCCGGCGCCCTTGTCGCTCTCGTGGAAGATAGTGCCGATGTGCCGCTGTGACTCGTTGGCCGGCAAATAATATTGGGTTGTGATCGCCTTGGTCGCGACGTCACTGTGGATCGAGATTTTGTAGCCCGGCTGGTCACGCAGCAGGATCGGGATGGGATACAGGCCGATCCGCTCAACGGGTTTGCCGAACCGTTCCTCGAGCGCTGAGCGGAATTTGCGCTTGAAGGCTAATTCCAACTCTCGGGAGCAGAGCGCGCGAGCCATCGGCAACCACACGCGGCGGAACTCTGCCGGGAGTCGAAGCAAGAGCTCCGGATAAAGATACAACCGCAGCCGCGTGCTCGTCCCGTCCTTGCGTAGCGCGTCGCGGTGACGGAGATCATGATAAAAGCGCCGGTCCGGCATCGCCGCGAGCAGCGCAGCGTAGGATCCCGGATCGAGCACCTGGTCCATGTAGACATGATCGAAGGGCTGGTGGCGGAGATCGGCGCGATCGACTCCCGCGATGAGTTGCTGCTCGACCGATGTGAGTGCCGAGACCGAGCCGCTTCGAACGGCCGTCTCCCGGTTCACGGCTACGCTGCCTTCCTGAGCTCCAGCCGCCCCCAAATCTCGACCAGGGCTTCGGTCAGCTCGTCCATCATCTCGGCGGTGTGCTGCGGGCCCGGAGTGAAGCGCAATCGCTCGGTTCCGCGCGAAACGGTCGGGAAATTGATCGGCTGCACATAGAGCCCGTACTCGGCGAGCAGGATATCGCTGATCTTCTTGGCCTTCACCGGGCAGCCGACGAGAAGTGGGACGATATGCGTTGAGGTCGGCATCGCGGGCAGGCCGGCGGCAAGGAACTTCGCCTTGAGCATTGCCGCAGCTTCCTCCTGGGCGCGGCGTTCTTCGGACGAAGATTTGAGGTGCCGGACGCTCGCCAGCGCGCCGGCAACCAGGACCGGCGACAGGCTCGTCGTGAAGATGAATCCCGGCGCATAGCTGCGGATGCAATCGATGATCGTCCGGTCCGCGGCAATATAACCGCCCATCACGCCGAACGCCTTGCCGAGCGTGCCCTCGATGATAGTCAGCCGACCGGCGACAGCATCGCGCTCCGAGATTCCCCCGCCATGGTCTCCGTACATCCCAACGGCATGGACCTCATCCAGATAGGTGAGGGCGTTGTACTTGTCGGCGAGATCGCAGATCGCGGTGATCGGCGCGATGTCGCCGTCCATCGAATAGACACTCTCGAAGGCGATCAGCTTGGGAGTTTCCGGGTCCTCGGCCGCGAGTAGCTCCTCCAGATGCTCCAGATCGTTGTGCCGGAACACGCGCTTCTCGCAGCCCGAATTCTTGATCCCGGCAATCATCGACGCGTGATTGAGTTCGTCGGAGAAGATCGCGCAGCCGGGGAGCAGTTTGCCGAGCGTCGACAGTGTCGCTTCGTTCGACACGTATCCGCTGGTGAAGATCAGCGCGCCTTCCTTGCCGTGCAGACTCGCAAGCTCGGCTTCCAGCTCGGTGTGGTAGTGCGTGTTGCCGCTGATGTTCCGCGTGCCGCCGGATCCGGCGCCGACGTCGTGCAGCGCTTCTTCCATGGCGGCGACCACGGCGGGATTTTGGCCCATGCCAAGATAGTCGTTCGAGCACCAGACCGTGATCGGCTTCGGGCCATTGCCGCCGAAGCAGCGGGCGTTCGGGTAATTGCCCTTGGTGCGGAGAATATCGATGAACACGCGGTAGCGGCCCTCGTCGTGAAGGCGCTCGATCGCGGATTTGAAAATACGGTCGTAATCCAAGGGTCGGGTTCTCGCTTGCGGCCCCTTTAGCCTCGCCTCTCCGGCAAGGCCATTGCGAACGACTCGCAAATTCTCGCTTACAGTGTTCGGATTTCTCCAATTCCGAAGCGGGCCAGCGCGGCAAGCGAGGGGGTGCGCGTCGGAGAAGTGAAGAGCATCAGTCCTTCCGATGGCGCGGCGGGCCAAGGCTGCTCGCGCGTCAGATAGGCGATGCGGCGCGCGATTCCGTCGCCTCCGTGGACGTAGGTGACGTGCGGGAACGCCGTTCGCAATTCCTCGTCCAGCAGCGGGAAGTGGGTGCAGGCGAGGACGACCGTATCGATGCGATCGCCGCTAGATGCGTCGAACATTGGCTTGGCAGCGGCGCGGACCGCTTCAATGCCTACGTCTTCGCCGGCAAGTTTTGCCTCGGCGAGCTCGACCAGCTCTGGGGAGCCGTAGCGGATGATGGTGCAGTCGGCGGCGAATTTCGCGGCGAGATCGTCCACATACAGTTGCCGCACCGTCGCTTCGGTGCCGAGGACGCCGATCACGCGGCTTTTCGACATTTCCGCCGCTGGCTTAATTGCCGGAACGGTGCCGACGACCGGCAGGTCAAGGGCTGAACGGACATGATCGAGGGCGATGGTCGAAGCCGTGTTGCAGGCGATGACGGCGAGACGCGGATGGAAGCGCTCCACCAAGCGGCCGAGAAGCGCAGGCACCCGGCTCGCCAGTTCAGCGTCGCTCTTGGTGCCATACGGGAAGCCTGCGCTGTCGGCGGCATAAACGATCGGCGCATTGGGCAGCAGCGCGCGCGTTGGCTGCAGCACCGACAGGCCGCCGACCCCGGAATCGAAAATCAGGATGGGGGCATTGGCGTCCACGGCTGCTCTGTGGCGCGGGGCGCTCGCAGCCGCAAGTTGCACGTCCGTTCCGGTTTGCTACCACCTCGCGAATGACCCGTGAAATGCTCTTCGCTTTGGCGCTCGGCTATTTGCTCGGGTCGATTCCGTTTGGGCTGCTGCTGACGCGGCTCGCTGGAAAGGGCGACATCCGGAGCATCGGTTCAGGCAATATCGGCGCGACCAATGTGCTGAGGACCGGGAGCAAGTGGCTCGCGGCGCTGACGCTGATTCTCGATTGTTTGAAAGCCAGTGCTGCGATCGTGCTGGCGCAGCGGCTCTTCGGCGAAGAGACCGGCGCGTTTGCCGCCGCCGGAGCGCTGATCGGCCATCTCTATCCGGCTTGGCTGAAGTTCCGCGGCGGCAAGGGCGTCGCCACTTTCCTCGGAATCCTGATCCCGCTGCTGCCGATTGCTGCCGCAATCTATGCCGCGATCTGGCTTCTCCTGCTTCTGACGATCCGAATCTCGTCGGTTGCCGGAATGACTGCGGCGGTCAGCGCGCCGATTACTGCCTTCATTCTGCACTCGTCCTTCTTCCCAATGCTGCTCGGCTTCGCGGTGCTGGTGCTGTGGAAGCACCGCGAAAATATCTTCCGCCTCCGCCGAGGCACCGAGCCAGGCATTGGGAGAACCAAGGTTTGATCGAAGATCTAGTCGACCGCCTGAGACTGCTGCGCACGCCAGGCATCGGGCCAGTCACTTTTCGTCAGCTGATCATGCGCTTCGGATCGCCCGGGGCGGCTCTCGCGGCGGTTCCCGATCTCGCCCGGCGCGGCGGCGGCAATGCGCCGGCCATCACAACGCGCGATCAGGCTGAGCGCGAAATCGCCAGAGCAGAGAAGCTCGGTGCAAAATGGCTGACGCTAGGTCAGGGCCTTTACCCCCGTCTGCTCGCTGAGCTGGAAGATGCGCCGCCACTCATCATGGCAAAGGGCAATCTCAACCTGCTCGACAAACAAGCTGTCGCGATCGTCGGCGCACGCAATGCGTCGGCGGCGGCATGCCGCTTCGCCCGAGGCCTGGCCTATGATCTCGGCCAGCATGATTTGGTCGTCGTTTCCGGCCTTGCACGCGGCATCGACAGCGCCGCGCATGACGGCGCACTAGCAACGGGTACGATCGGGGTGATCGCCGGCGGTATCAATATCTTCTATCCACCCGAGAACGAGGAACGGCAGAAGGCGATGTATGAGCGCGGGCTCGTGCTCGCCGAAATGCCTCCGGGCACTGAGCCGCGCGCCCGGCATTTCCCGTATCGCAATCGGATCATCGCCGGGATGGCGAGTGGCACCGTCGTTGTCGAAGCAGCGCCGCGCTCTGGTTCGTTGATAACGGCGCGTCTGGCCGCGGAGGCTGGCCGCGAGGTCATGGCGGTCCCCGGATCGCCGCTCGATCCGCGCGCTCAAGGCTGCAACCAGCTGATCCGCGACGGTGCGACCCTGATTCAAAATGCGGCGGACGTGGTCGAGGCGGTACAACCGTTCGAAAGCCGAGTCCGTTCAGCGCCTGATGCCTATCGTCCGCTTGGCGAAATGAACGGAGATGACGCGCTTGGCCTTGTCGAGGAACTCCTCGGACCATCACCCGTACCGGTCGACGAAATCATCCGCCTATCGGGCGCGTCCACCGGCGCGGTGCAAATGGCGCTGCTCGAACTGGACCTGGCGGGTCGTCTCGATCGCCATGCCGGTGGCAAGGTAAGTCTGCGCACCGCTTGACGAGTGGAATCCATGAGCCCCACCTTTACGCGTATGCGTGAGGACACATTTTGAAGCTGGTCGTCGTCGAATCGCCGGCCAAGGCGAAAACCATCGAAAAATATCTGGGGAGCGGGCACCGGGTGCTCGCTTCGTTCGGGCACGTGCGTGATCTTCCGCCCAAGGACGGATCGGTCGATCCGGATGATGGCTTTACGATGCAATGGCAGGTCTCGCCGGACCGCTCGAAGCAGCTGAAGGCGATCACCGACGAGGCGAAAAAGGCTGATACGCTCATCCTCGCTACCGACCCCGACCGCGAAGGTGAAGCGATCAGCTGGCACGTCCAGGAAGTGCTCCGGCAGAAGAAGGCTCTACCGGCCAACGTTCAGCGCGTGACGTTCAACGCGATCACCAACTCGGCCGTGACCGAGGCGATGAAAAAGCCGCGTGGCCTCGATGAGGATTTGATCGACGCCTACAGGGCGCGGCGCGCGCTCGACTATCTCGTGGGGTTCACGCTGTCGCCGATCCTGTGGCGCAAGCTTCCTGGCGCCAAGTCCGCGGGCCGCGTTCAGTCGGTGGCCCTGCGGTTGATCGTCGACCGCGAGCGCGAGATCGAGATCTTCAAGCCGCAGGAATATTGGCAGGTCAGCGCCACGTTCGAGAAGGACGGGCAGAACTTCACCGGTCGGCTCGTCCAGCTCGACGGCAAAAAGATCGAGCGGCTGACCATCGGGAACCGCGGCGATGCTGATGCAGCGAAGGCGGTGGTCGAGGCGGGCCGCTTCACCGTCTCCTCGGTGGAGACCAAGCCGTTTTCGAAGAACCCGCCGCCGCCCTTCACCACCTCGACGCTGCAGCAGGAGGCGGCCCGCAAGCTCGGCTTCTCGGCGAGCCACACCATGCGCGTGGCGCAGGGCCTCTACGAGGATGGCCTGATCACCTACATGCGGACCGATGGCATCGACATGGCGCCCGAGGCGATCAGCGCCGCTCGGCGCGCGATCGCCAAGCGATACGACGCCGGCTTCGTTCCCGACCAGCCGCGCAAGTATCAGAGCAAGATCAAGAACGCGCAGGAGGCGCACGAGGCCATCCGGCCGACCGATTTCGATCGGGCTCGCGCGGCGTCGGGCGATCACGCGCGGCTTTACGAGCTCGTGTATAATCGCGCGTTGGCGAGCCAGATGGCTTCCGCGCGGCTGGAGCGGACGACCGTTGAGCTGACCGACGGGACGGGCAGGGCAGTGCTTCGCGCCACCGGTCAGGTCGTGCTCTTCCCGGGCTATCTCGCGCTCTATGAAGAGGGCCGCGACGAGAAAGCCGAAGACGAGGAGGGCTCGCGCATGCCGGCGATGAGCGAAGGCGATGCTCCGGTGAAGACCGAGGTCGAGGCGACGCAGTCCTTCACGCAACCGCCGCCGCGCTATTCCGAGGCGAGCCTAGTGAAGCGGCTCGAGGAGCTGGGGATCGGGCGCCCCTCCACCTATGCCGCTACGCTGCAGACTCTGAAGGACCGCGAATATGTCCGCGTCGACAAGGGCCGCTTCGTGCCCGAGGAGAGCGGACGCCTGGTGACCGCGTTCCTCGAGCGCTTTTTCGAGAAGTATGTCAGCTACGACTACACCGCCGAGCTGGAGGAGGAGCTCGACGACGTCTCCGGCGGGCGGCTCGACTGGCAGAAACTGCTCGACGCCTTCTGGCGCGATTTCCGGCCCAAGGCCGGCGAGGTCATGGATCAGAAGCCGAGCGAGATCACCCAGGCGCTCGACGAATTCCTCGCGCCTTGGCTCTATCCGCCGCGCGCCGACGGGACCGACCCGCGCGTATGCCCGCAATGCGGCAGCGGTCGGCTGTCGCTGCGCGGCGGGCGCTTCGGCGCGTTCGTCGCCTGCTCCAACTACCCCGATTGCAAGTACACGCAGAAGTTCGGCCAGGGCGGCGACCAGGCGCAGAGCGAGGGGCCGACGGATCTCGGCGACGGCATCATGCTGAAGAGCGGGCGCTTTGGACCCTATGTGGAACAAGGGGAAAAGCGCGCCTCGATCCCGAAGGACATTCCGCTGGAGGACGTGACCGCGGAGGTCGCTCAGCGGCTGCTTTCGCTACCGCGCGAGATCGGGCTGCATCCGGAGACGGGCAAGCCCATCACCGCCTCGATTGGCCGCTATGGGCCGTATCTCGCCCACGACGGCAAATATGCGAAGCTGAGCTCGACCGCCGAGGTCTTCGAGACCGGCATGAACGCGGCCGTGGTGAAGCTCGCCGATGCGGCAGCGGGCGGCGGTCGGCGCCAAGGCGCATCGCGCGAACCGATTGCGGTGCTCGGCAAGCATCCGGCGAGCGGGGGCGAGATCAAGGTGATGGCCGGCCGCTTCGGCCCTTATGTCACCGACGGCTCGACCAACGCGACTTTGCCAAAGGGCGGGGATCCGAAGTCGATCACGCTGGACGAAGCCGTTCGCCTGATCGACGAGCGCGCGGCGAAGGGTCCGGCGAAAAAGCCGGCTCGGAGACGAAAGGCCGCAAAGGGCAAATGAAGACGAAGGTGATCCTGTCCGCCGTCGGAAGCGATCGTCCGGGCCTCACGCAGGCACTGGCCGAAGCCGTGCTCGGCGCGGGCGGAAACTGGCTCGAAAGCCACCTCAGTCACCTGGGCGGAAAATATGTCGGGTCCGTGTTGGTCGAAGTCGAGCGGGACCGTCTGCCTGCGCTGACGGATGCGGTGGGGCAGATCGACGCGAGCGGGCTCCACGTCTCCATGGTGGCGGCGGGCGAGCCCGTCGATTCTGCGGGCTATCCATTGTCCATCGAAGTT
>Ga0070659_100001536_pt1 | contig 16635 bp, 21 predicted proteins | sample KBSC23metaG_FD_64666 | JGI IMG/M metagenome (GOLD analysis project Ga0070659, IMG submission 64666) | Corn rhizosphere microbial communities from Kellogg Biological Station, Michigan, USA - KBS C2-3 metaG | ecosystem: Host-associated > Plants > Roots > Rhizosphere > Soil ... | reverse complement strand
ATCACGACGTTGCGCCCGCGCCGCAATTCCTCGCGGATGCGCTCGTTGATCAGCACGTTGGCGTCGACCGCGGTGCCGATGGTGAGGACGAAGCCGGCGATGCCGGGCAGGGTCAGGGTGCCGCCGAGAATAGCCAGCACCGCCAGGATCACGAAGATGTTCAGGACCACCGCGATGTTCGCGTAGACGCCGAAGCGACCGTAGGTCAGCAGCATGAACACGACGATCGCCACCGAGGCGATGATCGACGCGGTGACGCCGGCATGGATCGAATCCTTGCCGAGCGAGGCGGAGACGGTCCGTTCCTCGACCACCTTGAGCGCCACCGGCAGCGCGCCGGACTGGAGGGCGATGGCGAGCTGCTGCGCGGACTGGACGGTGAAATTGCCCATGATCTGCGCAGAACCGCCGAGAATCGGCTCGTTGATGTTCGGCGCCGAGAGGACGACGTTGTCGAGGATGATCGCGAACGGCTTGTTGACGTTCTCGCGGGTCACCTGGGCGAAGCGCTTGCCGCCTTCCGCGTTAAAATTGATCGCGACGGCCGGCAGGTTCGACTGGTCGTAGGTCTGGTTCGCCTTGGTGAGCTGGGCGCCGGTGATAATGGCGCGGCGCTGTACGGCGATCGGCGCCCCGTTCTCGTAGCGCAGGACCTGGCTGCCGATGGGCGCGCGGCCGGCCTGGAGATCGGCCTGGCTGACATTCTGGTCGACGAGCTTGAACTCGAGCTTGGCGGTCCTGCCGATCAGCGCCTTGAGCGCGGCCGGATTCTGGAAGCCCGGCACTTCGACGAGGATGCGCTGGGCGCCCTGGCGCTGGATGCTGGGCTCGCGCGTGCCGAGCGCGTCGATGCGCTTCCTGACGACGGTCGTCGCGCCGTCCATCGCCTCGTTGATGAAGCTGGTGAGGCCGGCCTTGGTCGGCGTCATGACGATGCGGCTGCCGTCGATCACCCGCACGTCCCAGTCGCGCTGGCCGCTGCTGCCGACGCCGTTGGTCTGGCGGCGCGCGACTTCCATCGCCGCGTCGACCTTGGTCGCGTCGCGGACGAGGAAGCTCAGCTGGCCGTTGGTCGTCGAGACGTCGCCGACGTCGATCGGCGGCGTCTCGCGCTTCAGCGCGGAGAGCATCGTGTCCTCCATCGCCGCGACGCGGCTCTTGGCGACGTCGTCGACGTCGGCCTCGAGGAGGATGTGGCTGCCGCCGGAGAGATCGAGGCCGAGGCTGATGCGCGACATGCCGCCCATGCCGAAGCGGTTCGCATAGGTCTCGCCGATCAGGCTGGGGACGGCGAGCAGCACGCCGAGCAGCAAAGCGGCCCAGATGGCGATTCGCTTCCAGCGCGGGAAATCGAGCATGTCAGTCGTTCGCCGGCTTGGCGTTCAGGGGGCGGACGTCGGCGAGGGTGGCGCGGACCACCTTGATGCGGACCCCTTGCGCGATCTCGATCTCGACCTCGGCCTCGTCCACCTTGGTGACCTTGCCGACGATGCCGCCGCCGGTCACGACCGTGTCGTTGCGCTTGACGTCGCCGATCTTGCGGCGGAGCGCCTTCACCTGCTGCTGCTGCGGCCGCAGCACGAGCAGGTACATGATGACGAAGACGAGCAGCAGCGGCGCGAAGCCGATGAGGCTGTCCATTCCGGACGTTGCGCCGCTGGCGGCGGGGGAGGCTTGCATCTGCGATATACCTGATGGCGGCCCGCGCGGAGGCGGGGCCGGGAAAGCGGCGCGACTATCACGCGCGAGGCCGAAAGCGCAAGGCGAAGTGGCGCGGGGGGCCCCGGCTCAGCCCGCGGGCGGCAGGATGAGCAAGGTCGAGCTGCCGTGGGCGAGCAGCTTTCCCTCGCCGTCGAGGAGGCGCGCCTCCGCCGTGGCGACGCGGCGGCCGCGGGTGACGACTCGCCCCTCGCAGCGCACCGGCCCGCTGTCGGGCCGGATGGCGCGGGTGAAGTTCACCTTCGTCTCGAGCGTCGTATAGCCGGTGCCGGCGGGAAGCTCGGTGTGGACGGCGCAGCCGGCGGCGCTGTCGATCAAGGCCAGCGCCCAGCCGCCATGGACTGTCCCGAGCGGGTTGAGCAGGGCCTCGGACGGCGTCGCCTCGAACAGCGCGAAGCCCGGCTCGGCCCGGACAAGTGCGAAACCCAGAGTGCGGCCCATCGGCGGGGCAGGCGCCGCGCCCGCGATGATCGCGCGCAGCAGGTCCAAGCCGGACCGGCCCGAAACTTCCTGTGGGCTCGCCACGCCCGTCCCGCGCTCACCGGACATCTGCTCCTCCTGGATGCGTTGCAAAAAGCAACTAGACAGGCCGCGGTCCAAGTCAAGCCGCTTGCCTTGGCGGACGGGCGGCTCTACAGCGCCCGCCTTCGCAAGCGGCCCCACCACGGGCCGAAGCGGCATCCGGTCGGGGCGTAGCGCAGCCTGGTAGCGCATCACACTGGGGGTGTGGGGGTCGCTGGTTCGAATCCAGTCGCCCCGACCATCATGCGACGTCCAGAAGACCGTCCGGCGGACGGTCTTCGTCGCATGATCCGCCGGAGGCTCATTTTCCCTGCCCTTTACTCCGCCACCACCGCCCCGTCCCGGATCGATTCGTTCATGAAGCGGGTCACCGCCTCGAGCTGGCGGCGCACGAGCGACAAGGCGGTGTCGTCGTTGACGCGCTCGGGCGGGAGGGCGATCTCTCCGGCTTCGGTGCGGATGAGGGCGCCTTCCTCCATCAGCCGGCGGACGCGGCGGCGGACGGTCTCGCGGTTGATGCCGGTGGCCGCCGCGATCGAGCTGACGTTGCAGCCCTGGAGCCGCGAGAGCGGCAGATATTCCTCGAGCGAGCGCTGCGTCTCGGTGAGACCGGCGCGGATCAGCTTCTCCGACGTGATCGCGATCACCGCGACGATGATGAGCGCGTTGTCGGCGTCATAGCGGCCGAGGCGCCACACCTCCATCAGCCGGGTCAGCAGGGTCGCGAGGCGGATGCCGGTGACCCGGCTGTTGCGGTCCGCGCCGGCGGGATCGATCAGCAGCTGCATGGCCGGCCCCGCCGCGTCGGCCGCGCGGGGGCCAAGCGGGCCCGCCGGCGTCTCCGGCGGCGGACCCGGCCCCTCGGCTCGTGGGGGATCCCGAGCGGCCCGGTTGCCGTACGGGAATCGCCCGCGCTCGCGAGCGTGGCGGTGCACATTTCGTGCGCTCTGCGCCCGCCGCGGGCGCACCGCAAGCGCTGAAAAGTGTTCCGGCTTGCCTTCGGCCGGGCGGCGAGTCAGAAAGCCGGGGGGAGGAAACAGCCAATGTGGACGAAAATTGCTCTCGCGGCCGCGCTCGCCGCCACTGCCAGCCCGGCGCTCGCGATCAACTGGACCTATATCGGCAAGAACACCTACGGCAGCGTCTACGAGGTGGATTCGGACAGCGTGACCCGCGCCGGCAGCGTCGTCACCTTCCACCTGCGCGTGCGCTACGGCCCGGACGGTCCCAAGGGCGAGGCGGACGGCTATGTCGCCACGCGCCGCGCCAATTGCGCCGATCGTTCGTACAGCGATCTCACCACCGACTATATGAAGGACGGCCGGGTGCTGCGCACGAGCGGCGCCGAGGAGACGCGCACGGCCAATCCGGAGTCGATCGCCGGCGAGGTGCTGAAGCGGGTCTGCGGCGGCTGAGCCGGCGCCGGGGCGTCAGGCCTCGGCTTCCCGTCCCGCCGGCCGCGCCTCGGCGTTGAGCACGGCCGTGTAGAGCTTGCCGATGCCGATCAGGGCGATGCCGAGGCCGAGGAAGGAGAGGATGCGCAGCACGCCCTCGAGCTTCGACGCGTCGACCAGGAACACCTTGGCGGCCGTGGCGCTGAGCAGGACGAGGCCGGCGAGGCGCACCGCCTTGTCGGGAATGCGCATCCCGGCGGCGAGCAGGCCGATCGAAAGCAGCAGGGCGGCCAGCGAGTAGGCATAGGATTCGCTTGCCGTGACGCCCGGCGTGCTGAGGATCGTGCCGTGGAAACCCTGCCGCACGAGGAGCAGGGTGCCGGCGACGAGCGCCGCCAGGGCGAGAATGAGCCAGAGGCCGGAGCGCGCCTTGCCGGTCGCGCCCTGCCGCGCCCGGTAGAGCCAGAAGGCGCTGAGGATGTAGGCGGGTAAGAGCAGGTTGGCGACCGGCCAGCCGCCAACGCGGAAATCCACCAGCAGCGGCGTCGCGACGAGGAGGTCGAACCAGGCCAAGCGCGCGGCGGCGAGCGCGGTGAGGCCGGTGCCGAGGGCGCGGCGCTGCGGGTCGTCGAGGCCGCGCAGCGGGATGCGGCCGCCGCAGGTCAGCCAGCCCAGCGCGAACAGGAACTGGGTGATCAGCACCCGCTCGGCGAAGCCGCGGGCGAGATAGTCCTCGTCGCTCGACAGGCCCCACGCCTGCTTGAACAGGACGTACAGCCCCGCCACCGCAAGGCCAACGGCGGTGGCCGGCAGCGCCAGCGCGAGGCGCGGCAGGCGGCGCGGCGCGATCCGCCAGAGGAGGACGAGCAGGCCGGCCGGGAGGAGCAGCGTCTCCAATGCGCTGAGCGCCGGCGGCAGGCGGATGGCGAGCACGCCCTCTCCCACCAGCGCGGGCAGCAGCGCGTCCCACAGCTTCGGCACGAGGAGGACGCTGGCGCAGGCGGCTAGGGCGGCGGCCGCGTAGGCGAGCAGGGTCATGTCCCGGTCGGCGAGGCGCGCCGCGGCGAAGGCGGCGCCGATGCCGAGGACGAGCCAGGCGGCGGGGAGGAAGGCTTCCGGGACAGTGTCGCAGGCCGCGACGCCGAGCAGGAGCAAGGCCGCCGCGGCGGCGAGGAGGCGGGGGCGGTCGGCCTCGCCGGCGCGGGCGCGCAGGACGGCGAGCGCCAGCGGGCCGAGCGCGGCGGCGGCCAGCACCAGCCCCCATTGCGCCGGCGGGAGCAGCGGACCCGGATCGAGCAGCCGCAGCACGAGGGCGGGCCCTGCGAAAGCCGCGGCTCCCACCGCCGTCCACAGCAGCGCCTCGGCCGGCCGGCGCAGCAATGCGGCGAGGCTCCCTGCGGCGAACAGCACGGCGATGCCGGCGCCGAGGGCGAGGAGATGCGGCGCGGCCGGCGGAAAGGCCTTGATCGCGAGCAGGACCAGAGCCGCGGCGAGCGCCAGGGCCGGGATCGGCCGGTATTCGGCGGCGCGGCCGGCGAGGTAGAAGGTAGCGAGCGACAGGAGCGCGAACAGGCCCCAGGCGGAAAAGCCGAGATCGCTGCGCCCGACCAGCACGGCGAGCTGGAGGACGCCGAGCGCGGCCGGGCGCAGGACGGCGAGCTGGCGCCCCTCCCCCGGCTGCGGCAGCGACGCGCCGACCGCCAAGACGAGGACGAACAGGCCGGTGGCGAGCGCATCGTCCGGCGCGGAGAAGAGCAAGGCGGCGGACCAGCCGAAGCTGAGCAGCGCGGCCGCGGCGGCGAGCCAGGTCCAGCCGCGCCGGGCGGCGAGGCCGAAAAGGGCGGCGTCGAGCAGGCCGAGATAGAAGAGCAAAGGGATGATCTGGCCGTGCCGCTCGCCGACGAGAAGCGGTGTCGCGAAGCCGCCGGCAAGGCCCATGACGGCGGTCGGCGCGCCGTGGCGGAGCGAGAGGACGAGGGCGAGGCCGGTGATCGCGACCATCAGAACCATCGCGGTGCCGTGGCCGTAGAGATGGTGGAGGACGAGGCTGCCATAGGCGGCGGCGTAGAGGACGAAGATGCCGGCGCCGGCGAGCGACTGTCCGACGCGTGGATCTGGCAGCGCGCCGGGGCGGCGCTTCGCCCATTCGGCGAGGCCGATGAGGAGCAGGCCGAACAGGGCCGCGAACGCCATCTGCACCGGCGGGCTGATCAGGCCGACCTGGATCGAGAAACGGACGAGGAAGATCCCCGCCACCGCCAGCGCGATGCCGCCGGCCCAGATGAGAAGGCGACCGCCGACATAGCGCTCGAACAAAACGCCAAGCGTCTCGCGGATGGGCGCCGCTTCCTCGTCGGGCTTCGGTTCCTCCGCAGCCGGCGAGAGCAGCGCCGCGGCGGGAGACGGGACACGGGGCGCGGCGAAGGCGGCTTCGGCGGGCGGCCTTTCCGTGACCCGCACCGCGACCGGCTCCCGCGTCTGCAACGCGTCGAGCTCCCGTCTCAGCGCCAACACGCGCGCGTCGAGGCGAACGTAGCCGACGGTCAACCCGAGGACGAGGAGGAGAAGGAGAAGCTCCATCCCCGCCAGACCTAGCGCGACTCTTCCCGCGTCGCCAGAAACCGTTTTCCTACACCTCTGTGTTCGTGATATGTTCGCGCTACCGGCGAATCGAGGGGAGGTCCGACGGCTATCTCAACAGCCAGGGAGAGACAGGCATGTCGTTGAAATCTTTGTTGAAGGCCATCGGCAAGGCGCTTCCGGCGATCGTCGCCAACGCGCCGGCGCTGATCGGCGCCTTCAAGGACGTGAAGCAGGCCGTGAAAACGCCGAAGACGCCGGCGGCCTGAAGCGGGCGCGGCCTTTCGTCGCGGTGGCGAGAGGCCGCGTTCTCGGGCATGCAGCGCGGCGAGGGAGAGGCGGCATGAAGGCACAGCGGCTCGAGGCGTTCACCGACGGAGTGCTCGCCATCGTCATCACCATCACCGTGCTCGAGATGAAGGTGCCGTCCGCCGCGACGCCGGCGGCGCTCGCCGCCACCGCCCCGGTGCTCCTCGCCTACGCGCTCAGCTACATCAATGTCGGCATCTTCTGGGCCAACCACCACCATATGATGCAGGCGACGGAGCACATTCGCGGCCCGGTCCTGTGGGCGAACCTCGCCTTGCTCTTCTGGCTGTCACTGATCCCGTTCGTCATCCGCTGGATCGACGAGCAGGGCCTCGCGCCGCTTCCCACCGCGGCCTACGGCTTCATCCTGCTGATGGCGGCGCTCTGCTACTCGCTCACAGAAAAGGCGATCATCGCCAGCGCGCCGGGGCGCTCGCTCCTCGCCGAGGCGGTCGCCGCCGACCCCAAGGAATGGATTTCCGGCCTGCTCTATTTCGCCGGCACCGGCCTCGCCTTCGCCTGGCCGCCCGCCGCGATCGGCTGCTATCTCGCGGTCGCGGCGATGTGGCTGGTCCCGGACCGGCGGATCGAGCGCAGGCTTGCACAGCGCTGATCCGGTGCGTTGCAGCGGCGGCCGCGCCGCACCACATTCCCGGCAAGAGACGAGCGGGAGTGAATTCATGGAAAGCTGGCACGGCACGACGATCCTGGGCGTGCGCAAGAACGGCAAGGCGGTGATCGCCGGCGACGGCCAGGTCACCTTGGGTCAGACGGTGATCAAGCCCAATGCGCGCAAGGTGCGTCGGCTCGGCGACGGGAGCGTCGTCGGCGGCTTCGCGGGAGCGACGGCCGACGCCTTCACCTTGTTCGAGCGGCTGGAGCGCAAGCTGGAGCAGCATCACGGGCAGCTCATGCGGGCGGCGGTCGAGCTCGCCAAGGACTGGCGGACCGACAAATATCTGAGGAACCTGGAGGCGATGATGATCGTCGCCGACAAGGACGTGACCCTGGTCCTCACTGGCAACGGCGACGTGCTGGAGCCCGCGGCCGGCGTCGCCGCGATCGGCTCGGGGGGCAATTACGCCCTCGCCGCCGCCACGGCCCTCTACGATTATGAGGAGGACGCCGAGGCGGTCGCCCGCAAGGCGATGGCCATCGCCGCCGACATCTGCGTCTACACCAACGGCAACCTCACCGTGGAGACGATCGGGGGATAGGGCGCCGGCCGTGCTTGAACTGCCTCGCCGCCGGTCCAATCTCTTAGACACGATGAACTATCAGACCTCCTTCCCGGCGACGGACCGGGACCAGCCGAAAGCGCCAGGATCGATGCAGGACAGCCTCACCCCCAAGGCGGTGGTCGCCGCGCTCGACGCGCATATCGTCGGCCAGCAGGACGCGAAGCGCGCCGTCGCGGTGGCGCTCAGGAACCGCTGGCGGCGCCAGCGCCTGTCCGATGCGCTGCGCGACGAGGTGACGCCCAAGAACATCCTGATGATCGGGCCGACGGGGTGCGGAAAGACGGAGATCAGCCGGCGCCTCGCCAAGCTCGCCGACGCGCCGTTCGTCAAGGTCGAGGCGACCAAGTTCACCGAAGTCGGCTATGTCGGCCGGGACGTCGAGCAGATCGCCCGCGACCTCGTCGAGGAGGCGGTGCGGCTCGAGAAGGAGCGGCGGCGCATCGCGGTGAAGGACGCGGCCGAGGAGGCGGCGATGGACCGGCTGCTCGAGGCGCTGACCGGCAAAGGCGCCAGCGAGGCGACGCGCGAAAGCTTCCGCCAGCGCTTCCGCGACGGCCATCTCGACGGCGCGGAGGTGGAGATCGACGTCACCGAAGCGCCGGCGGCGCCGTTCGAGATACCCGGCATGGGCGGCCAGGTCGGCATGATCAACCTCTCCGACATGATGGCCAAGGCGATGGGCCAGCAGCCGAGGAAGCGCCGCCGCCTGAAGGTGCGCGAGGCGTGGAACCGGCTCGTCGAGGAGGAAGCGGACAAGCGCCTCGACCAGGACGACGTGACCCGCACCGCGCTCGCCGACGCGGAGGCGAACGGCATCGTCTTCCTCGACGAGATCGACAAGATCGCCGTCTCCGACGTGCGCGGCGGCTCGGTCAGCCGCGAAGGCGTGCAGCGCGACCTGCTGCCGCTCATCGAGGGCACGACGGTCGCGACCAAATATGGGCCGATGAAGACCGACCACATCCTTTTCATCGCGAGCGGCGCTTTCCACGTCGCCAAGCCCTCGGACCTGCTGCCGGAGCTGCAGGGGCGCCTACCTATCCGGGTGGAGCTGAAGGCGCTGACGGAAGAAGATTTCGTGCGCATCCTCTCCGACACGCGGGCGAGCCTTACCGAGCAATATCGCGCGCTCATCGCGACGGAGGGTGTGTCGGTTTCCTTCACCGACGACGGCATCCGCGCGATCGCCAGGATCGCGGCGGAGGTGAACGGGCAGGTCGAGAATATCGGCGCCCGCCGCCTGCAGACGGTGATGGAGAAACTGCTCGAGGACGTGAGCTTCGAGGCCGCCGAGCGCGCCGGCGACACGATCACGGTCGACGCCGCTTATGTCGAGACGCAGCTGGCGGAGATCGCCCGGAACACCGACCTGTCGAAATACGTGCTGTAGCTTGAGCCTCCCCGTCGCGCCGCGACGGGGAGGCAGAAGTCAGGCGGCGCCGCTCGATCCGGTCGAGGCCGAGGCGCCCGCCCCGTCGCCGGCTTTCTTGCGGCCGCCGCCGCGCTTGGCGCCGCCGCTCTTCGCCGCGGAGGACGTGCCCTTGGCCGCACCGCCCGAGGACGCGCTCTTGCCGCTGCTGCCGGTCGAGCCGCTCGCCCCGGAACGGCCGCGGCCGCCGGTGCTCGTGCCGCTCGCTTTGGCCCCCGCGGAGGCGGCCGCCTTGCCGCGGCCACCGCCGCTTCCCGACGAGGACGCGGCCGACTTCTTGCGACCACCGGTCTTCGCGCCGCTCTTGGCCCCGGTCGTGGACCCTCCGCCGCTCGCGGAGGCCGTGCGCGGCTTGGCCGCCTTCGCACCGCCCGAGGACTTTCCGCCACGTCCCGAAGATCCGGAGGAGGCGCCGGCGCCCTCGCCGCCTTCGCCGCCGATAAGCCGGCGCACCGCGTCGGTGGCGGCGGTGACGATGGCGGCGCCGATCTCGGCGGCGCCGGTTGCCGCCGCACCGGCCGTGTCGATGGCGTCGCGGCTGGCGTCGGCGACCGTCTTGCGCACCCGCGCGTTGGCGGTGAGCGCGGCCGCGGCGCTGACCAGGCCCGCCGCCAGCATCGAGCGGGCGATCGGGTTCTGGGCGAGCTCGGCGGCGCGCTGCCCCGCTTCCTTGAGGGCGTCGGTCAAGCCCTCGGTCGTCGATTTCGAGCCGCCCCGGCCGCCCGACTTGGATCCCTCAGCCATGTTCGTCTCCAAAAGCTTGTAACTGAGGCGAAACGGTCGGCGGGATGCGGGGTTCCGTCAAGCCCGGAGCGCGCGGCCTAGCCGGCGTCGCGGTTGAAATCCTCGTCCGCCTCGCTCTGGCCGCGATCCTGGTGCTCGCGCTGGTCCTCGGCGAATTCGAGCTCGTCGGACGAGGGCGACAGGTCCTCGACGCCGCGGCCGCCATTGGCCTCCTCGTCGTAGCGCTCGCCGCGCGAGACGCCGGCGCCGCGCGCCTCGGGCGCGTCCCCGCCTGCCTGGCCGGAATCGGCGCCGCCGCGCGCCTGCTGGTCCTGCTGGTTGACGACGTTCTGCGACGAGCCGTAGCCGCCCGTGCCGCTCGACCCGCCGGCGCCGGTGACGTCCGCCGCCTCGGTCCCGCCACCGACCTGCCCGGAACGCTGCGTCTCCTCCCGGTTCCCGTCGAACCGGCCGGAGCTCCCGCCGGACTGCGATTCCTGGAGGTCGCTTCCCGTCATCGTGTCGAACTTGTCCTTGGTCATGATCTCACTCCTCGATCTTTTCGCCGCGGCCGGCATCGTCGTAGCGGTACGGCTCCCCGTCCGGATTGACCGCCTCGCCGGCCGGCGTCACCGCGGCCTCATCGTCGTCGCCCAGGCCCTTTTCGACCTCGGCGCCCTCGGGAATCTCGCCGTGCCGCGCCTCCTCGCTCGCCGGCAGCGGGTGGCCCTTGCCTTCGCCCGCCACTTCAGACTCCCTCGTCCGGATCGATCGGCCGGGCCGCCGCTTCCGCCGCGGGGCGGGGCTTCCCGACATGTTCCTTGCCGGACCCGTTCTCCGGGTCCTGGTCGTAATCCTCGTTCGGGTTGCCGCCGCCGCCGGCGCCCGAGCCGCTGCCGTGCACCTCGCCGGTGCGCCGGTCGAAGCTTGCCGGCTTGCCGCGTTCGCTGTCGTCCATGAGGCGCTCCTTTCGACGGCTGAACGTCGCGCCGGAGCGAGGCGTTCCCGCGCCGGAGCCGCGCACCCGCCGGGGCTCGCCGCGCGTTACCCCCTGCGTACCCCTCAATCAGGAGCCACTGCATGTTCGACCAGAGCCACGACATTTCCGTCCTCAACAGCCTCATCGAGACGACCATCGATAGCGTCGACGGCTATCGCCATTCGGCCAACGAGGCGTCGAACCAGCGCTTCAGCGAGAGCTTCCGCCAGTGGGCGCAGGATCGCGAGCAGGTGGTGACGAAGCTCAGGGACCGCGTGCGGCAGCTCGGCGGCGAGCCCGAGCATGACGGTGGCATCCTCGCCGCGATGCATCGCCAGTTCCTGTCGCTGCGCGACAAGGTCACCGGCTCCGACGACCAGGCGGTGATCGCGGAGGTCGACCGCGGCGAAACCTATCTGGACGAGAAGTGGCAGGCGGCGCTGAACGACAACGAACTGTCCGCCGAGACCCGCCAGCTCATCCAGTCCTGCTACGACAGCGTCCGCGAAGGACGGATGCAGTGGGAGCAGCTCCACAAGAGCCTCAGCGCCGCGAGCTGAGCGGGCGCCTCGCCTGAAACGACAGCGCCCCGGGGCCACACGGCTCCGGGGCGCTGCCATATCCTGGAGCGAGGGACCGTTTAGTGGGTCGCGTCCTTCGCCTTGTCGCCGGCCTTCTCGGCGGCCTTGCCCGCTTTCTCCGCCTTCTCGCCGGCTGCCGCGGCGGCGCTGCCGGCGGCTTCCTTGGCTTTGTCCGTGCCGTTCATGACGGCATTGGCGGTCGCATTCGCGGCGGCGTTCGCCTCGAGCGACGCCGCGTCGGCAGCGGCGGCGGCATTCTGGCTCTCGTTCACGGCCTCGGCAGCATCCTTGTTCTTGTCCCCGCATGCCGACACCATCAGCGCCGACGCGGCCGTGGCGGCCAGAAGCAATTTCCTCATGCAATGTCTCCCTGAAGCCATTCGTTTCCACCCGGGCGCGGCCGGGGCGGCAACGGCTCGGAACGATGCTCCGCCCGCCATGTTCCGGGTCCGAGACGATTCACCGGGAAGCGGCACCGCTTTCGATCCGCACATAGTGCATCGCGCGGGTGAGGCGCGGGTCGTTGCTCGTCCAGCGCGCGTCGTAGCTCGCCTCGCCAAGCAGCCATTCGGTGCGCAGCCGCGTGTTCCCGGCCGGGCCGCGGCCGACCACGCTCTCGCCGAAGTCCAGGCGCCGGCCGTCGCCGCGCATGGTGCCCCGCATCGTTTCGCCGTCGCTGCTCCAATAGGTGAAGGCGACCTGCCCGGCTTCCACGCCGTAGACCGTCTCGCCGAGATAATGGGCGCCGCCCCCGCTTACCTCGTGGCGGTCGCGCACGAAGCGGCCGTCGTACATCGGCTCGAAGCAATGGACGTCGCGTTGGCCGCCGGGGAGCTCGGCCGCCCAGCAATGGCCGACCAGCGGCGCCATCGGCGCCAGCGCCGGCGCGAGGTTGGGCGCTGCCGCCGACGCGGCCAGGGCGATGAGCTGCGGCACGATCATGCGGACATCCCCTCTTTGCTGGTCAACGAATCGATGTGGCGGCGGAGCTGCGCGACGCCCCGGTCGAAGCGGGCGAGGTCGCGATGGGTGCGCGCCTGCATGACTCCGCCCTCCATGACGCTGAGCGTCAGCTCGGCCAGGGCCTGGAAATCCGTGCCTGCCGGGAAGCGCTCCGCCGCGGCCTCGTAGCAGCCGCGCACCGCCGCCACCCAGGCATCGAAATTGGCGGCGATCCGCTCGCGCACCACGGGATCCGCCTCGTGCAGCTCGAGCGCCAGGCTCCCGATCGGACAGCCATAGGCGCAGCCGCTCGCGGCCAGGCTGTTGCGGTAGGCGTCGAGCAGACGGAAGACGCGCTCGATCGGGTCCGCCTCGCCCGCCCAGACCGGCTCGAGCAGCATCGGGGCGATCCCCTCGCGATAGGCGTCGAGCACCGCGACCAGCAGATCCTGCTTGCCAGGGAAGAAATGATAGAGGCTGCCGCTGTTCACCTGGGTGCGGCTGAGGATGTCGGCGATCGACGTCGAGCCGTAGCCCTTGGCGTGGAACAGCTCCATCGCCGTCCGCACGATCCGCCCGCGTGTGTCGCCCTTCGCCATGCCAAGAAATTTAGTTGAACGATCAACCAAGAGTCAAGGCCGCGCTTCCCCGTACAAGTTGAAGGGCCGCCGCGCCTTCGCGCGACGACCCTCCGAACATGGTCAGCGGCCGGATGCTCCAGCCCGGGACCTCTTGAAAACCTTAGGCTTTCAGCTCCCGAACGAGCAGAACCGACCTCACTGCTGAACCATGAGACATCGGATCACCTCCTTTCGCTTGTTGATTGGCACGTGCACGATGAATCATCGCGAATCCGGCCGCAAGGCTTGTTTTCAACTTTTTTGTGGATAAGATTCCCGCCTTCCGCGGGCGCTCGAAGCGCCGCGTCCCGCCTTTTCCGGACCACGCGATGCTGCGGCTCCTCCTTCCCGCCACGGTCCTCCTCGCGACCGCCTGCGCCGGACCCGCGGTGGAGACGCTGCAGCCGCGCGCCGCGGCGCTCTCGACGCCCGTCTACCTCTACGACGTCGAGCTGAGCCTCGGCCCCAACGCCAGGCGCGAGGTTGCGCAGAGCGACGCGAAGATCGTCGCCAAGGCCGCCGGAGATCATGCCGGCATGCCGTTCAAGACCTTGCTGCGGCGGATGTTCGAGGAAGGTGCGGCCGCGCGCGGATTCACGACCGGCCGCGCCCTCACCGTCGCGGTCGAGCTCGATCACCTGCGCGTTCCGTCGGCCGCCGGGTCGCTCGGCGGACGCCACGACCGCCTTGCGGGGCTGGTCCGCCTCACCGACTCCCGCACCGGCGCGGCGCTCGGCACCTTCTACGTCGACGTCGATCGCCACTATCCGGGCCTGATCGGCCTCGCGGTGCGCGAAGGAAATGGCGGCGTGCGCGAGCGCCTCGTCAGCGCCTTCGTCCGCCACGCGCTCGACCAGATCGCGCCGGCGCCCCGTCGCTAGCCCCGACACTCCTCCACCACCCGCGCCGGCTCGGGCCATGTCGGCAGGATCAGCGTCGGCAGGCCCGCAGCCTCCACGGCGATGCGCCCGCGGCTCGACACGATCTCGTCGAGCAGCGGGTCGGTGGCGGCGAGCCTGGCCACTCCGTCCGCTTCGACGGGGAGCGGGCGGGATCCGAACGTGGTGCGCACCGTGAGGACGGCCCCCGCCCCAGCGCCGCTGCGCGCCACGGTCAGCCGCTGCCGCGGCGCGTCGCAACGGAGCGTGAGGGCGGCCGCACCCGCTTCGCCATATTCGGCGGCGGGCGTCGGTGCTGGGAGATAGCGCCAGTCGCCGGTGGCGGGCTCCCGGTCCTCCCAACCGGTGGGCGCCGGCGCGGGCGGCAGCGATTGCGGCGCCTCGACGGGGGGAGGCGGGGGCGGGGGCGCGGATGCCGGCGCCGGAGCCCTTGGCGCCGCCGCGCAGCCCGCGAGCAGCAACACGCAGGCACACCCTGCCAGCCTGTTCGTGCGCCGCATCAATTTCCTCCTTCAACTGGCCGGCGCCACGCGCGAGGCCGCCGCAAAGTTCCCCCGCACGGCAATCGGCACCGCAACGACATTCATGCGCTATTCAATGGCCGCCCGCTATCCCGTGCCGCATGCGTAACGCTTTCAAGCCAGTAACCCTTGTCGCCGCGCTCGCCACGGCGGCCATGCTCGCGCCCGCCGCGGGCGCCCACCCGCCGCGCCCGCGCGAGCAGGACGAGGCCTTCCGCGGCCGCGAGCAGGGCCGCTTCATGCCGCTGCGCGCGATCGAGGACCGTATCGTGCCCCGGATGCGCGGCTTCGACTATCTCGGACCGGAGCTGGAGCCCGGCATCGGCCGCTATCGTCTGAAGTTCATGCGCGGCCAGAAGGTCGTCTGGATCGACATCGACGCGCGCACCGGGGAGGTGACGGGCCGCTCCGGCTTTTGACAGCGGCCGCGGCCCGCGCCACAGCAGGGATCCGACCGGCCGCGCAATGAAACCATATGCGTCGGCGAGCGGTTGGGCGCTAATTCCGGCCCGCACTTCGAGAGGGGAATGCGATGCGAGTGTTGATCGTCGAGGACGAGCCCAATCTCGGCCGCCAGCTTCGCGCGACGCTGGAGGGCGCGGGCTATGCCGTCGATCTCGCGACCGACGGGGAAGACGGCCATTATCTGGGCTCGACCGAGACTTACGACGCGATCGTCCTCGACCTCGGCCTGCCGGAAATAGACGGCCTCACCGTCCTCGACCGCTGGCGCAAGGAGGGCAAGACGATGCCCGTCCTCGTCCTCACCGCCCGCGACAGCTGGTCGGACAAGGTTGCCGGGCTCGACGCGGGCGCGGACGATTATCTCGCCAAGCCGTTCCAGACCGAGGAGCTGATCGCCCGGCTGCGCGCGCTGATCCGCCGCGCCTCGGGCAACGCCTCCTCCGAGCTCACCGCGGGCGACGTCCGCCTCGACACCCGCTCGGGCAAGGTCACGCTGAACGGCGAGCCGGTGAAGCTGACCGCACAGGAGTACAAGCTCCTCTCCTACCTCATGCACCACAAGGGCAAGGTGGTGAGCCGCACGGAGCTGATCGAGCATATTTACGACCAGGATTTCGACCGCGATTCGAACACGATCGAAGTGTTCGTGACGCGCATCCGCAAGAAGCTCGGGCCCGACGTCATCACCACCATCCGCGGCCTCGGCTACTCGCTGGAGGAGCCGCGCGCTTGATCCGGCTCGCGCCGCGCGGCCTCGGCTGATGGCGCAGGCCGTGCGGCGGCCGCGGCGCGGCGGCGGCTCGCTTGCCGGGCGGCTGATCCTCGTCTCCGCGGCCTGGATCCTGATCCTGCTTGGCGCGGGCGGATTCGCGCTCGACCGGGTGCTGACGTCCGCGCTCACCCGCAATTTCGACGCGCAGATCAGCTACGTGCTGAGCGCGCTGATCGGCTCGGCCGAGATCGACCCCGAAGGCGCCGTCTTCCTCAACCGCACGCCCGCCGACCAGCGCTTCCTCGAGCCCAATTCCGGCGCGTATTTCCAGATCAGCGCAATCGACCAGGCGGGGAAGGCCTCCCGCCAGGACCTCGATCTGTCGTCCCGCTCGCTGTGGGACCGCCGCCTCAAGGTCACGACCGGCCATAACGATTACGGCATCCACTCCTACGACAGCAGCGAATTCGACAAGGAGAAGCTCCGGGTGATGGAGCGCGACGTGCGGCTGCCGGGCTCGCCGATGCGCTGGCGCTTCCAGGTCGCCCAGAGCCGCGAGGAGCTCGACGCCCAGATCCGCGTGGTGCGCGCGACGATGATCCGCTCCTTCGCGATCCTCGGCCTCGGCCTCGTCATCCTCGCGGTGCTGCAGGCCTTTTACGGGCTGTGGCCGCTTCGCCGGGTGCGCAGGGCGATCGCCGCCATCCGCTCGGGCGCGCGCTCGCGCATCGAGGACCGTTTTCCCCGCGAGATCGCGCCGCTGACCGAGGAGCTGAACGAGCTGCTCGCGCACAACGAGAACCAGGCCGAGGAGGCGCGGCGGCATGCCGGCAACCTCGCCCATGCGCTCAAGACGCCGCTCACCGTCATCACCAACGCCGCGACCGCGCAGGCGCCGGACCTCGCCGACACCGTCTGCCGGGAAGCGACGACGATGCGCCGGCAGGTCGACCACCATCTCGCCCGCGCCCGCGCCATCGGCCGCCGCTCCTCGGCCCA
>Ga0070659_100001534_pt1 | contig 16643 bp, 17 predicted proteins | sample KBSC23metaG_FD_64666 | JGI IMG/M metagenome (GOLD analysis project Ga0070659, IMG submission 64666) | Corn rhizosphere microbial communities from Kellogg Biological Station, Michigan, USA - KBS C2-3 metaG | ecosystem: Host-associated > Plants > Roots > Rhizosphere > Soil ... | reverse complement strand
AAGGCGGAGAAGACGCCCGCGACCACGGCCACCGCGACGGTGCCGGCGGTGCCGCTCTTGCCCTTGTCGGCGGCCTGGCCGTCGAGCTTCACCTGCTGATCGCCGACGGTGACGTAGAGGACGCGGGTTTCGAGCTTGCCGGAGCGGCCGAAGGCGCCCTTGTGGACGAGGCGGCTGATCTCGCCGACGCCGCGGCTGCCCTGCGGGATGACGACGGCGCCGTTGACCCGCACGTCCTCGGCGACGACGAGGTCGAAGCGGTCGCCCTGGCGGTTGCTCGCCGAGCTAAGCGCCTTGAGCGTCTTCATCGGCACTTCGGTGCCGGTCTTGACCAGGATGCGATCGCCGGGTGCCGCTGCGACGGCGGGAACCGCCGCCGGCTGGGCGAGCGCGGGCCCGGTGACGAGCGCAAGCGCGGCGCAGGCGCCGAGCGCCTTTCCAAAAATCTTCATCGACATGTTACCCCCTGTTGAGCGCGGACCCCCGTCCGCCGCCGCAACCTGCGGGGAAACACCGGATTCTGGATATCGAAAACGCCTCCGGAACGGGGTCCGGAACGGAGGAAAGGCGCCGCGGCCTCGGGACGACCGCGGCGCCTCTCGCGCGTCAGGCTGGCGCGCCCGCCGCGGCCGCCGGGGGTGCGCCGGGGGCGGCCATGTCGTCGACCGCCTTCCAGCTGCCGTCCGGCTGCTTCTTGTAGGTGGTGATGTAGTTGCCGGTCTCGACATGGGCCTGCTTGGTCTTCGGGTCGGTCGACTGCATCCGGTAGGTGCCGCGCGTGTAGGCGAGGTCGCCCGAGGCCGCGACTTCGACGCGCTCGGCGGCGAAGCTCAGCTGGAAGTTCGGATCCTTGGTCATCGCCTCGAGGCCGCCGCGGATCGCCTTTGGCCCGCTCATCCGGTCCATGCCGGCGGGCATCAGCATCGCGTCGCCGGAATAATGGGCGACGGCGCGATTGACGTCCCGATTGGCATATTCCTTCACCCAGGCCGCCTCGGTCGCCTTGATCTGCGCGGCGACGGCGGCGGTCTGCGCCGGGTCCGCGGCCTTGGCGGCCTGCTGGCTGCAGCCGGACAGAATGGCGCCCGCCGCGGCTCCGGCGATCAGCGCCGGCACGAATTTGCGTCTCATCATCCTCTTCTCCTCTCCTGTCATTGCTTGACGGCCTTGTAGGTCTGCGCCGCCCCGTGCACCGTCTCGTTGGTGACGACGGTCATCGTCCGGCCGCCGGGAGCGACCGTCATCGTGACCACCGAGACGATCCTGCCGCCGCGCGTGTCGATCTCCTGCAAGGTCGTCGCCGAGAGCCGCTTGAGCGCCGCCATTGTGCCGGGCAGGTCGCCGGAAATGGGCGCCGGCGGCCCGCCGACGACGGCGGCGTAGCTCTGCCCGGTGGGCGTGGACATGCGCATCGTCGCGCCTTCGCTGCTGAGCGAGAAGACGAGTCCGGCGTCGCTCGCATGCTCGATCGAGGCGAGCTTCCAGGTGCCGGAGACGGCGTGGGCGGCGATCGGGTGGGGCGCCGCGCCGATGCGCCGCTCGCTGCCGCGCCCGGTCACCGGCGCGCCGCCACGCATGTCGCGGAAGGTGAAGGCAAGCGTCTTTCCGTCCGCCGCGACGGTCATTTCCTCGCTGAAGGTCACCCTGTCGCCGACGAGTTGGGTGATGCGCAGGGTGCGGTCGTTCACGGCCTGGACGGCGATATGGTCGTAATAGCGATGGCCGGTGACGCGGTGGGGGGCGCCGTCGGCCCAGACCGAAATGCTGGGCTCGCAGCTGTCGCAGCTGTAGCGGCCGCGACGCAGGCTGAAGACGTCCGGCTTCTTGGGCATGGTGAGCGTGGAAAGGTCGGCCTTCCAGGTCCCGTCGAAAGGAGTCGCGGCCAGAGCCGGAGGCGCGGCGAAGGCGCCGAGAAGCAGGGCCGCGGCGAGGCGCTTCATGTCAGGTCTCCCGTCTTGCAGTGAACGCAAGGGGAAGCGACTCGCGGGCCCGGCAGAAATCCCCCAAAGCAGCCGGGCGGGCGACGGGAGTTGAGGGCTCCGCGCGCCGCGAGTCAAGCCGTCACGCAGGCGGAACGTCGGGAACGCGGCGCGGAGCGAAGCTTTTCACCCGAGCCAATCTCGGCTTGATGATAATAAGCGTGCTTATTATATAGCGATCAGCATGGACAGCAACTTCGCCTTCGACGTGAGCGAGACCGCGCTTGCGCTCCGGCGCGCCTTCGACCGGCGGGCCGCGGCGCTCGGCGTCACGCGCGCGCAGTGGCGGGCGCTGACGCGGCTGTCGCGCGAGGACGGCATGCGCCAGGTCGATCTCGCCGACGCGCTCGACATCGAGCCGATCACCTTGTGCCGGATGATCGACAGGCTGGCGGAAGGCGGGCTTGTCGAGCGGCGCGCGGACGAGAAGGACCGGCGCGCCTGGCGTATCCATCTCACCCCCGCCGCGGGGCCGATCCTCGAGCGGCTGCGGGCGCTGGCCAAGGACTTCCTCGCCGACGCGCTCGAAGGCGTGAGCGAGACGGAGCAGGCGGCCACCAGGAACATTCTCGCGCGGGTGCGGGCGAACGTCGCCGCCGGCGCGGCAGGAAAACGGAGAGCATGATGAAGGAAGGGGCCATCAAGGCCGCCGACGCGCAGCCGGCCGACCACCAGCCGCTGGAGGCGACGAACGTCGTCGAGGCGCCGCCGAAGAAGAACCGGCTGCGCCTCGTCCTGCTGCTCGCGGTGCCGCTGATCATCCTCGCGATCGGCGCCTATTTCTACCTGACCGGCGGCCGCTACGTCTCGACCGACAACGCCTATGTCCAGCAGGACAAGATCTCGGTGTCCGCCGAGGTAACCGGTCGCATCGTCGAGGTGAACGTCAAGGAGAACCAGAAGGTCAAGGCCGGCGACCTCCTCTTCCGCATCGATCCGGCGCCGTTCCGCATCGCCCTGGAGCAGGCCGAGGCACAGCTCGCCGCCGCCAAGGTCGGCGTCAACAAGCTGCAGGCGCAGGTCGCCGGCGGCGGCGCCGACATCCAGGCGGCGCAGGACAATCTCATCGTCGCCCAGCGCAATTTCGGACGCTACGCCGAACTGCTGAAGCGCGGCTTCACCACCCGCGTCCTCTACGACCAGGCGCTGCACGGCGTGCAGGAGGCCAAGCAGCGGCTCGCCGACGCGCGCAACACCGCGCAGGTCAACCAGGCCCAGCTGAGCGGCGGCACCGTCGTCGACCAGCCGGCCGTGCAGGCGGCGCTCGCCGCGCGCGACAAGGCTTTGCTCGACCTGAAGCGCACCGAAGTGCGCGCGCCGGCCGACGGCTTCGCCAGCCAGACCGAGCGGCTCCAGCTCGGCAACCAGGCGGTGCAGGGCCTCGGCATGGTCACGATCGTCAGGAGCGGCAACACCTGGATCGACGCCAATTATAAGGAAACGGACCTCAAGCACATGGCGCCGGGCCAGCCCGCCGAGATCAAGGTCGACGCTTATTCCGGCAAATTGTGCGGGCACGTCGCCTCGATCGGCCAGCTCACCGGTTCCGAACGCTCGCTGCTGCCGGCGCAGAACGCCAACGGGAATTGGGTGAAGGTGACGCAGCGCGTGCCGGTGCGGATCGCCATCGACTGCCAGCCGACGCGGCCTTTGCTCGCCGGCCTCTCGGTCGACGTCACGGTAGACACCAAGGAGCGGCCGCTCGAAGTGCGTCCGGCGCCGCGCGCGGCCCCCTCCGCAGCCCCGGCCCAGGCGCAGAAGAGCGCCGCGCGCTGATCCGATGGCCACCGCCGCCGCCCAGCCCCATCACGTCCTGACGCTGAAGCTCGACAAGCTCGAGCACGGCATCCTCACCGTCGCGATCATGATGGCGGTGCTGCTGCAGGTGCTCGACACGACCATCGCCAACGTCGCGCTGCCGCACATGCGCGCGTCGATGTCGGCGACGCAGGAGACGATCAACTGGGTGCTGACCAGCTACATCGTCGCCTCGGCCATCGCCATCCCGATCACCGGCTGGCTCGCCGACCGGGTCGGGCGGCGGCAATTGTTCATCTGGTCGGTGATCGCCTTCACCGTCGCCTCGGTGATGTGCGCGATGGCGCAGAATCTGCCGGAGATGGTGATCTTCCGCGCCCTCCAGGGCATCTCCGGCGCCTTCCTCGTGCCGATCGCGCAGGCGGTGATGTTCGACATCAACCCGCCGTCCAAGCATGCGCGGGCGATGGCGATGTTCGGCATGGGCGTGATGATCGGGCCGATCCTCGGTCCGGTGCTCGGCGGCTGGCTGACCGAGAATTACAGCTGGCGCTGGGTGTTCCTGGTCAATTTGCCCGTGGGCGTACTGTGCACCCTGCTGCTGCTCCGCTTCATGCCCTCGAGCGAGGTCAAGAAGCGCGAGTTCGACCTGTTCGGCTTCGGCCTCCTCGCGGTGGCGCTCGGCGCCTTCCAGATCATGCTCGACCGCGGCGCCGACCAGGACTGGTTCCAGAGTTGGGAGATCTGCATCGAGGCCGGCCTCGCCGCGGCGGGCGCCTGGATGTTCGTCGTCCAGCTCGCGACGGGCCGCAACCCCTTGTTCGACCCGAAGATGTTCGCCGACCGCAATTTCGGCTTCGCCCTCTTCTTCATGGTGGTGACGGGCGTGCTGCTCCTCGCCGGCCTCGCCTTGCTGCCGCCGCTCCTCCAGCAGCTCTACGGCTATTCGGTGCTGGATTCCGGCTTCCTCACCGCGCCGCGCGGCATCGGCACGCTCATCTCGATGATGCTGGCCGGCCGCCTCACCGGCAAGGTCGATGCGCGCCTGCTCATCTTCACCGGGATCGGCTGCCTCGCCCTGTCGCTCTACCAGATGTCCGGCTTCACGCTGGTCATGAGCTCGCGGCCGATCATCATCAGCGGCGTCATCCAGGGGCTCGGCCTCGGCTTCATCTTCGTGCCGCTGCAGGCGCTCGCCTTCGCCTCCCTGCCGGCCAGCTACCGCACGACCGGGGCGTCGCTGCTCAACCTCGCCCGCAACATCGGCGGCTCGGTCGGCATCTCGGTCGTCACCTTCCTCCTCGCCCGCAACGTCCAGGTGAGCCACGCGGACATGGCGCAGCACATCACCCCCGCGGTGATTCCGGGCATGATGCCGCCGGGTGGGGGTGGGGACACGATGGCGATGCTGGGGGCGGCCGGGCAGGCGGCGCTGCAGGTGATCGACGGCGAGATCAACCGCCAGGCGCTGATGATCGCCTACATAGACGATTTCCGGCTGATGATGTGGGTCTGCGTCGCGGCCATGCCGCTCGTCTGGCTGCTGCGGCCGTCCAAGAAGCAGGGCGGCGGACCGCCTGTGATCGCGGACTAGAAGGCGAGCGACGACCTCGTGCCGTCATGCCGGACTTGATCGGGCATCCACCTTCTCGCCTACCGGCGCTGGGAGTCTAAAAAGGTGGACCCCGATCTCGTCCGGGGTGACGACTTAACCGTAGCGCCTGGATCCCCTACTGCCTTCCGCGCGCCGCGAGCCTCCGCTCGACCGCACTGGAGAGCTGGCGGGACCCGTAGGGCTTGGGGAGGAAGGCGCCGTCCTTCGGGAGATCGCTTTCCGCGATCGCGCCGCGGCCCGAGGTGACCAGCAGCTCGACGTCCGGCCGCAGCTCGCGCGCGCGGCGCGCGAGCGTCACGCCGTCCATGCCGGGCATGTTGACGTCCGTGAAGAGCAGCCCGATTTCCGGGTGCGCTCCGAGGATGGCGAGCGCCTCGCCCGCGTCGGCCGCCTCGTAGGGCGTGGCGCCCAAGTCGGCGACGATGTCGGCCGCCGCCATGCGGATGAAAGGCTCGTCCTCGACGATGAGGACGGCCGGGTTCGTGTCGCGTAACATGGATCAATAACTGCCGGTACCTGTCCGAGTTCCGGATTTTCCACAGCTGGAACAATGGCTTAGATTTTCAGCCCTGTGCCGGCAGGAACTCCCGGGGCGGCGCTCACGTTCTCAGGGACGAGACCCAATCCCTCTTTCGGAGACAAAAAATGTCGCACATCCCCAATTCGGCCATGCCCCATGCGGGCCCCAGCCAGGACCAGGAGGAGCAGGGCTCCGGATCCAGCCTCTCCGACATGGCCTCCAGCGTGATGGAGAAGGTGCGCGGCGCGCCGCGCGGCGCGGTCGCGGCCGGCGCCGCGGTGGCGGTCGGCGCCCTCGCGGCCGCGGCGATCCCGCTGGTCAAGGGCGCTCTGGCCGACCGTAAGTCGAGCGGCGGAAAGAGCCGCGGCAAGTCCGCGGGCGCGAAGAAGAGCGCCTGATCCGGCGCCGCGCCCGCTTTGGCTGAGAAGGGCCCCGACGCGATGCTCCGCGAGATGGCGGAGCATCGCGGCTGCAAATTGGTGAAGTCGCGCCGGCGCACCCCCGGCGTCGGCGACTACGGCCGCTACGGCCTCAAGGACGCGGCGACCGGCAAGGAGGTGCTCGGCTTCGGCCCGAACGGGCTCACGGCCACCGCCGAGGAAGTCGAAGCCTATCTGCGCAAGGGTCTCATTGCGGATTGGAAAAGCTCGCTCGCCGCGGCCCCTGCCGCGCCGCCGCTCCCGCCGGCGCGCAAGGCCAGGCGGACCGAGCCGGCGCGCGCGCGGAGCCGGCGCGCGCCCGCTTCGCCGCCGCCGCCGCCCCCGCCCAAGCCCCGGCTCGAAATACGAGACGCGGCGCCGCGCGACGCGGAGGCGCTTTCCGGGCTGCTCGGCGAGCTCGGCTTCCCGACTGAGGCCAAGGACATACGCAAGCGCCTGGCGGCCCTGCAGAAGGCGGGAGAGCCGCCGCTCGTCGCCGACGAGGCGGGGCCGCTCGGTTGCCTCACCTGGCACGTCACGCCTGTTCTCCACCGCCCCACGGCGGTCGGCCGCGTGACGATGCTGGTCGTGACGAAGAAGGCCCGGGGCCGCGGCGTCGGCAGGGCGCTGCTCGAGGCCGCCGAGGATCGCCTGCGCGCGGCCGGCTGCGCGCTCGTCGAGGTCACCAGCAACATCGAGCTCGGCGGTGCCCACGAATTCTACAAGAGCCGGGGCTACCGGCGCACGTCGTACCGGTTCGTCAAAGAGCTGTAAGCGACCGATATGCCTCTCCATTTGCGGGGAGGGGGAGGGGGGCCGCCAATATTGCCGGTGGAGGGGTACCTATGGCTGCGATCCGCCATCCGCGGTTCGAGCGCTCGACGGCGGAGGCCGGAGCAGGTCACCCCTCCACCTTCGGTGGTCCCCCTCCCCATCTGACGATGGGGAGGCACTTGTGCCGGCGGCCGCCGTTCAGGGCAGCGCGCGCGCGGCCTCCAGCACCTCTTCGGCGTGGCCCGGGACCTTCACCTTGCGCCACACCTTCTTCACCGCTCCGTCCCGGTCGACGAGGAAGGTGGCGCGCTCGATGCCCATATATTTGCGGCCGTACATCGATTTCTCGACCCAGGTGCCGAACGCCTCGCAGGCCGCGCCGTCGGTGTCGGAGGCGAGGGCGACCTTGAGGCCGTATTTGTCGGCGAACTTGGCGTGGCTCTTGGGGCTGTCCTTCGAGACGCCGAGCACCCAGGTGCCGGCATTCTGGAAATCCTCGGCCAGCGCGGTGAATTGCTGCGCCTCGGCGGTGCAGCCGGACGTGTCGTCCTTCGGGTAGAAATAGAGGACCAGCTTCTGCCCCGCGAAGTCCGCGGGGCTGACCGGCTTCCCGTCGGGCCCCTCCATCTTCACGTCGGGGACCGGATCGCCTTCCTTGACCATGTTCAACTCCCTTGCGCCTCGGCCGCGACCCGCGCCCATAGCCCGGCGATCCTCTGCCGCGCCTCGGCCTGGGCTGCAAGCAGCGAGTCCCAATCGGCGAGCCCGCACGCCTCGGCGACGAGCGGCCGGGTCGCCTCGGGCGGCTCCTCGGCGCGGGGGGCGACGAGGCGGAACATCACCAGCATCCGGGTGAGGAGGCGCAGCGCCGGGTCGATGTCCTCGCCGACCAGACCGGCGGCGGCCAGATCGGCGAGCGCCTCCTCCAGATGCGGGTGCAGGCCGATGCCGGTGGTGAGCTGCAGCGTCTGGACGGCGAATTCGAGATCGATGAGGCCGCCTTCGCCCTTCTTGATGTCGAACGGGCCGGACGGCGGCTTGTGCTGCGCGATCTCGCGCCGCATCCGCACCGCGTCGGCAATGGTGCGGGCGCGGTCGCGCGGGCGGCGCAGCGTCGCGTCGATCACCGCCTGGAGCCGCGCGCGGCCCTGCTCCGAGCCGAACAGCGGCCTGGCGCGAAGCAAAGCCATATGCTCCCACGTCCAGGCCTGCTCGCTCTGATACTTCTCGAAGCCTTCGAGCGAGACGGCGAGCATTCCGTCCCGCCCGGAGGGACGGAGGCGGGTGTCGACTTCGTAGAGGGGGCCCGCCGGGGTCGGGACGCTGAGCGCCGCCGTCACGCGCGGGGCGAGGCGGTTGAAGTAATCGGTGGCGCGCAATGGGCGCGGGCCGTCCGATTCCGCCTCGTGGGTGCCGCTGAACAGATAGACGAGGTCGAGATCGGAGGCGTGGGTCAGCGCCTCGCCGCCGAGCCGTCCGAGGCCGAGGATGAGCAGCTCCGAACCCGGCACCTTGCCGTGCACCTTCTCGAATTCGGCCACAGTCGCCGAGGCGAGCACCGAGATCGCCGCCGCGGCGATGCGGGAATAGCCCTCGGCCGCTTCGATGGGGTCGGTGTGTGCGACGACGAGCTGGGCGCCCAATGCGAAGCGGCGCTCGTTCACCCGCCGCCGCACCCGGTCGAGGACCAGCTGATAATCCTCCCCGGCGCGCTCGGTGCGGCGGAATTCCTCGATCAGCCGGTCGGTCGAGGGGACCGGCGCGAAGGCGCTGGCATCGATCAGCCCGTCGAGCAGCTGCGGCCGCCGGCCGAGCTGTTCGGCAAGCGTGGGCGCGTGGCTGAGGATGGTCGCGACCTGGGCGGTAAGCCCGGGGCGCGCCTCAAGCAGCCGATAGAAATTGACCCCGCTCGGCAGCCGCTCGACGATGTCGTCGAAGCGGTTCATCGCGCGCATCGGGTCGGGCGCCTTTCCGAAGGCGGCGATCACCACCGGCAGCATCGCCTCGAACGCCTCCTGGGCGGCTGGGCTCCTGAGCGAGCGTGCCCGGCCGCCGCGCCAGCCGTCGATCCGCGCCCGCGCCGCCGTCGGATCGGGAAAGCCCGCGCGGGCGAGCTGCGCCTCGAGGCCCTCGGCGCTCAGCGGCAGGCGGGTCTCCTCGTGGCCGGCGAGCGCGTCGTAGAGCGTGGCGACGCGCTCCAGCGGCGGCTCGAGCAGCGCCGTCAGCGCCGCGGCGGAGGGGAGGCCGTGGAGCCGCGCGACATTGTCGATCGCCCCGTCGTCGACCGGGATGCTGTGGGTCTGGCGATCGTCGACCATCTGCAGCCGGTGCTCGACGGTGCGGAACAGGCGGTAGGCGGCGGCGAGGTCGGCGGCGGCCTCCCGGGGGATGCGGCCGCCGTCGGCGAGGGCCTGGAGCGCGTCGAGAGTCGCCGCCGCGCGCAGTGAGGGCTCGCGCCCGCCGTGCACGAGCTGGTGGATCTGGGCGTAGAACTCGACCTCGCGGATGCCGCCGCGCCCGCGTTTCAGATCGAAGCCGGGGCCGAGCTTCTGGCCCTGCGCATAATGGTCGCGGATGCGCCGGGTGATCGACTGCACCTCGCCGATCGCGCCGAAATCGAGGCTGCGCCGCCAGATGAACGGGTGAATCGCGTCGAGGAAATAGCGGCCGAGCGCGGCGTCGCCGGCGGCGAAGCGGCCGCGGATGAACGCCGCCCGCTCCCAGGGCAAGGCCGAGGATTCGTAATAGGAGATGGCGGCGTCGACGGGCAGCGCGATCGGCGTGATCTCGCTCGACGGCCGGAGGCGCAGGTCGACGCGGAAGGCGAATCCCTCCGGCTCGCGCTTCTGGAGCAATTCGACGATGCGCTGGCCGATCCGCACCGCCGCCTGGCCCGGTTCCTCGCGGGCGCGGCGGGGGAGGGTCGCCGGATCGAACAGGAAGATGGGGTCGATGTCGGAAGAATAATTGAGTTCGCGGCTGCCATGCTTGCCGAGCGCGATGACCGCGAAGCCGCGCGGCGGCTCGCCCGGCGTGCGCTCGGCGATGGCGGCGGCGATGGCCTCCTCGAGCGTCGCGTCGGCGAGGTTCGACAGCTCGGCCATAAGCCGCTCGAGCGCGATCGCGCCGGCAAGATCGGCGATGCCCAGCGCCAGCGAAAGCGCGTTGCGGCGGTTGCGCAGCCGCGCGGCGAGGCTGGGCGCCACGTCTCCCGCCGCTCGGGCCGCGGCGATCGCGCCTTCCACGTCGAGCGCCGAAAGCCTCTCCGAAATCAGGGGAAAACGCTGGAGCTGAAGGCTCAGATAGGGGGCGTGGGCCCGCGCCCGCGCCAGAGCGGCGTTAACGCCTCCTTCACTGTGTGTTTCCTTCATATCACAGGGTCCAGCACTTCCGTTCGCGCCGCGCAACGGTTGAAACTCCCCCGGTCCCCACGCGTTCTGCCCGTGTGACCGAGATTAACCCGAGACTTGAAGCGATGGTGCAGGCTTCCTCAAGGCGGTTCGTGAAGGTGGCCCCGCCCACCGTCCACGCCGGGGTGGGCAATGCCCTGCGCGAAGCGTTCGCGATGGACGGCGAAGCGCGCTCGCTCAAGATGTTCGAGGATCTGCTCTCCCGCCTCGACGAGCTTTGAGCGCGCGCTTCTAGCGCTGCAGCGCCGGCCCCATCGTGTAGAAATCGTCGACCCACAGCCAGCCGTGGAAGTCGGCGGGCACCTCGCCATATTGCTCCGGCCGGTCGAGCCCCGCGATATTGCCGTCCGCGTAGCGGCCCCAGATGACGACGCGGGTGTTCGCCTTCGCCATCCGGTCGAGGAAGCGATAGGGCCAGCCCCACAGGGTCCAGCGATAGTTGAGCGGCACGACGACGGTGGTGTTGCGGCAGCTGCCCGGCACGAAGCCGGTCCAGCCGAACTTCACATAATCCTTGAGGCAGGCCTTCGGCCCCTCCGGGTCGATAAACCAGGCGCCGGGGACGAGCTGGCGCAGCCGCCGGCCGACGTCGGCGGGGCCCTGGAAGCCGAAGCGGTCGTCGATCGGCACACCGGCGCGGTGGAGCGCGGCGACGAGCGCATCCGCCTCGGCGGGGTCCTTGCTCTTGAACACGAACACCACCTTGGTGCGCGGCAGCTCGCGCAGCACCTCCTCGACCGTGGGGATCGCGCCGACGCCCTTGCCGCGGAACGGGAAGGTCCTGCCCCCGTCGGCGGTGTAGCCGTAGCCGGCGTCGAGCTTCTTGATCTCGGCTAGGGTGAGGTCGCGGACCGCGCCGTGGCCGTCGGTGCGGCAGTCGACCGTCCAGTCGTGGAAGACGACCATCTGCCCGTCCCGCGTCGGCGCGACCTGGACGGCGACCGCGTCGGCGCCGGTCTTCGCCGCCCGGTAGAGGGAGGGGAGGGTGTTCTCGATATAGGGATTGTCGCCCGGCGGCCGGATGCGCGTGGCGGTGCAGTCGGTGGCCTTGAGCCGCTTGTGGTCGAACGGCACGGCGATGCCGCGATTGGCGACGACGGTCAGCCGCCCCGGCGGGCGCGGCGCCAGCCACGAGGCGTTGATCAGGGATAGCAGGACGGCAACGGCCGCGATGGCGATCAGCGCGATGCGCCAGCCGCGCCCGATCCGCCGGCGGCGCGGCGCCTCCTCGTCCCCCTCGTCCATGCGGCCAGGCTAGGGGAGGCGAAAGCGCTTTGTCTACGGGCTGTTGGCGAGACGCCGGCGCGCTTCGTCGCAATCGCGGGCCATTTGCGCGACCAGCGCGTCGAGGCTGTCGAACTTCGCCTCGGGGCGGAGGAAGGAGACGAGCTCGACGGCGATGCGCTGGCCGTAGAGGTCCCCCGAAAAATCGAAGAAATAGGGTTCGAGCAGCTCCTTGGGCGGCTCGAAGGTCGGGCGGATGCCGAGATTGGCCGCACCGTCCAGCACCCGCCCGTCCGGCAGCCGGCCGCGCACCGCATAGACGCCGAAGCGGGGGCGCAGATAGCGGTCGAGAGAGAGGTTGGCGGTCGGATAGCCGATCGTCCGGCCGCGCTTGTCGCCATGCTCGACCACGCCTTCGATGGTGAAGGGGCGGGTGAGGAGCCGCGCCGCCGTCTCGCAATCGCCTTCGCGCAATGCCGCGCGGATGCGGCTCGAGGAGACGGGCAGGCCGCCGTCGGTCACCGGCGGCACCGCTTCCGCCGCGAAACCGTGGGCGGCGCCGAGCTTCGCCAGCAGGCCGACGTCGCCGCCGCGGTTGCGGCCGAAGGTGAAGTCCTCGCCGGTCACCACGCCCGCAGCGCCCAGACGTTCGCCGAGCCAGCCGGAGACGAATTCCTCGGGCGAGGCGGCGGCGAAAGCCGCGTCGAAGCGGAAGACGTACATGGCATCGACGCCCGCCGCTTCGAGCAGCCGCGCGCGCTGGTCCATCGTCGTCAGCCGAAACCAAGGCGAGTCCGGACGGAAGAAGCGCATCGGGTGGGGGTCGAAGGTCGCGACCAGGGCGGGCCGCCCCTCGGCGCGGGCGCGCGCCAGGGCACGGCCGACCACCGCCTGATGCCCCTTGTGGAATCCGTCGAAATTGCCGAGCGCGACGATGCCGCCCCTGAAAGGCGCCGGAACCGCCGAGCCGCCGTCCAGCCGCTCCATGGCCGCGCTATACGGGGGCTGGGCGGGGCGGGCAATCTGAAGAGGCCTAAAGCATCGAGAAGCTCTGAACTCCTTCGTGCACTTCCGCCTTACGCCTGTCGCGAGCGCTGATGCCGCGACCGTGCTTGGCTTTTGTATTCGCCGTTCGCGCGTTCTCGATAGCCGCAGCCCGGCGGCGGCTGATTTCGTCACGCTCGCGCGAGGTAATCTCGAAAATTGAGAACGCTGCCTCGTCCTCAGGGCCGGCAGGAACCTGCTCAAGCTGCCTTATCAACCAGCGATCTGGATCACCAAGGAACGATTGGTTGAAAAAAGTGTCTCCGTCGGGAACCGCCTTTTCGACAAGAGTAATGAGATACCGATCCACGAAGGGGGAGAATTGCTCGTACATGCTTGCCCCTCCGATCACGAACACTTCCTTGTAGGCCTTCGGGGCTAACGTCGCACGGAACAGAGCATCGCCAATTCCATGCGCTGCTCGGCACTCGGCTGTCTCGGGGAAAAGGTTAAAGCTGTGGCTCACAACGACATTTGCTCTGCGGGGGAGACACTTGCGACCAAGCGAGTCAAAGGTTTTGCGGCCCATCAGAACGACGTTTCCGGTCGTCGTCTCGCGGAAAAAGCGCATGTCTGTCTTGAGGCGCCACGGTAGCGCGTTGCCGCACCCGATGACTCCGTCTGCGTTGACCGCCACGATCGAGGTTAAGCGCTTCATTCCCTGTCCCGCGGTTCGCTTTGGCTTTGCTCGTTAATTCAGGAGTAGATTCAACGGCCGGTTAACGCGACCCAACGCTGTGGATAGCTTCGTCGCGCCTGTGGATCGATTGCGTGGAATCTGTGAGCGAATCTCACGCCGCAAGGAGGTGCTTCAACGGCGCCGCAGCTCTTTTCCAAAGAAGGCGGTGGCGTCCGCGACGATAGCCAGAGTCTCGACGTGGAGCGGATGGGTGTCCACCGAGCCCATCCAAATTTTGTACCTAAAGCCTTCATAAAGGGCGCGAGTGCTATCGTCTGCAGGGTGGGAGGAATCGTAGTCGAGCAGCATTTGGGCAGCGATTCTCACATCAGCTAGCACACGGGCGACCCTGTCGAAGAGTCTCTCCGCCTCGCTACCGAAGTAAGCCCAGCAGAGATACCTCTGGTCCATGATCTTTTGAACCTCTTCCGCGTGTCTCTGAAGGCGGTAAAGTGGAGCGGCGTAAGAGGATGCACGCTTGCGCTTCTCCTCAGGCCACTCCGCGAGGAACTCAGTCTCGATCAGGTGCACTTCTCCAGCTGGGATAAACCCGTTGGTCATCGCAATCAGAATGTCCTTCATTCGGGCAAAGCCTCTGAGCGCGTCCTCTGCCAGATCGATCCGCCGACCCTCTATTTTCTGCCGCCTCCAAGTGCTGAGACCAAAATAGGCGACGACTAGGCCTCCCAAGAGAGCGACTGCCTGAACCGCTGAGGTCAGCAGCGAGAGAAAGGTCGGGGTCGCTGCGTGCATCTCACACCGCGACGGGCGCGGCGATATGCGGGTGCGGATCGTAGCCGGCGATCTCGAAATCCTCATATTCGTACCCGTCGATCGCGTCGGGCTTCCGCTTGATGACGAGCTTTGGCAGCGGGCGGGGCTCGCGGGTGAGCTGCAGGCGTGCCTGGTCCAGATGGTTGGAATAAAGGTGGCAGTCTCCGCCGGTCCACACGAATGTCCCGGGCTCCAGCCCCGCCTGCTGGGCGAGCATGTGGGTGAGGAGGGCGTAGCTGGCGATGTTGAAGGGCACGCCGAGGAAGACGTCGGCGCTGCGCTGGTAGAGCTGGAGGTTGAGCCGGCCGTTCGCGACCTGGGTCTGGAACAGGCAGTGGCAGGGCGCGAGCGCCATCTTCGGCAAATCGGCGGGGTTCCAGGCGGAGACGATCTGGCGGCGTGAGGCGGGGTCGCGGTTGATGAGGTCGATCAGCTGCGCGATCTGGTCGATATGGCGGCCGTCGGGCGCCTCCCAGTCGCGCCACTGCTTGCCGTAGACTGGCCCGAGGTCGCCCGCCTCGTCCGCCCACTCGTCCCAGATCGTGACCTTGCGCTCGTTGAGCCAGCGCGTGTTGGTGTCGCCGCGCAGGAACCACAGCAGCTCGACCACGATGGAGCGCAGATGGAGCTTCTTGGTGGTGACGAGCGGGAAGCCCTCGGCGAGGTCGAACCGCATCTGGTGGCCGAAGACCGAGAGGGTGCCGGTGCCGGTCCGGTCGGCCTGCGGCACGCCTTCGTCAAGGATGCGGCGGAGAAGCACATGGTAGGGCTGCATGCCGCTTCTATGAAGGGCGGCGGGGCGGGGAGGCAAGAACACTCTGCCTCCCTGCCGTGAAGCGGTGGGGAGGCACTGATTAGACGAAGATCGACCAGCCCGTCCGCTCGACCAGGCGCTCCAGGGCCATGGCGCCGGCGAGCGAGGTGCCGGCGGCGTTGAGGCCGGGGGACCAGACGCAGACGGCGCCGTGGCCGGGGGCGATGGCGAGGATGGCGCCGGAGACCGCGCTCTTGCCCGGGAGGCCGACGCGGAAGGCGAAGTCGCCGCTATTGTCGTAATGGCCGGCGGTCAGCATCAGAGCGTTAATGCGGCGCGAGCGCGAGGGGATGGTCACCGCCTCGCCGGTCGTCGGGTCGGTGCCGTCGAAGGCGAGGAACAGCCCGGCGCGCGCCAGTTGCCGGCAGCTCATCGCGATCGAGCATTGCCGGAAGTAGAGCGACAGCACTTCCTCCACCGGGCTCGTCAGGTTGCCGAAGGCGGAGATGAAGTAAGCGAGGCTGCGGTTGAGCGCGCCGGCGTGGGATTCGGACATGGCGAGCGTCTCGTCGACCGCGATGCCCTGGTCGGCGGCGCATCGGCGCAGGAAGGCGAGCAGCTCGCCCAGCGCCTCGTCGGCGGAGCGGCGGCCGATCAGCTGGTCGCACACGACGAGGGAGCCGGCGGAGATGAGGGGATTGCGCGGCCGGCCCTTGTCCATTTCGAGCTGGATGATGGAATTGATCGGCGACCCGGCCGGCTCCCGCCCGACATGGTTCCACAAGGCCGATTTGTGGTGCTCGAGCGCGAGGGCCAAGGTGAACACGTAGGACAGGCTCTGGATCGAGAACGCCTCGTCCGCGTCGCCCGCGGCGTAGCTCTTGCCGTCCGCGAGGACGGCGGCGATGCCGAGCTTGTGGCCGTCCACTTTGGCAAGCGCGGGGATGTAGCCGGCGACCTTGCCCTGCCCGCGATAGGCGGAGATGTCGTCGAGCACCTCCTCGAGGACGTCCTGGAAGCTCATCAGACGCGGCTCGGATAGACGGGCTGGATGTCGACCGGGATATGGGTCATCGTCGCGATCACCGCCTGCGCATCAGGATCCAGCCGGCCGTAGCGATCGAGGAAAGCCTTGGCGCCGTCATGGTCGCCCTCGCCCTCGATCCGCACCAGCTCGCCGACCAAGGCGCGGATGCCGGCTTCGAGCTTGTCATAATCGAGCCGGAAGCGGCGCGCCGAGGCGTCCCAGGCGATGCCGCCGCGCTCCTTGAGGAAGCCGTATTGCATCGCCGCGCCGCGGCCGTGGGCGTCGGCGGTGCCGAAGCGCAGGTGGCGGAAGACGTCGGCCATGTAGCTGGCGAGCAGCTGGTCGCGCTCGGCGATGGGCAGCTCGCCGCGGTGCATGAGGTAGAGGATGTTCCAGGCGCCCATCACGTCGGCCTTGGATTCCTCGATCGCGCTATACTGGTCCTTGAGCTCGGCGTTGACGGTGGTCTGGCGCCCGTTGAGAGTGAGGATGCCCGGCCCCAGGCTGTGCGACAGCTCGTGGAACAGGGTCTCCTGGGTCATGTACTGCTTCGTCACCATCCGCGCCTGGTCGGGGACGAAGACGAGGCCGGCGAGCGGGGCGACGATCCGCTCGTATTTGGCGCCGAGCACGTTGGCGAGGATCACCTTCTTCGCGCCCTTGGCC
>Ga0070659_100001532_pt1 | contig 16675 bp, 14 predicted proteins | sample KBSC23metaG_FD_64666 | JGI IMG/M metagenome (GOLD analysis project Ga0070659, IMG submission 64666) | Corn rhizosphere microbial communities from Kellogg Biological Station, Michigan, USA - KBS C2-3 metaG | ecosystem: Host-associated > Plants > Roots > Rhizosphere > Soil ... | reverse complement strand
CCGACCCACACCCTGATCACCGGCTTCGACATCATCTTCTTCTGGGTCGCCCGGATGATGATGCAGGGCCTGCACTTCATGGGCGAGGTCCCCTTCAAGCGCATCTTCATCAACGCCCTCGTCCGCGACGCGGAGGGCAAGAAGATGTCGAAGTCCAAGGGGAACGTCATGGACCCCCTGGAACTGGTCGACGACTACGGCGCCGACGCCCTGCGCTTCACGCTGACCGCCATGTCGGGGCAGGCCCGCGACATCAAGCTCTCCCGCGAGCGGATCGAGGGCTACCGCAACTTCGGCACCAAGCTGTGGAACGCCACCCGCTTCACCCAGATGAACGGGGCGGCGAGGGCCGACGGCTTCGACCCGGCGAAGGTGAAGCTGCCGCTGAACCGCTGGATCGTCGGCGAGACCGCGCGCACGGCCCAGGCGGTGACCGCCGCCCTCGACACCTGCGGCTTCGATGCGGCCGCCGACGCCCTCTACCGCTTCGTCTGGCGCCAATACTGCGACTGGTACGTCGAGCTCTCCAAGCCGGTGCTCGGCAAGCCCGAAGAGACCTCCGCTGACGAGGCCGCCCGCGATGAAACCCGCGCCACCGCGGCCTGGGTGCTCGACGTGATCCTGAAGCTGCTGCATCCGGTGATGCCGTTCCTGACCGAGGAGCTGTGGGGCCAGACGGCGGGTCTCGGCGCGGCGCGCGACCACAAGGGCTTCCTGATGACCGCGCCCTGGCCGGACCTGCCCGCTTCGCTGATCGACCCGGCGGCCGACGCCGTCATCGGCCTGATCGTCGAGACGATCGCCGAGGGTCGTTCGGTCCGCGCCGAGCTGAACGTCCCGAACTCCGCCCGCCCGCCGCTGCTGGTGGTCGATGCGAGCGACGCCCAGCGCGGCGTGCTCAGCGACGCCGCGCCGCTGATCATGCAGATGCTGCGGGTCGGCGAGGTGAAGATCGTCGATGCGCCCCCCGTGGGCGCGATCCCCTATGTCGTCGAAGGCGCGACGCTCGCCCTGCCGGTCGCCGAGTTCATCGACGTGGCCGCCGAGCGGGCGCGGCTGGGCAAGGAGGTAGGCTCACTCGCCTCCGACATCGAGCGCACCGCCAAGAAGCTGGCCAACGCCGACTTTGTCGCCCGCGCGCCGGAAGAGGTGGTGGAAGAGAACCGCGACCGCCTGGCCGAGGCGGAAGCCGCCAAGGCCAAGCTGGAGGCGGCCCTGAGCCGTCTGGGCGCTGTGGTCTAGCCGTCGCGAAGGTCCGCCGGTCAGGCCGCTTCGCTGAAGTCGCCCATTTGGGCGTCCAGCGCCCGCTGAAACGCCGGACGCGCGGTGCAGCGCTCGACGTAGGCGGCGAGGCGCGGTTCGGCCAGCAGCTCAGGCTCGATGCGCAGCACCGTCGCCATCATCAGGTCGCCGGCGGTGAAATGATCTCCGTCGAGGAAGGGCTTGTCGCCCAGCGCCTTGGCCAGCGACGACAGGCGATGCAGGGCGAAGTCGGTGGCGCTCTGGCGGCGCAGCTTCGCCCATTCCTGGCCTTCGTAGAACATCAGCACGGCGACGTTCATGATGTGCGGCTCGATCGAATTGAGCGCCGCGATCAGCCACTGCACCGCGCGGGCCCGCGCGCGGGGGTCCTTCGGCAGCAGGCCTTCGCTTCGCTCGCCGATATGCAGGACGATGGCCCCGGTCTCGAACAGCACCTCGCCCGCTTCCTCGAAGATCGGCACCTGGCCGAACGGCTGCAGGGCCCGGTATTCGGGCTTGTCCTGATCGCCCTGGCCAAGAAGCCGCGTCCGGTAGGGGAGGCCGGCCTCTTCGAGCGCCCAGCGCACGCGCAGGTCGCGGACCTGTCCTTGCGCAAACGGCGGGACCCAGCGGAAGGCGGAAATGGTGATCATGAGCTTGCTCCATCGTTGTCGGCTCGCGCGGCCCGAAAGCCTGGACCGGCGCGCTCGTCTTAAAAGACGCGCGAACCCGCGCCGATCCGACAGGCGCCGAGCGCAATCGCGTCCGGCCAAAATCTATCGCCGGTTTAACTTGCGGCCGCTTGCGACTTGGCCATCCTGCCCCCGTCGATGGGGGATTCTCACGCATGCGCAGGTTGATGATCGCGGCGAGCGCCGCTGTGGTGCTGTCGTTCGGGCTTTCGGCGGCGAGCGCCTGGGCGGCCGACGACGCGCCGGCCAAGGCCGAGGCGTCCAAGGACAAGTCCCCCGACAAGGACAAGATCGAGCTGCCGCCATTCCCCGCCGACGCCAGCGTCAAGCAGGTGACCCACGTTGCGGGCAAGACGCTGAGCTACACCGCCACCGTCGGCTCGCTGCCGGTGCGCGACGAAAAGGGCAAGAAGATCGCCGAGGTGGTGTTCACCGCCTACACCCTCGACGGCCCTCGCGACCCCAACCGGCCGGTCACCTTCGCCTTCAACGGCGGCCCGGGCGCGGCGTCGGTCTACCTGAACCTCGGCGCCATCGGGCCCAAGCGGGTGCAGTTCGGCGCCCAGGGCGACAGCCCCTCCGACCCGGCCCGGCTGGTGGACAATCCCGGAACCTGGCTGGACTTCACCGACATGGTGTTCATCGACCCGGTGGGCACCGGCTTCTCCCGATCCCTGGTCGACAAGGACGAGACCAAGAAGCACTTCTATTCGATCAAGCCGGACATCGAGTACCTGTCCCGGATCGTCTACGACTGGCTCTTGAAGAACGGCCGCATGGCCTCTCCGAAATATATCACCGGCGAGAGCTATGGCGGCTACCGCGTGCCGCGGATCACCTACTTCCTGCAGACCCAGCTCGGGGTCGGCATCAACGGCATGGTGATGGTCTCGCCCTACCTCGAGCCGCCCATGGACCAGGCGCCGAACTTCTCGCCCATGACCTGGGTGACGACCCTGCCGTCGATGGCGGCGGCGAACTACGAACGGCAGGGCAAGGCGCTGTCGCCGGACCAGATGAAGGAGGTCGAGGACTACGCCCGCGGCGAGTTCGTCACCGACCTGATGAAGGGCCGCCGCGACCCGGCCGCGGTCGACCGCCTGGTCGCCAAGGTGACAGCCTACACCGGCCTCGATCCGCAGTTCGTCAAGCGCTCCGGCGGCCGCATCGACATCCGCGCCTTCCTCCGCGAGCTCTATCGCAGCACCGGCAAGATCGGCAGCGTCTATGACTCGAACGTCACCCAGGACGATCCCTTCCCCTGGGCCCCGGACGGCCAGCGCGGCGACCCGATCCTCGACGCCATCATCGCGCCCACGACCAGCGCCATGGTCGATTTCGACACCCGCGTCGTCGGCTGGAAGGTCGAGGGCCGGTTCAACGCGCTGAGCTACGACGTGGGCGAGAACTGGGAGAAGGGCGTCGAACTCACCGAGGCCACCACCGACCTGCGCCAGGCGATCGCCGCCGACCCGAAGATGAAGGTGCTGATCGTCCACGGCTACGACGACCTCAGCTGCCCCTATTTCGTCTCGCGCTTGGTCATCGACCAGATGCCGATCACCGGCGACGCCAACCGGGTGAAGCTGTCGATCTACCCCGGCGGCCACATGTTCTACTCCCGCCCCGGCAGCCAGGCCGCGTTCCGCGAAGACGTGAAGGCGGTGTTCGGCGCCCGCTGACCGCCGCGCCCGCCGGTGGGGAGGCGCAGCTACCGATCCTCCCCCAGGGCGAAGCCCGATTGAGGGGGAGGTGTCTCGAAGCGCAGCGAAGAGACGGAGGGGGTTTAAGCCCACGCCATGGGCCGCCGCGAACAGCGCCTGGCTCAGTCCCCGCGTTGCAGATAGCCCGCGATGGAGCGCGCCGCTGACAGCTTATGAATCGGTCCGAGACCGCGCGACAATCGCTCGCCTAGCAGGTGCGTAAAGTTGACGTGGTTAACCGCAGCAACCAATGTTCGCAGCCTTGAGGCGGGCATTTGCGATGAAACTCAGGGTTTGGGCAGCGCTTGGCGCAACGGCGATCCTTATGATCGCGGGACGGACGGCCGCGGCGACCGTAGATGTCACCTACACCGGCCTGGCGACAGGGTTTGACGGCAACGTCTTCGGTTCGAACCAGGACTACGTGGATACCCCTTTCGTCGCCCACTACGGGTTCAGTGACACCTTGGGGATCACTGCGGACGTCACGATTAATGGCTTCACGTTCGATTTCATTTCGCCCGCGACGGCGACGGTGGTGGCGTGGAACGTGGGCGACGCAAATCTTCCGGGCTACGCCCGAACGGATTCCATCCAGTTGTACGAACGGCCCACGAGCGGACTTTCCAGCTATCTGTATATTCGGATGTCGAACGCGATCAGTTCGGACCTCGTGCCGCAACTGTGGAGTGATCCCTTCAGCGCGACCGGACCCAACACCGCGAACCTCGCCCCTGTGTGGAACACGCTCTACGTCGAGGGCTCCACCGAACGCGCATCTTTCAGCTTCACCGGGCAGTCCATCGTGGTCTCGTCGTCCGGCTCGCCACCGCTGCTCGGCGGGTCACCTTCCGCCGCCGTTCCCGAGCCCAAGTCATGGATCCTCATGCTCGGCGGCTTCTTCGGCCTCGGCGTCGCTCTGCGGCGACAGCGATTGATCTCGCGCGCGGCCTAGCCCGACGCGTCGGGGTCCTGGCCATCGACCAGATGCCGATCACCGGCGACCCGAACCGCGTGAAGCTGTCGATCTGTCCCGGCGGCCACATGTTCGACAGCCGCCCCAGCAGCCAGGCCTCGTTCCGCGAGGACGTGAAGGGCGTGTTCGGCGCCCACTGACCCGCCGCGCCGGGTCGCCGCGACCCCCTTCAGGATCCTCCCCCAGGGCGAAGCCCGATCGAGGGGGAGGTGTCTCGGAGCGAAGCGAAGAGACGGAGGGGGTTCCTGCCCACGGGCGAGGGGACGAAAGCCCTATCCGCGCAGGCGGCTGGGCCAGCCCACTCTCACAAGGGTGTCGTCGGGTCCGTTGAGTGAAAACTCGTACATCCCCCACGGCTTGTCTTCCGGCCCGCCCTTCTCCAGCGTCTCGCTCTTGAAAACTCCGGCAAGTCGATCGACGTCCTTCCGGTAGAGGTAAAGGCCGAACGGATTGCGCCCTGGGGTGAGCCAACCCTCCACCGCCGGCTGCAGGTGGATGTCGCCGCCCAGCCCGTCGGACAGCATGCGATAGTCGTCGGGGCTCTCCTCGCGGCTGAAACCCAACCGCTCGAAGAAGGCCTGCGCCCGCCTAAGATCGTTGCAGGGCAAAATCGCCGTGAGCCGCTGTTCCATGGCTCGGATCCTCCGGTGCGGGCGGCCAGCCTATTCCGTGGCGGCCCGCCCTTCACCCCTTGTCGATAGCCGGTGTGCTTGGTTCCGGGTGGTCGCCGCGCCGCTGTCTGGGGCGGCTCCTGGGGGCGTGGGGAAGCTCGCCCGGGGGCGCAGCGGTCCGTGAGAAAGCCGTTGGAGCCTCAGCGACCGCTAGGCGCCAGAACCGGCCGTCCGCTGTAGCCCCTGACTATCCCCCTACGCGCCCCGTTCCTTGACGCGGTTGGGTTGATGTTCTACATTTGTTCCAAATGACCGGCGCCGATCCCCGTTGTGCAATGCTCCTGGAGTTGAGCCAGTGCGCCTATCGGCTGGGCGTGGCGTTTGGGGGTGAGGCGGAGCGGGCGGAGGAGGCGGCGCGCAAACTGGAATATTTCCGGCTGTTCGACCGTTGCTTCTTCGCCGTGCGGGTGGCGACTGCGCTGGAACTGCGGTTGCGGCGTGCGCCGGCGATGCGGCCGGAACCTCAAGCGGCGCTGGCGGAACGGGACGGCCAACGCGAAGGCGAGGGGCCCGAGGACGAGCGGCCCGACTGGCATGAACCCGCCGGGCGCGGGCGCGACGAGCCTGACCGCGACCGGGATCGCGAGGCCGAGCCGGCCAGCCTGCCGGTCCTGCTGCGCACCCTGGACGGGATCGCCGCCGACGCGGCGGCCTTGCCGGGCGCCGAGCCTGCGGCGCTGCCCACCCTTCGCGAACTGCTGGCGCATATGGCGTCCCATCCGCCGCCCGCGATGGCGGCGCCTGCGCCGAAAGCCCCCGCCGGCCTGCGCGCCAGGCTCGCAGGCTCCGGCGCCGCCCAGGCGCTGACGCGCCTGCCGCCCCGGCCCGCCGCGCCCGGCGGGGCCTTGGCGTGCGCCACGCCACCGGTCCGCCGCGCCGCTGAGCCTGCGTCGCATCCACCGAACGACAGATGGCCCCCCGACAGATGGCCCCCGAAAGATGGCCTGCGAGGCCGGGGTGGCCCCACGCCCTTACCGACGGACCGCGCGTCCGCCGGGCGCCGCCGGCTGCCCGCACGCCGGAAGCCCGCGCCACGGCGGCGTTTGCCTCCGGCGCTAGGTTATGGTTGTTCACCTATGACGCCGCGCGGGCTTGAGGCCAGGCGCGCGAACATAGGAGACGACGTATGTCAGAGGCCGTTCTGCCCCCCGGCTGGCCCGCCATGTCGATCGAGCAGGCGAACGCCCTGATCAGCCAGCCCGGCTCGGTCCTGGAGATCGAGGAGGTCGATATCCGGGGCGTGCGGACCAAGGTCTGGAAGAACCTGCCGCCCAGCCTGCGCGCGGTGGTGGAGGCCTCCCGCGCCCACGGCGAGCGCATCTTCCTGGTCTATGAGGACGAGCGCGTCAGCTTCGAGGCGTTCCACCGCGCGGTCGCGGCGCTGGCCACCGAACTGGCCGCCCAGGGCGTGGCCAAGGGCGACCGGGTCGCGGTGATCATGCGCAACCTGCCGGAGTGGGTGGTCTCGTTCTACGCGGCGATCTCGCTGGGCGCGGTGGTGACGCCGCTGAACGCCTGGTGGACGGGGCCGGAGCTGGAATACGGCCTGACCGATTCCGGGACCAAGGTCGCGCTGATGGACGCCGAACGCTACGAGCGGATGACCGAGCACCTGCCGAACTGCCCGGCGCTCGTCCGCGTCTACGTCAGCCGCGCGCGAGAGGAGATCGCGCACCCGCTGGTGACCACGCTGGAGGATGTGATCGGGACGCCGGGCGCCTGGAAGGACCTGCCGGACAAACCGATCCCGCCGGCCGACATCTCGCCGGACGACGACGCCACCATCTTCTACACCTCCGGCACCACGGGTAAGCCGAAGGGGGCGCTCGGCACCCAGCGCAGCGTCAACACCAACATCTTCACCGCCGCGGCGGCCGGCGCGCGCGGCTTCCTGCGCAAGGGCGAGCAGCCGCCCGCGCCCGACCCGGATGCGCCCCAGCGCTCGTCGCTGATCTCCGTGCCGTTCTTCCATGTGACCGGCTGCATGGCCATCCTGAACCCCAGCCTCTTCGCCGGCGCCAAGCTGGTGATGATGCACAGGTGGGACGTGATCCGCGCCTTCGAGCTGATCGAACGGGAGAAGGTCCAGTCGGCCGGCGGCGTGCCGACCATCGCCTGGCAGCTCGTCGAGCATCCGGCGCGTGCCAACTACGACCTGTCGTCGCTGGAATCGGTGGCTTACGGAGGCGCGCCGTCCTCCCCGGAACTGGTGAAGCGGCTGCGCGAGGCCTTTCCGAAGTCGCAGTCCGGCCAGGGCTGGGGCATGACCGAGACCTCGGCGACGGTGACCTCCAACGGCGGCGAGGACTACGCCAACCGCCCGGACAGTTGCGGCGTGGCCGCGGCGGTCGCCAGGTTGGAGATCCGCGATCCGGTGGACGGCAAGACGGTCCTGCCGGCCGGCCAGGTCGGCGAGCTGTGGTCGTTCGGGCCGATGAACGTGAAGGGCTACTGGAACAAGCCCGAGGCCTCGGCCCAGACCTTCGTCGACGGCTGGGTGCGCACCGGCGACCTGGCGAAGCTGGACGAGGAGGGCTTCTGCTACATCATCGACCGGGCCAAGGACATGCTGATCCGCGGCGGCGAGAACATCTACTGCGTGGAGGTGGAGAACGCCCTCTACGACCACCCGGCGGTGATGGACGCGGCCGTCGTCGGCATCCCGCACCGCACGCTGGGCGAGGAGCCCGGCGCCGTCGTGACCCTGAAGCCCAACATGCATGCGACGGAGGAGGAGCTTCGCGCCCATGTCGCCGAGCGGCTGGCCGCCTTCAAGGTGCCGGTGGCGATCAAGTTCTGGCATGAGGTGCTGCCGCGCAACGCCAACGGCAAGATCATGAAGGGCGAACTCAAGAAGCTGTTCGTCGACGAGCAGGCGCCGGCCTGAAGACCCGCGCCGACCTCCTGCTGGTCGCGCGCGGCCTGTTCGAAAGCCGCGCCAAGGCCCGGGCCGCCATCGAGGCGGGCGGCGTCATGGCCGATGGCCGGCCGGTGCTGAAGGTCGCCGAGCTGCTGGCGCAGGACGCCGTGATCGACGCGACGCCGGCCCATCCCTGGGTCGGCCGCGGCGCGCTGAAGCTGGAACATGCGCTCGCCGCCTGGCCCATCGCGGTCGCCGGCCGCGTGGTGCTGGACGTCGGCGCCTCGACCGGCGGCTTCACCGAGGTCTGCCTGGCGGCCGGCGCGCGGCGGGTCTATGCGGTCGACGTCGGGCGCGGCCAGCTTCACGCCAGCCTGGAAGACGATCCACGGGTGGTGAGCCTGGAAGGCCGCGACGTCCGCGGCCTGACCGCCGCCGAGATCGCCGAGCCGCCGCAGCTCATCGTCTGCGACGTGAGCTTCATCGGCCTCGCCAAGGCGCTGCCGGCGGCGCTCAGCCTGGCGGCCGAGGACGCCGAGCTGGTGGCGCTGGTGAAGCCGCAGTTCGAGGTGGGGCCAGAGCGGGTCGGCAAGGGCGGGCTGGTCAAGGACCCGGCCGCGCGGGCGGAGGCGCTTGACGCCGTCAGGGCGTTCCTGGCGGAGGCGGGCTGGAGCGTCCAGGCCACGCTCGACAGCCCGATCGAGGGCGGCGACGGCAACCGCGAATACCTGCTTTGGGCAAAGAAACAGGGCCGCCCGCTCGGCGGACGGCCCCTGACGCTTCGGCCGCGCACGGCCGCTAGTCGACGACGTGATAGCGTCCGCGATAGTCGGGGCAGACGCGCACGAAGCGCGTGTCGACGCGGCCGTCCGGCATGTAGACCGGGCTTTCGGCGACCGTGCAGCCGTCGGGACCGCGACGGCTCTCGATCACGCGGAAGCGGGCGCCGTGGCGGCCATAGACCCAGACGGTGTCGCGCTCAGCGTAGCGCGCCGGCGGCGGGCCGTCGTAGTAGGCGCCCTCGTAGGCCGGAGGCGGCGGGGGCGGCGGCGGCTCGGCATAGGCCGAGGGCGGCGGAGGAGGGGGCGGCGGCGCGTCGGCGTAGCGCGGCGCGGTGTTGCAGGCCGCGGTCGAATGGCCGATAGCCGCGCCGGCGATGGCGCCCACGATGCCGCCCAGCAGCGAGCCGTCGCTGCGGTGGCCGCTGGCGGCCATCTGCGAGCCGATCACCGCGCCGCCCGCGCCGCCCACCAGGGCGCCGGTGACGCCGCGGCCGCTGGCCTCGCGCTGGCAGGGGTCGTAGCCGCCGCCGTAGGCCTGCGCCGACGCGCTCGCGGCCAGGCCGAGCGCCGCCAGGCCGGCGGCAGCCGCCAGCGCGCCCTTGGCGAAGGTCGAAGACTTGGTCATGGGTATCCCTCTCTCGAATTCCTGGAGCGGCCCTTCGGCGGCTTCGGGCATGGTTATGCTTCGGCGAAGCTGAACGGAAATTGAGTGGGCCGTTCATCTTCGTTCATCCCGCTTGACGCACTCGCGCGAGGACGCCCTTCCAGACATGCCGCCCAAGCCTCGCCGCCATCGCCCGCCGAGCCGGCCGACACGTCCTTCCGGCCCGCCGGTCGAGCTCGCGATCGAGGCCGTAGGCGGGGAGGGCGACGGCCTCGCGAGCGGGCCGGCCTTCGTGCCCTTCACCTTGCCCGGCGAGCGGGTGCTGGCGGCGGGGCAGGGCGAACTGCGCGAGCTGATCGAGGTCGTGGAGGCGAGCCCGCAGCGCGTCGAGCCGCCATGCCCGCACTTCGGGACCTGCGGCGGCTGCGCGCTGCAGCACTGGGCGCACGCGCCCTACCTGGCCTGGAAGGTCGAGCGGCTGGCGGCGACCCTGGCGCGTCAGCGGATCGAGCCGCAGATCCTGGCGCCCTTCGCCGCCGCCCCTGGCACGCGGCGGCGGGTGGCGCTGCACGCCCGGCGCGGCGGCCGGGAGGCCGCACGGCTGGGCTACAAGGCGCGCAAGTCCTGGGACCTGGTCGACATCGCGGTCTGCCCGATCTCCGCTCCGGCGATCCAGGCCGCGATCCCGGCGCTGAAGCGGCTGGCCGCGCCGCTGTTCGAGCACCCGAAGTCCGCGCCGACCCTGCACGTCACCCTGACGTCGAGCGGCCTGGACGTGGACATCTCAGGCGTCGAGCGGAAGTCGGGAGGGCTCTCTGCCGACGCGCGGGTGCAGCTCGCCGAACGGGCGGCGGAGGCGGACTTCGCGCGGGTGACGCTGGACGGCGAGGTGGCCTATCTGGCGAGCCAGCCGCAGGTGCGCCTAGGCCCGGCCGTGGTGTCGCTGCCCTCGGGCGGCTTCCTGCAGGCGACCACTCAGGCCGAAGAGGCCATGGCCGCCTTCGTGGTCGCCGAGGCGGCGGGCGCCGCGCGGATCGCCGACCTCTATTGCGGCGTGGGGACCTTCACCTTCCGCCTGGCGCAAATCGGGCAGGTGCATGCGGCCGACTTTGCGCCCGAAGCGATCCGGGCGCTGACCGGCGCGCTCGCCTCGGCGCCCGGCCTGCACGGTGTCACGGCCGAGGCCCGTGATCTGGTTCGCCGTCCGGTGCTCGCCGAGGAACTGAAGAAGACCGAGGTCGCGGTTTTCGACCCTCCGCGCGCCGGCGCCGCCGAGCAGACCGCTGAACTGGCGCGCTCGTCGGTCGCCCGCGTCATCGGCGTCTCCTGCAACCCGGCGACCTTCGCCCGCGACGCCCGCACCCTGATCGACGCCGGCTTCACGTTGGAGCGTGTCCTGCCGGTCGACCAGTTCCTCTGGTCCCCGCACATCGAGCTGGTGGGCGTGTTCAGTCGCTGAAGCTCAAGAGCCTTCCCCGGAAACGGAAGACGTTTTGGAATCGAACAGGTCGATCTGGTCGCCGGCCTTCGGAGGTATGCGGAACTGCGTCAGGTCCAGGGGCGGGAGTTTGCCGGCCAGGCCGTAGCGGGCCTTGGCGGTGGCGAAGCGGCGGGACATGAGGGCGGCGATGGGGCCTTCGCCCTTCATACGCTTGCCCCACTGGCTGTCGTAGGTCTTGCCGCCGCGCATCTGGCGCACCAGCGACATGACGCGGGACGCCCGGTCGGGGTGGTCGGTGGCGAGCCATTCCTGGAAGAGGTCGGCGATCTCCATGGGCAGGCGCAGGGCGACGTAGCCCGCGCCGTGCGCCCCGACGGCGGCGGCGCTCTCCAGCACCGCCTCCATCTCATGGTCGTTGAGCGCCGGAATGCAGGGCGCGAACATCACGACGGTCGGCACGCCGGCCTCGGTCAGGCGGCGCACGGCGTCCAGCCGCTTGCCGGGCGTGGCGGCGCGCGGCTCCATGGAGCGGGCGAGCTTGCGGTCGAGCGTGGTGATCGAGATCGCCACCCGCACCAGGTTCCGCTCAGCCATCGACGCGAGCAAGTCGAGGTCGCGCAGGATCAGGCCCGACTTGGAGATCACCGTGAACGGGTGGCCGAAGCGCGACAGAACCTCGATGATCTGCCGCGTGATCCGCAGGCGTCGCTCCTGGGGCTGGTAGGGATCGGTGTTGCCGCCGATATGGATCACCTCGGGGACGTAGGTCGGCTTCGACAGCTCCCGCTCCAGCAGCGCCGCGGCCTGCGGCTTGAAGAACAGCTTGGATTCGAAGTCGAGGCCGGGCGACAGGCCCATGTAGGCGTGCGCCGGGCGTGCATAGCAATAGATGCAGCCATGCTCGCAACCCCGGTAGGGGTTGATGGAGGCCGAGAAGCCGACATCGGGGCTGTCGTTGTGGGTGATGATCACCTTGGCCTTCTCGGGCGAGACCGTGGTGGCGAGCTGTACGGGCTCGACATCGTCCGGCGTCCAACCGTCGTCGAAGGCCTCCCGCGTCTGGCTTTCGAACCTGCCCGTGGCGTTGGTGCGCGCGCCGCGGCCTCGGATGGCGCCTGGGATCTGCTGGGTGAAGGTGGTCACCGGCCGAGATTAGCGAGTGGATGAGAACGAAACAAGAACCAATTGACCTTCAGCCAGAGGCTGCGCTTGGTGCGGCCATGCTCAGCGTGATCGTGGAGACGGGTGAGGCCGCGGAGAGGCTGCCGGCCCTGCTGGCGGCGCTGACCTCGGCGGCGGTGGACGGCCTGGTGCGCGAGGTGCTGATCGCCGGCGGCGGCCCGCCGGGGCTGCTGGAGGTTCTGCGCGAGGAGACCGGCGCCGAACTCGCCGCCGACCTTGCGTCGGCGATTGCTGCGGCGCGGTCGGAGCGGCTGCTGGTGGCGCCGGCGAACATCCGGTTGCGCGGGGGCTGGCTCGAGGCGCTGGGCGACCACGTACGGAATGGGGGCGGCGACGCCCTGATCGTGGGCGAGGGGCGGGCGCTGTCCGGCCGCAGCTACGGCGTGCTGATCGCGCGCAGCGCGGCGCGGCGCCTAGTTCAGCCCGACCTGAAGCGTCTGCGTGGCGAACTGGGGCGCAGGGCTGCGCGGCTGGCCTAGGTCGAGCCGGTCGTCGATCACCTTGTCGCCGGAAGCGAGCGCGTCGAGGCTGGGCGAGGCCTCACCCCACATCTTTCGATAGGTCCAGTAGCCGGCCAGGACGCGCTGGACGTACATCCGCGTCTCGCGGGCCGGCAGGCTTTCCATGAACATCAGGCTGTCGGTATCATTACCCAGCACCTGGACGGTCTTGGCGATGGCGGCTGGCCCGCCGTTGTAGGCCGCCACGGCGCGGATCAAGTCGTGGCCGACGCCGCGATCCAGCAGCCAGGTGAAATAGTCCTGCCCGACCCGCAGGTTGTAGGCTGGATCGAACAAGGGCGTCATGTCGGTCTTCAGCTTGTCGTCGCCGGCCGCGCGGGCCGCCGCTTCGGGCATCAGCTGCATCAGGCCGGTCGCACCGACCGGCGAGACGGCCTGCGGATTGAACCGGCTCTCCTGGCGGACCAGGGCGTAGACCAGGGCCTTATCGAGGGTGAAGCCGTCGCGGGGCGAGAGCTGCGGCGTCGGATAGTCCAGGTCGGCGCTGGCGGGCGGGCTGGCGCGGTCGGCGAGCGAGGTCCCCATCGCCAGGGTGAGCGCCTTCCACCTGGCCTGCTCGTCCGGCGTACGGGCCAGCGCCATGCCGGCGCGCAACTCCTGGATGGCGTCCGAGCCGCGGCCGATCTGCGCCAGGGCCGCGGCGCGGTGGGCGCGCGGATCGCTGGCCACGAAATGTGCGAGCGCGGCCTGGTCGGCGCTGGCGGCCTGGGTCGTGTAGGCGGCCAGCAGAAGCTGCGCGACGCGGTCGTCGGACGCCGCGGTGAGCGCCTGGTCGGCGAGCTTCAACTGGCGGGCGGCCAGCATGCCGTAGAAGGTTTCCCGATTGCGCGCCGCGGTGCGCAAATACTGCGCCGAGCCCTGCGCGTCGTTCTGAGCCTCGGCGGACCGGGCGGCCCAGTAGGCGGCGCCGGACTGCAGCCAGGCGTCGCACTCGCCGTCGCGGGCCAGGTCCGCGAAGGCGGCGCGTGCGCGATCGTAGGACTTCAGCCGATAGGCGGCCAGCCCCTCGATCCAGCGGTCGCCCGACGCCGAGGCCAGCTTGAGGGCCCGGTTCAGGTCGCCGGCGTAGAAGGCGTCGCGGCCCCTGCGGGCCTTGGCGGAAAGCACCGGATTGGCGGCGGCGGGGCTGTCGGAAAGCGCGATCAGCGGGCGTGGCGCGTCGGCGGCGGGATCGGTCTTGCGCTTGGCGGCCAGGGCGAAGATGCGGTCGGCGACCGGCAGGTCGCGGAACTTGGCCAGCCAGTTGGAAAGCTCGTCAAACGCCGCCACGTGCGCGGTCGGGTGCATCAGCTCATGGAACGACAGATAGCCCAGGAGCGAGCGGTCCTTGACCGCGGCCGTCTGCATCTGGGCGTCGATGAAATCGCCGCGCTGGGTCGCGTCGAAGGCGGCCGCATAGGCCTTGGCGTCGTCGCTGGAGAGGGCTTGCGGAGCTTCGGCCCAGACTGGAGCCGGGGCGACGAGGGCTATGGAGCAGGCGAAGGCGAGGGCCCCGACCCGCAAGCGCTTGTTCAGCGTCATGCGTCTCTCTCCGCGCGGGCCCGTCTGACGCGAGCGATGCGCGATCCTCTTCTCGAAGCCCCCCAACGGCCAGGGTTAGGCGGGTCTATCCTGCCGATCAAGTCTTTCCGTAAGGGTAAGAAGGTCGGCCCAGGCGCGTTTTTTCGCCGCGGGCTGGCGCAGCAGAAAGGCAGGATGCAGGGTCGGCAACGCCGGCAGTTCAAGGTTTCCGTCGTTCGAGCGCCACTCAAACCAACGGCCCCTCAGCGACAGGATTCCTTCGTCTTTCTTCAGCATGGCCTTGGCCGAGGCGCCGCCCGCCAGGAGCAGTATCTTCGGCCGGACCAGAGCGATGGCGCGCTCGACGAACGGCGCGCAGACCGCCTGCTCGGCGGGTGTCGGCGTACGGTTGCCAGGCGGGCGCCAGAAGACCGTGTTGGTGATCAGCACGCGGTCGGCGAGTCCGGCGGCGCCTAGCATGCGGTCGAGAAGCTGGCCGGCGCGCCCGACAAAGGGCCTGCCCTGGCGGTCCTCCTCCTGGCCAGGGCCTTCCCCGATGACCATCAGGGGCGCAGCCGGATCGCCGCGATAGACCACCGCCTGGGACGCCGCGCCCTCGAACTTCAGCGGGCAGCCGTCGAAGCCGGCGATGGCCTCGACCAGGGCCTCGAGGGTTTCGGCGCCGGCGGCGAGCTCGCGCGCCCGGGCGACAGCGGCCGAAATGTCAGGACCGCTCGCGCGGCTCGGCGCCGGGGCAGGCGCCGTGGCCGCCTTGCGCTCCGGCGGCCGGGGCGGAGAGATCCGTCCGGCCGCGATACGGTCGAGAGGTTCGTCCAGCAGCATGGCGTCGACGCCGCCGTCCGCCCAGAAGGCGAGCAGCGATTCGGAGAGCCTGGCGGCGGACTCGTTGGCGGCGGGCATGGACTTCAGTCTTGGCGGCTGGAGGCGAGGCTGTCACCCACCGATTACGGCCGGCCTTGCGCCCCGGGCCGGACGGGTCCTGAATGGGCGTAACGACACGAAACCCGGGAGGTCGCGATGCACGACGGTTCGGTGGACCTGAAGGCCGAGGCGCGGGCGCGCATCTACGCCCAGCCGATCGAGGCGCTGGACCCGGCCCAGCCAGACCTGTTCGCGCAGGACAGCTTCTGGCCGATCTTCGAGCGGCTGCGCGAGGAAGATCCGGTCCACCACGTCACCTCGCCGGACTATGGCCCCTTTTGGTCGATCACCCGCTGGAACGACATCATGGCGGTGGATTCCAACCACGGCGCCTTTTCCTCCGCAGACGGCATCACCCTGCAGAGCCTGGAGTCGAAGGCTGAGCAGGCCCGGCGCGGTACGCGGCCGAGCTTCATCTCCATGGACCCGCCGCGCCACGACGAGCAGCGCAAGACGGTGAGCCCGGTGGTTGCGCCCTCCAACCTGCAGGTCATGGGGCCGGTGATCCGTGAGCGGGCCGGGCAGATCCTCGACCGCCTGCCGATCGGCGAGGAATTCGACTGGGTGGAGCAGGTCTCGAAAGAGCTGACGGCGATGACCCTGGCGACGCTCTTCGACTTCCCGCAGGAGGAGCGCCAGCTCCTGCCCTACTGGTCGGACATGATGACCAACGCGCCGGGCCACGGGCCGGTGAAGAGCTGGGAGCACAAGCGCGAGGTTCTGGACGAGATGGTCGCCCGCTTCGTGGGCCTGTGGAACGAGCGGGTGAACGCGCCGCCGGCGGGCGACCTGATCTCGATGCTGTGCCACGGGGCGTCGACGCGCGACATGGACCGTGCCGAATACGCCGGCAACCTGGGCCTGCTGATCATTGGCGGCAACGACACGACGCGGAACACCATCTCCGGTTCGGTCTATGCGCTGAACAAGAACCCGCGCGAATACGACAAGCTGCGGGCCGATCCGGCGCTGATCCCCTCGATGGTCTCCGAGACGATCCGCTGGCAGACGCCGCTGGCGCACATGGCGCGCACGGCCGCCGCCGACACCGAGATCGGCGGCAAGATGATCAAGGCCGGCGAGCGGGTGGTGATGTGGTACGTCTCCGGCAACCGCGACGCCTCCATGGTCGAGGATCCGGAGAGCTATCGCATCGACCGCGAGCGGCCGCGCCAGCACATGTCGTTCGGCTTCGGCATCCATCGCTGCGTCGGCAACCGGCTCGCCGAACTGCAGCTCACCATCATCTGGGAAGAGATCATGAAGCGCTTCCCGTCGATCGAGCTGGTGGCGGAGCCCACGCGCACGCACTCGATCTTCGTGAAGGGTTACGAGTCTCTGCCGGTGGTGATCCCGCGCCGGCACTAGGGCGTCTCGACCGGACGGCCCGGCTCTGCGAACCTCCCGCCATCGGAGTCGGGGATCCATGGATGTCGTTGAAACTGCCAATGCTGGCCTTGGCCGCGCTGACGCTCAGCGCCTGCGCCACGCCAAAGCCCGCACCCGTCACGCCCGCGACCTATAGCGGCACGCCGCAGGAGCAGTGGCTCCAGGGCCAG
>Ga0070659_100001529_pt1 | contig 16680 bp, 13 predicted proteins | sample KBSC23metaG_FD_64666 | JGI IMG/M metagenome (GOLD analysis project Ga0070659, IMG submission 64666) | Corn rhizosphere microbial communities from Kellogg Biological Station, Michigan, USA - KBS C2-3 metaG | ecosystem: Host-associated > Plants > Roots > Rhizosphere > Soil ... | reverse complement strand
TCCTGGCTCACGCACTGCGGATTGACGAGGATGAAGCGCACGTGGAGCTTCCTGGCGAGCGCCCGGCCGCGCGGGCCGCCGGCGATGATCTGGCGCGCGGCGGCGGCCGGCCCCACCTCGGCCTTGGGCAGGATGTCCGCGGGGTCGAGCGCGGGGAACGTGTTCGCCTGCAGCAGCCATGCCGAGAGGAAGCTCCAGCAGCGGTCGGCCACCACACTGTCGCCGGGCCTGAGATCGGCCGAGATCGCGCGCATGCCGCTGAGGGTGCTCGCGTCCGCAAAGTCGTAGAAGCGGTGCACGTTCCGCGCCGCGCCCCAGGCCGGCACCGCGATCGCCAGCGTGAGGGCCAGCGCGGCGAGCGCCGCCAGCCGCGGGCGCAGCAGCTTCGTGATCCCGAAGGCCACGAGCGGGACCAGCGCGAGCGGCACGTAGTACGCCATGCGCACATAGGCGAGCGGCAGGTGGATGATCCACGAGTAGGCGAGCCCGACCACCACCACGAGCATCGCCACGAACGGCAGCAGCGTGCGCTGGCGGCGCAGCCACCAGAGCGCCAGCACGAACGCGACGATCCCCACGATCGAGAAGACCCAGCTCAGGTCCTGCACCACCAGGTCCAGGCGAACCTTGGTGGACAGGTAGGCGCGGTAGCCCTGCGTGCCGCCGAACTTGTGATCGGTCTGGATGACCGTGTACGCGACGCCCGGGCAGACCACCAGCGCCGCCACCGCGGAGCGGACGCTGCCGCGCACCAGCTCGCCCCGCTCGCGCGTGAAGACGAGAGCGCCGAGCACCGCCAGCCCCACCGCGCCCGCGCCCACGAAGAACGACAGCCGGTGAGCCGCGCACAGCGCCACCATCGACAGGCCGAAGCCGAATGCCTCGAGCCAGCCGAGACCCGTGCTCATGAGGCTCGCCACGTACAGGAGCGACAGGAGCATCAGCGCGAGCGCGGCGTTGTTCGCCAGACCGTGCCAGCCGAGCAGGTCCTGCGCGATCGGCAGCACGGTCCAGAGGGCGGCTGCAACCACCCCGGTGAGCACGCCCCAGAGCGTGCGCGCGAGCGCGAACACCGCGGCGATACTCATCAGCGCGAACACCCAGATGCCGTGCATCAGCACGCTGGCGGGCTGGCCGCCCATCACGAGATACGAGGCGAACACCGCCGGCACGCCCGGGTCCTGCCGGAACGGCGTGCCGCCCATCCAGAACGGGTTCTGGATCAGGAGCGTGCCGTGCTGGCGGATCTGGTCCGCGTACAGCACGTACTGGCCCCAGTCGTTTCCCGGGACCGGCGTGTGGCCGATCACCCGGGCCTGGAACAGGATCCCCACGAGCAGCGCGCCGAGCAGCCCGGCGATGCCCCACGCATCCTCGTACGACAGCGGCCGGCTCGGCTCGCGCGCGGGCAGCAGCAGGGCGCCCACGCCGATCAGGAGGCCGAGCGCCGCGCGGGTGGAGAAGCCGGTCAGGGGAATCCCCAGCGCCGGAACGGTCACGAGCAGGACGCACGACGCCGCGAAGCCCAACACCGGCACGGCGGCCAGCACCGCGGCCCAGCTCTCGCGCGCGCGGGCGGGCAGCAGCGGCACCAGCGCGAGACCGGGCGCGACGATCAGCACCAGGCCGGACAGCACGGGGAAGCTGCCGCCGAGCAGCGCGATCAGGAACTCGAGGACCGTGAGGGCCAGCGCGATGAGCGCGAGCGGCCGCCCGCGTCCCCACGCGATGGCGGGCACACGCCGGGTTGCCGCGGGAGCGGCTTGTATCGTCAGCAGGGCCAAGTGAAGCTCTTGCCTATCTCTCTGGCGAGCCTCGCCGCGTGCGCCGTCCTCGCCGCGCCGGCACACGCCGAAACCGGAAACGGATTGTATGAGCCGTTCCCGTCGCCAACCTCCGGCGCGGTCGCCCAGGAGTTCCTCGGCTCGCTTCCGCACGGTCTGGGGCTACTCGAGCTGAACGGCTTCGACATCGAGCGCGGGGTGTTGGTGGGCGCGCAGACCGAGCGCGCCTACAAGGTCGGAACCGCGCCAATGGCCCGCGCGAGCGCGAGCTCCGGCTTCGCGCCCTCCTTCGGCTGGCCGCTCGCCGTCGTACTGCTCGCCGTGGCCCTCGGCGGCGCCGGACTCGTAGCCGTGCGCCGACGGTGAAGCGCCCGTCCCCGCTCGCGATCGTGCTCGCCGCGCTGGTCCTGTTCGGCGCTGGTCTCGGCATATTCGTGGCCGTCGACAGCGGCGGCAAGGCCGCGCCCGGGCCGGTCGTGGCGAACATCTCCCCGACACTCTCCCTGCCCGCCGACAGCAAGCTGCCGGGCGACTTCTTCGGCATCGTCAGCGAGGACGCGTTCGCCAACCCGGGCGCGTACCGCACGGCCACCCTCAACCGCCTCGCCCGCATCGGCGTGGGCATCGTGCGCCAGACCTTCGACTGGGCCGCGATCGAGCGCGCTCCGGACCAGTACGACTTCACGACCTACGACTCGTTCGTCGGCTCGCTCGCGATCCGGCGGATGACCGTGCTCCCCGTGCTGCTCGACCCGCCGCCGTTTCGCTCGAGCAAGCCGAAGACGGGCGCGGCGGCGGGCACCTACCCCCCGGCCGACTACGCGGACATGGGCCGGTTCGCCGCGACCCTCGTGCGCCGCTACGGGCCGCGCGGCCGCTTCTGGAAGCTGCACCCCGAGCTGCCCAAGGTGCCGATCCGCGCCTGGCAGGTGTGGAACGAGCCGAGCCTGCCCGCCTACTGGCCGGCCGGGCCGGACCCCGCGCAGTACACGCGCCTGCTCGAGGTGGTGGGCCACCAGATCAAGCGCTTCGACCATCGCGCCGAGGTGGTCACCGCCGGGATCCCGGACAGCCGCCTAGGCATCCCGTTCAGCGACTTCGTGAAGGGCATGTACAGAGCGGGCGCGCGCGGCAGCTTCGACTCCCTGGCCATCCACCCCTACTCCCGCGACGCGACCGGCGTGGCCGCAGCCGTGGAGGACGCGCGCCAGATCATGGACGCGAACGGCGACCGCCGCTCGGACATCTGGGTGACCGAGCTGGGCTGGGCCGACGCCGGCCCCGCGAGCTCGTTCACGGTGGGCGCGAGCGGCCAGGCGGAGCGCATCTCGAGCGTCTTCAGGACCCTCGTCCGGCTGCGCCACCAGGCGCGCCTGCGCGGCGTCGTCTACTTCGGCTGGCGCGACGGCGCTCCCTACGCACCCGCCTTCAAGGACTTCTGGGGGCTGCACACCGGACTGGTCGACATCAAGGGCAACCCCAAGCCGGCCCTCAGCGCCTTCGCCGGGGCGGTGGCTACACTCCGCCGCCAGGGGTGACCAAACGTAAGCCGATCATTCTGATCCTGGCCTGCGCGCTTCTTGCTGTAGCCGCACCAGCCAGGGCCGCTGTGCCGAGCGATTTCTTCGGCCTCGTCAGCGAGGACGTGTTCGCGAACGCCGGCGCGTATCGCGACGCCACGCTGGCGCGGCAGCAGTCGATCGGCATCGGCCTGATCCGCCAGACGTTCCACTGGAACCAGATCGAGACGGCGCGCGGCCGGTACGACTTCAGCTACTACGACGCCTACATCGCCTCCACGGCCTCGCACGGCATCCGCGTGCTGCCGATCCTGTTCGACCCGCCGCGCTTCCGTGCGAAGGTGTCGCGACGGACCAGCGCCACCTACCCGCCGCGCCACTACGCCGACCTCGGCGCCTTCGGCGCGGCCATCGCCCGCCGCTATGGGCCGAACGGGAGCTTCTGGGCGCAGAACCCTGGCGTGCCCAAGCTGCCGATCACCTCGTACCAGATCTGGAACGAGCCCAACATCCCCGCCTACTGGCCGACCGGCCCGAACCCTCACCAGTACGCGAGGCTCCTGAGGGCGGCGGCGAAGGGCATCCACGCCGCTGATCCGCAGGCCAAGATCGTCACCGCGGGCATGCCGGACAGCCACCTGTCCAGGCCGGGCAACGTCTACTCGTACGTGCGCACGCTCCTGCACTCGCGCGGCGGCCGCAGCTTCGACACGCTCGCGGTCAACCCGTACGGCAAGAACTCGGCCGACGTGGTTCGCAAGGTGCGTCGCTTTCGCTCGATCCTCAACCGCGCGCACGACCGCGGCGCCGGCCTCTGGGTCACCGAGTTCGGCTGGTCCGACAGGGGACCCCGCAGCTCGTTCCGCGCCGGGTCCTCGGGTCAGGCCAGGCAGATCCGCCGGGTGATTCCCGCTCTCGTCAAGCGCCGCGGCAGCCTCAAGCTGCGCGGCTTCGTCTACTACGCGTGGCGGGACGGCGCCCCCTACGCCCCTCTTTACAAAGACTTCTGGGGACTGCACACTGGACTTCTGCGCCGGAATGGCGCGGCAAAGCCGGCGCTCTCGGCGTTCAAGTCGACAGTCGCGCGGTACCGCTGAGCGCGCTCCGATCGCGCGCGTGCGGTGTTTGAGCAAGGACGCGTGCGACGGGCAGGCAACATCCGCAGCCGGCTGACGGCGCTTCTGGTGACCGCGACGGTCGCCGCCGCGCTGGCCGCCCCGGGCAGCGCGAGCGCCCGCGTGCACGGCCTCCAGCTCGGCTTCACGGACCCGGACAGCTTCCAGTTCGCCGCCCCCGCCGACCGCCAGGTCGCGTTCGGCCAGGCCAAGGCGGCCGGCACGTCGCTCATTCGCATTTCGATCGGCTGGGACCAGCTCTCGCCGAACGCGCCGCCCAACGTCGCCACCGCGGCCAACCCGGACTGGTCGGGCTACGACTGGAGCTCCCTGGACACGCCCGTCCGGGAGACCGTGGCGGCCGGATTCACCCCGGTCGTGGTCGTGCTCACCGCGCCCAGGTGGGCCGAGGGGCCGAACCGCCCGTCCGAGTCCGTCGCCCCGGGCGGCAGCTGGCGTCCCTCCACGCGGGCCTTCCAGGCGCTTGCCACGGCCCTCGCCAAGCGCTACTCCGGCAGCTTCGCGGATCCGCAGAACCCCGGCCAGTCGCTGCCGCGCGTGCGCTACTGGCAGGGCTGGAACGAGCCGAACCTGTCGACCTACCTGAATCCGCAGTGGTCACGCTCGAAGGGGCGCTACCGGCTCGCGAGCCCCGGTATCTACCGCGGGCTCCTGAACGCCTGGTACAAGGGCATCAAGTCGGTGTCCGCGAGCGACCAGGTGGTCACCGCCGGCACCGCGCCCTTCGGCGACCAGCCGGGCGGCAAGCGCGTCCAGCCCGCCCTGTTCTGGCGCGAGCTGTTCTGCCTGCGCGGCCGCAAGGCACTGCGGCGCGTGCGCTGCTCAGGCGCGCCGGTGCGCTTCGACATCCTGGCCCACCACCCGTATCCCGTCGGGCCGCCGCGCCGCCACGCCCCAATCCCCGATGACGTGACGATCGCGGACTGGAACCGCATCAAGCGACCCCTCAAGGTGGCTCTCAGGAAGCACACGGTCGCCCCCCACAAGTCCAAGCGGCTGTGGGCCACCGAGCTGTCCTGGGACAGCAAGCCGCCGGATCCCGACGGCATCCCAGCGCATCTGCAGGCCACCTACATGGAGGGCGCGTTCTCAACGATGTGGAGCGAGGGCGTGAGCGGGATCGTGTGGTTCCTCATGCGCGACCAGGCGCCCCAGCCCGACTTCGCCTCCACGCTCCAGTCGGGCATATACACGCGCGGCGACACGTTCGCCCAGGACGCGCCCAAGCCGTCCTTCACTTCCTTCAGCTTCCCGTTCACGGGCTACATCCACAAGGGCAAGGTGCAGCTCTGGGGCCTCGCCCCCGCGCCGGGCCCGGTCACCGTCCAGCGCCAGACCCGCTCCGGCGCCTGGACCACCCTCGCGCGCCTGACCGCGCGCAGCGACCGGCTCTTCCTCGGCAGCGCGCGGCTGCGGCCGGGCACCCAGCTGCGGGCCGTGCAGGGCACGCGCGTCAGCCTCAGCTGGAAGGTCTTCTCGCCGCGCTGACCGGTGATCTAGCGGGGCTGAGGCTCGCCGCGATCGCGCCGGCTGAGCCAGGCCAGGAAGCCGAACAGCCCGGCGATCACGATCAGCAACACGAGGAAGCCGGCGCCCAGGGATCCAGACAGCGTGTCCCCCACCCCGAACGAAGTCTTGGCCGCCGGTGTGGTGTCCTGAGGAGCCGCGGGCCGGCTCGGAGTCTGCGCGGAGCTCTCGTGCTTGGCCTTGTGGTGGCGCTTGGCGAGCTGCTTCTTCGCGGGCGTCGCGGTGTCGCCCGAGGCGGGCGTGCCGGCCGTGCCGTTCGTCAGCGCCAGCACCGCGGCACCGGCGGCGCCGCTCTGCTGAAGCTTCTGCGTCGTGCTGGGCGAGAGCTTGTGGACGTCCGGGCCGCCGCCCTTGTGGTGCTTGCCGCCACCAGTCCCGCCCGGCGCGGGGATCGACTCGCAATACTGGTCGATGCCTGAGGTGCCGGGAGGGGCGTTGCAGTTGTCGGCCATCGCCGACGGGGCGACGAAAGCAAGCAGGGCAAGGACGGCCAAGGCAGGCAAGGCCGTCATTCGCGTGTGGCTAAATACCTTCACTTGACGCAGGAATTCTGGCAACGGGGCCGGCGACCCCCTGCATCCAGCGTAGTCGCTTTCGTGCTTCCGGCAAGCCTGCTGGTCTATTACGGGCTGCGCGGGGGCTCGTACGACGTCATCCCCCGCCAGCAGGAGGCGCTCGCGCTCTGGTGGATCCTGGGGCTTGGATTCGCGTTCGGCCTGCTGCCGCGCTCGCGCCCGCCGCGCAGCGTGCTCGTGCCGCTGGGAGCGCTGCTCCTGCTCGCCGTCTGGACGGCCATTCAGCTCACCTGGACGCAGAGCGACGAGCGCACGTTCGCGGAGATCGCGCGCTTCCTGCACTACAGCGGACTGCTCCTCCTGATCTGGGCGGTGATCGACTGGCGCACCTGGCGGCCGGCCGCCGCGGGGCTGCTGGTGGGAGCGGTGATCATCTGCGGGATCGGGCTGGCAAGCCGCCTCTTCCCGAGCATCTTCCCCACGGACTACGTGGTCACCACCTACCGGGTCAACCGGCTCAGCTACCCGTTCAACTACTGGAACGCGGTGGGCGCGTTCACGGTCATGACCACCGGTATGGCGCTCACCTGGAGCGCCCACGCGCGAACCGTGTGGCTGCGCTCGGCGGCGATCGCCTGCGTGCCGATCTGCGCCGCGGCCGGCTACCTCACCTACTCGCGTGCCGCCGTGATCGGCGCGGCGCTGTCGATCGTGCTGATCCTTCTCTTCAGCCGCAACCGCTGGGTGGCGGCCGTGCACGTGCTGGGCGGGGCGGCCGGCGCGACGCTGCCAATCCTCGCGATCCGCTCACACAAGGAGATCGCCGACGCCACGGGCAATGCCGGCGCCGGCGTCGTTCTACTGGCGCTGATAGCGGGCTGCGTAGTGGCGGCCCTCTTCCCGGTTGCCACCTGGGCGCTGCGCGGGGACCAGCGCTGGCGGGTGTCGCGCCGTCTCGCGTGGATCGCCGTCGTGATCGCCGTGATCGCGGTCCCGGTGGCCGGGCACGCGGAGATCTCGAAGGGCTGGAACCAGTTCAAGACTCAGCCGTCGGCGCCGCCCGGGGCGGACCCGGCCTCGCGCCTGTCCAACCTCAACGGCAACCGCTACTTCATCTGGCGCTCCGCGTACCGCGCGTTCAAGAAGCACCCGGTCAAGGGCACCGGTGCGGGCACGTTCGAGTTCTGGTGGTCCAGCACCGGCGGTGACGAATTCCTGCGCGACGCCCACTCGCTCTACTTCGAGCAGTTCGCGGAGCAGGGGCTGCTCGGAGGGATCCTGATCCTGGTGTTCATCCTCGGGCTCGCCTTCGCGGCGGTCCGCGCGCGCTGGCGATTGCCCACCGAGGACGTCGGCTTGCACGGCGCGATGCTCGTGGCTTTCTTCGTCTACCTGTTCCACGCCGGGGTGGACTGGATGTGGGAGTCCACCACCGTCACGGTGCTGGCCCTCGGCTCGATCGCGGTGGCCGCGGCCTCCGTCTCGCAGCCCGTCGAGCGCCGTGCCGGCGTGCCGCTGCGCGTGGCCGTGGGCGCGCTGGCGGTGGTCGCCTTCCTGGTCCAGATACCGGGCCTCGCCTCGGTCAGCAACACCCGCGCGAGCCAGACCGCGTTCAAGGACGGCGATACCGCCGGCGCGCTCAAGAAGGCCACCGCCGCCATCGCCGCCGAGCCCTGGGCGGCGAGCCCGTACGCGCAGCGAGCGCTCGTGGAGGAGGCGCAGGGGCATCTGCTGGCAGCGCGCACGGACCTGCTCCGCGCCCAGCGGCGCGAGCCCACCAACTACCAGCACCCGCTCGTGCTCGCCCGCGTGCAGGCCGAGCTGGGCAACACCGCCGCGGCGCTCGCCAACGTGCGCCGGGCCAAGGAGCTGCGGCCCAAGTCGCCCTTCCTGGGCGTTGAGAAGTAGGCCCGCTAGCTTTCCCGCTCATGCCGGTACCACTTTTCGCATCCAACCACGACCGCTACACCCAGACGCTCCAGCAGCGGGTGTCCGAGGTGATCGCGAGCGGTCGCTACATCCTGGGCCCGGAGGTGCGCGCCTTCGAGGAGGAGTTCGCCTCCTACCTCGGCGCTCGCCACTGCGTCGGCGTGGCCAACGGTACGGACGCCATCACGCTGGCCCTGCGCGCCCTCGGCGTCAAGCCGGGCGACGAGGTGGTGCTGCCGTCGTTCACCTTCTACGCAACGGCGGAGGCGGCGGTGAACGCTGGGGCTGTGCCCGTGTTCTGCGACATCGACCCGGACACGTTCTGCGTCACACGGGAGACGGTGGAGCGGGCCATCACGCCAAAGACGACGGCGATCGTGGCGGTTCATCTGTTCGGCAACGTCGCGCCAATGGCGGACCTTATGGAGCTCGGCCTGCCCGTGCTCGAGGACGCCGCGCAGGCCGCGGGGGCCACCTCGGGCGCAGGCAAGGCAGGCGCCCTCGGCAGCGCGGCCACGTTCTCCTTCTTCCCGTCGAAGAACCTCTTCTGCCTGGGCGACGGCGGCGCCGTGATCACGAACGACGACGAGGTGGCGGCCCGGCTGCGGCGACTGCGCTTCCACGGCTCCGAGGACAAGCAGTCGTTCGTGGACGTGGGCTACAACTCGCGCCTCGACGAGCTGCAGGCCGCGGCGTTGCGAGTGCTCCTACCTGAACTCGACGGCTGGAACGCGGCCCGGCGGGCGGTGGCCAGGGGCTACGAGGAGCAGGGCCTGGGCGACGTGGTAGCGCTCCCGCAGCCGGTGGACGGCGCCGATCCCGTGTACCACCTCTACGTGGTGCGCTCCGAGCGTGCCGACGAGCTGGCCGCCGCGCTCCAGGAGGCCGGCGTGGAGTCGCGCTCGTACTACCGCGTGCCGGTCCACCTGCAGCAGGCGATGGCGCCCTGGGGCGGCGACGGGCTCGACCTGCCGGGCACCCAGACGGCCTCGTCCCAGAATCTCGCGCTGCCTATGGGATCCGACCTGACCGCGGAGGCCGTAGCCGAGGTCGTGGCCGCCTGCAAGGACGCGCTGGGCTGAACCTGGCAATGCTCACGGGGTCTTGCGGATCGCCGATACCTAGGCTCTAATGGTGCTAACGACTGGCCCGGCCCCGTCCGATTAGCTGAGCAGCCGCGACCCCGTTCTGACAGATAACAAATGAAGCGTGCCGTGATACTCGCGGGAGGCCAGGGCATGCGCCTCCGCCCCTATACCGCCGTTATCCCCAAGCCGCTGATGCCGGTTGGCGACCGCCCGGTGCTCGACATCGTGGTCCGGCAGCTCAAGCACGCCGGTTTCGAGCGCATCACGATCGCCACCGGCTACCTGGCCGAGCTGATCGAGGCGTTCTTCGGGGACGGCTCGAACTACGGGATCCCGATCGACTACTACCGCGAGACCGAGCCGCTCGGCACGGTTGGCGCGCTGGCGTTGATCGACGGCCTGGACCACGACTTCCTCGTGATGAACGGCGACACCCTGACCGACATGGACTACACCGGCCTGCTGGATCGCCACAGCCGTAGCGGCGCCGCCGCCACCATCGCGACCACCGAGCGCGAGGTGCAGATCTCGCTGGGAGTGCTCCACTTCGACGACTCGAACGGGAGCGACGAGAGCCACCGGCTCACCGGTTACACGGAAAAGCCGCAGATCAAGTATCAGGCCAGCATGGGCGTGTACTGCTTCTCGCCGGACGCGATCGGGCACATCGAAGCCGGCGAGCGGCTCGACTTCCCCGATCTGATCCTGCGGCTCCTGGCACAGGGCAAGGAGGTCCGCGCGTGGATGTGCAAGGACTACTGGCTCGACATCGGCCGGCACGACGACTACGAGCAGGCACAGTCGGAGTTCGACCGCATGCGCGACCGGTTGATCCCGCAGGAGTGAGGCTTCGCGGGCGAGACATCGTCTGCGTCGGCTTCGCGGACTGGGACACGGAGCTGCGCACCAACCAGCACCACCTGATGTCGCGGCTGGCGCGCGACAACCGCGTGCTGTTCGTCGAGTCGCTTGGGCTGCGCCGGCCCGGCCTCTCCTCGCGGGACCTCAGCCGCATCGTCAGGCGCGTCGTGAACGGCCTCAAGCCCCCGCGCGCGGCCGATGGCCTGCACGTGCTCTCGCCGCTAGTGATCCCGCTCCACCGCTACGGCTTCGTGCGCGCGGTCAACCGCCGGCTCCTGCCGTTCCTGGTGCGCCGCGCGGTCAGGCGCCTCGGCATGAACGCGCCGATTCTGTGGGCGTACGTGCCGCAGGCGGAGGTGCTGGTGGAGAGCCTGCGTCCTAGCCAGATCGTCTACCACTGCGTGGACGACATGGCGGCGCAAAAGGGCATCGACGGCCCGAGCTTCCGCGCCGCAGAGGCGCGCTTCGCGGCCTCTGCCGACCTGGTGTTCGCGTCGTCGGCCCCGCTCGCGGAGCGTCTGGCCGAGGTGTCGGACCACGTCGTGGCGATGACCAACGTGGCGGACACCGAGCGCTTCGCCGGTGCGCTCGAGAATGGTCCGGTCGATCCGGCTATCGCCGCTCTTCCTCGCCCGCGCATCGTGTTCACGGGGGCGATCGTGCGAACCAAGCTCAACTTCGAGCTGCTGGTGGCGCTGGCGCGCGCCAGGCCGGACTGGAGCATCGCGCTCGTCGGCCCGATCGGACCCGGCGACCCGAGCACGGACGTGTCCGCGCTCAGACGCGAGCCGAACGTGCACCTGCTCGGCAAGCGCCGCTACGAGGAGCTCCCCGACGTCCTGCGGGGCGCCGACGCCGCGCTCATCCCGTACGACATCAACGAGCTCACGGCGTCGATCTTCCCGATGAAGGTCTACGAGTACCTGGCCGCCGGACTGCCTGTGGCGACCACCCCGCTGCCCTCGCTTGCCGGGGTGGAAGGAATAGTCACGGCAGCGGATGCGGAAGCCACCGTCGCCGCCCTCGAGGAGCTGCTCCAGGCCGACGGGCCGGAGGCGCGCGCCGATCGCTCGAGGCTCGCCGAAAGCCACTCCTGGGAGAACCGGCTGGACGAAATCGCCGAAGCGCTTGGTGCCCATGGTTGACCACGCCGAAGCGTCTATCCTCGCGCCGGTGGCAGATGCGGGGGGCGACAAGCTGAAGATCGTCACAGTGATGACGACGACCGCCGACGGTGGCGCCGAGTTCGCGGCAATGGAGATGCTCTGGGCGCTCGAGCAGCGCGGCCACGACACGGTGATGATCACCGACCGGCCGTCGATCGCTCGCGACACCGGCGTGCGCGTCGAGGAGATCGACATCGGGCCGAAGCTTTCGCGCCGCGATTGGCCGAGGATCGCCGCGTCGTGGCCCCTGTACCTTCGCCGCCTGCGCAATGCGCTCGAGCGCGAGATGCCCTACGACGTGCTGCTCGTCCACTACAAGAAGGAGCAGCTCATGGCGCGCCAGCTGCCGCGCCGGCTGCGCTCCACGCTCGTGTGGGCCGAATGGGGCCCCGTGCCGTTCCAGATGCGCAAGGGAGTAGGCGGCTGGGCGTACCGGGACGCGGCGGACAAGGCCGGCGCGATCATGGCGATCTCACGGGGCACGCTCGAGTCCGTGGCCGAGGTCGGCGTTCCCGCGGGCAAGATCGAGGTCGTGCCGAACGTGATGCGTGGCGACGACCTCCGCTTCACGGCCGAGGGCCGCGCGCGCGTGCGCCGCGAGCTCGGCATCCCCGACGACGCCTTCGTGGTCGGCTGCATCTCTCGCTTCCACCCGAAGAAGCGCAACGACGTGCTGGTGGACGCGATGAAGCTGATCGACGACGAGCGCGCGCACCTGATCATGGCGGGCGCGGGCGAGACCGAGCAGGAGCTGCGCGAGCTGGCGGCGCCGCTCGGCGATCGTGCGCACTTCGTGCCCACCCCGGGCGATGACGTGGCCGACTACACGTCGGCCTTCGACATCAGCGTGTTCTGCCCGAGCCCCACCGAGGGAGCTCCGCGCGCCGTGATCCTGCCCTGGCTCGCGGGGCGTCCCGCGATCTCCACAGGGGCGATGGGCGTTGCGGACATGATCACGCCCGACATCGGCGAGATCGCCTCGCCGGAGAACGATCCGTCCACCGTGGCGCAGATCCTGCGCGGGTACATCAACGACCCGGAGCGGGTTCGGCGTGAGGGCGCGCTTGCCCTCGAGCGCGCGCTCCAGACCTACGACGCGCCCGTGGTGGCCGAACGCATCGAGCAGATCTTCCGCAACGCCGGAGCGACATGACGACCGGGGTGGGTGGCCTCGGCTCCCGCCGCGTCACCGCCGACATAGCCGTCCAGCTCATCGGGCGAGTGCTCGACCTCGCGCTCGGCGTGGTCGTGACCGTCGCGCTCGTCCGTTACCTCGGCGACAGCGACTACGGCAAATGGGCCACGATCATGTCGGTCACGAGCTTCATCACGGTGGCGGGCTCCCAGGCGATCCCCAAGGTCGTCATCCCCAAGGCGGCTGCGGAGCCCGAACGGGAGGGCTCCTGGCTCGGAGCGCTGCTCGCGCTCCAGGCCGCCATTGCCGTGCCCGGCACGATCCTCGCGGTCGCCATCCTGCTCGTGATCTCGCGCGGCGGCGACATGGTCGCCGCCGGCCTGATCGCCTCGCTGATGATCGTGCTCAACGTGCCCGCCGCGGTCGGCACGGTCTTCCAGCTGCACGTGCGCAACGACGTTGGCACGGCGATCTCGCTCCTGAACAGCGTGATCTGGACGGTGGGCGTGTTCGTGATCGCCGCGGTCGGCGGAGGCCTTCCCGCTGTCGCGGCTCTGTTCGTGGGGACGATGCTGATCACCCTCATGCCGATGGTCGTGCTCGCGCTCCGGCGCGTGCGCTTCGATTGGACGGGGGGCAAGAAGCTGCGCGGCCCGATCGTGAAGATGGCGATCCCGGTGGCCGCGTACGGCATGGCGGTGAACGCCTACAACGGCATCGACCAGCTGATCGTGTTCCAGCTGGACGGCTCGCGCGCCGCGGGCCTCTACGCGGCGGTCTACAGGATCGTGAACCAGGCCGGCGTGTTCCCGGCGGCGATCTTCACCACCCTCCTGCCGGTCCTGGCAGCCGCGTACCAGACGGATCTCGGGCGCGTCCACCGCCTCATGCAGGTGGCCGCCGACAACCTCATGGTCCTCTGCTTCGGCGGCGTGGCGGTCACGCTTGCGGCGGGTGGGCCCATCCTCGAGCTGCTCTACGGCGCCGACTTCGCGAGCGCCGCGCCCTCGCTGGTGATCCTGATGGTGGCGTTCGTGTTCATCGCGCTGGGCTACGTGTACGGCTCGATGGTGGTCGTGCTGAACATCCAGCGCCGGCTGCTCAAGTTCGCGGTCGCCGCGCTGTCGGTGAACATCGTGCTCAACCTGATCTTCGTGCCGATCTTCGGCTACGTGGCCGCCGCCGTGGTCACGGTGATCACGGAAGCGCTCGTGCTCGTGCTCACCGCGCGCGTGGTCGCGCCGATCCTCAACCTCAAGCTGCAGTGGGGGCCGTTCGTGCGCACGGGCGCCGCCGCCGCGGGCATGTGCGTGATCGTATTGCTGCTGCGGCTGGCGGGGCTGCCGGCGGGCGTGCTGCTCCTGGCGGCGGCGGTCTCCTACGCCCTGCTGCTGATCGCGTTCAAGGCGCTCCACCTGCGCGAGATGCTGGCCCTGCTGCGCCCGGGGCGCGCGTCAACGCCGGCCGGCGACGCCACGTAGCAGCTCGATCAGCTCCGGCACCCGCTTGCGCGCGTCGTAGCGCTCCTCCACGTGGGCCCTCGCGCGCCCAGACAGCTCGCGGCGGCGCGTCTCGTCGTCCAGCAGCGCCCACAGCTCGCGCCGCAGCCCCTCGCCGTCGCCGGGCTCCACGAGCACGCCGGCCGCGCCGTCAGCCAGCAGCTCGGGGATCGCGGCCACGTCGGTGGACACCACCGGCGCGCCGCAGGCCATCGCCTCGATCACCGCCCACGGCACCGCGTCGGACGTCGTGGGAAGGCAGAACACGTCCGCCTGCTGGTAAAGCTCGACCAGGCGCGGGTCGTCATTGGTCAGCGAATGCGTGCGGATCCCCTCGCGCTCGGGCACCGGCTCCGCGGTCACGGCATCGAGCTCCACGTCGCGGCCCAGGCGATCCCCCAGCGCCTCGATCAGCTCCGGGCCGCCCTTGCGCGCAAAGCGCCCGCCCACGAACAGCACGCGGAGCGCCTGCGATCCGTGCCGGTCGGCCGGCCTGAAGCGCTCTAGGTCCACGCCCGGGTGGTGCTCCACCACGCGCGCCTCCGGCACGGTGCGCTCGATCGAGGCTTGCGCCCAGCGGTTCATCGCGAGCACCAGCGGAGCGCGCCGGAGCAGCCGGCGCTCGGCCAGCTCGCTCGGCTTCATCATCGCGCGCGTGTGCCTGCGCGGCGGCCGCGACGACCCGAGCAGCCGCCAATCCCACACGGTCGCGTCCACGACCGGCACGACCGGCACCCCATTCAGCCCGTCCGGCATCCCGAGAGCGATCGAATGGCTACGCACGTGCACCACGTCCGCGTCGAAGCTGGCGAGCTCCTCGCTCAGCACCCGGCGCGCGACGTATGAGTGCACCGCGTGCCAGCGTGTGGGCTGCATGTCGAGGTCGAGTTCGGCGAGCCGCGGGACGGCGCGCCACAGGGCGCGCTCCACACGCGTCTGCTCGCGCAGGCCGGCGAAGCGGGCGTCGACATCGGGCATGCCGGCGAGCACCGGCACGAGCGACGCGTCGAAGGTTGCGTGACCCATCACCGTTCCGACCCGTCCCTCGGAAAAGAAGAGAACTTTCAGCGTGCCTACGATCTAATCAGGTTCCCGGCGATGCGCATTCTCGTGATCAGCAACCTCTATCCGCCTGCCCATCTGGGCGGCTACGAGGTGCTCTGCGCGGAGACGGTGGAGCGTTTGCGGGAGCGGCACGAGGTCATGGTGCTCACCTCCGACCACGGCGACGCGCCGTCGGAGCCCGGCATCGCGCGCGAACTGGCGTACCTGCCGGACGGCAAGCGTCAGGTGCTGCGCGCCCCGCTCGCGAGCCTGCGCGCCGCGCGCATGACCCGCCGCGTGCTCGAGGAGTTCCAGCCGGAGCTCGTGTTTATCTGGAACGGGTCCGACATGCCCCAGGCCGCCATTCGCGTGGCCGAGCAGTCGGGCGCCCCGATCGCCTACAGCGTGTGCGAGTACTGGTTCGCCGGTCTCTACGAGCGCGACCGCTACATGGGCTACTTCGGCGAGACCCGCGGCGGCATCCACGGCCTCTGGGGCCACGCGGCGCGCGCGTTCAACCGCCACCCGGATTTGCGGCTCGACACCTCCGAGCGCGTGCGGGCATCGATCTGCTGGGCGAGCGAGTCGCTGCGCGAGAAGACGGGCCTGCCGCCCACGGTGGAGGCGCTCGACGAGCGCGTGATCCACAGCGCCGTGCACGACCCTGAGCTGTGGACCGGCCTGCCGCGCGCCCCGGCCTCCGATCCGCCGCTGATCGCGTTCGTGGGGCGGGTGGAGCAGCAGAAGGGGCCTGACGTGGCCTACCGAGCCGTCGCGGGGCTGCGGGACCGGCACGGCATGGACGTGAAGCTCGTGCTGGCGGGGTTCCTGGTTCCGTCGATGCGCGACACGCTGGCCGGCCTGGCCTCCGAGCTGCGGATCGAGGACCGCGTGGAGCAGCTCGGACAGGTGCCGCAGGCACGGGTGGGCGAGCTCCTCACCACGGCCTCGGCGCTTCTCGTGCCGTCCACCTGGGAGGAGCCGCTTGGCCTGGTGAACGTGGAGGGTGCGCTCGCGCGCGTGCCGGTTGTGGCCTCACGCAGCGGCGGAATGACCGAGACGCTGCTCGAGGACGAGCACGCCCTCTACTTCCCGATCGGCGACCACGACGCCTGCGCGGACGCCCTGGCGCGCGTGCTCCAGCAGAAGGAGGAGACCGCCGCCCGCGCGGAGCGGGCGTTCGAGCGCGCGCAGGCGTTCACCTTCGACCGCTACATGGCGCAGATGAACGAGTTCGTGGAGCGAGCGGCGGCGGCTACGCAGCCGCGTCCAGCTCAGCCGCGATCGCCTGCTTGACCGCGTCCACCACGATCTGCGCCTCCTCGGCGCTGAAACCGGAGGACATCGGCAGCGCGGCGTGCCGGTCGGCGGCCTCCTCGACCTTTGGCAGCGACAGTTCGCCGAAGGTCTGCGTGTAGTCCGTGAACTGGTGAATCGCCGGATACCAGGTGGTCTGCACGCCGAGCTCCTGCAGCC
>Ga0070659_100001527_pt1 | contig 16686 bp, 20 predicted proteins | sample KBSC23metaG_FD_64666 | JGI IMG/M metagenome (GOLD analysis project Ga0070659, IMG submission 64666) | Corn rhizosphere microbial communities from Kellogg Biological Station, Michigan, USA - KBS C2-3 metaG | ecosystem: Host-associated > Plants > Roots > Rhizosphere > Soil ... | reverse complement strand
CTCGGCGCGGTGTATCTGTCGATGGCGGTTGCGCACGAACATTAGACTTCGATTCAAGTTTGCCGCGCTGGGGCCTCCTCTTCGCGGTATGCAATAACGCCGCATAGCGTGAGGGCGCCAGCACGGTGAGCGTCAACCACCCACTGGCGGCGTATCTGATGGAGGTTGGAGTAAGACGATGCAGAAACTGCAATATCTGTTTATGTCGTTGGCCGCGCTGCTGCTTGCAACGCCGGCCTTTGCGCAGGCCACCGCGGTGGCCCACCCGGAGAACCAGTGGATTCCGCTGGCTGCCGGTCTGGGCATGGCGCTGGCTGCCGGGCTTTGCGGCCTGGGTCAGGGCAAGGCAACCGCTTCGGCGACCGAGGCGCTGGCTCGCAACCCTGGGGCGCGTCCTGGAATCTTCATCTTCCTGATTCTCGGCCTCGCGTTTATCGAGTCGCTGGCGCTGTTCACGTTCGTCATCATCTTCCTGAAGGCAAAGCCTATCTAAGCTGTCTTTGGGAGTTTGCTTCATGGAAAAGCCTCCGCTGGCGCGGAGGCTTTTCTGTCAGGCGAGCAGGGGTACCCCTCCCCCCTGTTTTTGTGCAAAGTCCTTCGAACAAAGGAGTTAGGTACGGACTTACGGCTTGGAGTCGTTGATGGGTCCGGTGAAATGGAAAGCCCGGCTGGTGGCCGGGCTTCGACTGACTCTTATAAGTCCATTATAAATTGGCGGTCAAGGTTTTGGTTGTGGAAACCTGTTTAAGTAGCTGATTGAGAATGGATTAGCGCAGAGGCGAAAAGCAGATTCCTCCGCTCCGCTGCGGAATGGAAATGCAAAACGCGTTAGTTAGGTGGCTTTGCGCTGGAAGGCGGTTTTGCGGGCCGGGGCGTTGGAGGCTTTTGCGGAGGGGCTTGCGCCGGCGTGGGTGGTCTTGGCGGAGTCGTTGAGTTTGGCGGCCTTTTCGCGGAGGGCCTGGAGCCGGGCCGCCTTGGGGCCGAGTCCGCCGATCTTTTGCGTGGGGGCTTTGGGGATGAAGTCGCTCATGTGGGGATTTTATCGTGAGAAGGAATTTCCTGTCGGTTTGGAGCGGGGGTGGTATCTTTCTCGGGAAGTGAATTCAGAGAAAGAGAGTGCGCGATGAGTGTGACGGGCGGTGTGGTGGAGGCGGAGGAGATTCGGCTGGGTGGGATTGTGCTGCGGTTTTTGATTGATGGACCGACGAGCGGCGGGGGAGTGACGATGTTTGAGATGACGGTGGCGCCGGGAGCGGGGATGCCGGTTCCGCATCATCATGTGGGGTTCGATGAGTCGGGATACGGGGTGAGCGGGAGACTGAGGTTCATGCTGGACGGGCAGAGCATGGATACGGGGCCGGGGGATCTGGTGTGGATTGAGCGCGGCAAGGTACATGCGTTTACGAACCCGTTCGACGAGCCGGCCAGGGTGCTTTGCACGATCACTCCGGGGGTGCTGGGGGCGGAGTACTTTCGGGAGATTCGGGGGCTGCTGGCGGGTGGCGGGCCTCCGGATGTGAAGGCGATGGTGGCGGTAATGTTGAAGCATGGGTTGGTGCCGGTGAAGGCGGAATAGCGCGTCACCTCGATGTGGTGAGCGGGGCACCCGGCATCTGTGCCTGAGTAGTTCCTGCGAATCCACATCTCAGGAACGAGCCCTTCATAAGGGATTTGTTGAGGGTGGGTTTGCTTGAGCGGCAGGGATGTGGAAGATGTGGGGTGTTTGACAGCTCATGTCCTGCCGCTTACTGTTTAGATAGACAGTTTAGACTGTCTGTTAATGGAGAAACCATGAGGGCACACAAGTTCAGTGACCAGGTTCGATCTGTGGCGAGTGATCGGTACGTGAAGCCGGCATTGCGAGCGGGGCAGACTTCGTTTGCGATCAAAGTGCGGAATGTGCTGGATGATCTGGTCCCGCTGGGATTTCCCCCGAACAATACGCCGCAGGTGTGTAATGCTCTGCGGTCAGAGAAATTCCTGCGTGACAATGGGCTGGAGATTACCTCAGTCGATGGGCCGCCCTCGAAATTGAGCACGACTGTCGTTGTGCACTACCGAAAGATTGGGAAGGGCGTGGCTGTGCAGGAGTTCTCATCCGGCGCGGCGAGTGTTGCGGAGGATGCTGCGGCGCGGGCAAAACGGCTGGCGGATGCATTGAAAGGGCTGCTCAAAGAGGAACTGAAGGAGCATGGTGGCGCGGAGGCGTTTGTGCGATGGATCAGGTCGGATGAGGAGGATGCGGCTTGAGCAAGATCTTTTGGGATTCCATGCTCTTTGTTTATCTGCTTGAGGGAAATCCGGCGTATTCGAAGCGGGTTCAGCATCTTTTGCAGCGAGCGTATGAACGCGGAGATTCACTCCACACAAGCTTTCTTGCTTTTGGTGAAGTCATGGCTGGTGCGGTGAATTCTCCGGACAAGGGGATACGGATTCAGCAGACGATGAAGGAGATGGGGTTTTCTTATCTGCCGTTTGATGCTGGAGCCGTGATGCCGTTCAGTCGGCTTCGGGCGAAGAACAAGCTGAAGGTGGCGGATGCGATTCACCTGGCGTCGGCGGCTTCGGCAGGGATTGATCTGTTTCTGACTGGAGATAAGCAGTTGTTGGGGTTGGATGTGCCGGGGATTCAGTTTATTGCGGATTTCAATACGCCGATTTTGTAGCTTTCATGCTGGCTAGTGGCCCTATGTTAGTGTTGCATAACGCCAAAAAACGAATGAGGTTAGGCACAAAACATGACATCGCGACCGCAGAGTATCTCCGTCGATCACATTTTCCTTGACCTCAAAAATCCTAGACATGAGCCGTATCGCAGCGAAGAGGAAGTAATAGATTACCTCTGCCGGAACGAGTACGTATACGCACTGGCGAAGGACATGGTGGAAATTGGCCTGAATCCGCTTGAGCTATTTGCCCTTATACCACTCAAAGAAGAGAGAAAACGAGGTGCCTTGCCGCGCTATGTAGTTGCCGAAGGGAACCGTCGCCTCTGCGCCATCAAGCTACTTCGCGATCCAGAACTAGCTCCTGCCGACTTTCGTAAGGATTTTAGGAGGCTCGCTGAGTCAGCGCAACGGGTCAGTGAAGTATTGGCGGTGATCTTCGACAACGAGAAACAGGTGTCAGCGTGGCTAGAGAGAATTCACGGCGGTGTTCAAGGCGGGGTTGGCAGGAAACCTTGGAATCCCGAACAGAAGACTCGCCATATCGGGGATCGCAAGAACCTTCTCGCTCAGACTGTACTGGACTATGCGGAGAAACGCGGCTTTATTTCTGCGAACGAACGCAAAGGCAGGCTCACTACTGCGCAGCGCTATTTAGGGAATGCTTTTGTTCGCGAGGCGATTGGTATCGAGAGTTCGAGCTTGGATAGCGTCTCCCGGAACCGCCCCGCCGAAGATTTCGATCTGTTGTTGCAGCGGTTCGTGCGCGACCTTGTCGATAATACCGTCCATTCGCGATCAAATGCCGATACGATAAAGGACTACGCGCGCACGATTAGCGGAGTCGAAGGCCTCACGAATAAGCGTGTAGCTGCTGAGTCTCTAGCAATACCAGCCGCCAGAAAGAAGCAAAGGCGCAATCCGAAAGAGCCAGCCAAACCCAAATCGATTACCTTCGATGGAGGGATTGAGGATGGTCTCAAACGGATTGGTAGCTACAAGCTCCAAAAGCTCTACTTCTCGATCTGTGACGTTGGGCTGGACAAGCACACGCCCCTAATCTCCGTGGGCGTCTGGTCATTTTTTGAGACGCTAACAGCGCGTTGCGGGCGTACGACTGATGTACCATTCCCGAATTATCTGAGTAAAGCTAAACTTACCGCGATGGGTTTTACCGACAGAGACCGGACCAGACCGATCACGCTCGCCCTTGAACGTCTGTCTGCCTATGGCAACACTACGAAACATCACGACACGTCGGCCAACTTCAATGGGGAGCAACTGGCAAACGACATTGATACGCTTGGGGAGTTGATCCATAAGCTGATAGCGGAAGTGAAAAGCTGATGGAGGCTTACCGAATACACTGCTCAAAGCGCAAGTCCCGGGCTGCGGGGGAACAAGAATGTTGAGGACTCTTTCACCTCTTCGCTATCCTGGCGGTAAATCGTGTTTATACAACCTTGTTACCCAGATTCTCCATGACAATAAGCTCGATAGAGTTCATTATGTGGAGCCCTATGCTGGCGGATGTGGTTTGGCTCTCGGTCTACTCTATGGTGGGCATGTCAGTGACGTACACCTGAATGATCTGGATCCCTCAATCTGGTGCTTCTGGCACTGTGTCTTAGAACGAACAGAGCGCTTCGTTTCTCTTGTTCAGAACACTCCAATAACAATTAAGGAGTGGCATAGACAAAAGGAGATTCACGAGGCGGCTGACACGACAAAACCACTCCAACTCGGTTTCGCGACTTTTTTCTTGAACCGGACGAATCGCTCTGGCGTAATCAAGGGGGCGGGAGCTATAGGTGGTTTATCGCAGCAAGGTCCTTATAAGCTGGATTGCCGGTTCAACCGGGATGACTTGGTGCGTCGAATACGCCGGGTAGCGAAATATAGGAATCGAATACATTTTTCAAATTTAGATGCTATAGATTTCATGCGAGGTATGGCAGCTGATCTACCTGAGAAGTCATTCTTCTGTATTGATCCACCATATTTCAACAAGGGGTCAAAGCTATACACAAACTTCTATGACCCTGATGCTCATAGTGCTGTAGCTAAAGCTATTTTGAAGTTGACTCAGCCTTGGATTGTCACATATGACTACACAGAAGAGATTATGCGTCACTATGCGAGTCGTCGGCAATTCGTCTTCGATATCAACTATTCGATACAAACAAAGCGAGTAGGCTCTGAGCTTTTGATCGCTTCGAAGCGACTGCGTTTACCAGAGGAACTACGTCGGCGGCAGGTAAACCCAATTATTTCCCGAGTCGCCTGAGAACTCGGTCGCGATCCGGCACATCTCTATTCCCCGGTTCCCTTTCATGAGAAGAGGAATTCTTTGGTGCGGAGTTCTTTTACTGTGTCGCGGAGTTTGGCGGCTTTTTCGAATTCGAATTTTTTGGCGGCTTCGCGCATGTCGGATTCTAGTTTGTTGATGTAGGTGTCGAGTTCCTGCTGGGTGGCGAAGTCGGGCATGTCGCCGGTCTCTTCGGTGAGGTCGGCGTAGTCGGCTTTGAGGATGCCGGCCAGGGTCATCTCGGTGGGGCGGATGATGCTTTGCGGGGTGATGCCGTTTTCTTCGTTGTAGGCTTCCTGGATTTCGCGGCGGCGGTTGGTTTCGTCGATGGCGCGCTGCATGGAGTCGGTCATCTTGTCGGCGTAGAGGATGGCGCGGCCTTCGATGTGGCGGGCGGCTCGGCCTATGGTCTGGATGAGCGAGCCCTGGGAGCGGAGGAAGCCTTCTTTGTCGGCATCCAATATTGCTACCAACGACACCTCCGGAAGATCGAGGCCTTCGCGGAGGAGGTTGATGCCGATGAGGACGTCGTACTCACCTTTGCGGAGGTCGCGGAGGAGCTTGATGCGTTCGAGGGTTTCGATCTCGGAGTGCATGTAGCGGCAGCGGACGCCTACTTCGGTGTAGTAACTGGCTAAGTCCTCGGACATGCGCTTAGTCAGTGTAGTTACTAAGACGCGCTGGTTCTTTGCGGCGCGGTCGCGGATTTCGGCCAGTAAGTCGTCGATCTGGCCTTTGACGGGGCGGATTTCTACTTGCGGGTCGATGAGACCGGTGGGGCGGATGATTTGTTCTACTACGACTCCTGCGGATTTGGTGAGTTCGTAGGGGCCGGGCGTGGCGGAGACGTAGACGATCTGGCCGGTGCGCGTCTCGAACTCCTCGAAGCGGAGCGGGCGGTTGTCCATCGCTGAGGGCAGGCGGAAGCCGTAATCGACCAGGTTTTGTTTGCGGCTGCGGTCGCCGTGCCACATGCCGTGAAGTTGGGGGACGGTGACGTGCGACTCGTCGATGAAGAGGAGGTAGTCCTTGGGGAAGTAGTCGAGGAGTGTGGGTGGGGGTTCGCCGGGGAGACGGCCGGACATGTGGCGCGAGTAGTTCTCGATGCCGTGACAGTAGCCGACGGACTTGATCATTTCGAGGTCGAAGCGGGTGCGCTGGTGGATGCGTTGGGATTCGACGAGGCGGCCCTCGCGCTCGAGCTGCGTCTCCCACTCGGCGAGCTCTTCGAGGATGGAGGCGATGGCGCTGGTTTTGCGCTCTGGTTGGACTACGTAGTGGGACTTCGGGTAGATGGGCAGGCGCGAATATTTTTGGCGGACCGTGCCGAAGAGCGGGTCGATTTGGGAGAGCGAGTCGATCTCGTCGCCGAAGAGTTCGATGCGGTAGGCGTTCTCGTCGTAGGTGGGGTAGATTTCGATGATGTCGCCGCGGACGCGGAAGGTGCCGCGGCGGAAATCGACGTCGTTGCGCTCGTAGAGGATTTCGACGAGGCGGCGGGTGATGTCTTCGCGTTTGATGCGCTGGCCTTTTTCGAGCAGAAGCAACATGCCGTAGTAGGCTTCGGGGCTGCCGAGGCCGTAGATGCAACTGACGGAGCTGACGATGATGGCGTCGCGGCGCTCGAAGAGCGAGCGCGTGGCGGAGAGGCGGAGCTTGTCTAATTCTTCATTGATGGTGGCTTCTTTTTCGATGAAGAGGTCGCCGGCGGGGATGTAGGCTTCGGGCTGGTAGTAGTCGTAGTAGGAGACGAAGTACTCGACGGCGTTGTTTGGGAAGAAGCCTTTGAACTCGTGGTAGAGCTGCGCGGCGAGGGTCTTGTTGTGCGCGAGGATGAGCGCGGGGCGTTGCAGCTCCTCGATGATTTTTGCCATCGTGAAGGTCTTGCCGGAGCCGGTGACGCCGAGAAGTACCTGGTCCTTTTCGCCGGCGTGGATGCCGGAGATGAGTTCGGCGATGGCGCGCGGCTGGTCGCCCTGCGGCTTGTAGTGGGTGGAGAGCTGGAAGTCCATTCTTTGTAGGATAAAGGCAGGGATTAGGGATTAGGGCCCAGGGATTAGAAAAGCAAAAGCAACGGCAGGTCCTCCCGCTTTGCGGAAGGATGACAACTAAATGCAGATTGATCGCAAAGGGAGGAGTTCTCTGAATGGGTGGCACGACAGAGTTGTGGCTGGTGCGGCATGGAGAGACGGAGTGGAGTGCGGGTGGGGCGCATACTTCGCGGACGGATATTGCTCTGACGGCGCATGGGCGGCGGCGGGCGGAGGAGTTGCGGGCGTTTCTGGCAGGGGTGAAGTTTGATGCGGTGTTGGTGAGCCCGATGCAGCGGGCGCGGGAAACGTGTGCGATTGCGGGATTTGGCGATGTGGCTGTGGTGGATGAGGGGTTGAAGGAGTGGGATTACGGTGTTTTCGAGGGGCGGACGACGGCGGAGATTCGCAAAGATGCGCCGGGGTGGTCGGTTTGGAAGGATGCGATTGTGGATGGCGAGACGGTGGAGCAGGTGGGGGCGCGCGCGGATGGCGTGATTGCCCGGGCTTTGGCTGCCGCGCCTTCGGGGAAGGTGGCGTTGTTTGCTCATGCGCATCTGCTGCGGATTCTGGCGGCGCGGTGGGTGGGGTTGCCTGCTGTGGATGGGCGGTTGCTGGTGCTTGGGACGGGCAGCTTGAGCGTGCTCGGGTGGGAGCGGGAGACGCGGGCGATTGTTGGTTGGAATCGCGGGTTTGAGTAGGTTGCAGCAAACCGCAGGTCCTTCGACTACGCCTCTCGCGATAAGACTGCGAGAGGCTTCGCTCAGGATGACAAGGCTTAACGAGAGGCTTCGCTCAGGATGACAAGGCTTAACGAGAGGCTTCGCTCAGGATGACAAGGCTTAACGAGAGGCTTCGCTCAGGATGACAAGGCTTAATTAATTCAATCCTGATATACCACCAGTCGTAGTGATTTCCACCGAGCTCGGTTGGGTTTTGATGTGTTGGGGTTGCAGGCCAAGGCCGATGAAACGGGCGGTGAGGCGCTGGAAGCCGGGGATGTGGGTGAGGATGCGCAGCGAGAGCGGCATCGTGACCGGGCCGGGGTTGCTGAGGACGCGGTTGAGGATGCGGTGGGCGAAGACCTGGAACGCCTGGGTGCGGCGAACGGCCTTTTCGCGGTAGTGCTGGACTTGTTGCAGATGATGCAGCGTGAGCGCGTTGGACTGGAGGGCTTCGGTGAGGATGTTGGCGGTGGCGACCGCGTCCTGCAAGGCGATGTTGATGCCGATGCCGCCGACGGGCGACATGGCGTGCGCGGCGTCGCCGATGCAGAGCAGACCCGGCGAGGACCATCGTTCGAGATGATTGACCTGCACGGTGAGGAGTTTGACCTTGTCCCAGGAGTCGATCTCGGCGACGCGGTCGGCGAGGAAAGGGGCGATGCGTGCGATGCTCTGCTGGAAGGCTTCGAGGCCCTGCTGCTGGATCTGCGCGAAGCTGCCTTTGGCAATGATGTAGGCGACCTGGAAGTAGTCGATGCGGTTGATGAGGACGATGAGACGGCCGTAGTTCACGTAGCCGAGGCCGCTTTCTGCGTCGGATGGTTTGCGCGAGAGGCGGAGCCAGAGGACGTCGATGGGCACGCCCGTGTCGATGACCTGCATGTGTGCGGCGTCGCGTGAGGTGGCGTGGCGGCCGTCGCAGCCTACGGTGAGGGTGGCGGGGATTTCGACGGGGCCTTCAGGCGTGTTGGCGAGGACGCCGGTGGTGACGCCGTTTTGCTGGATGAGGCCGGTGGCCTCCCAGCCCATGCGCAGGGTGAAGGTGGGGAAGTGTGCGGCTTCGGCGGCGAGGAAGTTGAGGAAGTCCCACTGCGGCATGAGCGCGATGAATTTGGCGTGGGTGGGCAGGTGGGTGAGGTCGGCGAGGGGGGCGGTGCGGTCGCCGATGGTGACGGAGGTGCGGTCAATCCGGGAGTGGCGGATGGCGAGGAGTTTGTCGAGGAGGCCAAGCTGGTGCATGAGCTCGAGCGTGGAGGGATGGATGGTGTCGCCGCGGAAGTCGCGGAAGAAGTCGGTGTGCTTTTCAAGGACGGTGACGTGGATGGCACTGCGGGCGAGGAGATAGCCGAGCATGATGCCGGCGGGGCCTCCGCCGATGATGCAGCAGGTGGTTGGGGGCAGCGTGGCGGGCTCAGCCATGATGCGGCAAGGGTAACAATGGGCGCTGGATGGGTCAAAGGGGTTGCAGTTGAGGGTGGGGCAACCTGACATTGGTCGTCGTTGAAGAAACAGCAGATTCCTCCGCTTCGCTGCGGAATGGAAATGCGAAAAGGCTGCGGGATGAAGATGCGAAAAGGCTGCGGGATGGAGATGCGAAAAGGCTGCGGGATGGAGATGCGAAAAGGCTGCGGAATGGAAATGCGAAAAGGCTGCGGGATGGAGATGCAAAGCGGATTGTCAGGGTGAGTGCATTCCCACTCATGCCGCGATAAAGCTGCGGCATGAATGGAGCACCTGACACTCGGCAAGTGGAATGCGACAGGTTCAGGCTATGATTTGGAACGATGGTGGAACGGTTGGGCATGCGCTTCAGGCTTTGGGGCTGGAAGAGATGGCTGCGGGTTTTTGTGAAGTGGTTCGCTGCGGGGGTGGCGCTGCTTTGGCTGCTTGCTGCGTTGATGCTGGTGGAGGCCAGGTGGATTGATCCTCCGGCGACAGCAGTGCATATCGAACGGCGAGTGCAGGCGTGGATGCAGGGGAGACCGTATCGTGAACGCTATGCGTTTGTGCCGCTCGGCCAGATTTCGCCCAATCTTCAGCACGCGGTGATTGCGGCTGAGGATGCGCGGTTCTATCAGCACCACGGGTTCGATTGGCAGGCGATGGAGATTGCCGCCGAGGGCGATATGCAGGGGAAACGTCTGCGCGGCGGGTCTACGCTGACGCAGCAGTTGGTGAAGAATTTGTTCTTCGGGACAGAGCGCTCGATTGTGCGTAAGGGCGCGGAGGCTTCGCTGGTGCCGGTGGCCGAGCTTGTGCTGGGCAAGCAGAGGATTCTTGAGTTGTACCTGAATGAGGTGGAGTTTGGGCCGGGGATTTATGGGGTGGAGGCGGCGTGCCGTTCGTATTTTGGGACCTCGGCGCGGAGTATCGACCGGGAACAGGCCGCGCGGCTGGCTGCGGTGTTGCCCGATCCGCGAAGGCGGCGTCCGCAGGCGATGAATCGGTATAGCGGAATCATTCTGAGGCGGATGGGGCAGATGGGGTGGTGATGGGTTTCTGCTGCGGCTGGGCGAGTGTGTACACCCCACCCTTCGCATGAAGCCGCGAAGGATGGGGCGCCCGAAGGTTTGTGGTGGTTCAAACAAAGAGCGGATCCCTTCCCCTTCGACTTCGCTCAGGGTACGGAATGGAAATGCAAACGAGGTTGCGGAATGGGAATGAACGTTCGCTACGGGATGGAAATATGGAGATGTCTCGCTACCAGAGGCGGTAGGCGAAGCCGACGGAAAAGATGGGGAAGAAGCTGGCGTAGCTGAGGTTGTGGTTGTTGCGCGCGATGAAGGCGGCGAGATTTTTCTGGAAGCCGGGATCCTGATCGACGGACTGGCAGCCGATGCTGGCGGGAACGTTGGGGTCGCAGGCGCTGCCGGAGAAGCTGACCTGAAGGCTGGGCTGGCCGACATAGTAGAAGCCGAGTTCGACGGGGATGCTGTAGCGGCTGCGTTTGCGCGGGAGCATGTTGCCGAAGCCGAAAGAGAAACCGGGCGCGACTTTGCGGAAGCCGATGCGTCCGGCGCCGTGGAGCGGGTCGGTGTAGCTGCTGATGTAGTCCTGGCCGTTGAGGGTGACGGTGCTGCCGGAGGGGATGATGGCGGTGGCGAGGATGCGGTTGTTGTTGCTGAAGACAACGAGCGGGCTGAGGCGGAGGCGTCCGCCGAAGGGGAACCAGTCGAGTGCGGCGTGAGCGGAGAGCAGGTGCAGGTTGATGCCGACGTTGGCTCCCTGCTCCTGAAAGCTGGTGGCGAAGGAGAAGGTGTTGAGACCGGTGCGCAGGTTAAGCTTGCGCGCGAGCGGCGTGGCGAGATCGAAGCCGGGGCCTGCGAGGCCGATCTGCGTGGAGAGGGCCATCTGCGAGAAGGGATGGAAGGTCTGCTGTCTCGGGATGGCAGACGGAGGGAGCGTGACGAAGGCTGCCGGCGCGGGAGTGGCTGCGCTGCTGGAGCCGAATGCGTCGAGCGATGCAATGGGCGTGTTGGCGGAGGTGGTCTGCGCGGGGGCGGGGTGGGTGAGGATGAGCGTTGAGAGGATCAGTGCGCTTAAGAAAAAGATGCGTGTGGGGTGAGGGAGATGTGGGGTCATGGCTGTCCTTCCATTGGCGCTTGGAGCGATGTATGAGAAGCGGGTCTGCGTTCTCTATCGGCAGAGGGCGGCGATGGTTGATTCCCATTTTGAAAATGCGCTGTGCAGAAACTTGCGATGGGGGATTGTAAGGTGTCGTGTGATGAACCAAGGTAATAGCACGACAGCCGAAGTCGCTTGCGCGAAAGCGGTGGATCGAGACAGAACGAAACATGCCCGGAGACGATGGATGCGTGTACTGATAGTGGAAGATGATGCTTCGCTGGCGCTATTTCTGCAAAAAGGTTTGACGCTGGAAGGGCACGAGGTGGATTGGGTGGGCGATGGCGAGACGGCGCTGGTGCGGGCCGAGGAGTATCAGCCGGACCTGATTGTGCTGGACCTGAGCCTGCCGAAAAAAGACGGTACCGAAGTGCTGGCGGAGATACGCGGACGCTCCGATGGGGCCGCCGTGCTGGTGTTGACAGGACGCAGCCATGTGGACGAGCGGGTGAAGTGCCTGAACCTGGGCGCGGACGATTGCCTGCTGAAGCCGTTCAGCTTTCACGAATTGACGGCGCGGTGCAGGGCGCTGCTGAGGCGGCGGGAGCAGTTCGCTGATCCGGTGCTGCGGCATGGCGACGTGGAGTTGAACCGCATGGAGCGCAAGGTTTCGCGCTCGGGACGCGCGGTGGAGCTGACGGTGAAGGAGTTCAGCCTGCTGGAGTTTCTGTTGCAGCGTCGCGGGCGGTGTTGCACGAGAAGCGAACTGCTGCGCGAGGTGTGGCAGATGTCTCCGGATGCGGGGACGAATGTGGTGGATGTGTATGTGAACTATCTGCGCAGAAAGCTGGGCGCGGCGGCCGGGGACGGCGACGGCTATGCGGTGATTGAGACGGTGCGCGGTGAAGGGTATCGGATGGGCGGCGCGGCGAAGATGGCTCCGCGTGCGAGCGAGTGCGGGGCGGAGGCGATGGTTGCCGGTGCCTGAGATGGCGGAGGTGAAGAGTTCGGGAGCGTTGGCGGAGCGGATGGATGTGGCGCTGCACGGGCTGTGTCAGCCGTTGACGGTGTTGCAGTGCAGACTGGCGCTGGGTGAGTTGATTGGCAAGCCGGAGGCGATGCGCGAGGCGCTTCGTGAAGGGTTGCGCGAGTGCGGGCGGTTGAATGCGGTGGTTGGAACGATGCGTGAGATGTTGCAGCAATCGATGGTGACGGAAGAAAGCGAGAGGGCTTGATGAACGGGATGAATGCGGGCAGGGACGTGGTGCGGGATGCGGTTGCGGGCGCTTCGGTGGTGGACATGGTCGCGGCGCGAACGGTGGTGGTGGCGAGCGCAGATGCAGGTTTGCGGCAGCGGTTGAAGAAGTCGCTGACCGGGCTCAGGTGGCAGGTGCGCGAGGTGGGTGGAGGCGCGGAGGCGATGGCGCAGTTGGAAGAGGCGAGGCCGGAGGCGCTGCTGGTGGATAGCTGGCTGCCCGATCTGGAGGTGGGCGAGTTTGCGAGCGTGATTCGGATGATGTATCCGGGGATGGAGATGCTGCGCGTGGATGGCGGTGCGGATGGCGGGGCGCGGAGCCCGCGGCGCAATGAGCTGCTTCATGCGCTAAGGGAGGCGCAGGACGCTCCGGTGAACGATACGGCTGCGTGGGTTGCTGCGCCGGTGTCGGTACCGAGAGCTTTGTCGCGGAGCTTAACGGATGCGGACGGATTGCGTTCGTTTGAATTTCCCGAGGCCCGGGCAAATGAACAGAGCGGAACACGGCCGGGCGGGGCGTCTGAGTTGCGGGCTGACGCTCGGGCGGAGACGAGGCACGATGCGCATGTGAGCGAGCGGCAGGATGCGGCGCGACAGGCACTGTCGGTACTGCTTGGACACAATGAGCCGCAGCGGCGCGAGCATGTTGCACCGCAGGGGCAGCCGACGTTTCAGATGCTGCCCGAGATGGTGGGGACGAGTGTTCCGATGCGCGAGCTGACGCGGCTGATCCGGCTGGTTGCGCCGCGCTCCTCGACGGTGTTGATTGAAGGCGAGACGGGAACGGGCAAAGAGGTTGTTGCGAAGGCCGTGCATCGGCTGAGCGCGCGGTCGGGCAAACCGTTTGTTGTTTTGAATTGCGCGGCGATTCCCGAGGCGTTGCTTGAGGCGGAGTTGTTTGGGCATACGCGCGGGGCGTTTACCGGCGCGGTGCAGTCGAGGACGGGAAGGATTGAGGCGGCGCATGGCGGGACGCTGTTTCTGGATGAGATTGGCGAGATGCCTTTGGCGCTACAGGCCAAGATGCTGCGCTTTCTGGAGTGCGGCGAGCTGCAGCGGGTTGGCGACAACGAGACGATGCGCGTGGATGTACGCGTGATTGCCGCGACGCATCAGCCGCTGGAGAAGCTGGCGACGAGCACCGGTGCGGAGCGGACGTTTCGTCTGGATTTGTATCATCGTCTGGCTGTGTTCCCTGTGGACGTGCCTGCGCTGCGCGAGCGCATGGAAGACATGAATCTGCTGGCGGAGCACTTTCTGGAGCAGATGGGCAAGGAGTTGCCGAGGAAGCGGTTGACGATCGAGGCGGAGGCGAAGCTGCACGAGCATCACTGGCCGGGAAATGTCCGCGAGCTGATGCATGTGCTGGAGCGCGGCGCGATTCTGGCCGGGGAGCGGATGGAGATTGACGCGGCGGAGATACGGTATCGGCGTGTGAACAGATGATGGGGCGGTAGAGGCTGCGGAAAAAGTCCATCCGTCGGCATGTCCAGAAAGGCCCGGGGCTAAAGCCCCTTGAATTTGCCGGCTTTTTCGTGGGGCTGAAGCCCCACGCTAATCCCAAAAAGCAACCGCAAAGACTTTTTCAGCACCCTCTGTAGAAACATGACGTTGAGGATTTGATAAGGGCGCTCTCATTCGAGGGCGCTTTTGTTTGGGCACTGGGATGCAATAGCAACCGCGTGGAGGTGCGGGATGGAAGTGACGACGGCACTGAGCGATGCGCTGGGCAGCTATCTGGACCTGACCAGTGAACAGATGAAGCTGACGGCGAGCAATATGGCGAACGTCGATACGCCGGGATACAGGACGAAGGGGTTCAACTTCGAGCAGGCGTTCCTTGCCGAGCTGAATGATGCCTCCGGTGCTGGTGGCCCGCTTGGCGCGCAGGCTCCGGTTGGAAATGTGGATGGGCTGGTCTCGCGTCCGGACGGCAACAACGTCTCGATGGACCGCGAGGGAATGCAGTTGGCGAAAGAGCAACTGCAATTCCGCTTTGGCGTATCGCTGCTTCGGGACCAGTACTCGAATGTGATGAGCGCGATTCATGCGGAGGCGAAGTAGCGATGAATCTTTTTGGCGTGATGGACGTGAGCGGGTCGGCGTTGCGGGCGGAACGGGTGCGGGCTGAGGTGGTGGCCTCGAATATGGCGAACGCGGAGACGACGAGGACCGCGGACGGCACTCCCTACCAGCGGCACCATGTGGTGTTTGAGACGGCGGGGGGCGATGGGAGCTTTGGGCAGACGCTGATGGGACAGGTGAGTGATGGCCTGGGCGGATTCAGCAACGGGTTTGGCGGGGAATTCGGCGAGATGCAGCCGCGATTGAAGAGTGGATTCGGAAGCATGGGAGTGACGGCGGAGAATGGCGCTCCGGGCGGAGTGGCCGTGGCGGGCGTGATCAGCGACAACAGCGCGCCGTTGCGGCGGTACGATCCGGGCAGTCCGGATGCGGGGGCGGATGGGTATGTGGAGTATCCGGACATCAATCCGCTGACGGAGATGGTGGACCTGATGGGCGCGACGCGGTCGTATGGCATGAACGTGTCGGCTGTGCAGGCGGAGAAGAACATGGTGAGTTCGTCGCTGGACATTTTGAAATAGGCAAGGACTGCGTGAGGGGTGAGCATGAACGGATTTAGTGGCGGGTTTGGATTGGTGGGCGGCGTTGGAGCAGCGGGCGTCGATGATACGTTTTCGAGTTTGGCCGGCGCGACACAGGCGAGCCCGAGCGTGCCTTTTGCAGGGATGCTGAAGTCGATGGTGCAGCAGACGAGCGCGTTGGACGAGCAGGCGGCGCAGGCGGTGACGGGCGTGTTGAGCGGGCAGGGCATGGATATCCACGATGCGATGATCGCTACGCAGAAGGCGGACATGGCGTTTCAGTTGGCGCTTGAAGTGCGCAATAAAGCGGTGGGCGCCTATCAGCAGATGATGAACATGCAGTTTTAGGTTGACGAGTTTTCCGTAGATGCAATGGTGGCGGGGAGAGAAAAGCAGATTCCTCCGCTTCGCTGCGGAATGGAAATACAAGAAGACCGCGGAATGGAAATACAAGAAGGCAGCCGCCGATCTCATTTGAGGTTTCAGGTTGGCGGTGTTTAACGCTGAGGCGAGATGGCAGAGACAGAACAGACGGGTGAAGCGGCACTGCGGAAGAGTCCGCAGGCTCCCATGCCCGAAGGTCCAATGGAAAAGGCGCAGGCTGTGGCGTCCGCGTTGCAACAGCGGTTCATGGCGCTGCCTGCGGGCAAGCGGAGCTGGCTGGTTGCCTCGGTCATCTTTCTGGCGGCGGTGTGCGCGGGGATGGCATGGTTTGCGGGCCGTCCGGATTGGCGCGCGCTGTTCACGGGGCTTGACGGCAAGGACGTGCAGCAGGTTTCGCAGGAGCTTTCGGCGGCAGGCATTCCTTTTCAACTGACGCCGGACGGCGCGGGGATCCAGGTGCCGGCGGACATGGTGGACAAGGCCAGGATGGAAGTGGCGGAAAAGGGGATGCCGCAGACGGGGCGGCTTGGGTTCGAGTTATTCGACAAGCCGAACTGGGTGGGCAGCGAGTTCGACGAGCGGGTGAACTATCAGCGTGCGATGGAAGGCGAACTGGAGCACACGATTGGAACGCTGAGCGCGGTCGAGTCGGCGCGGGTGCATCTTGTGCTGCCGCAGCCTTCGTTGTTCACGTCGGAGCAGAAGGCGGCGAAGGCTTCGGTGGTGTTGAAGCTGAGGCGTGGAGGACTTGACCCGGACCAGGCGGATGCGATTCGCAGTCTGGTGGCGGGTTCGGTGGAGAATTTGAGTCCCGATCAGGTGACGCTGGTGGATGCCGACGGGCGCGTGGACCTGAAGCCACGCTCGAACGATGCGGCAAAGCAGGAAGAAGAGCAGGCGCTGGAGGCGAAGCTGGTGGCGATGCTGGAACCGCTGGCGGGCCGGGACAATGTGCGCGCTACGGTGAACATCAGCTATGACGAAGGCACCGAGGAGCACACGGACGAGATCTACGACCCGACGCAGGAAGCGACGCTGAGTATGCAGAAGAGCGAGCAGACGTCGGCGCCTGCGGTGAAGCCGCAGGGGATTCCGGGCACGGCGAGCAACTCGCCGGGAGCGGCCGCGGTGGGTGGGGCTGCGGGATC
>Ga0070659_100001526_pt1 | contig 16688 bp, 13 predicted proteins | sample KBSC23metaG_FD_64666 | JGI IMG/M metagenome (GOLD analysis project Ga0070659, IMG submission 64666) | Corn rhizosphere microbial communities from Kellogg Biological Station, Michigan, USA - KBS C2-3 metaG | ecosystem: Host-associated > Plants > Roots > Rhizosphere > Soil ... | reverse complement strand
CCCACTGCGCGGCCGGGCGGGCGTGCAGGCCGCTCGGATATTCCAACGTAAGCGTGCATTGCTCCGCCAGATCGGTGCCGGGGGCGCTGGCAGCAGGGGCAGGCGCATCGCTCGACAGCGCGGTGACGATGTCCTCGGCGTTCTGCGTCGTGAAGAGTTGATGCAGGCGCACCTCGTCGTTCAGCAGGCGCGTAAGCCGACGCAGCAGCGCGATGTGCTCGTCCGATTGCGCGGCAATCGCGAACACCAGATGCGTGGTCTGCCCCGGATGCCACTCCAGCCCCTCGGGAAATTGCAGCACGGCAATGCCCGTCTGCCGGATCAGGTGACGGTCTTCGCCCATGCCGTGCGGAATGGCGACGCCGTGGCCGAGGAAGGTGTTGGCCACGGTTTCGCGGCGCAACAGGCTGTCGATATAGGCGGGATCGATGCAACCCGAGTCTGCCAGCAATTGGCCGGCGGCGCGGATGGCGCTGTCCTTGTCAGTGGCGGGCTGGTGCAGACGGATGCGTTCGGCGCAGATCAGGGCGGAAGGCATGCGGCGGAGTCTCCTGCGGGCCGCCGGGCTTCGAAGCACGGCGTGCGGGTCGTTGATGTGCTCGAATTGAAATCGATTACAGTACGAGTGTCAATGTGCGATGCGGCGCAAAGTGACGGGCATTCCCCTGTTTACGGGGTTTTCCCTGAGGCGTGCTGGCGTTGGTGAGGGTGTCGGCTTTCGCTATCATGGGGTTTTCTGTGGAAACGATTTCAGCATGACGGTTCGGATCAAGGACGTGGCAGCGGCGGCGGGCGTATCGGTAGCAACCGTCTCGCGCGCGCTGGCCGGCGGCCCGGTGAGTGAGGCATTGCGCCGGCGTGTCGATGCGGCGGTGGCGGCGTCGGGGTATCGGCCGAACCTGTCGGCGCGGCGGTTGCGCTCGCAGCAGGCGCAGACCGTCGGGCTGATCGTGTCGGATATCCGCAACCCGTTCTTCACCAGCGTCAGCCGCGCGGTGGAAGACGCCGCCTATGCCGCCGGTTTGCGCGTGATCCTGTGCAATTCCGATGAAGACCCCGATAAGGAAGCGATGTACCTTCGCCTGATGGAGGAGGAGCGCGTGACTGGGGTGATCCTGTCGCCCACGCGGGGCATTGCCGAGGCGAAGCAAGCGGTGGACCTGGCGTACCCGGTGGTGCTGATCGACCGCGCCGGCCCGGCATGCGGCGTCGATGCCGTGGTGCTCGACAATCGGCAGGCCGCGCAAGGGTTGGCTGAGCATTTGGCCTCGCAGGGCTATCGCCGCATCGGCGGGTTGTTTGGGCGCACCAGCAGCACGGGCGCCGAGCGCCAGGCCGGGTTCGCCTCCGCACTGGCGCGCAATGGCTTGACCGCCGAGGCGCGCTTCATCCTGCCCACCGCCGAAGCGGCCGAAGCCGAGACGCTGGCGTGGCTATCAAGTGAAGAGGTGGGCGAGCGCCCGGACGCACTGGTCGCCAGTAACGCGCAATCGCTGCTCGGTGTGCTGCGGGCGCTGCGTCGCCTGTCGCTGGAAGTGCCGCGCGACATCGCCGTGGCTGGGTTTGATAACGAGCCATGGACAGAGCTGGCCGGCCCCGGCATCACCGTGATTGAGCAGCCGGTCTATGACATCGGCCGCATGGCGATGGCGATGCTGCAGGATCGCCTGGCACAGCCCGATTTGCCCACGCGGCGTGTGCTGCTGACGGGGCGGCTGGTGACGCGGGGGTCCACGCCGGTACACGTGGCCTAGCGCGATTACAATTTCCGGATGACGGCGGCCGCGTGCACAACCCGGCCGCCACCCCACTCCGGAGCCCCCGATGTCCACCCAAGTGATCCGTGCCGCCTGCCCGCACGATTGTCCTGACACCTGTGCCTTGCTCGTCACCGTGGAAGATGGCCGCGCCACGCGCGTGCAGGGCGACCCGGACCACCCGACCACGGCGGGGGTGCTGTGCACCAAGGTCAACCGCTACGCTGAACGGACGTATCACCCGAACCGCTTGCTGACGCCGATGAAGCGCGTGGGCGCCAAGGGCGAAGGCAAGTTCACGCCGATCTCGTGGGATGAAGCGCTCGACACCATCGCCACGCGACTGAGTGACATTGCGGCGCGCAACCCCGAAGGCATCCTCCCATACAGCTACGCCGGCACCATGGGCCTCGTGCAGGGCGAGAGCATGGCCGCACGCTTCTTTCACAAGCTGGGGGCGTCGCTGCTCGATCGCACCATCTGCGCGTCGGCCGGGGCGACGGCGCTGCGCTATACGTATGGCGCGAGCCTCGGCATGGACATCGAGCATGTGCAGGACGCCAAGCTCATCCTGATCTGGGGCGGTAACCCGATCGCGTCGAACCTGCATTTCTGGACGCGCGCGCAGGAAGCCAAGCGCCGCGGTGCCACGCTCATCGCCATCGACCCGTATCGTTCGCTGACAGCCGAGAAGTGCCATCACCACCTGGCCGTGCGCCCGGGCACCGATGCGGCGCTGGCGCTGGCGATGATCCACGTGCTGATCCGCGACGATCTGCTCGACCACGACTACATCGCCAAGCATACGCTGGGCTTTGAAGCGCTGCGCGAACGTGCGCAGCAGTACACGCCGGAATGCGCGGCCACGCTGTGCGGTGTGGACGCCGCCGACATCGAGTGGCTCGCCACGCTCTACGGCACGACGGTTGTGCGCGACAAGCAGCCGGTGGCCATCCGCCTGAACTACGGCATGCAGCGCGCGCACGGCGGCGGGCAGGGCGTGCGCGCGGTGGCGTGTCTGCCGTCGCTGGTGGGCGCATGGCGCGATGCGGCGGGCGGGCTGCAACTGTCGACGTCGGGCTTCTTCCCGATCGACAATGCCAAGCTGCAGCGGCCCGATCTGTTGCCCCGTAGGCCCAACGGCGGGCCCGCGCAGCCGCGCACCATCAACATGAGCACCATCGGCGATGCGCTGCTGCACGGCGCCGACGCAGCGTTCGGCCCGAAGGTCGAGGCGGTGGTCGTCTACAACAGCAACCCGGTGGCCGTGGCGCCGGACTCGCGCAAGGTGGCCGCCGGCTTCGCGCGCGAAGACCTCTTCACCGTGGTGCTGGAGCACTTCCAGACCGATACCGCCGACTACGCCGACATCGTGCTGCCCGCCACCACGCAGCTCGAACATGTGGACGTGCACAAGGCCTACGGCCACACCTATGTGCTGGCCAATAACGCTGCGATTGCGCCGATGGGGCAGTCGCTGCCAAACACGGAGATCTTCCGCCGCCTCGCGCAACGCATGGGTTTTACCGATGCGTGCTTCGCCGATTCCGACGACGAGATTGCCGCCCAGGCCATCCGCCGCGATGACCCCGCCGCTGCGCACATCGACTGGGCGACGCTCAAGCGCGAGGGTTGGCAGAAGCTGGCGCACCCGGCTGCGCCGTTGGCCCGTGGCGGCTATCGCACGCCGTCGGGCCGCTGCGAGTTCTATTCCGAGCAAATGGCGAAGGACGGGCTCGACCCGCTGCCCGGCTACGTGCCGCCGCACGAATCGGCCATCAGCACGCCGGAGCTGGCCAAGCGCTATCCGCTGTCGATGATCTCGCCGCCGGCGCGCAACTTCCTGAACTCGACCTTCGTCAACGTCGACAGCCTGCGCAACACCGAAGGCGAGCCGCACCTCGACATCCACCCCGACGATGCGCAAGCGCGTGGCGTGGTCGATGGCGAACTCGTCCGCATCTTCAACGATCGCGGCACCATGCAGGCGCGCGCCCGCGTGACGGATCGTGCGCGGCGTGGCGTGGTCGTCGGCCTGTCGATTTGGTGGAAGAAGCTTGCGCCCGACGGCACCAACGCCAACGAAGTCACCAGCCAGCGCCTGACCGACATGGGCCGCGCGCCCACTTTCTACGATTGCCTGGTCGAGGTCGCGCCGTTGGCGCAGGCCGCCTGACGAGGCCGCGATGCGTGGCGCCCGCGCGCTGATTCTTGCGCTCTCGCTGGCCGGCTCGGTGCTGCTGGCTGGCTGCGACACCGTTGGCTATTACTACCAATCGGTCAGTGGACACCTTTCGCTGATGGCGCAGCGCGAGTCGATCGACCAGGCTATCGACAACGCACGGCAGACCCACAACGACAAGCTCGCCAAGCGCCTGGAGGATGCCCGCAGCATCCGCATCTACGCCTCGCGCGAGCTGGGTCTGCCCGACAACGGCAGCTACCGCGTCTACGCCAACCTCAAGCGCTCGTTCGCGGTGTGGAACGTGTTTGCCGCGCCAGAGCTGTCGGTCAAGCTCAAGGAATGGTGCTTCCTGGTGGTCGGCTGCGTGACGTATCGCGGCTATTACGACCGCGACACCGCCCAGGCCTACGCCGACACCCTGCGCGCCCAGGGTTTGGACGTGGATGTGGCTGGCATTCCTGCGTATTCCACACTGGGTTATTTCGATGACCCGCTGCTCAACACCTTCGTCGGCTTGCCCGAAGGCGAATTGGCGCGGCTGATTTTTCATGAACTGGCGCACCAAGTGGCCTACGCCAAGGGCGATACGGCGTTTAACGAGTCGTTTGCCACCACGGTCGAGACGATTGGCGTCGAACGCTGGCTGGCCGATGCGGCGACCCCGGAAGTCCGCACGGAATACGCCACGTACGATGCCCGCCGCGTACAATTCCGCGCCCTGCTGCTGGACTATCGCAACCGGCTCGAAACGCTGTACGCCAGCCCCGTCTCCGACGACGAGAAGCGCGCCGGCAAACGCGCCATCTTTGCGAGCCTGCAGGGGGACTACGCCAAGCTCAAGGCAAGCTGGGGCGGCTATACCGGTTACGACCGCTGGTTTGCGCAGCCGCTGTCGAACGCGCATCTGGGTGCGGTGGCGAGCTACCTAGAGTGGGTGCCGGCGTTCACGGCGCTGTACCACCGCGATGGCGGCGACTGGGCGCGCTTCTATGCCGATGTCAAAGCCCTGGCGCGCGAGCCGAAAGCCGAGCGGGAAGCCGCGTTGCGCGCCTTGGCGCCTGCAGCCGAAAGTAACGCAAGCGGCGGTTGATGCACCCCTTTTAAGCAGGCTCAAGGCCCTGAGGGAACTGTCTAAGTTATTGTTTTGACACAAACATCCGCGTAGGATGCCGAAAAAAACGAACGACCATTCGAAAAAATCGACAATCGCCAGGAGACACGCCCATGGATAAACCGTGGCTGAAGCAGTACCCCGCCGGGGTGCCGGCCGAGATCGATGCGTCGCAGTACCGATCGCTGGCCCATCTGCTTGAGGATTCTTTCCAGAAGAACCGCAACCGCCGCGCCTTCGAGTGCATGGGCAAGGTGCTGACCTACGGCGAGCTCGATACGCTGTCGCGCCAACTGGCGGCGTGGTTGCAATCGCGTGGCTTGGCGCCCGGCGCCCGCGTCGCGTTGATGATGCCGAACGTGCTGCAATACCCGGTCGCGCTGGCCGCCGTGCTGCGCGCCGGCTACGTGGTCGTCAACGTCAACCCGCTCTACACCCCGCGCGAGCTGGAACACCAGCTCAAGGACAGCGGCGCCGAAGCCATCATCATCCTGGAGAACTTCGCGACGACGCTGCAGCAGGTGCTGCCCAACACGCCGGTCAAGCACATCGTGGTGGCCAGCATGGGCGACATGCTCGGCGGCTTGAAGGGCATGCTGGTCAACTTCGTCGTGCGCAGCGTCAAGAAGATGGTGCCGGCATGGGAGCTGCCCAACTGCATCCGCTTCAACACCGCGCTGCAAGAGGGCGCCAAGCAGACGCTCAAGCCGACCTCCGTCGGCCCCGACGACGTGGCCTTCCTGCAATACACGGGCGGCACGACCGGCGTGTCGAAGGGCGCGACGCTGCTGCACCGGAATATCGTCGCCAACGTGCTGCAGTCCGAGGCGTGGATGAATCCGGCGCTCACCAAGCCCGGCCGCGATGGCCGCATGCTGGCTGCCGATGAAGAGATCGTCACGATTACCGCGCTGCCGCTGTATCACATCTTCGCGCTGACGGTGTGCTGCCTGCTGTCGATGCGCAAGGGCGGGCTGGCGGTGCTGATCCCGAACCCGCGCGACATCCCGGGCTTCATCAAGGTGCTCAAGCAGTACCGCTTCCACATGTTCCCGGCCGTGAATACGCTGTACAACGCGCTGCTGAACAATCCGGAATTCAAGAGCGTCGACTGCTCCAATCTGCGCGTGGCCAACGGCGGCGGCATGGCGGTGCAAGAGGCGGTGGCCAAGAAATGGCTTGAGGTGACGGGCTGCCCGATCATCGAAGGCTATGGCCTGTCGGAGACCTCGCCGTCGGCGGTGTGCAATCCGACCAATACCGATGCGTTCTCGGGAACCGTTGGCCTGCCGATTCCGTCCACCGAAGTCGCCATCCGCGACGACGAAGGCCGCGATCTGCCGATCGGCCAGGCGGGCGAAATCTGCATTCGAGGTCCGCAGGTCATGGCGGGCTATTGGAAGCGCCCGGATGAGACCGCCAAGGTCATGTACGCCGATGGCTTCTTCAAGACCGGCGACGTGGGCGTGATGGACGAGCGCGGCTTCACCAAGATCGTCGATCGCAAGAAGGACATGATCCTGGTATCGGGCTTTAACGTGTATCCGAACGAGATCGAAGGCGTGGTGGCGATGTGCCCGGGCGTGCTGGAAGTGGCCGCCGTGGGCGTGCCCGATGTGCACTCGGGCGAGGTGGTCAAGCTGTTCGTTGTGCGCCGTGACCCGACGCTCACCGAAGAGAAGCTGCAGGCGTTCTGCAAGGATCAGCTCACCGGCTACAAGCGGCCGAAGTTCATCGAGTTCCGCAATGAGCTGCCGAAGACGAACGTCGGCAAGATTTTGCGGCGTGAACTGCGCGATGAGGCGATGAAGAAGCGGGCCTGAGTCTGCGTAGCTGCAAGGAAAAAGCCGCGAGGAATCGCGGCTTTTTTTATTCGCTGTGGCTGCTCAGCCGACGTACCAAAGAATGCTGACGAACTGGCACGCGCTGCCCGCCAGTACAAACAGATGCCAGATGCCGTGGAAGTGACGCACCTTCTCGTCAAAAAGAAAGAAGCCGATGCCAACGGTATAGAGCGCACCGCCCGCCACCAACCACCACAGGCCCGGCGCAGGCAGCGCGGCCGCCAGCGGCCCCATGGCAATCAGCACCAGCCAGCCCATCACCACGTAAATCAGCAGCGAGAACAGGCGCGTGCGGTGGCCGATCCAGAGTTCCTGCGCAATGCCGATGACTGCCAGCGCCCAGTTGACACCGAACAGCGTCCAGCCCCACGGGCCGCGCAGCGTCACCAGCGCAAACGGCGTGTAGCTGCCGGCGATCAGCAGGTAGATGGCGCAATAGTCCAGCCGTTGCAGGACGGCCTTGGCCGGGCCGCGCAGGCTGTGATACAGCGTCGAGATCGTGTAGAGCAGGACCAGCGTGGTGCCGTAGACCACCGAGCTGACCACCTTCCAGGCGTTGTGGTGCAGCGCCGAGGACGTCACCAGCACCGCCATGCCGGCAGCGGCAAGGATGGCCCCCGCCAAGTGGCTGAAGCCGTTGAAACGTTCTCCGTGATACATGCGTTGATCTCTCCAGGCGAACTCGGTTGATGTGCATTCTGGCGAACTACAATCCCGCCATGCCCAGCACCGACCTCAAAATCACGCCCCATCTGTCCATTCCGGAATCGGAACTGGTCGAGCGCTTCGTGCGCGCCAGCGGGGCCGGTGGGCAGAACATTAACAAGGTATCGACGGCGGTGGAACTGCGTTTTGATATCGGCCAATCGCCCTCGTTGCTGGAGGCGGTGCGTGCGCGCCTGCTGGCAAAGCGCGACCGCCGTTTAACCGACGAGGGCGTCTTCGTGATCGACGCGCAGCGCTTCCGCACCCAAGACCGCAACCGCCAGGATGCCCGTGAACGGTTGGCCGCGTTCATCGCGACCGGGCTGTCGGTGCCCAAGTCGCGCATTGCCACCAAGCCCACGCGCGCTTCCAAGATCCGTCGTTTGGAGGGCAAGCGCGCGCGTAGCGACATCAAGCGCGGGCGCTCCGGCGGTCGTTCGTGGGACTGACGCGGCTTACATCAAGCTCGCGTCGCGCGTCTCGCGCATGCAGAGTACGCCGATCAAGCTGACCGCAGCAGCCGTCGAGACATACATGCCGACCCACGACAGCCCGCCCTGCGCCGCCAGCACTTGCGCGATATACGGCGCAATCGACGCGCCAAGAATGCCGCCCAGGTTGTACGAGACGCCCGCGCCCGTGTAGCGCACGTGGGTCGGGAACAGCTCCGGCAGCAGTGCCCCCATCGGCGCGAACGTTACGCCCATCAGGAACAGCTCGATGATGAGGAACAGCGCCACCAGCGGCGTTTGCCCGCTACCGAGCAGCGGTGCCATCGTGAAGCCCGACAGGATGGCCGCGATGATGCCGACGATCAGCACCGGCTTGCGCCCGAAGCGGTCTGAGGCGAGGGCAGAGAGCGGCGTCGCCAGCCCCATGAACACCACCGCCAGGCACAGCAGCCCCAGGAAGCTCGGCCGCGAGAAGTGCAGGGTGCTCACGCCATACGACAACGAGAACACCGTCGAGATATAGAACAGCGTGTAGCAGACCACCATCGCCAGCGCGCCCAGCAGCGTTGGCCACCAGTGGCGCGACAGCAGTTCAGCAATGGGCACCTTCACGCGTTCCTGGCGGTCGATGGCGGCTTGGAAGGCGGGCGTTTCGGCAATCTTCAAGCGCACGTACAGGCCCAGCGCCACCAGCACCGCGCTCACCAGGAACGGCACGCGCCAGCCCCAGCTGCGGAACTGTTCGTCCGACAGTGCGATCGCCAGGCCGAAGAACAAGCCGTTCGACGCCAGGAAACCCACCGACGGCCCGAGCTGCGGAAACATGCCGAACCACGCACGCTTGCCTTGCGGCGCGTTCTCGGTGGCCAGCAGCGCCGCGCCGCCCCATTCACCACCGAGGCCGATACCCTGGCCGAAGCGCAGCACGCACAGCAGGATCGGCGCCAGCGTGCCGATGCTGTCATAGCCCGGCACCAGCCCGATCAGCGTGGTCGAAATGCCCATCACCAGCAGCGATGCGACGAGCGTCGATTTGCGCCCGATACGATCGCCAAAGTGGCCGAACAGGAACGAGCCGATCGGCCGCGCAATGAAAGCGATGCCGAAGGTGACGAAGGCTGACAGCGCCTGCGCCGTGGCCGAGCCGTGCGGGAAGAACACCGGCCCGATCACCAGCGCCGCGGCCGTCGCATAGACATAGAAATCGTAGAACTCGATGGCCGTGCCGATGAAGCTCGCAAAGACGATGCGCGAGCGGCTGGCTTCGGCGGCCGCATTGGGGGCGGCGGGCGCCAGGGTTGGAGAAGTCGAAGAGGACATGCAGGTCTCCCGTGGGGTTCGCGTTGTTGTCGCGTCGTTGTCGTTATGAAAGGCCGCTCATTGTGCCGTCGGGCGCTAGGCCCGACCGCAGGAGCATAGCGCGCGGCCATGCAAAAAGGCACCCGAAGGTGCCTTCCTGCGCCCGCCAAGGAGAGGGGCGGCGGGCAAAAACTGAAACGCAGTCGCGCGTCAGAACTTGTGGCGCACGCCGATCGCCACGCCCACCTGATTGTCGGAGTTGGGCGTGATGAAGTACGTTTGCGATGCGGCCGGCAGGTAGCCCACCGACGTCTGTGCACCCGTTGCCGGGTTGGTCGCGTAGCCGATCGAATCCCAGTTCAGCGAGCCATTGCGCGAATACGCAGCGCTCAGGTACACGTCGGTGCGCTTCGAGAAGTTGTAGTCGGCAATGAAGTTCCACTGTTGCGGGTTGCGCGGGTTGAGCGTGGTGCCGCCGATGGTCGCTTCCTTGATGTTGTCGTAGTAGTACGACAGCGTCAGGCCCAGTGCCGTGGTGGCCTGGTAGTTCACGCCCACCCAGTAGAGATCGTCGCGGTGCGGGGTCAGGGCGGCTGCGGCGCCGCTTGACGGTGCTTCGGTGTTGCCGTAGCGGTAGCCGCCCATCACCTTGACCGGCCCCACGGTGTAGCTGGCCGCAATGGCGGCGCGCTTGTCGCGGGCGTATTCGTTGCCGCCAGACAAGCCCAGCGCTTCAGCCGCCGTCAGCACCTTCACTTCGTCATACGCCACGCCCAAACCGAACGGACCGGCGAAGTAGTTGGCACCGGCGCCGTAGCCCGAGTTGGCCGTGGTGCTGCCTGCGCGCTCGCCGAACGCCCAGTGAGCTTCGACCGTCACCGGACCGAAGGCGGCGCCGTACTTGATCACGTTGTCTTCGCGGAAGTTCGGGCCCAGCAGACCGACCACCGGTTCCCACTGCGTGGCGTAACCGCTCGGCGAGAAGTTCGCCATCATGTCGAAGATCGTCGTGTACTGACGGCCCAGCGTGATCTTGCCCCAGTTGCCCTGCAGGCCCACGAAGGCTTGCCGGCCGAACAGACGGCCACCTTGCTGCAGCGTACCGGTGTCCATGCCAAAGCCCGACTCCAGCACGAACAGGCCCTTGAGTCCGCCGCCGATATCCTCAACGCCGCGCAAGCCCCAACGGTTGGAAGACAGGCCGCCTGCCTGCATCGCAAGGCGCGAACCGCTGCTGCCCGGAATGGCGACGCCTGCCGCCGTTACGTTCTGCTCATGGTTGACGTATTCGACGTTGGCGTCGACCACGCCATACAGCGTCACACTCGACTGAGCCTGCGCAACACCCGCAAACGTGCCCAGCACTGCCAATGCCAGCAGCGATTTCTTCATCGGTCGGTCTCCAGATCTTATTTATTGAGTTCGGTAGCAGGCAGACCCTCCGTTCTCGTCTTCCCGCCCCATGACTTTCAAACGAAGTCGCTGACTAATGTAGCAACGCGTTACTGGGCCCGGTCGAAATTTGCGAACGAATGTTCGTAAACGCGCGTTTGCTGTCTGATCTCGGCAACAGGCTGTTTCCGAATTCGAAATAGATCAGCGACGTGCGCCTGTGATTCCTTGCGGTTTTGGATGCGATCCGTGCGCCAACAGGGTTATCCCGTACAGTAGTGTTTGGATGGCCGGCTTCTGATCGGCAGCAAGGCGCCGCCCCGCGCCGGCCTTACAATGACGACTGCGCCGCACGCCATTGCCGGCGGCGCCTGCACTCATGCTCGACCGCTTCCTCCCTGAATTCGACCGCGCCCTGCGCGCCGTGGCCGGTGTTACCCGCGCCAGCCGACCGAACCCCGCCGATGCCGTGATTGCGTCTGCCTCTGCAGACATGGCGGACAACGTGGCCAAGCTCTCCGAACCCGACCGCCGTCACGCCGCCGGCCTGATGCGCGTGAACCATGTGGGCGAGGTCTGCGCCCAGGCGCTGTATCAGGGGCAAGCGCTGTTTGCGCGAGACCCGGCCATCCGCGCGCAGCTCGACGAGGCCGCGCGCGAAGAAGAGGATCACCTCGCCTGGTGCGCCCAGCGTCTGCAGGAATTGAACGACCGCCCGAGCCTGCTCAACCCGCTGTGGTACGCCGGCGCCTTCGCCATTGGCGCGGTGGCAGGCCGCCTCGGCGACAAGATCAGCCTCGGCTTCGTTGCAGAGACCGAACGTCAGGTCGAACACCATCTCGACGGCCATCTCGACAAATTACCCGAAGAGGACACCCGCTCGCGCGCCATCGTCGCCCAGATGCGCGACGATGAAATCCGCCATGGCGACAACGCGCGCCAGGCCGGCGGCATCGAACTGCCTGCACTCATCCGCCAAGCCATGCGTGCCGCGTCACGCGTCATGACCACCGCCGCCTACCGCATCTGACGCCGCTGCCTCGCCTGGCGGCGCAGCGCGCTCCTCCATTCGTCTGAGTTCCGCCGCCTGCGGTCTGCGCCTTCGCGCCGCAGGCGTTGTCGTGCGCCGTTCTCTCACGTGGTTTCTACATAAACCACGCTATCTCCTTCATTTGATTGAGAAAAGTGTTTTGTGCCGTCGAGCAGTGCGCGCTAAGTCATTGTTCTGATTGCAAATTTTCCTTCTTGCAGGCCTTCGCAAGCCTTGACCGCCCAAAGTCGTTCCTCTAAAGTGGGAAACAGTGTCAGAAAGTGTAGTTTTGTGGTTTGAACGGGTCGTTTTGCGGGCCAATTCCAAGCGGTTACGGAGAGAGAATCCAACGTGTTCCAGGGTGCGTCGGCGCTGACGCTGGATGCCAAAGGGCGGATGTCCATTCCGTCGCGGCACCGCGAAGCGCTCCAGCTGCAGGCCGAGGGCCGGGTGACTGTGACCAAGCACCCGGACGGTTGCCTCATGCTGTTTCCGCGCCCGGAGTGGGAACGCTTTCGCGAGCGCATCGCTGCGCTGCCGATGGAAGCCCACTGGTGGAAACGGATCTTCCTGGGCAGCGCCGCCGATGTGGAGCTCGATACCGCCGGCCGCGTCCTCATTACCCCTGAACTACGCACCGCGGCCGCCCTCGAGCGCGACGTGATGCTGCTCGGCATGGGCAGCCACTTCGAAGTCTGGGACGCCGCCACGTACACCGCGAAGGAGCAAGCCGCCATGGCGCAAGGCATGCCCGACGCCCTCAAGAATTTCTCCTTTTGATGACGCGAGATGACAACCCAAGCCAGTACGGGACTGCGCCATCAAACGGTGCTCTTAGACGAAGCGGTCGATGCGCTCATCTGGCGCGACGACGGCATCTATATCGATGGAACCTTTGGGAGGGGCGGCCACAGCCGGCTCATCCTGGAACGGCTGGGGCCCGGCGGCAGACTCGTCGCTTTCGACAAGGACCCGGCAGCAATCACCGAAGCGGGCACCGTAGAGGATGCCCGCTTCGCTATTGAGCATGACAGCTTCGCGCAGATGGCCCAGTGCCTGGATGCGCGCGGCATTGAACGGGTGGCCGGCGTGCTGCTCGATCTCGGCATCAGCTCGCCGCAGATCGACGAAGGCGCACGCGGCTTCTCGTTCCGGATGGATGGCCCGCTCGACATGCGGATGGACACCACGCGCGGCATCACCGCAGCCCAATGGCTGGCCGAGGCCGATGAGCGCGACATTGCGAGGGTGATACGGGACTATGGGGAAGAACGGTTTGCTGTACAGATTGCAAAGGCGATTGTTGCTCGCCGGGGCCAATCCGGGGATCGAGGTCCTCTCGATCGCACATCCGAGCTTGCCGCGCTCGTGGCGCAAGCCGTCAAAACACGCGAGAAGGGTCAAGACCCTGCGACCCGCACCTTTCAAGCTTTACGGATTCACGTCAATCAAGAGCTTGCGGACCTCGAAACCGGTCTGAAGGCCGCCTTTGACCGTCTGGAACAGGGGGGACGTCTCGTCGTGATCAGCTTCCATTCGCTGGAAGACCGCATCGTCAAGCGCTTCATGCAGGCCCTGGCGCGCCCGGAGCAATCCGCCGCGCCGGAACTGCGTCGGGCGCCGCTGCGTGCGCATGAGCTGCCGGCGCCGCAGTTGCGCCTGCTGGGTCGGGTGAAGCCATCGGAGGCCGAGGTGTCGGCCAACCCGCGTGCGCGCTCGGCCATCATGCGCGTGGCCGAACGCTGCTGAGCCGACGGAGCCCGACGCCATGAACCGCCTGAACATGTTCCTGCTGACTGCGCTGGTGCTGTGTGCGCTGTCGCTGGTCAACGCACAGCATCAGGCACGGCAACTGTTTGTCGCGCTCGATCGCGCGCAGGCGGAAGAGAAGCAACTGAATATCGACTGGTCGCGTCTGCAATATGAGCAGAGCGCGCTGGGCAAGAGTGCTCGCATTGCCGATATCGCGAGCAAGCAATTGAAGATGTCGCCCGCGCAGGCGGGTCGTACGCAGTATCTGCAGGGGTTTGCCGATGTGCCGGCGCCGGGGGCATCGAACGCCGCCGCTTCGGCCAGCGCGCCCACGGCTTCCGGAGTACAGCCATGAGCGGCGCACGCAAATCTAACGGCACCACGGCGCGCGCGCGCCTGGGCCAATTCTCTGCCAGCCCCGTGCTGGGCCTGCGCCTGCCGATGTGGCGCTCGAAGCTGGTCGTGTTCCTGATGTTCGCGGCGTTCGTGGCGCTGATCGGCCGCGCATTGTGGATTCAAGGTCCGGGCAACCGCTTCTATGAAGCCGAAGGCAAGAAGCGCTTCCAGCGCACGCTGGAGCTGCCCGCCACGCGCGGCAAGATTCTCGATCGCAATGGCTTGGTGCTGGCGACCAGCCTGCCGGTGAAGGCCATTTGGGCCGTGCCAGAAGACGTGCCCAACAATGTGCCCGGCACGGACATGCAAAAGCTGGCCAAGCTGCTCGGCATGGGCAACAAGGACCTCGCGACCAAGCTGGGCGAAGACAAGGGCTTCGTCTACCTCAAGCGCCAGGTGCTCCCCGACGTGGCCGACCAGATTGCCGCGCTGAAGATCGACGGCATCTATCAGACGCGTGAATACAAGCGCTTCTACCCGGAAGGCGAGGCGATGGCGCACATCGTCGGCTTCACCAACGTCGAGGACAAGGGCCAGGAAGGCATGGAACTGGCGCGCGAGTCTGACCTCGCAGGTGCGGCCGGCCAGCGTCAGGTGATCAAGGATCGCCTGGGCCGCGTGGTGGAAGACGTGGGCGTGCTCAAGGCGCCGCGCGACGGGCATGACCAGACGCTGTCGATCGACGCCAAGATCCAGTACCTGACCTTCAATGAACTGAAGGCCGCGATCGAGCGCACCCACGCCAAGGCCGCCAGTGCCATCGTGCTGGATGCCCAGACCGGCGAAGTGCTGGCGCTCGCCAACTACCCGACCTACAACCCAAACGATCGCAGCCGCCTGTCGGGCGAGCAGTTGCGCAACCGCGTGCTGACCGACACCTTCGAGCCGGGCTCGATGATGAAGCCGGTCACCATCAGCCTGGCGCTGCAACTCAAGCGTGTGACGCCCACCACGCTGGTGCAGACCAACGGCAAATTCAACTTTGAAGGCGCGACCATTTCCGACACCAGCAACTACGGCACGCTGACGGTCGCGCAGGTAATCCAGCACTCCAGCAACATCGGCACGACCAAGATCGCGATGACGCTCAAGCCGCAGGAGATGTGGGACATGTTCACCAGCGTCGGCTTGGGTCAGGCGCCCAAGATCGGCTTTCCGGGCGCGGTGGCGGGGCGGCTGCGCCCGGCCAACAAATGGCGCCGCATCGAGCAGGCGACCATGTCATACGGCTACGGCCTGTCGGTGTCACTGTTCCAGATCGCGCATGCGTACACGATCTTCGCGCACGATGGTGAGCTGATCCCGGTCACGATGTATCGCACCAACGGCCAGCCGCCGCAGGGCGAGCGCGTGATCTCGCCGGAGGTGGCGCGGCAGGTTCGTCAGATGCTGGAGACTGTGACCGCGCCTGGTGGCACCGCGCCCCAGGCCCAGGTGATGGGCTACCGCGTGGGCGGTAAAACCGGCACGGCGTGGAAGCACACCGGGCGCGGCTATGACCGCTCCAAGTATCGCGCCTCGTTTATTGGCCTGGCGCCGATGTCGAACCCGCGCATCATCGTGGCGGTGAGCGTGGACGAGCCTACGGTGGGCAACCGCTATGGCGGGGGGGCGGCCGGGCCGGTATTTTCCCAGATCGTAGGCGGCACGCTGCGCGCGTTGAACGTCCCACCGGACTCGCCGGTGCGCCAGCTTGTGATGACGCCGGACGTGCCGGAAGAACCGGTGGGGGGCTTGCAATGACAGCCCGATCCACGACCGTGACTTCCGATCGCCCGTCCATCGCCGCACGCCTCACGCCCGTGGCCGATTGGCTGCGCGCCCAGGCGCCGGCCGGTGCAGACCTGACGAGCGATACGCGCAAGCTCAAGACGGGCGATGTGTTCGTCGCCTACGTGCTCGGCAATGTGCGCCAGCATGGCGACGGCCGCCCGCACATTCCGCAGGCCATCGCGGCGGGTGCTTCCGCCGTGCTGGCTGAGGCGCATGGCTATGCCATGCCGGCCGATGCGCCGGTGCGCATTCTTCCCGTAGATGGTCTGGCAGAACTGGCCGGCCCGCTGGCCGCGCAGTGGTATGGCGTTCCCGGCCCGGAAGCCTTGCGCGTGATTGGCGTGACGGGCACCAACGGCAAGACGTCGTGCTCGCAATGGATTGCGCAGGCGCTGACCAAACAGGGTGAGCGCTGCGCAGTAGTAGGTACGCTCGGCACCGGGTTTGTCGATGCGCTGGCGGCCACGGGTTTCACCACGCCGGATGCGATCCAGCTCCAGCACAGCCTCGCCGACCTGCATCGCGCCGGCGCTCGCGCTATCGCCATGGAAGTGTCATCGCACGGGCTAGAGCAAGGCCGCGTGGACGGCACGCGTTTCGACATCGCCGTCTTCACGAACCTCACGCAGGATCACCTCGACTACCACGGCACCATGGCCGAGTACGAGCTCGCCAAGGCGCGCCTGTTCGGCTGGCCGGGCCTGCGTGCGGCTGTCATCAACCGCGACGACGAAGCTGGCGCGCGCTTGCTGCAGAACGCGCGCGCTGATATCGAAACCATCGAATATGGCATCGACGGCGAGGCCGCTGTGCAGCACGGCGCCAAGCAATGGCTGCGCGCCACCAACGTGCACGCACACCGCACCGGCACGACGTTCGACGTGGATAGCAGCTTCGGCCGCGCGACAGTGCACGCGCCAACGGTGGGCCTATTCAACGTATCCAATCTGCTGGGTGTGCTCGGTGCGCTGCTGGCGGCCGGTGTGCCGTGG
>Ga0070659_100001524_pt1 | contig 16703 bp, 18 predicted proteins | sample KBSC23metaG_FD_64666 | JGI IMG/M metagenome (GOLD analysis project Ga0070659, IMG submission 64666) | Corn rhizosphere microbial communities from Kellogg Biological Station, Michigan, USA - KBS C2-3 metaG | ecosystem: Host-associated > Plants > Roots > Rhizosphere > Soil ... | reverse complement strand
ACTATCACAAAATCAGCGCTGTTCAATGCGACCTCCGCTACCTATGATCACTCCGGCAGAGGTTACTACATCAACTTCGCCACTGGAGAAAAGGCTGTGAACGCGCCACTGACAGTCGCCGGCTATACATACTTCGGCACAAACCAGCCGACCGCTCCCGATGCAGCATCATGCACCGCCAATCTTGGCATTGCGCGCGGCTACCGGATCAAACCGCTGGACGGCACCTTCGGCTACACCGAATTCCAAAGCGGCGGCTTGCCGCCGTCACCGGTAGCCGGACTGGTCAATATTGTCGTCAACGGCAAAACCCGGCAGATTGCCTTCTGCACGGGCTGCGGTTCCGGCGGCGAGCCGCCTCCGAACCAGGATTGCCAATCGTCCATCGGGGGCTGCAAACCGAAGAACGATGTTTCAACGAAACGTTCAAGGACGTATTGGTACAACAAGTAACCATCAAGATATGCAAACTGAAATGAGGCAGACCAAGTTCTGCCTCATTTGTTTTCAAGAGCGGAAAAACCAGGCATAACACGTTACACTTGCCGTTTTCTACCAGCCGGTTTTCCCCATGCATCTCGACCCCCCCCTCTCCGACAAGGAATTCCAGGAACTCGACCAATTCCTCCTCTCTGACCGCTGCGCCGACGACGGCATGACCATGGATTCCCTGCACGGCTTCCTCACTGCGCTGGTCATCGGCCCGGAGGAAGTGCTGATGGCGGAATGGCTGCCCAAGGTCTGGGGCTCGGCCGGAGAAGAAGGGCCGAAGTTCAAGTCGCCGAAAGAAAGCGAACGCATCGTCAACCTGATCGCACGTTACATGAACGAGGTTGCGATCACTTTCGAAGTGGCGCCAAAGGAGTTCGAACCGCTGTTCTGCGAATATGAAGACGAAGGCCGCAAGCTGCTCGACGGTGAAGGATGGGCCTGGGGTTTCTGGGAAGGTGTCTGCTTGCGGAAAGATGCATGGAAGCCGATCATGGTCTCCGATCTCGCGCAGATGCTGCACCCCATCTACCTGCTCGGCGCCGAGGAAATCGAAGAAGAAGAAATGGCGTTGGTCGATGATCCGGTCAAGCGCCACAAGTTGGCGATTGAAATGGAAGCAGCGATTCCCCACATCCACCGCTTCTGGAAACCGCTGCGCAAATCCGCAGTACAACAAGTAAAGCACGATGCGCCCAAGACCGGCCGCAACGATCTCTGCCCTTGCGGCAGCGGCAAGAAGTACAAGAAGTGCTGCGGCGCCGATCGACCGCAGGAATAATCCAACTCCATCGACCAATTCAACTTGAAGCCATAACACTGTAGACGTATCTCCTAAGCAACAAACAAAACACTGCATTCCTCCCGAAGTAGAGACAGTTTCATCCTTCTGTATATTAGGTGGCTACCCTTAATCATTCTGACAAGCAGCATAAAACGGGAGGGAGAATGTCTGCACTAAAAGACTTGAAAATCGGTTCTCGGCTAGGTTTATGTTTCGGCCTGCTGGTGGTAATGGTGTTAGGGCTTTCTGTTTTTGCATTGCTGCGGATGAATGCAATAGCTCAAACAATGAAACATGAAAACAAAATCAGGCTTGAAAAGCTGGAACCTCTTTATGAGACAAGGGAAGCGCTTGCACAAACAGGGATTGCGGCACGCAATGCTTTTATCTATCCAAAAAATGAAGATGCGCTTCGGGAGCTGGACACGCTGGACAAACAGCGCGGCATTTATCTCGCAGCACTTGCCAAGCTTCAGACTCTGATGGGAGGAGAGTCTGATTTCGATAAGGTAAGCAAGGGTTTGCTGACCATGGCAGAGGAACTCAAGCGCCCACGCAAGTATCGCGAGTCCAACCAAATGACGGAATACGGAACGTTCCTCGTTAATGAATGCAGTCCGCTGCGGCGGCAGATTATTGCAGACATGGACGTTGTGATTCGGGCTATCGAAAACCAGCTAAATACAGCTAGCGATCAGGCTAATGAAGCAGTGAGTCAGTCAACAGTATTAATCATGGGAGTATCTACTGTTGCCGTGATTACCAGCATTGCCATGGCATTCTTTGCAACACGAAGCATTGTCCCTCCGATACGTAGTGCTGCCGCATTTGCTCGTTCGGTCGCTATTGGCGACCTGACCCAACATATCACGGCATATTCAAAAGACGAAACTGGTGAATTGATGCTGTCATTACAAGAAATGAACAGCAATCTTCAAAAAATCGTAGCAGAAGTCCGAGCCGGCACCCAGACTATTTCAACTGCCTCGACCGAAATCGCGACCGGCAGCCTGGACCTGTCTCAGCGAACGGAGCAGCAAGCAAGCTCCCTGGAAGAAACCGCCTCTTCCATGGAAGAATTAACCTCCACTGTGAAACAAAATGCAGAAAATGCACGGCAAGCGAATGTGTTAGCAATCTCTGCCTCTGATGTGGCTGTAAAGGGCGGTAATGTCGTATCACAGGTGGTAAATACGATGAACGATATCAATGCTGCGTCCAACAAAATTGTGGACATCATTGGTGTAATTGATGGAATTGCTTTCCAGACGAATATCCTTGCCCTCAATGCTGCAGTCGAGGCTGCGCGAGCCGGAGAGCAGGGACGGGGATTTGCCGTAGTCGCAGCCGAAGTAAGGAATTTAGCGCAGCGTTCTGCCGGCGCAGCCAAGGAAATCAAATCTTTGATCGATGACTCAGTCCAAAAAGTGGAAACAGGTGCGAAACTAGTGGACGAGGCAGGTTCTACAATGCAGGAAGTCGTGGAAAGCGTGAAGCGTGTTAGCGATATTATCGACAAAATTACCGCTGCCAGTGAAGAGCAATCAGCCGGCATCGAACAAGTCAATCAGGCCATTTCGCAAATGGACCAAGTGACACAACAAAATGCAGCGTTGGTCGAACAGGCAGCGGCTGCTGCAGGAACAATGCGAGAGCAAGCTGCGAGCCTGTCTGAGAGGGTAAGTATATTCAAGATCGAGCAATCTTTGCACGACATACAACGCTCAGAAGGATCAAAACGGTAGTTCCAGCGAATGCAAAGTCAGTCCGGCTTCGCCAAATTCCAAATCACCCTTTGACTTAGAGTAATCTGCAAGCGTTCAGTCAAGAACACTCTTGTCTAAATGCTTACGGCTGAGGCGGGGTCCCGGACGACAAAATGTTCAACCGCAGGAATACTCAAATTCCATACGACTTCTTCGCATGCGGCTTGATGTTGCGCGTCGATGCGAAGATCCGGTCGAGCGGGAGCTTGGGCGTACGATCCGCCGTCAGCAAGCCGTTCGCCTCCTGGAAAGTATCGGCAAACTGCGTATAACAAAAACCGCTGAACATCGACGTCTCGTTGACCACTTCCAACAGCCGCCGATAACTTTCGAGGAATTCCTGGTCGCTTGAAGCCAGCGAATATCCCCATACGTTCTTGACGCCCGCTTCCGGTTTCTTGGCATAGGTGATGCCGCCAAACTCGGTAAGCACAATAGGCTGGCCGCGATGCGGATAGCCATCGAGCGTGAGGATGCGCCCGCCCGGACGCCGCCGGTCGAACAGCTCCTGGGCATTCGCACTGGAATAGCGCGCCGCGATACGCTCCGGGTCACCGTCGTAATCATGGATGCCGAGCAGGTCGGTGGCGGAGGCTTCCCAGCCGTCGTTGCCGATCACCGGGCGCGTCGAGTCAAGCGTGCGCGTCAGGTGGTACAGCGCCTCGACCGCATTGCGATGCGCTTGCATCGAGGTCAGATTGGGCACGCCCCAGGATTCGTTGAAGGGAACCCACACAATGATGCAGGGATGGCTGTAGTCGCGTTCGATGACCTCGCTCCACTCACGCACCATGCGGTTGATGGCCAATGAAGTAAAGCGATACGCCGACGGCATCTCTTCCCACACCAACAGGCCGAGACGATCCGCCCAGTAGAGGTAGCGTGGGTTCTCCACCTTCTGATGCTTGCGCACGCCATTGAAACCCATCGCCTTGGCCAGTTCCACATCCCGGCGCAAGGCTTCGTCGTCCGGTGCCGCCAGCAAGGTATCGGGCCAATAGCCCTGATCCAGCACAAGCTTGAGGTGATACGGGCGGCCATTAAGCATGAAGCGGTCGCGATTGATGCTGACCGAGCGCAGCGCAGTGTAGGACTTCACTTGATCGATGACCTTACCCTGATGGCGCAATGTGACTTCTGCATCGAGCAGAGTCGGATGTTCCGGGCTCCACAAGAGCTCGTTGCGCGAATCGTCTATGCCCGGATCGGAGAGCGCGATCTTGCGGCTCGCTTCGCCGCCCATCACCTTGTAGTGATCGTCGGCCAGCGTCTTGCTGTCATGATGTATCTTCACCTCAACCGTCAGATCCTCTTCGAGATCGCCGGCGATGAAGGCTTCGCAGCCGATCTCGAAACCATCGAAGTGCGGTGTCCAGCGCAACTTCTGGATATAGGTATGCGGCACCCGCTCCAGCCAAACACTTTGCCAAATGCCCGTGGTGCGGGGATACCAGATGGAATGCGGCTCAAGCTGCCAGTCCTGCTTGCCGCGCGGCTTGGAGAGGTCGTGCGGGTCATCCTCGACATGGACCGTCACCACATGATGCCCCTCCTCGCCAAGGGCGCGTGTGACATCGGCATAAAAAGGCGTGTGTCCGCCATCATGCTCGACGACTTTATGACCATTGACCCATACCCGTGCATGGTAATCGACGGCACCGAAGTGCAGCAGGATGCGCCCGTCTTCCGGCCTGATGTCGAACTCGCGCTGATACCAGCAGGAGCGATGAAAACCGCGCTGCCCTATTCCGCTGGTTTCCGATTCAGGAGGGAAAGGCACCTTGATTTCATGCGTCCATTCGATCGCATCGGAAGGATGCTTGTACTTTCTGTCATTGTCGAAGGTAAATTTCCATTGGCCGTCAAGCGGCAGCCAATGCTCGCGCACCAATTGAGGTCGCGGATAAGCAGTATCAGGCATGGGTTTTCCTTACTCGCAGAACCTGGGCATCGCGGATTCCAACGTTGGAGTATTTGGATACGATGCCGTTCCCTTACACCCTTACACCCTCAGGCGGAAGCCTGATCGCTGCCATTTCAAGCCACAGCGCTCTCCTGGACGTAACGCTCGATTGCACTGGAAATGGTGGGCAGGATCAGGCCGCGTTCGCTCGTCAACGCCGTAATGCCGCGTCCGCCGCCATGCGTCTTCACGAGTGCCGCCGTATCCATGCGTGCCTGACGTGCCGCGCGCTCGGCAAATTCGTACCACGATACAGTGCCCTGGTTGGCAAGATGCCAGATGTCGCAGACGCCATCCATCAACAAATCCAGCACTGAATGGGCCAGGTCCGGAACATAAGTCGGCGAAACCAGCACGTCATCGCTGGCTTCCACCTGCTTGCCGGCTGCCAGCTCACGTAATACTGTATGCACGAAGTTGTAATGATCCCAAGGACCGAAGAAAGCACTGGTGCGCACAACGAGTGCATCAGGGAAAGCCTGCATCACCCTGCGCTCCGCGTCCGCCTTGCTGGTACCGTAGACGCACATAGGCGAAGGCTGATCGCTTTCCACATAGGCCCGCCCCAGTGTGCCATCGAAAACGAGGTCGGACGAGAACGTAACGTAAGGAATACCCAAGTGTGCACAGGCTCGTGCCAGCACTTCGGCACCATGCGCATTCTCGCGGTAACACCGCTCGGATTCTCGTGAAGCATCGGCAACCCGCACATAGCCTGCGGCGTTGATGACGGCCCACGGCCGATGGCGGATCAGCGCGGCTTTCACTGATTTTTCATCGGCAATATCCATTTCGGCTCGTGACAGAAGATCGTGCGCCAACCCGCGATGTCGGCAAATGCGGGAAATAGCGCTGCCGAGCGTACCGCTTGCGCCGCTAATGAGCAGCCTGCGTGCGGAACTGACAATGGCCGGAGCATGCATGAGATGTTCCGGCATAAAGAAATAGCGATCTTCACGCTGCCACCATCCGATGCCGTCCAGCACCGGATGGTCGAAGTTGCCCGTCGTCGCCAGCGACTGCGCCGCCTTGGCAAGCGCAGTAGGTCGCGGCGGATTGCAGCGCACATCAAACAGCCCGCTCTCGTAGAAGCCGTTGTTTGCCATCAGCAAACTGTTCCAATCGATGCAGCCAAAGATCGACCACACCGTCACCGCACGAATATCGGCTCCTTCAGTGCGCAACTTGTCCGCTGCCCTCCATACCTGCATGAGCCAGCGCAATTGATCGTCGCGTGCGCCGCCGTGATGAACTTCGGTCACGGCAAGCGGCAACCGATAACGCTCCCATGCCTCACGCAAGCGTGCTTCGGGCCCCGTCAAGCCGTCCGCATACGGCACCCGCACCGCCTGCACATCCACGTAATGCGGATGATCATTACAACGAAAGACGGCCGGATAGTTGTCCATTGCCGCATCGAGAAAACGCTCGCTGGTGAGATAGTGATTGATGCCGATAATGTCCGGTAGACATGGCTGTTCCGCAAAAGCCATCAATTCGCTTTCATCAATGCCGGCATCAAGAAAGCGGCGATACCAGCCATGCCCCGAAACAATACGTCCACATAGCAGATCGAAGGCGAGCCAGCGGCGTTCGTTCTGATAACCCGCCTCATGCTGCAATTCCGGAACGCTGAATGCTTTGCCGAGGTCGTCGGTCTGCACCAGTTTTGCATGAGGAATGATGCTGCGAATAGCCCGCATCGCCAGCACAACACCACGGCACTGAATAAACAAGGCCCGCAGCATGGTTGCGCTGCCGCGCCCATGCGGATACCAGTGTCCATACAAGCCGGAAAATCGTGCTGTTGTCAGCGGTTCGTTCACCGGTGTGAACAACTCCAACCAGGGATAACGCTGTGCCACACGCAAAGCATGGCGGGCCAACAATTCCGGAAATGCCGGATCGAGCAGATTGGTATAGCGCGGCCCGCTGCCGTGATGCACCAGTCCTGCAATCGGCGTAATTCCCTTCGCATAAAGACGTGCCATTCGCTCATCGTGCCAGCTCCAATCGCATCGATCAGGATCGTCCGGCGCCACGGTTTCCCACAATACTGGGTATCGCAAAGTCTTGATACCGAGCGCCGCAATGGCGTCGATATCCTCGATCCGCTCGGCATGCCCGGTTTCCGCGATCTGGTTGCGGAAACTGCTCCCCATGCGAGCAATCGTGCATTCGATGCCGCCCCACAATTCGAGCGGCCGCTGACGAAAAAATGAAATATATGGATTCGAAGTTGTTGTTTTCATGGCGAGAAAGAAAAGCAACACCAAGCCTTTGAAGGTGACTCGCCAATAAAAGAAAAATTCCGCCGAAAATGCAGATAGACAAATCGGCTCAAAAAAGAAGGAGAATTTTTACTGTGACAGCAATGCAAGGCTATCCAGGAAATGGCAGCCTATCAACGCCCCATCTCGCGCAAGCGGAAATAGAGATGCGATTGCAGACGATCGCTCTCCAGACGCAGGTTGCCGTTTTCGTTGACGATGAAGTTCTTTTCGTCTACCAGCTTGTTGAGTTCATTCGATAAGGCAACGCGGCGCTCGGTAGGCAAGTCGTTTTTGGTCAGTTCCGTCCGCACTGCCGCAATGCGCTCGTCGCAACCGCGCAAACGCCGGTTATTGCGATTGAGGCGGGAACGCCGTTGTTCGAGGTCGGATTCGATCAGATGAATTTCCTGCCCGTGCCGATATTGGTCAAGAAAGGCAAACCGCATCGATGCCGGGCAATCCGCCGCGTTCTCGCTCTCCCCTCGGCGGCCGATGACAAATCCGTTCTCCGGCTGGCAGTAGCTGAACAATCCTTGCGAACGCCCTCGCAAATATTCATCGAGATTCGGCCGGATGCCGACTTCGGCGCAGGCCTTGGCATGATCGTCGATGCGCGCCCCCGACAATCCCTGCGCTCCATCGGCATAGCCGATCTGTCGCCAATCGGCATGCCGGCATTGCTCAGGCGTCATGCTTGCGCAACCGGCCATTGCTGCGGCAACCGCGAAGTACATAGTCCAGCGCGGAAGCACAGCGCGCGCAAAACATGACGTGTCGAAAGAAAGCGCGCCCACCATGCCCATGGCGTCGTCTCCGCCAGTTGAAAAAAGTCTTGGAGGTATGTAACAGGCCGGGGATTACGGCTGCGGCGTAACCGATACACGCACGCGCATTCGCTGGCCAGGGTCATAAGGCATAAGCGAGGTATAAGTGTGACCGTGATACTCGTAAGTCACCGAATAGCCGTTATTGCGTGTTTGCCAGTTATCGACCATGTAGCACCGCTGTACCGGCTGCTGCTCCACCACGGCAGGTGCGCCGTTGTTGTTTTCGAGACGATCGCCAACGATGGCGCCGACGATAGCGCCTGCAGCAGTAGCAGCCGTGCGGCCATTGCCGTTGCCTACCTGGTTGCCAAGAATGCCGCCGGCGACACCACCAACGATGGAGCCGCCAACGCCGCGTTGATGCTGCCGTTGTGTGGTGACGTATTCAGTGCGGCATTCTTGCCGAGGCTGATTGATTTGTTCGACTTGGGGCGCAACACTGACGACTCGTGCCGAGTCTTCAAAATCGGCGGCTGTTGCCACCGTCATCGTGGTGAGACAGACAGCCGAAAGGGCCAGTCCGGTGTGCAGTTTCATGAAATGCCTCCCAATGAGAAACCGAGCAGATACTACCCGGTTAAACGAAGGAAAGCCCAAACTTGTGCACAGGAAAATAGTAACGTTATGTATCAAGTCTTTGCTTGCATAACTATCAACACTTCATGAACGCTTGTTCATGCGTCTGAAATATCTTTCTTCGCTCCCACGGTGCGTGAGAGCTGCACCAACAGCGCCCCTTTGACCATCGATAGCGCAACATTACTGCCAAGCCTGAAACCCTGCATGGCAGCATCATCCATCAAGGCCAGCACCTGCTCGTGACTAAGATTGACATAGTCGTTGCGTGCATACAGCGTGTGGCGATTCTTCGTGTTGAGATCTGTGACGATTTCTTCCGGGGTCATCTCATGCTCCATAATCAGACGTGCCGTCGATGGCAATGTATCGATCACAATAGCCTTGATTACAGAACAATAACCTGCGCAAACGACAAGCAGCGAGAGCTCCTCATTGTCTTCGCTCAAGCTTTGTCGAGAATGACTTGCCGCATCTCTATTTTGACGCAGCGTTGTTGAAAACTTCCTCTTCTATCCGATAGTCGTCGGCACAAACCTTGCTGCAGAAGCGCCTGATGTTATCGAGAGGTTGATTGCAATACCAGCAAGCGCCCTTGGGCTTCAGATCCGCCATACTGATACGATCGACCTGCTGCGGATGCGCTTCCTGTTTGGCTGGATTAGTACATTCGTCAATATGGTCTGCATCACTCATGATTCAGCCGCCCTGAAAAAGTACCAAGCCGCGATGCGCGGAAGGAAATGACAAAAGTATAGTCTGAACTTTTAGCCGCAGGAGAAGTATGGCAAAAAATTGGGAAGCACGGCGACAACGCGCATAAAAAAAGCCCGCTGTCACACCGACAGCGGGCCAAGCTCAACCCAGAGGAACGGAAGCCAAGCCTACGCGGGTTCCGTCATGGCATTGAACCATGCCGACGCAATTGCCAGTACTTCGATCAGCGAGGTATTTATCGCCTATTCCACTGAATCGCATTGATATTATGACGACAGAGTTACCTCCATCGAACAGCATGGAAAACAAGTTATTTCCGATGTGAACTTTTCACCTCCGCAACACGTCAAAGTAGGCCGATTCAAGATTCATTCCATGCAGACCAAGTAGTCCATCAGGCTGAATTTGCGGATACATGCCAACTGTCCGAAAGCGATTGCAGTGGTTCGGGCGCATACCTGCAAATCCATCCTGATTGACCACTAGAAGTCCGCTTCGCAACGCCGGGAGGTAATGTGCCAGCAGTACTCGATTCAGAATTAAAAGTAGATGTCAGCCCGAAACCGGCTGCCATCGAGATCCGTGAAGGTGACTGGAAGGCTTATTTGCAGTCCATCTCTCGCTACAAGGAAGACAAGCGTCTTGCTGAGCGCTATGCAAGTGCGCTGGACTACAAGCGCGCCTGTGCGCTTGCCTATCTTGGCAAGCGTGCGCAACTGCACGGCGGCGTATGCAGTTCGCGCCATCCGCATGTCATCACGCCGCAGTTCATCGCCGACCTCGAAAGCAGCAATCGCGCGCAACGTTACGCACGCTATCCTTGGCTCAAGGCATTCATGAGCCTGCTTGCGGAAATCGAACAGGTTCAGGACCAGATCTCCACTGGCAATGTCCTGACGCTGGTACCCGCTTCAAAATAAGCAAAACCCGCTGCACGCAATGCGCAAGCGGGTCATCCATCCTCCAGCCGCAAACCAGCTTGGGGCTCACGCGTGAATTAAGTTGTTTAACTTATTCACGCGCAGGCCCTCGCCCCCACCTATAAAAAGCTTTAGTCCTGCATTCAATAATATAGAGCTTAGAGCGCTCTAGGTTTGCTCGTCTCGCCACCCTTGGCTGACAAAATTTGATATCCATCAAAACATTGCCCCCTGTCACTCATTACGATCTGCACCACAAATTCATTATTGCAATATCAAAGAGGGGAAACGTCTGTGAGAAAAACACTCTCCGAGCCAAGCATCACTAATGCAGGCATCGCTTTTATGGTCGAAGTAGACTGCGTTAAGCATGAGTGCCTTGTGTCGAAAAATGCCCTCGCCTACCTGCAGCGCATGCAGGGTGAGCAGACGGATTTCCTCGATATCTATCACGCGCACCAGGACAAAATTCACAATATCTCCCGCCGCCTCATTACTGCGGGAGTCAAAGAATCACCGCTGGTGCTTGGAGCCGCCTACTTCGTGTAAGCACACACTCACCGTACAGCTAGTGCATAGAAAGGGAACCTCTGAGAATTGTCAAAAAAACATCCTGACAATTAGTCAGAATAGGCACGACTTGAACCACCAAACAGGGACTTAGCCAGATGAACGAAGCAAATGAAATGATGTCTTCCGAGCCGACCCAGTACGATCCTAACAATCTGCTGGAGTCGCTAATTGAAAGGCTCAACCTGAAGAATGATGCAGCGCTTTCTCGTGCGCTCGAAGTAGCACCGCCCTTGATCAGCAAGATCCGCCATCGCCGCCTGCCGGTCGGCGCCTCCCTGCTCATCCGCATGCATGAAGTGTCGCACTTAAGCATCAAGGATCTGCGCTCGCTGATGGGCGACCGTCGTACAAAGTTTCGTATCAGCGACAAGCAGTTCAAGCCGAAAGTACATCAGTCAACTTCCTGACAGGCATTCGACCAAGCCATATACGCGGCTCTCGTCTGTTCTCAAAGAAACATTGGTGTCTGCTTCGGACGCAAGAAGGCAAAAAAAAGCCCGTGGCCGAAAGGCTACGGGCAAATCCAATTCAAGGAGAGTTGGAGGAGACAGACGAAACTGTACCAACTGCGCGCCTATCAGTCTGCTTTTTATCTGTAATACCAGTTATCACTTCCCGTTATTACATATCAGTGGTCAGTCAAGTCGCAGCGGAGGGAGAAGTCTCTAATTCTCAGCCCATTGGTATGTACTCTGGCGATCTTGATAAGATGCGATACGATGGCCGTTCAATTTCTTCGCAGCTCCTTCGCTTGCATGAGCATGATCAACCGGCTATGGCGCAGTGCGAGTATGCTATGCCTATAGTGATCTGGAGTGTGATATGCCGATCTACGACGAACATCAGGTTCCGCCGGAGCCTGTCCCTGGGGACGAGCCTATTCCTGATGAAGAACCCGATCCCGATGACCAACCTGTTCCCGACCACAACCCTGTCAAGGATGCGTGCCAGTCCGGGTGAAACGCCGCTATTTTCTGCCAGCAAAAAACAGAAATCGGGATTGGCATCGCCACGACATTCGCATTCCTTGTATCGAACCCATTTCGCACGCGAATAACAATGGCGCGAATCCATACGCATTACGACAATCTCAAAGTCGCACGCAATGCGCCGCCAGAAATCATTCGCGCGGCTTACAAGACGCTGTCGCAAAAATATCACCCTGACCGTAACCCCGACAATCCGGATGCCATCAGGATCATCCAGATCATCAACACAGCCTATGAGGTGCTATCTGATCCGACAAAGCGACGGGAACACGATGCGTGGATTGCACGCACTGAAGGAGAAGCGAACAAAAGCCGCCCAAGCAGCCGGCCTGACTCGTTCACCTTCACTGCCGACATGCGAGGCAACTGCAGCGACAAAAACTCCCGTCGCACATCCCGTTCTGCCAACAAACCTCGCTCGCAGCCTTATAAGCATTCCCTGACACCCGCCGATCTCATGCAGCACGCACGCGCGATTCTCGACCGGTTCTCAAAGTATCTCTTGCGCAAAGTCTGGCGTTAACGCTTGACATAACTGAGATAAAGATAACTCGCAAACAGCACTGTGATCACAATGCAGGAAAATGCAAAGCCAATCCCCGCGCTCATGCAAAACAAAGTCGCACACAGATGATTGGCACTTTCCGAGGCAGTGCGTGACATGAAACCGGACAGCACGTCGGTAATCCGCAGCATGCATAGCGCAATGCCTATCCATTTGAGGACATAGAACGGCAATACCTTACGGCGCTCGCGGTTGTAGCGATAGTTGGCGATACGTTGCTCAACGGTACCGCATCCCGCATCTTTGAACATCCAAAACGGTATGGCGAGACGCCACCAGTATTGAAGCCGCGAAGAACAATTCTCGCGCAACGGTCGGGTGTCGTTATTCATGGCACCGGCACCTCCTGCTTATTAGTCAGGATTCCGTTGAGGCTTGTTCCGCCACAACGGATTCGTTCAAGTTATAAAGTCCCCATCCGACAAATGTTATCTTCGCTTCGACCGATCGGTCAGCCACGAACGCCAAGAACCGAAATGACGGACGCTGGTGAAGAAGCGGCCTTTGCATCGGATGCCGCTGGTTGCTGCTCATCCCTTGTTCTTGCCATGCTGTCATCCCTGCCACACCCCGCAAGAATTACCACCCATGTCAACATCGCCGCAATATAGCGTCTCACAGTTACGGTATTGCCTGGACGAACCATGTTCATTGTAGTTGCCATGTGCCAGTAAAGCGCAATAGACTCATTCCAAACCGCAACGTTTCCTTTCGTTACATATGTAGGGGGAATACCCCTGCAATCCATTGTCGAATTGATTACAGGAGTATCCGGATGACCCCGATTCGCATTGCCTGCCTTGCCTTTCTGGCCGGCGCATGTGCACCCGCGATGCAGGCACAAAGCGAAACACTTCGCGCTACCGCCTTGGTACGCGAACGTACCCGTATCGAAGCTCAGGAAATTTATACGGAAGGCGTGCAGCGGCTTGCCCCGCGCTGGCGCGGATTGCGCGTACTCGACGATGCAGCGGTATTCATTCGTTCGGAAACGTCAAAGGCGGAAAAAAGCCACGTCAACGTCTGGCTCGACCGCGAACTTCTTTCTCCTCGATATCACGAGAAGGAAAAGTCCTACCTTTCGATACGTGAACGCTTTGTAGTTGACTGCAGTACGCGTCGTTTGGGACCGGCTGAGTGGGCGTATTACGCCGAGCGGTTCGGTGAAGGACAAGTGGTCACGCGAGACAAAAGCGAGCAACCCGAGTTGAACAGCTCCTTGCCGGATTCACTGGAAGAACAGGTCGTAAGCATTGCGTGTCCACAAAAGCAGCGCAAGAGCGCTGTCGCAAAGGCGAAGAAAACGCCAAAAGCCGGAAGCTCTTCGCCTCAACCGCCAGAAAAAAAGCCCGTGCCCTGAACGGGACACGGGCAAGGTACTACTGCAGGGAGAGGTAATACATCAACCAATATAGCGCGGTACCCCCATAAAGGAACTTGGCCTTACAAAACATTACCTCGCCTACACTACGATACAAGTTTTATATGCCGTGGATACGTGCCTTTACGCATGAGTTTTCCCACTGATTGGAAGCAATCCGATGGCAATTTTTTAAAAATACACGCAACCCGTTGCACTTCTTCCGTTCTCTGCTTATAATTCGGCCTCCTTTCCCCGATAGCTCAGTCGGTAGAGCGACGGACTGTTAATCCGCAGGTCCCTGGTTCGAGTCCAGGTCGGGGAGCCAGAATAGAAAAAAGGCTTTGCGAGAAATCGCAAAGCCTTTTTTCATTGCCCCAACACCTTACCTACTTATATCCAACGCCGTACCAGTAAATCTCGAATGTTGTTAATGGCGCGAGCCGGATTCAACCCTTTCGGGCATACATCCGCGCAATTCATGATGGTCCGGCAGCGGAATAAGCGATAGGCATCATCAACGTTGTCGAGCCGTTCGGCCAGCGCCGTATCGCGGCTGTCTGCCATGAAACGGTAAGCTTGCAGCAAACCAGCCGGACCGACGAACTTGTCCGGATTCCACCAATAGGTCGGACACGCGGTTGAACAGCATGCGCATAAGATGCATTCATACAAGCCGTCCAATTTCTCGCGCTCTGCGGGAGACTGCAACCTTTCTCTTTCCGGTGGGGTCGTGTCATTGATCAGGTACGGCTTGATGGAGTGATACTGTTTCCAGAAAAGCGTCATATCGACGACAAGATCCCGTACCACCGGCAAGCCAGGCAGCGGCCGCAAGACAACAGGTTGCGTCAGTTCATTGATGTTGGTCACGCATGCCAGACCGTTCTTGCCATTGATATTCATTGCGTCCGACCCGCATACGCCCTCACGGCAGGAACGTCGGAACGACAGACTGTCGTCCAGGTCGCTCTTGATGCGTACCAGTACATCGAGCAGCATCTTGTCGTGGTGATCCAGGCTGACTTTCCAGTTTTGCATGTAAGGCTTTTCATCAACATCTGGATCGTAGCGATATATTTTCAATTCAACTGTGCGCGCAGAAGACATTGGACACCTTCGAGCAAGAAATGCCTGACTGGTAGGTTCATAGCCCTTTTCAGCTTGATACCCTGTCAGCACGTTAGTTCCTGCCTAATTTTTTTGTGCCCAGTAAGTAGAGTACTGCCAATCTTCAACAGACAGCCATTGGGTGAAACAGCACTGCGTTTTCAATGCCAATATAGAAATAGCTGTAGCTATCAGAAGAGTAATGCCACTCCCCTTGAAAAATATCAGCAACAGGCCGTGCCAAATTCTCCACCCTATCCCTGCACGCCTTGCACTCCAAGGGAGCCCTTATCTTTTTAGGAGATATGTCATGAAAACGTTTCGCATCAAAGGAATTATGTTGTGCTGGCTGGCAGTATGCCTGCCTCTCACGGCTTATAGCGGAAGCGGCAACACTACCGCCAATGCAGCCGCATCTGATAATGCATTCGTTGCGACATTATCGGGATCACAAGAAACTCCCCCCGTAAACAGTACGGCTATCGGCATAGGGGTTGTCGTTGTTGATCCTGCCACGCGAGTCATGAATGCCGCCGTCAAGACTAACGGCATTACCGGTACGGTGGCACACATTCACGAAGCTCCTCCCGGCACACCAGGGCCGGTTGTTTTTCCATTAACCGAAACACCCTCTGGCAGTGGAACATGGACGACAAAAGCAACACTTACCGAAGCGCAGTTCAATAAACTCAAGACAGGAAACTATTACTTCAATGTTCATAGTGCAGCATTTCCCAATGGCGAAATTCGCGGTCAAATAAAACCGTCGTCAAGCAGGGAGAGCGGAGCGGAAAATACCGGGACTGGGACAAGCGGTTCCGGCTCTTGATACGGATCGAATGAAAATTGCCGGTATCGGTGTGTTCGCTGGACGGAAAACTCCTCCGTCCAGCGAACAATGGTTGGCTTATGGCCGCGATTTATGGCGTTACAAAAGTTCGGATGAAGATCTCATGCAGATTCTCTTCAGTCCAATCTCTTGCTGTGCAGCCCCTCACTTGCCAAGTATCCCTTCGAACAAGGCTGTCTTATGTAGATTCATCGACACCACGACTCGACGGCCTGCATTTGCCGGAACCTCATGCTCAAGAATGCCGGGAAACAGCACCATCGTGTTCGGCTTTGGCTGATAGACCATGCTCTTGGCAAAGACAATAGGAGCGCAATTCTCGTCGGCTTCGAGATAGATTGCGCAACCGAACTCCGCCGGGAAGTGATTGTGCGGCGCCGTGTAGTCTGCCTGTTCGTAAATGATTCCCCAGCAGTCCGTCACTAACAGATCCATGTTCAAAGCTTGCAAATCGGCGCCAAGCGTCTTCTTCGATACTTCCCGCGCGATGGCCGTCACGCTTTCGCATAAGGGAATGAACTTTTCATTCAGACGATGACTCTTCCACGGACTCATGTAGACCGACTTGACATTCGAAGGTGTCGACTCAGGATGAGTAATGCGCAATTCATCGATTGCCTGCCGAGCCAACGAAAGCCGGTCGGCGATGGTGCTCAGATCGAATGCGAAAATCGGTAATTGCGCCGTAACGTAAATCGGTTTGACTTCAACGAGTGACGTTTCTTTCATACAGATACAGCCTTGGATGTGACTGGAATAACGGTCTGAACGAATGCTAATGGTTTTCGTACTAATGCCTCACGAAAGCACGCTACAACCCCTTCACGAGTTCACCTTCATCTATTGCCTTTCAAGCGGAACATGCCGACCATTCTGGTCAAACTCTGCGCCTGCTCCTGCATGCTTTCCGTTGCAGCGGCAGTCTCCTCCACCAACGCCGC
>Ga0070659_100001522_pt1 | contig 16717 bp, 24 predicted proteins | sample KBSC23metaG_FD_64666 | JGI IMG/M metagenome (GOLD analysis project Ga0070659, IMG submission 64666) | Corn rhizosphere microbial communities from Kellogg Biological Station, Michigan, USA - KBS C2-3 metaG | ecosystem: Host-associated > Plants > Roots > Rhizosphere > Soil ... | reverse complement strand
GATCGGCAGTGGTGACGGCGCGGCCGTCGGCGAGCCGGAGCTGCGCAAAGCGGGCGCGGGCCGAAGGGTCGCTGCCCCAGTCGAGCAAGGGCTGGATGATGGCGAGACGCTCGCCCGCTTGCTTCTCAGCCTGCGCAGTGAGGGCGACGCGGGTGGTTTGGACGGCCACCGGGGCTGAAACCCCAGCCGCAAGCAGAGGAATCTGCATATCCGCCGAGGCGACATTCGCAATTCGATTCCTGCTTGCCTGCGGGCCGTCCAACTTGGCGCGCTGCTCCGGCGTGAGCGAAGCTGCGCTGAACTTGATGACGCCGTCTACTTGTTTTGACGGGATAGAAGAGCGGCGGCGATAGAACGTCCGGCGCGACAGGCCGCTGGCCTGGAGATATTCGGCGAGGGTGAGCCAGGTCGTCATGGCCGCCTCCCCTGCAACCGCTTTTGCAATCGCTCAATCTTTTCTTCCGCCTGCGTTCGTTGCAGGAAGGCCCGTCCCAGCTCAAGCAAATCCATCTCGTCGGAATCGATGACGTGCATCCCGTGCAGTTCCACGCGGCAGGTCAACAGGCGCGTGTCGCCCGTGACGGCGCAAAAGGCGCGGTCCAGTTCGGCCGGCCATCGATAGTCTTCTTTGGATTCAGCCGTAAATCCGTTGAGCATTCTTTCCGTTACTTCGCGCCCAACCAGGTAACTCATCTCATCTGCAATCTGGGCGCGGCTTTTGCCACACGCACGGATTACTTCGGTTAGTACCGCGCGAATCACATGGCTATCGTTCAGGCTGCCGGGCAGGATATTTTCCCGGTCCAGAGGCAGCGGAAGCTGCTGAACGACCCCAGAAAATTCCTTCGTCTTTTCCGTGGACGGCGCGGCTGCGGCGGCGCGAGACTGGGGGCCTGATGATTGATTCATGGACGCCCCGCCTTCTGAAGATCGGCATACGCTTGTTCGAGCGCCGCGCTTACACGCGCAGACTTCCCTTGACCGTTCGCCACCCTATAGACCTGCTGCGAGCTGATTCCCAGCTCGCGAGCGATGCGGGCGCGGATGCCTCGCAACTCGCGGCTTTCAATGATTCGGGTTTGAAGTTCTTTGCTGAGTGGAGCAGGTTGTGTTTCTATCTCGGGTGGGGCTGTCTGGGTGGTACACGCATCGAGAGCCTCCTCCTGCGCCGCGCGGTCGATCATGGTTTTCAGCAGTTCCATCTCATGCTGATAGCGGGCCACCTGATACGCGGCATTCCCATATTGGAGGCGCAATGAGACGAGGCGATCGTTCAAGCAGCACGCTCCCCATCCCGCATCTTGCGGCTGTTCAGCCGGACCTTTTGCTCGATGGCTCGGGTGATCCGCGCCGAGACGGAAAGGCCCCAAAACACACGACGAACATGACCTGGCGTTACTCCCTGCTCCCTGGCAATCTCGCTGAAATTAGGGAGTCGCCGATAATGCTTGCGGAGCGAGTCGATATTAGGGATAAACTTGGAGTTCAAATTGATGCCTCAGTGACAGAACCACAATATGCCAAATGGAATAACGTGGCAAGCAAAATAATTCCATCAGGAAGTGAACTGCAAAAAGAGACCTCCCTGGGCAATGCTGTCCACAAACTCCGAAAATCCTTGAGATACAGCCAAACCCAACTGGCTCAGGCGCTTGGGGTCTCGCAGGGCAATATCGCAAAATGGGAAAATGGCAAGCTCAAGCCACCTGGACATATACTCGCGCTGCTGGCGAGGCTCGCTCCTGAAGAAGAAAGCGCATGGTGGCTGGCACAGGCCGGAGTCAAACTTGAGCACTTCTCAGTTGTGGAGTCGGAGGACCGGACAATCCCGGTTTTGAAGGATGCTGCGGCCGCTGGGACAGCGCGCGTCATCAACGATGCAGAGATCGACTACAAACTGAATCTGCCCCGCCACATCGTTCCTCGCGGTGGCAAACTCGTCGGATTGAAGGTGAAGGGGGACTCTATGTCGCCGATCCTTGAGGATGGCTATATCGTCCTCGTCGATGTGTCCCAACGCGACCCGGAGAAGCTCATCGACCGAATCGTCGCCGCCAGCAATGGGGACGGTGTCACGCTGAAATGGCTGCGCCGATATGAAGACACCTACATGCTTGTGCCGCAGAATGCGTCGTCGCGCCATCCGGTTCGGATTATCCGGGGGCATGGCGATTGGTCGATCATTGGCGAAGTTGTGAAGTGGATCGGGGCTTTAGCCCCAAAACGAAAGTGAGGAGCGTTGAAGATATTTCTTGTATTTGTGTTATTGGCCTTTTCGATCAGTGCATCACCGTCCCAGACCGCTCAACCAAAATCCGTCGATTGGAGCAAGTTGAATCCCGACGTTATCGAGATAGCTATGGACGGCGTCGATGCTATAGAACGCATGGCAGAAGCCGTCAACGATCCCAGTATTCCCTATGGCGAACGCGAGGACGAAGCAGAAAAGATATTTCAAAAATTGCGGCGGACTGTCGAGAGCGATGCGGATAAGAGGGTGTTAGGCGATGCAGCTTCATATCATTTCCAGGTCTCTTCGTGTCACATTATTTACGTCGATGGGAACTGTTCTGCATCTTCATTGTCAGGTGCTCACGATAGAGCTATCGATGCGATCAAGCAGGATAAGAAGAAATTTTTGGCTGCGAAGGGCAATAAATAAGTTTCGCCTTGTGTTCGCCTCTCGTGTCGAGCAATACTGCTGGATATGAACTCCCCTTTTGCGTGGCCTGGCGGTAAACGGAACCTGAAAAGGACGCTTCTCTCACTCATCCCTGAACATGAGATTTATGTCGAGGTCTTCGCCGGATCGGCGAAGTTGCTGTTTGCGAAGCCGCAATCGCGATGCGAGATACTCAACGACCTCAACGGCGATGTAATCAACTTCTTCCGCGTGGCCAAGCATAGGCCTGCAGCGCTGGCAGAGTTGTTCGACCATGAGATAGTGCATGCGGAGCGGTTCCGCGAATTGAAGCGCGAACATTTCACGGACGGAAAAACTTTCACACCCGAATGCGAGTTGCAGCGCGCGCTGCGCTTCGCTTATCTGGTCTGGTACAGCTACGGGGCGAAGGGCGAGCACTTCGCCAGCTCCAGCGCGAAGGGTCTGAACGAGAGAGGCCCGAAGATGAAGCGGTCGCTGGACCGTGTGCGTGAGCTTCTCGCCGAGACGGCTGCGCGGCTGCGCAATGTGCTGATCGAGCAGCGGAGCTTCGAGGAGATGCTGGCGCGGTATGATTCGGCGAAGACCTGGTTCTATCTCGACCCTCCCTATGTGCATTTCCAGCCGAATGGACGGTACAAGCCGCTGGCCGAAGAGCAACGCGAAACGCTGTTCGCGGCGCTGGCGCGATTGAAGGGGAAGTTCCTGATGAGCTTCGACGACTGCGCCGAGGTCAGGGCGCTGGCGCGAAAGCACCGCTTTCATCTTCGGCGCGTCGAGGTCCTCTACAGCCTCGCCGCGCCGGTCGAGGGCCGGAAGAAAACAGGCGAAGTGCTGATCGCCAACAGTGAGATCAAGCTCGCGGCCTGAGACCACAAAATCCTCATCCTCTCGTCAAGCTCGCCGCGATAGTTACCCTTGCGCGGGCGCGGAGTGGCGCGGTCATACCCTGCCTTTAGACCAGTACGGTCAGGTCCCCACGATTTCCCCTTGAAAGGAACGCGGGCGTAACCAGAGCAGGACGGGAGGGCCGGTGTCATGCATCGGCCCTCTTGAGCCAGGAGGGGATGAGCAAAGGGATGCCGACACGAGATGATCTCGCATGGTTGAAGGCGATGGTCTGCCCGGCGCAGATGTCGCAGTCGAAGTGGGGCGTTCCCGCATCGGTGACGCTGGCGCAGTGCATCGTCGAGTCGGGCTGGGGCCGCAGTAAGCTCGCGCTCAAGAACCGCAATTACTTCGGCATCAAGGCGATTCCGGGGCAGGAGTATTGCGAGTATGTGACCGCAGAAGATGGCGCGACGGGCACGAAGATGGAGCGGGCGAAGTTCGCGGTCTATCCGTCGGCGATTGAGAGCTTCAACGCGCATGGGCGGCTGCTGGCCACGCTGCCCCGCTACGCCTCCGCGATGGCTGTGCGCGACGATGTCCCGGCCTTCTGCCTCGCATTGCAGGAAGGCGGCTATTCGACGAGCCGCGACCCGGTGACACACACGCTCAACTATGCGCACCGGCTGATGAACGACTTCATCCTGCCGCTGAAGTTGCTGTATTACGACATCGCGCCGCCGCCTGGGGAACCGGCCGTGGCTACTCAGGAGGCGGCATGATCGAGATTCCGATGACGCGGGCGCAGTTTGCCGAGAAGGCGCAGCAGCTCAAGGACGAACAGGGCATCGAGATCACGGGCGACTCAGGCGTGATCGAGAAGGACGGCTACAGTGCGGGCTACAGCTTTACCGGCTCGGCATTGCAGGTGTCCCCGCTGAACATGGGCTTCGTCCAGCGCAAGATTATGGAGTTGAAGATCAAAAGCTGGCTCGGAGGATAGATGCCAAGGAGTGCGCGATTGGCCGTTCGGGCCGAATGGAAGCCGGCGCGCTTGACGTGCCGCGAGATGGAGGTCGTCATGCTTATCCGTGAGGCATGGGCGAACAAGGAGATTGCGGACCATCTCAAAATTTCGGACCAGACGGTACGGCGGCATCTCGGCAATATCTTCGACAAGGTCGGATGCTTTAGCAGGACAGAGCTGGCGGTCAAGGCGATGAGCCCGGAGTGGATGAGGCGACACTTTGAGGGCGAGAGGCAGGACCTGCTCAAGAGGCTGTCGTTGATTGAGGCCATGATGGAGGCGAAGGTATGAAGACGCGAAAGAAAGCAGCCGTGGAGCAACGCAACGGACGGTGGTATGCGGAGACGACGGACTCGGGGTGTTTCGGCCCGTTCGCAGACAAGGCAGAGGCGCTGGCCGTGCTGCATCCTCGGCGCGCGCTTTGGGTGTTCGGGTTGTTCTGGGGAGCAGTGCTTGTGCTGGTCACGTTGCTTTCGCTGAGCGCATTCGGCCAGACGGTCGCGAATCCCACATCGGGGACGGTCGTCCCAGTGAGCATGTCGAACATCGCGCCGACGGAAGGCTCGCTGGCCCAGGCGCTGCTGGCGAAGTTCCCATTGCCGCCGAATGGCATCATCGGCGGACTGTTGCAGCAGTTTAGCTGGACGCTCAATGTGAACGGCACGTCCTATGGCTGCCTGTTCGGCAATGCCGATGCGAGCGGCGCGGTCAATTTGAGTTGCGTTCTCTCCGGTTCGGATGGGGCACCCGTGCCTCCGGCGTCCGCACCCATCGTGCGCGTGAATCAAGGCGTTTGTGGGGGGCTGCTGATTGCGAGCGAGCAGGCGACGTGCCCGCTGGGTTGGACGACGACTGCTGGGCATTTCCTCGGCGTCGAAGAAGTGTCCAACCCAGGCACGAGCGTCACGGGCGTTACCGCGAGTGACGGGACGCACAGCTATCCCATGATGCAGGCCGTAGCGTATACGACCGGGAAGCAGCCGCTCTATTTCTACTACCTCTCCAACGCTCCGGCTGGCATTACTGCGGTGACGGCGAGCTTCAATCAATCGAACAGTTCCTCCGCTACGCTGATTCCGGTCGAGTACAGCGGAATGTCGCTGGCGGCGACCTTTGTCTCGGCCGCAGCCATGTCCACGAGCGGTTACGTGAACATGCAGACGTGGACGGCAGGCCCGTATAGCGTGCCCGAGGGTGCGCTTGTGCTGGCAGGAGCTGCAAGCAACGCGGGCAAAGGTGCATGGAGCGCGGGACAGGGCTGGACGCTGACAGCGAGTTATGACGGCGGCGCGCAGACAACCTACTGGGTTGCTCCGGAACTGATGCTCGAAGAGCAGACTCCGGCTGCCGGAAGCTATGTGGGCGTGGGAAGCTATGCCGTGTCCGGCTACCAATTTCTCGACAGTTTTATCGTCGCATTCAAATGAAAGAGGGAAAGATGAAATCGAAAGCAAGGTTCGGATTTCTGGGTTGCATTCTCGCCACGGCGCTGCTGATGGGAGCGTCTGGCGGCTGCGGCAGCAACCTGCACAAGGCGACGGTTGCTGCCGGATCGATTGCCGCCACGTTGCATTCAGCAGCGGTGGCCAACCATACAAATGCCTTCGAGACGGACGACGAGCGCAAGCTAGTGGCCAATTACATCGCGCAGGCAGCCGCCGCAAACGATAACCTGGTCGCCATCCTCGAAGATGCGCAGATGAATGGCGGCAAGGTAGACAACGCTGCTGTGATCGAAGCCTTCACGAAGCTCTCGGTAGAGGTTGTGCAATGGAACGAGCAGGGCATTCTTCATCTCAAGAGCGCTCAGGCCCAGGCCGACTTCGCTATCTTCATGAGTTCGGTCCAGGCGCAGCTCGCCATCCTGCAGACGATCTACGGGACGCCATCCGGCACATCGCGGAACCGGCTTCCGTTCCATCATCCAGTGGGCCCGCTCTTCGCCATTACGCTGACGAGCACTGAGATCGAGGAGCTGATCGCGCTGGCTATCAGCGTCGGCTCGGCTCTGGTGCCGAAGCTGCTGCAGCTTCGCGGCGAGAGCGACCCGCAGATTCTTGCGGCCGCTGAGGAAGACGACAAGGCAGCGATTGCGCAGGCCGAAGTTGATGGAGCGGACCGACCAAAGACATAACCCAACGACGATAGCAGTATGCCAGTGGGCTGGGAGCCTGATTCGCGGTACTGAATGACGGCAGTGGAACACGGGAGCCGGGCCAACCCACATCGGAGCAAATGCTGGCGGCGTATTGCAGGGCGGGGCTGTCACCCGCCCGAAGTCGAAAGGAAGAGATGCGACGGGAAGACATTCTGAACAAGTTCACATATCACTCGCCGAAGGACCATCAGATGGCGCGCATGGCGGAGATCAGGACGGCGGCACTGGAGTTCGCGTTTCTGATCGATAACCGGGTGCAGGATGGGCCGGACAAGGCAGCGGCGATTCGCAAGCTGCGGGAGTGCGTGATGACGGCCAACGCCGCCATTGTGCTGGAGGCGGAATCTTAGCCAGGGGCAAAAACGCGTCAGGATGCCCCAGGACGATTTGAGGGGTACTGGGGTAGCCGGAAATTCGTGCCACGCGTGGGAATAATTTTCTGACGCGATTGCGGGGCATCACAGGGAGGGGTTATGAGGACGATTTGGAGATGGATGGCGGGACGGAAGACCTACCTGGTCGCCGGGATGGTTCTTTTGACCCTCGTCGCGCTCGTCTTTCTGGGGCGGTTGACCCCCGATACCGGAGTCGCCCTGGTGACGCTCGCAGCCGCGGGTTTCGCGGCTACCTTCCGGGCGGCGCTGGAGCGCCATCAGAAGGAAGAGATCGCGCTTTTGCAGTCGATTGCGCTGGCGGGAGCCGCCGCCGCCGCTCACAATGTTCCCGGCGCGATCAGGGCTGCCGAGGCCGCCATCCCGCAGGGCGCGCAATTAGCGGAAGAGTTGAGCAAGGAGAAACGAAGCTGATGGATTCAATACAGGCAGCAGGGACTGTGGCGACTGAGACAGCGCCCGCGAAGCGGACCTCAGGGGTTGTCCAGGCGCTACTCGTCGGCGGAGGCTTCGCCGGCGGGAGCTCGGCCATCTTCGGCATCATCGAGCTGATCCACGCGGAGCCGGAGAAGGCGTTCAGGCTGCTGCATGATTGGGGCCCCTGGTGCTTTCTGTCGATGTTCGTTGCCTATGTGTTGAGCAAGATCGCCAATCGCGGGCTGGACGTGGCGGAGAGCTTCGGCACGCGGATCGCCGATGCGATGGACCGCGTGGCTGTGCAGCAGGCCAGCCAGGCGGATGCAATGCAGGCCCAGGCTGTCGCGCTGCAGAAGTCGGCAGATAAGGACGATCGACAGTTGCAGGAGATGCAGACGCTCACCTCCTACACTGCGCAGCAGAGCGAAAGAACGTATCAGAAGATGTCGGAGCTGACCGAAGGGCTGAATGCCTTGAACGAGAAGCTGGACGATTGGAAGAAGAGGAACGGATGAGCTACACGGCCACGGCAAAGGCGAAGAGACTGCGGGGAGCGATCCTCGGACTGTTGCGCACAAATCACGATGAGCAGGCGTCGCGCTTTGACAGCACGGCGCTTTGGAGCGCGCTGATTCGCGGGCTTGGATTCGATGCGAGCCGCAATGAAGTGAAGACGACCTTGCAGGATCTGCGTGGACGTAGCTACATCAGCTATGTCGAGAAGAAGGACCTAAACACCGGTGAAGTGAGCATGTGGCAGATCGAGCTGCTGCCGAAGGGCCGCGATCTGCTGGAAGGAACTGTCGACGACCCGGCTGTGGAGGTGTAGATGTGGCCAAACCCAGACCTAAGACCGGCGAGCGCCGCGAGACAAATCAGCCGCTGAAGATTGATCGCCTGCCGCCGTCCGTGCATGAGGCGATTCTCATTCTGCGTAATCGGCGCGGCAAGACGTGGCAGGAGATCGAGGACCTGAGCGCGCAGCCGATCGATAAAGACGGTTTCGTCGATTGGGACAACCTGCCAGTTGCCGTGCTCGAACTCTTCCCAGAGATGCGGCTGCCGAAGAGCAACCTGCACCGCTGGTTCGATCTGCGCGTGGAGCAGGTGCGCAAAGATGTGCTGGTGAAGTCCGAGCAGGCGCGGGCCATTGCGGAGTCGTTCGCCAAGTCGCAGCTTGTCAATGGCGACGAGGCTGTCATCAACGCGGCCAGGGACACGCTGATGGGCGTGCTCAGCGAGGACGGCACGGAGGCTGGCCGGCTAAACGCCACAAAGGGTCTGATCAAGCTCGGCGAGCTGATGCAGAAGGCAAGAACGAATGCCATCCGCGACCGCAAGGTTGCCGTCGACGAGCAGACGCTGCAATTGAAGTTGGACGAGATCAAGCGCAAGGCCGGAGAGCTGATCGACAGTCTGGAGCCGAAGTCCGGCGATGCCGCGCCCGTCGTCAGCCGCGAGGATGTTCTCCGCCAGGTGAAGGACATCTATGGCGTCGTCTAACACGCTCCTGCTGCGCTATCAACGCGACTGGATCAATGACAAGTCGAAGCTGAAGCTGTACATCAAGGCGCGGCAGATCGGCTTCAGCTTCGTCGGCACGCTGGGTCCCATGCTGGAGTGCGTGGACCACAAGACGCTTTGGACGTTCTACTCAGCCGGCCAGCGGCAGAGCCTTGAGCTGGCGCGCAAGGCGAAAGACCATCTGGATGCGATGCAGGCCATCGAGATCGCCGCTCGCGGCACGACGCTGACCGATGAGCGATGGGGCATTGTGGACGGCGTTGAGGTGACACAATCGACCATCACGATTCCACACACCAAGGCGCGCGCGATCTTTCTGCCCTCAAACCCGGAGACGGCGCGCGGCTACTCCGGGAATGTCTTCGGCGATGAGTTCGCCTTCCATAAAGACCAAAAGAAGTTTTACGCGGCAGTCTATCCATCGATCACGCGCGGCTACAGCATGCATCTCGGCTCGACGCCGTTCGGGGAGTCCGGCATGTTTTACGAGCTGGCCACCAAGAAGAGCGGCTTTTCCGTCCACACCACCGACATTTATCAGGCGGTCGGCGACGGATTGGCACAGTCTGCTGGCATGGAGAACGAGGCGTTCATCCAGATGCTCCGCGACGGCTGCCCCGATGAAGACATCTGGGAGCAGGAGTACTGCTGCAAATTTATTTCGGACGCCACGAGCTTCATTCCCTGGGATCTGATTCAGTCGGCTGAATCCATCGACGCCTCTGTCGATCTGCCGCAGTTCTTTGTTCCGCGCGGCGAGCTTTACCTGGGCGGCGACATTGGACGCCGCAAGGACCTGACCGTCTTTGTGCTGCTCGAAAAGATCGGCGATGTGTACTGGGTGCGCGCGATCATTCGGATGCGGGGCAAGAGCTTCGCCGAGCAGCGTGCCGTGGTCGAGGGACTGATGTCGTCGCTGCCGATCCGGCGTCTCTGCCAGGATGCGAGTGGTCTCGGGATGCAGCTCGCGGAGGAGCTGGCGACGAAGTACGGCACATCGCGCGTCGAGGGCATCACCTTCAACATGGCGGTCAAGGAAGATATGGCCGTCCGCGCCAGGCGCAACTTCGAGCAGAAGACGCTGCGCACCCCCGAAGATCGCTATCTCCGGACGGCCATCCACGCTATCCGGCGCATCCCGACTGCAGCTGGGCACTTCCGTTTCGACGCGGAAAGGAGCGAGGCCGGCCACTCGGACGAGTTCTGGGCGCTCGCCCTGGCGCTGCTGGCCGCCGACGGAAGAAAGCTCGAACTGGGTATGACGCCCAGCCGGGTTGAAAGTACTTATTCGCAGACCAAAGGATTCATGTGATGGCCGACGACGAACTGAAAGCTCCGCCGCTTCCGCCGCCTGGTGAGATCGTCACCACGCAGGCGTTGTATCTCACGCAGATCTCGCTCTATCGAAACTCGCTGGCTTTCGGTGGGACCAAGAACCCGTCGAACATCTGGAACTCGATGCTGCGCGATGATGGCACGGCGATCCTCTACTATCGCGAGCTGGAGGAGAAGGACACGGACGTTGCCAACGCGCTCGACACGTTGAAGGAGGCGGTGCTCGAACGCAAATATGCGATTGAGCCGTTTGACGATTCCTCCCAGGCGGCCGAGATCGCCGCCTTCATCGAGGCCCAGCTCGCCAATGTGTCGAACCTCGACGGCGTGCTCGACAATATGCTCGACGCGCCTGGCTATGGCTTCAGCGTCGCGGAGATGATGTTCGACGTGAGCATGGGCCAGGCGAATCTGATCGATATCAAGGACTGTCCGCAGGAGTTATTCCTCTTCGGCAATCGCTTCCAGCCGCAGATCGGCCCCATGCAGTTTCTCAACAGTCCCTACGCTTCGAGCGGCGAGCCTGTCCCGGAAGAGAAGTTCATGATCTTCAGCTACCGGCCCCGCTCGCGTAACCGGATGGGCCGTCCGCTGCTGCGCAGCATCTTCTGGTCGAGCTGGTTCAAACGCAACATGCAGCGGCTGTGGGTGCAGTATGCGGAGAAAGGGCCGGGCACGGCAGTCGTTCGCTATCAGGATTCGGACAATGCAATGCAAAAACAGCAGGCAGCCGATCTTGCCCAGGCTCTGATCGAGCAGGTCGCGCTCGGCGTGCCCGAGGGATTCGAGTACGACAAGGAACTGCTCACGCTGGCGCGCACGATGAACCCCGACACGTATGAGCACTTTTACAACGCGATGCAGCTCGATATTGTGCGCCGCGTCCTGGGCGAGACGCTGACCAGCTTCGGCGGCGAAGGCGGCAAGGGAACGCAGGCGCTCGGCGATGTGCACTCTGAGACGAAGGACACGAAAGCGATCCGGCTGTGCAAGGCGACGCAGAGCATCATCAACCGGCAGCTCATCCGCCCGCTCGTGCTGTGGAACTATGGCCCCAATGCACCGATGCCGCGCTGGAGCTATGACGTGGAAGAGCAGGAGGATCTGACCAAGCGGCTCGCCATCGACGCGGGAGCGCAGCGTATGGGCGTTCCGATGCCGCTAAGCTATCTGCGTGAGCGGTACGGCATCCCCGCGCCGGATGCGCAGGAGGAGATTGCCGCTCCGAACATCAACGCTCCGCAGGTGGCGATCAACGACACGACCAGGGCGACGTTTTCGGAGCGCGATCTTCCGGCCCAGGCGAAGGCGGACATGGAGCAGTTCGACCAACTTGCGCAGCAGCTCCGTGACGAGTCGATCGGATTGTTCCGGACGCGCATCGAAGAGGTCGCGGATTCGCTGAAACCGGAGGTGCTTCAATGAAGACGATCAAGCCAGGAGTGTTGCCCGAAAACGAGATATATCAAGCCATTTGTGCTCACTGCAAATGCGAAATGGAGTTCACTCGCGGCGAGGCCGAATTTGTATCGACGTGTCGCAATGAGGATTATTTGAAGGTTGGATGCCCGACCTGTAGACGCGAATTGTGGGTGCAAATCTAATGCTCCAGCGCATCATGCGCAGCACGAACGTGCAGCTCAAGATTGGCGACCTGCTGGCCAAACGCATGGCCGCGGCGAACCTGCTGGGCCGCGCGCAGATTGCGCGCGAGGTGCATCGCAAGACGGGGAAGGTGATTCCTATCGCCACCGGATCGCGGCTGCATGTTCATTTCGATGATGCGGAAGACGCCGCCGCTCTGAGCGGAGGTTTTAGCTTCGACCTGCCCGCTGGCGACTCGGCAGACTATCTGCGCAGCCTGACGCCAGTCACGAAGATGGTCTTCGACGGCCTTTCAAGCCAGTATAAGAAAGATGCATTCACCGTGGCCGGCGTCAGCGATGGGCGGCTGATCGGAAAGATACGTGACGATCTGGCCCAGGTGATTGCGGATGGCGGCACGCAGAAAGATTTCGAGCAGGCGGTCAACAAGCTCACGAGCACGGCCGGCGTCGAACAAATCGCGGCCTTCACGCTCGATACCGTCTTCACCACGAACATGCAGAAGGCATATTCGCTGGGCCGCTATGAGCAGCTCAGCGACCCCGCCGTGCAGGATGCAATTCCGTTCTGGCAATATCTGACTGTGGGCGATGACCGCGTGCGACCTGAACATGCAGTGCTCGACTATTTCACCGCGCGCAGCAGCGATCCGGTGTGGCGCAAGATTTATCCGCCGAACGGATTCAACTGCCGCTGCATCGTGATTGGGCTGCTCGCGGAGGAAGCTCCCAAGGACGCGAGTGAATCGGGCATGGCGCGACTGCCGCTGTTGGCGCGCATGAAGGTGCCGCAAGCAGGCTTCACGAAGGTATTCGCATAGGCCAAGCTCTCGTCCTGTGCCACCTTTATCCCGTCCTTGCAATCGCCCAACATACTATCCAGGCTGTGAGCAAGCTGACCAACCAGTGGATCGATGCCTTTCGCGCCGGGAATCACGGCGCGAAGGGCGTCTTCACTCAGGCCGATATTGATCGCGTTGTTTCCAATTACAAGCCCGAGCAGCATGAGGCTCCTGTCTGCGTGGGGCATCCGGAATCGAATGCTCCCGCTTATGGCTGGGTTGCGAAAGTGCGGCGCGTGGGCGACGTTTTGCAGTTTCAGCCCCATCAGGTTGAGCCGCAGTTTGAAGAGATGGTAGAGGCGGGACGCTTCAAAAAGCGGTCTGCCTCGTTCTACGTGGACAAGGCGACCGGTCTTATCTCGGGACTGCGCCATATCGCTTTTCTGGGGGCGCAACCTCCAGAGGTCAAAGGTTTGAAGGACGCTCAATTCGAAGATGCAGGAGACGAGGTGACTGAGGTCGCCTTCGAGGAGGAATCGATGCCGCAGGACGAAGGAACGCTTTTGGATAGGCTGCTCGCTAAGTTTGACGAGCGATTCGGCAAGAAGACGGATACGGCGAGCTTCAGCGAGGCCGATGTGCGCCGCATCTGTGGCGAAGCAGTAGCGGCTGCCGTTACGCCGCTGCAGACCGCGCTCGACGCGCAGAAGAAAGAGTTCTCCGAGCGCGAGGGCAAGATCGTCACGTCCGAAACCACTGCTCGCGCCGAGGCTGCGATTGCCAAGGTGAAGGCCAATGGCCGCTGGATTCCGGCGTTCGACAAGATGGGCCTCGGCATCGTCTTCAGCGAGCTGGCGAAGACCACCGAGACGGTTGAGTTTGGCGAGGGCGACGCGAAGAAGAAGCTGACGCCGCTCGAAACGCTCGTCTCCTTCATGGAGTCACTGGGCAAGATTGTTCCGGCGGGCGCGGACATCTATGCGGGCCACGTCTCCAAGCCCTCTCCCGGCCTGGTGCGGTTCAGCGAAGACGGCGGCAAGGCCGATCCGAACTCCGTCACGCTGGCCAACCTCTCCCAGGCGCGTGCCAAGGAAAAGAACATCACCTTCGGCGAGGCGATGGGTCAGATCGTCGCCGAGCGGCCCGAGCTGGCGATCCCCGGCGGTGCGACGGCAGGCTCAGTCTAGGTTCCGCGTCGGCGGCCAGCGATGGCCGTCGAGCCGAGGGGCGGCGGCGATTCCGCCCTACGTAAATTTTCGCAGTCGCCCACAGGGCAGGAAGGCACGAAACGATGAAGACGACGGTTGGACTCATTGGCGATCAGAGGACGCGCCCTTATACCGGCCCCGCCGGCACCACTTATGGCCTCGCGGTCAAGCAGGGCGCTTCTGACGGCGGTGTCGTTCTTCCCACCGGCTCCGGTCAGCGTTGCATCGGCATCGTCGCCGAGTCCGATCTGGCCAATACCGGCGAGCTGTCGATTGTCTGGGATGGCGAAGCGATTGCCATTGCAGGCGCGGCCATCGCCGCAGACCAGGACCTCATCGCCAATGCGGCGGGTCAGCTCATTCCGTCCGTGACCGATCTCGACCCCGTTCTTGCGCGCGCCGTCACCAGCGCGGCCAACGCCGGCGACGAAGTCGTCGTTCAGCTTTGCAGGTTCATCAAGTAGCTAGCACTCCCCATCTCTGAAGGAAGCAGGTAATACCGGAATTATGAAGACCAAACAGTGGCTCAATCGCGGTGTTCAGGTGTTTTTCGTGCTCGCCGCCGTCTTTATGGTGGTCCACGGTCATGCGTCTGGGGCCGTCCTCGCAATGGGGGCTTTCGCGCCGGCTGCGGGCCTCGGCAACCTGAATGTCGCGCTCTCGCAGCATGCGAAAGAGTTTCCTCTTTCGACGGATTTTGTCAGCGACATCCTCGCGCCGCGCGTTCCCGTGGCTCAGCGGTCGTTCCAATATGTGGTCTTCGACCGGTCGGGGCAGCGGCATGTCTCGACGCTGCGCCTGCCTGGACAGCGGCCGTCGCAGATTCGCATGGGGTATTCGACCGATAAATATTTCTGCGATTCACATGCGGTGGAAGCAGCTATCACGCGCGAAGCCGGCGAAAATGCGGCGCTGCTGAACTTCAATCTGAAGCAGAAAGCCACAGAGCATGCCATCGCCAATATCCAGGTTGACCGGGAGTTTGAGGTCAATGCTCTGTTCAAGACGGGTATCACCAACACGGAGGCGTTTACCACCGGCACAACGCAGTGGAGCGATTACTCTGGCGTATCGCATCCCATCGCTGACGTTGCGGAAGCGAAGTATGTCGTCTCGAAGTCCGGCATCGAAGCCAACGTGCTTGCGCTCGGGCCTGACGTGATCAAGGCGCTGACCAACCATCCCGACCTGATCGAACGATTCAAGTACACCAATCCCACTGGCAATCTGACGATCGACCAGATTTCGAGTGCGCTTGGCGTCAAATGCGTTCGCGCGGGTGCGCTGTCGACGGATGGCGCGGATAATCCCTCGTTTATCTGGGCGCAGATGGCCGTGCTTGCCTACAATTCGCAGGTGTCGAGCATGCAGGACATCAGCGCGGCAAAGACGTTCGTCTATATGGGAACGGGCGTCGATGGCTACGAGGTCCTCGACTTCCCAGACCCCTACCTCAGCGCGAAGCGAGACCTGGTCTCCGTCGACATGGTCTACGACACCAAGCTCACCGCGCAGGAGACGGTCTACACCTTCACCAACGTCGTCGCTGCCTCGTAACCGGCGTCCCTAAGAGAGGCGCCCAGGTCGACGGCCTGGGCGTTTCTTTCATCCCCAACCTGATTGGAGCTTTCAATGGCAGGAAAAAAGGCAGTAAGCAAAGGCACCACGGCAACCTACCTCTGCAACGTCACCGTTCGCCACGATGGCGAGAGATACCTCAAAGGCGAAGAGATTGATCTCTTCAGCTCCGAAGCAGAGCATCTGCTGGCCGCAGGATCGATTTCGCCGAAGCTTGTTCCGGCTTCAGGCAAGGCTTCTGCCCAGGCTGCCGCTTCGCAGCCCAATGCATAGCCGGGCGAGAGCGTCCGTTGCGGCAGGTCGTCCTTCTGCCCAGGCTGCCGCTTCGCAGCCCAATGCATCCCAGTCCAACGCATCCCAGTCCAACGCATCCCAGTCCAACGCATCCCAGTCCAACGCATCCGATAGCAACCAGGAAACCGACTAATCGATGCCCTACGCCACCCAGAACGATCTGCTGCAGCGCATGACGCTGGTACAGCTCACGCAGTTGACCGATGACGGCAACACGGGTTCGCCCGATGCCGTCATCGTCGGCGCTGCGCTGGAGGAGGCGAGCGGGCGGGTGGATGCCTACTGCCGCGAGCGCTATGTTACGCCGCTCCAGGCAAGCGATACCGTAACGACGCTCACGCGTGACATCGCTGCCTATTTCCTCTTTTCGCGCCGTCCGGCAAAGATGTCCGACACCGTTCGCCAGCGGTACGAAGACGCGATGGCGCTGCTCAAGGACATCTCCGCTGGAAAGGCGGTGCTCGACCAACCAGTCAGCGCCGCATCGCCTCAGTCCACCGCGACCGGGGCCACGCTGCCCACGACCAGCAAGCTGCGCTTCAACGATTGCGATATTTCGGGGTACGTGTAAATGGCGATCACGGCGGTTGTCGACAACAGGCAGGTTCGGATTGGGATCGGTGAGCTGCGCGCCGGCATCGCGGACCGCTCCGCCATGCTGAACATTGCGGGCGTGCTGATGCGTGCCTCCGTCGCCAGGACGTTCCGCGAAGAAGGCTCGCCTGCCGGCTCATGGCCGCGTCTTGCGCTCTCGACACTGAAGAACAAAAAGTACAAGGCCGGTCATAAGCTGCTCATCTTGAGCGGACGCCTCTTCTCTTCGATCAACTATGCCGTTGCGGGCGACACCCTGATTATCGGCACCAACGTTGTCTATGCGCGCGTGCATCAGCTCGGCTCGGCAGACC
>Ga0070659_100001521_pt1 | contig 16725 bp, 10 predicted proteins | sample KBSC23metaG_FD_64666 | JGI IMG/M metagenome (GOLD analysis project Ga0070659, IMG submission 64666) | Corn rhizosphere microbial communities from Kellogg Biological Station, Michigan, USA - KBS C2-3 metaG | ecosystem: Host-associated > Plants > Roots > Rhizosphere > Soil ... | reverse complement strand
GACCAGCTGAATGGAACTCTGGCTTCCGTGCTGGCCCTCGTGCGGACATACCCAATTCGCGCTTCGTTAAGCCAATTGCTGCTGAAGGTGTACGAGTGGGCAAGAGAGAACACTCTAAAGCCAGAATTGCCGGGACTCGGAAAGCCAGGAATGTTGCCTGACGGATTCAGACCATTCCCGGGAAACGTGACGCTCTGATCATCATTTGCCAGGAAGAACCGGACTGCGATTCTGCTGTTCTGCTGGGCGAGATAGTCAATGTTAGTGGAAAACTGGTCTTCGCTGAAATGGCATGGTTCCGTGAACACTGAGAAGCCCTGTTCGACAAGTGGTTTTGCCGGGTCAACAGTTTGTGGCGTCGGGATCAGGAACGTTCCGGTGGAGAGCTTTAGGTTCAGGAGAGACAGGGCCACTGGATTGATGTTGGAACCATCTGAGTTGACAGTAGCGCCCCCCTGGGCGCCGCTCATGCCGCCAAACATTTTGCCGAGCGCGGCGGGCGTCCGGTCACTGGTTAACGGCGGCTCAGTAAGGCTGGCTGCACAAGCCGTCCTCGACTGACCTGCAGCGACGGCGTTAATCTGGCGCGTTCCTTGATACGAACCAAAGAAGAGGAGCTTGTCCTTCTTTATGGGCCCGCCAAAGGCAAAACCAAACTGGTTCTGATTAAGGACGGGGCGCGGTTGGCCGGCTCGGTTCAAGAAAAAATCGTTGGCGTTAAGGGCCTCATTTCTCAGGAACTCAAAAATCGCGCCATGAAAGGAGTTGCTGCCGGTTTTCGTAATCAGGCTGACGTTGGCGCCGCCATAACGTCCATACGCCGCATCATACAGCCCGGTCTGGACCTTGAACTCCAGTATGCTGTCGGGGCTAGGGGTTGGGATTCCGCCACTTCCTGCCGCACTGCCCTGGACGTCGTTTACGCTGATGCCGTCTAACTGGAAGTTATTGTCATAGGAGCGCGCCCCGTGCACGAATATCCCGTCATTTGAGCTGGCGATCTGGGACAACGCCGTGCCCCCTAACCCGAGCTCCCCTGCGTTATAGACGCCGGTGATCACCCCAGGTGAGAGACTGGCCAATTGAGTGAAGTTCCTCGTCACCAGCGGAAGACCGCTCACCGCGGTTTCGTTGGTCACCCGGCCCAGGGCGGAATTGTCGCCCTGAATCGTTGTCGCCTCAGCAGACACCTGCACGTTCCCTATGACTGCAGCAAGCTGGAGATGAAGTTCAAGTCGTAGTGTTTCCGCAACGAAGATATGCAGGTCCGTCTGACGCAGCAATTGGAAATCCGTTTTCCTGGCTTCCAGAGCGTAGTCACCGGGTGGAAGCGAGGGGAATGCGAACCTTCCCTCCCGGTCCGCTGTGACGGAGTTTGTCTCAGAGGTCGCCCGGTTAACCAGGTGGATTGCGACTCCTGGAAGTGCGGCCCCCGAGGGATCCAGCGCCACACCTGTCAGAGTGCCGGTTGAGGCGGTCTGGCTGGCGAGCTGACTGATCAAGACCGATGTGACGGCAATAATACTGAGGAAGCAAGACCGCGAGGTTGCAAGTGGCTCATCTCGGTTGGAACTCCGGGGCACAAAAACTCCATGTCCTGCCCAGGACCCCCACTGGGACGGGCTGCTAAGCGGATGAAGACAGCTTGTCCAGCGAATACTACGCCGCGCGAGTCCGCTTGACAACCTTCGACGTGAATGGTAAAGCGGGGTGGGGTTCCTGCGCTGTAATTACGCTGTCAGTCTTCCTATGCCCTCGCTTCATGCGCCAATGAGACCCGTTTGGAGGACTCAAGGCGGCCGACTATCTCGCCTCCAACTACGTATTCCAGGACGAAGTGTCAACTGGAAGTTGGTGAGCCTCGTCCTGGTGCTGACTGCGGGATGTCTGCTGCCCCAGTCGGCAGTCTCTGCACCTGTGAAGCAAGTTCGGCGCGTTCTTATTCTCAATGTGATGGGGCCGCTGTCGTCGCCCGGCGTCGCTCTGATGGATGATGCGATAGTGGCGGATCTCCAAAAGTCACCTTATCAGATTGAGCTCTATAGCGAGGATCTGGAGGCCACCCTGTTTCCGGATGAAGCTACCCAGCGGCAATTCCGTGAGTGGTACATCCGCAAGTATCGCGATCGCAAGCCCGACGTAATCATTGCCGTCGGCCTCGAGCCCCTCAGGTTCATGGTCGAATCGCACGAGCGGTTCTTCCCGAATACCCCGATTGTCTTTTGTGGACTTACAGAGGAGATGTTGGGCGAACTAAAGCTCGACTCTCACTTCACCGGGGTGTGGACGGTGGCGCAGCCCGAGGAAACCTTGAGGGCGGCACTGTCGCTCCAACCCGGAACCAAGCACGTGGTCGTGGTAGGTGGGACGGGAGTGTACGACCGGTACCTGGAAGCCATTGCCAGGGAGAGTTTTCGCAAATACGAGTCGAGACTTGAGTTCACATATCTCACTGACCTCGGTATGCCCACGCTAGTCGAGCGCCTCAAGCACCTGCCGGAACATACGATCGTCTACCACACATCCATCATGCAGGATGCCGACGGAACGCGTTTCATCGATGCCAGCCAGTCCGTTCCCATGATTGCGAGCGCCGCACGTGCGCCGGTATTTATCGTGGATGATGTGGACCTTGGCAAGGGAACCGTAGGTGGTTCTCTGGTGAGCTTTGCCGCGATAGGTCAGCTTGTTGCCGAAATGACTGTCAGGATTCTGAACGGTGAGAAGCCGCAGGACATTCCGATCGTTAAGAGTGGCAACGTCTATACCTTCGATTGGCGAGCCCTGCGGCGCTGGGGGTTAAAGGAAAGCCGCCTTCCGCCTGGCAGTGTCGTGCTGAACCGGCAGCCGACTGTCTGGGAGCTGTATTGGCGGTACATCATCGGAAGCATCGTTTTGCTGTTGTTCCAAACGCTGCTCATTTTTGGACTGCTGCGGCAGCGGGCGAGACGAAGAACAGCGGAAAGCACGCTGGTGGAGACCTACGACCGGCTCCGTATGGCGGTGGAAGCTGGGAAATGCATCGGATGGGACTGGGACGTCAAGACCGGACGCGACCGTTGGTTCGGCGATCTTCAGACTATTTTCGGAATCCAATCAGACAGCTATTCCGGACGCGTCGAGGACTTTCACCGCCTGGTACACCCGGAAGACAAAGCCCTCGTCGCGAACGCGGTTGCCGATGCCAGGCGAAACCGGAAACCCTACGCGGCAGAATTCCGGGTGGTACGCCCCGACGGAAACGTGCGCTGGATTACGGGCAGGGGGCAGTTCTACTATGACGCCAGTGGCGAGGCCGAGCGCATGCTCGGAATGTCGGTGGACATTACCGAGCGCAAGCTGGCGGAGGATGCGCTGCAGAAGTCGGAGGAGAAGTTCTCCAAGGCCTTTCGGGAAAGCCCGATGGCTCTCGCCGTAACCAGAGTGAAAGACGATCTCTACCTTGATATCAACGATACTTACGAACAAATGACCGGCTGGCGACGTGACGAAATAATCGGACGGACACCGCTCGACCTTAACATTTGGGTGGATCCTACCCAAAGGACGAAGATGGCAAAAGAGATTCAAACCAAAGGCACCCTTCGGAACCTGGAGTTCCGCTTTCGTCGCAAGGACGGGGGCCAGCGCGAAGGCTTGGGCTCGGCGGAATTGATCGAAATCGAGGGCGAACTCTGCCTCATGGTTGTGGTCGCGGACATCACCCAGCGCAGACAGATAGAGCAGGCACTTCGCGAGAGTGAAGAGCGCTTTCGCCTGGTTGCGAATACCGCACCAGTACTGATCTGGATGGCTGGCGCCGATAAGCTGTGCACCTACCTCAATCAACCCTGGCTGGAATTTACAGGCCGACCTCTTGAGGCAGACCTTGGCAATGGCTGGACGGAGGTAGTGCACCCCGATGACCGGAGTAGGGCCCTGGACACTTATACGCAGGCTTTCGATCGGCGGGGCCGTTTCGAAATGGAGTATCGGCTGCGGCGGCATGATGGAGAATATCGCTGGGTGTCCGACATTGGCGTCCCAAGATTCAATCCGGATGGTTCTTTTGCTGGCTACATAGGCTCTTGCATGGACGTGACGGAGCGCAAGATCGCCGAGGAATCGCTGACCAACATGGGGCGGAAGTTGATTGAAGCCCACGAGGAAGAGCGAACGTGGATCGGGAGAGAACTTCACGATGATATCAATCAACGGATTGCACTGTTGTCGATCGAATTGGATCGATGGAACCAGTCTGCTGGATCGAGTTCGCAGACTCATGATCACATTAGACGAATTAGCCAGCGTCTTATAGAAATCGGAGAAGACATTCAGGCTCTGTCGCACCGGCTCCACTCCTCCAAGCTCGAGTACTTGGGTATTGCGGTCGCGGCCCAGAGCTTCTGTAGGGAATTATCCGAGCTGCATAATGTACAGATCTCCTTCAGCCATTCCGAGGTTCAGCGCGACCTGTCGAAGGAAATCGCGCTTTGCTTGTTCCGAGTCTTGCAGGAAGCGTTGCAAAACGCTGTTAAACATAGCGGCGCTAAGGACTTCAAGGTGGAACTCCGTGGCAAAACCGGGGAGATTCTCTTATCGGTGATTGACGCCGGAAGTGGCTTTGACACGCAAGATGCGGTCAACCGTCTAGGAGTAGGGCTCATCAGCATGCGACAGCGACTGCATTTGGTGAACGGTGAACTTTCCATCGTATCGGAACCCGGTCGGGGTACTGCGATTTACGCTCGAGTGCCAGTGGGGCGGCAAGAAAAGCATCGTTTAAAGGCAGGGTGAACAGAGGAAGGGAGTTGCGCTCACCACGAGAACTCACAAAACCGAACCCCAATTAACGTGCCAATGCTGTCGTCTACAATGACTTGTTCTCACATTCACTGAGAGAACTGACAGTTATGGCCAATGGCGGCCGTGGCTAGGATGGATCAGGTCCAAGTAGAGCGCGGTCCAGATGGCAGTCACGCTAGCTGTTCTGACTGGAACTCGCATGAGCAATCGTCACAGAACAAGACTGCTTATTGCCGATGACCATACACTGGTGGCTGAAGCCTGTAAGAACCTACTCGAGCCGGAGTTCGAGGTTGTGGGAATCGTCGATAACGGACGCGCTCTTCTTCAACAGGTTCGCGAGCTGAAACCTGAGGTGGTGATCCTCGACATCGCCATGCCTCAACTCAACGGGCTTGATGCAGGCGATCAGATCAAGCGCTTGCTTCCCGCTACAAAACTGGTGTACTTGACCATGAACGTGTCACCAGAGGTCGCGGCCGAAGCGTTTCGCCGGGGCGCATCCGCGTACGTCGTGAAGCACGCTGCTGCCTCAGAGTTGATAACAGCCGTCCGACGAGCCATAAGATCGGAATCGTATCTGTCACCTAACATTACAAAAGAAACAGTTGACTACCTTTTAAGAAGCGGAACCCCCTATGCGAAGGAGAAGAGGATTACGCACCGTCAGAGCGAGATTCTGCAACTGCTTGCCGAGGGGATGTCGATGAAGGAAGTTGCCAATATTTTGAACCTAAAACCTGGAACCGTCGCCTTCCACAAGTACCGAATCATGCAGACTTTGGGTCTGAAAAGCAATGCGGAACTACTTCAGTACGCCATCCAGCATCACTTGGTCGCTTGAGACTTTGATACCACACTAACCGGTTTTGGTTGGAGCTAAGGGCGGCATCAGTGTCTGGATTGCTACCGGACCAAAAGCTGGTAATTCTGCCAGTCGTCCACCGTGGCCAAGACCGTCCAGAATGACAAGCAATCAGACACGAAGCTTTGGATCAACGAAGCCTTGGCTCGAAATCGACGACGGTGATCTGAACGTGCAATTGCGTCTGATGACAAGAAATGACAATTACTCTGGTGATGCTGGCACTAGCGACGCTTCTCGCGCTGGGATACACCTTGTATCTGGTCTATATCGAGACATCGACCGATCTGCCCCCAAGGCATCAAAGTCTCCACCCGACAACAGTGTTCATGGACGTCCCCTTCAGGACGCCCAGATCTCCACCATACAGGCGAAACCGAGAGCTTGAGAGCACTTCTAGGGGCTTGCATAATGGTCCGTCGCCGGGCTGTCGAACTACTAACAGTGCCCACCATAACAAAGATGGAAAATGAAAGTGGTACGCCATGAAGATTACCACTTCAGTATCGGCCTTTTTCCCTCTTCATCGCCTTCTGCGACCGGCTGCCCGTAAACACGTTGTCGGGTGGTTATCCGCCGTGAGACGCATCATCGCTATTTGCGCCTTAGTTGGAATTCTTGGTCCAGCGGTTCTCGCCCAAGCCAGCGGCGAGCATGCCTCCGACTCCATCGCCAGCGAAGATACTGGCGTTCCGGTGGAGATAGACGGCAGGCCGATCCTGATCGTTTATGCCCACATCGCCGGTTTTACTCCGCAGGATCGCGCTGCGGCGATACAGCAGCGCATCATTGCTCTGGCCAAGAGAAGAGACATTGCACCCGAGGCAATTCGGGCGGTAGAGCGCGGTACATGGACCGAGATCATGGCGGGCGACGAACGCATCATGGGGGTTACCGAAGCCGATGCCATGGCGGCAGAGCGAAGGCGAGCAGACCTTGCTTCAGAGGACGCAGAAATCATTCGCCTGGTAGTGAAGCAATATCGTTTGGACCACACCTGGCCTCGCTTTTTCTGGGCCATGCTTTACAGTATCCTGGCAACGGCAGTGGTCGTTGGGTCGATTGTCATTTTGTTCTGGATCCGGCGCCGCATGCGCTCCAGGGTAGAGGATTGGCTGGGCAGCTCGGAAATTCTACGTCCAGCTCCATCAACGAGAGTATGGCTTAGACGCTATCTCGGCCAGCCATTAGTTACCGTGGGTCATGCAGGTTTCTGGATTGTGGTCCTAGCTCTCATTCAAGGGTACGGAACAGTCGTGCTGAGTTTTTTCCCCTCCACCAAGTACACTTCAGACCAGATTGCAAACTGGCTATTTTATGAACTGGCAGTCTTTGCGAAAATGCTGATCGGTTATTTTCCAAATTTGATCCTGATTTTAATCATTTGCCTGGCGACATCCTATCTCTTGAAGGTGAATCATTACCTTTTTAACGAGGTTCGCGACGGCAATCTCACGGTTCGCGGCTTTTATCCGGATTGGGCAGAACCTACGGCCAAGTTGATGAGGTGTTTGATTATTGTCGCGGCTGCCATCGTCGCCTTCCCCTATTTGCCAGGGTCGGACAGCCCTGCGTTTAAGGGGATCTCTGTATTCCTGGGTGTCCTGCTGTCACTCGGTTCCACATCGGCGGTCGCACATGGGGTTGCGGGAACTATTCTGACCTATATGCGGGCGTTTCAAGTGGGGGATTTCGTGAGGATTGGGAACGACGTAGGAGAGGTAGTGGAGAAGACATTGCTGGTGACGCGCATCTGCACACAAAAAAAAGAGGTGGTCACCATTCCCAACGGCACGGTGTTGGGTGGCGTAGTGGTCAACTACAGTGCTGAGGCTAAACAAAAGGGCGTAATCTTCCACACCACTGTGACGATTGGATACAGCGCTCCGTGGCGAAAGGTTCATGACCTGCTCTTGGCAGCTGCTCTTGTTACAGACGATGTATTGCACGACCCACCGCCGTTTGTCCTGCAAACGGCGCTGAATGATTTCTACGTTGCGTACGAGCTGAATGCCTACACCGCCAAGCCGAGCGAGATGCTACATACGTACTCGCTGTTGCACCAGAACATTCAGGACAGGTTCAACGAAGCTGGGGTAGAAATAAATTCACCGCATTACCGATGTCTGCGCGACGGCAATCAGGTCACTATTCCAGAGAGCTACTTGCCCAGCGACTACAAAACCCCAGTATTTGAAATCCGAGAAGTGAGCCCTCTGCCAAAGCGAGTAGAAAGTACACCCCCCGGCGACGATAGAGGCCACTCGTTATAGCCCGTGTGATATTCCGTTGGTGGATACGCGACATAAGCCTGAGCCCGATTGATTGGAGGCACAAGTGCTTTTTCCCACTGCGGATGTTGTTAGAACACGTGCGGCAGCCAGCTGTCAAAACCTGAAGGTTGAACCCACTACTACTCCTGCTAGGAACCAACTGGTAAAAATGCTAGTGGCCAAGAGCAATACGCGACCCTACCCTTGCATGGCATCAGGCTTGTCGAGACGAGGGGTGCGCAGGTCAAGGGAGACTAACTCCCCCGGGCGGTCAGCGTAGCACTAGCCAGTCGTTCGCGAAGGAGCATAAACTATGAGCGTGACCATGCGACGAAATCTTCCCAGAGTTGTGATCGCCGATGATCACATTCTTGTGGCCGAGGCGTGTCGGAAGTTGCTCGAATCGGAATACGAAATCGTTGCCACTGTGAGTGATGGCCGAGCTCTGGTCCGAGCCGCCACCGAACTAAGGCCACAGGTAATCATCGTTGACGTTGCGATGCCAATACTGAACGGCCTGGATGCGGGACAGCAAGTGAAGGAATTCCTGCCCGCAGTGAAGTTGGTGTACCTGACGATGAATCATGATGCCGACCTTGCAGCCGAAGCGTTCCGTCGAGGAGCGTCGGGATATCTGCTCAAGACCTGTGCCGCCTCTGAACTGACGACTGCGGTTCGGGAGGTCCTCAGAGGCAAGTCCTACCTCTCGCCAACGATCGCAAAAGACACGGTCGACTTCTTGTTGCGCCAGGGCACGAAATTGATTGAGGAGGGGGAACGGTTGACGGAAAGGCAACGGGAAGTGCTGCAACTTCTGGCCGAAGGAAAATGTATGAAGGAAGTGGCCGGTGTACTGAACATTACGACCCGGACGGTTGCCTTCCACAAGTACCGCATTATGGAAGTTCTAAACGCCAAGAGCAGCGCCGAGCTGGTTCAGTACGCCATCCGGAATCACTTGATCGCCGCTTGAGCTGGTCAGCCATCACCAACAGAGATTGTGAGGTTGACGACCCTTCTACACTGAACGCTCCCAGTGTCCCTAAGTCGGGCGGAGTGCGAACGGAGGACTCCCACCCATCCGTCTCCACTAGGTTCTGCGGCTGGTCTATCCCAATGATCTCAGGTCGAACAATGAAAACGGGCTCGAGTGATGGCGGATGCGTGGTTTTCTCGAACCCGTTATGGATCAAAAGGCATTGCGAATTGCTTTCAGGCCGAACGAAAGCAAGAGAGCAAGAGTGCCAAGCAATCCGATGAGGGGCAGCGGACTCGCAGTCTTGGGCAGCTCCGCCGGAGCGGCCGGTAAAGGTGTAGGTTCCGCCGTGGCGATCAGGATCGGAACATCGGCGGGTGGGGCTGGGGGCGGCGGGGGCATTGTGCCGGTCAATTTTCTCTGCTGTTCAACCACACTGATCGGTTCCTCCACCACCTTGGTGGCTGCGACGATCATCCCTTTCTTCAATCCAAAGGCGTCCGTTTCTTGGCCCTCAACCATGAATTTTTGGCCCTTTGGGATCTTAAATTCCTGGTTGGTCCCGTCTTCCAGGGTCAAAATCACAGTATTGGGAGGAGAGATGTGCCACACTTTTCCGGTCACACTTTTTACCGTTGTGATGGTTTTGGGGGTTGTGGTCACGATGGTCGTACGCTCCAGCTTCATGCCAGGCTTCAGAGAGTGAATCCCGAGTTCTTGGCCGTCCACGGTGACCCGAGCGCTCTCCGGCACGTTGGCAAAGTGGCGGATCGTACCGTCTTCCATCTTTACCACCAACTCATTACCCGAAACGTAAGCGACCTCGCCGCGTTCGATCGTCACGTTGTGTGAGGGCTGTGCGGCGGTGGTGTTGGTTTCTGTTCTCACTTGTGCGCTCATGCTCAAGGCAAAGGCCAAGCATACCGACCCCGCCAAAAGCACCCGCGATTGTGTCCATACCTTTATTGAGTTCATCGTTTGTTCTCCTTGTTAGCTCTCGCAGCCATGAATTTGAGTCCTGTCAGTGATGTTTCAGATGAGTTCATCTGTGCCCAGTCGTTGCAACGTGCCCGCGTTCAGATTTCTCTTGCCGACTGAGCCAATCGCGATCGCTCATCGAGGCCTGAACGATGTAGCGCTCGGGTGCGCTGCCCACGAAATAAAACGGGTAACACGTTACTAGAGTGAGTGACGAAATCGAGCGTGGTTGCAGGACCGAAGCATCGTCCGGGGGTACAATCACGATCTGATCCACGATGTATGTATCTGTGCGGCTTGAGGTCGCTAGCTCAACGACGTCTCCTGGGCGGACATCTTTGAGCACTCTAAAGAATCCATCCCGATGGCCGGCAATTCCGATGTTCCCGTTTTCTCCCGGGCGGACTGTGCCGAGGATGTGGCCCACACCCCGGTTTAGAATAAGATCGTCCGTTCCTTCCAACACAGGTACCTCAAGATGCAGCTTAGAGATGCGCAACATGGCCAAGGGTGGATCAATGTGCTCCGCCAGGGTGTGTTCGTACGCCGCGATCCGCGTCTTCGACCAGGTGCTAAGATCGAAGTGGCCTTCGGCGGCTGGACGGAAACCGGCGGGCATTCCGCCAGGTTGATGTCTTTGACTGTCCTGGAATCGTCTCAACTCGGCGCGGAACAGGATCGTTCTATGGACGTATGCTGCCGCACATGTAACGATCAGCAGCACTCCAATGATTAGCAGCAGACGCTCTGTGTTCCGTGAGAAACTCATTTCCTAAAGCCTAGTCGGTGAACGAACAACGCATCCCAACGCAACGGTACATCGATCTAAGCAGGCTTGTGCTGTTCGATCTCCGACGCCAGCATGAGGAGTCTAGATAGGAACGCTTAGTTGTTGTAACTGTCAGTAGTGACAGTCGGTCGGATCGGTTCCCAGCCATTCCTGTCTATCACATGGGATGTATTCTTCCGCAGCTCCGAGGGTTCAGCGGTAATTAGGCTCGCTTAGCCCGGAATCACAGATGACCGCCTTCTTGCAAAGATCATTCTCACTCGACGCGGAGGCACGGCGTTCCTGTCAACACTGCCAGTTGTTAGGCTCTGGCGTGCTCGAATATAAAAAACAGTATGCAACCAGCAACCGATTAGCCTCTTATGGCCAAACCTGCAGAGCACAACCAAATTGGCGGAGAAGCGACTCACATTGGTGATTGCCAGGTGTGGGTGGAGATCTACTATCTGGATTCGCAGACGGACTACCGTGAGTACCTTCCGCAAAAGAGGGCGCCATTTCGTTCCAACGAATTCATTACGTTGTGTTCTTCGACATCTTCAACGCGATCAGATTTCCGGAGCGTATTGGCTTGGGCGATTCCCCTACTTGTCCTCGTAATATCCTGGTCATTCATGTATTTTGTCTGGGAATCCTACTAAAGAGCTCTAATGATTCGGTCGCGACCGTGCTCGCGCCACGCAAAGAAAGAACCGGATCATCCACGCTCAAGAAGACGTCTCCGCAGCAGATGAAGGGGAACTGGACAAACAGGGCGGTCTGGCATTAGCAGTTCAGATGTTGTTATCGTGAGCCGCTTATAGCGGCGAGTGTATGGAAGAGGAAATGAAGGTGCTACCTTCCATGGCCTTCCGGATGGCTGGACCCAAATCTGTTGCCATGCAGGGCTTGAAAACGTACCCAGCCGCTCCCACAGCCATCGCATTCGTCACAAAATCGGGATCTTCGTGGACAGTCAGGAAAATAATCTTTGCCTGCGAATCTTTTTCCCGTAGCCGTAGAGCAGCTTCGATTCCAGTCACCACTGGCATGGAAATGTCGAGTACGAAGACATCGGGAGCAAGGTTGGGGGGAAGATCCAGTACTCCTGCCCCAGTTTCAGCGGTGCCCACGATCTGAAAGTCTTCGCAGAGAATTTGAACGATAGTGTGGCGCATTTCCTCCTGGTCCTCAGCCAAAAAGATGCGAGGAAGCGGCTTCTGATCTTGGGCCGCTGAATGCTCCAGATCGACTTGAGAGGCACATGACATCATCGAAATCTAGCAGACAGCGACATCCGCGTCTGCTACGAAGATAAGCAGTCTTTTGTTTCCTTGTTCCTAGGGTCGTCTCTGGCAAACATGCAGCCTGAAGGACCAGTCACAGCATAGCGCCGACAGCCAGTCCACCGTTCCGTCCGTCTTAGATCCTGCTCGCTAAAGCTCCGTTTGGCTTCGTATCCGCCCGTGCTCACTGTAACTTCTGCCAGTTTTCCGTACACCGCGCGCCTTCTACTCTTCGCTTGATCCGGGTCGAACCCATGGCTACTCGTGGCTTGCATGAACATCAGAGGCAAGACTGCTTTCTTGTGAACATGTCCTCAAAAACATGTCCTCAAACCAGCTGCCAGGGCTGTTCTTTGTGATGCAACTGAATCCCATTGTTCTGGAATGAGCCTCGTGGTTCTACTAGTTCCGGTGCGAGGAGTTTGCCATGCGAATTGAACCTGAGTTGCGTCGTTTCAAACGACATGTCGAAAGTGCAATCTCCTGGCCATCATCAAGGCTGCGTTATCGGTGCGCTCGCAGATGCATGGCCAGGGCGGCCTTGCTCCTCCTCGCAGTTTTTCTGACCGGATGCTCAGAGAAGGCTGCTCCTGCGGCGGCGGCGCCGCCGGAAGTGGTGGTTGCGTCGGTCATGCAGCAGGACGTTCCCGTGTACGGAGAGTGGGTAGCACAACTGAACGGTCCCGTGAACGCCGACATTACACCCAAAGTGCAGGGGTACCTGCTCAGCCAGAACTATGTCAATGGATCGTTGGTGAAGAAGGGGCAGCTGCTCTTTCAGATTGATCCTCGGCCGTTCCAAGCAGCCCTGGATCAAGCGAAGGCAGAAGTGGAGAGGACCGTGTCATCGTTGTCAAAGGCGACAAACGATGTGCAACGCGACACCCCGCTGGCGAAGCAGAACGCCATTCCGCAAAAGCAGCTTGATGATGACATCGCTAATCAGGCCGCGGCCCAGTCGGAATTGACAGCCAAGAAAGCGGCGCAACAGCAGGATGAACTGAATCTCGGATGGACCAACGTCTATTCACCGGTGGATGGCATCGCCGGCGTCGCGACCTCTCAAGTCGGTGATTTGGTCGGTACGACCTCCAAAATGACCACAGTATCGCAGATTGATCCCATTTGGGCGTACTTCAACGTTAGCGAGAGCCTGTATCTCAGCTTCGCCTCGCAGATCTCAAGAGCCTTACAAAGGTCCGCGACTAAGAGCCATGTTCCGGTTGAGTACATTCAGGCCAACGACGTTCCCTACCCTTTCAAGGGGAACATCATCTTCCTAAACCGCGAGATTACCGCCGGCACGGGTACCATTCAGTTGGCTGCTGCATTCCCGAACAGAGATGCAATCCTCCGCCCTGGAGGATTTGGGCGCGTGCGCGTGCAGACCAACACCAGCAAGAATGCGTTGCTGGTTCCGCAGGCAGCCGTTATCGAAGTGCAGTCGCAGTACCAACTCTTTGTGGTCGGGTCTGACAACAAGGCCACGGTTCGGCCGGTAAAAGTAGGAGATCGTGTCGGTCCGAACTGGATCATCACTGAAGGATTGAAACCGGGCGAGAGAGTGGTGGTCGAAGGCATCCAGAAGATGCAGACGTTTGCAGCGCAAGCGCCGGATTTGGCTAAGGAAGGTATCCCGGTCAGTCCCAAAGTGTACGCGGCCCCTGCCGGCGGGGGCGATTGACCATGGCGAAATTCTTTATCAATCGACCCATCGTCGCGATCGTCATTGCCATACTGATGGTCGTGATCGGCCTGGTCTCGATGCTCAGCCTGCCCACGGCGCAGTTTCCCAATATCGCCGACCCGATGATCCAGGTGAAAGCCATCTACCCTGGGGCGGACGCCCAAACGATTGCCGAGTCAGTGGCGACTCCGATTGAACAACAGATGTCCGGCGTCAGCGGCATGAACTATATGTATTCGTTGAGTGCCAGCTCGGGCGGAGGGGGTACGGTATACATAGATTTCCAGCTCGGGACTGACGTCAACACGGACCAGATTCTGGCGCAGATGCGGAGCGGGCAGGCTAACTCGCAATTGCCGAGCGAAGTCGTGCAGCAAGGGGTGCTCGTCCAGCCGGGTACAACAGCGCCCTTCATGCTGCTCGACCTGTACTCACCCGGTGGCGTATACGACAACATTTTCCTGGCGAACTACGCCATTATCAATCTGCAGTATGCCCTGACACGCATCTCGGGTGTTTCGCAGGTTCAGATTTTCGGTGCTGGCCCTTATGCCATGCGCATCTGGGTGAATCCTGATCGGCTGGCGAGACTCGGGATCACGGTCTCCGACATTACGAACGCGGTCAAGTCCCAAAATAAGGTCAATCCAGGGGGCCAGATTGGTGGGGAGCCCGTTCCTTCCGGTCAGCAATTCACCTATAACGTGCGGGCTCCCGGGCGCCTGCCTACGGTTGAGGAGTTTAATGAGATCGTCGTGCGGGCACAGCCCGATGGCTCAATCCTCCGCCTGAAGGACGTGGCGCGGGTGGAATTGGGGTCGCAATACTATTCCTATCTGGCGCGGTTGGGAACTTCCGGAGAAGGTAAACCCGCTCAGCCCGCTGCTCTCATCGCGCTCTACCTCACCCCAGGCAGCAATGCCCTGCAGACGCGAGACGCCGTGCTGAAGATGATGGATGAGGCGAAGGGGAGGTTTCCCCAGGGGCTTGCCTACATTGTGGCACTGGATACCACGCTCGCGGTCAGTGAAGGCATCCACGAAATCTACAAGACACTGGGCGAGGCTTTGATCCTGGTCATCTTAGTGGTCTACATTTTCCTCCAAGGCTTCAGAGCCACCCTGATTCCGCTGCTTGCCGTTCCTGTCTCTCTGATTGGAACCTTCGCCGTTTTTCCCCTGCTGGGATTCTCCATCAACACCCTGTCGCTCTTTGGGTTGGTGTTGGCGATTGGACTGGTCGTCGATGATGCCATTGTTGTCGTGGAAGCCGTGGAACACCATATTGAGCACGGAATGACGCCTCATGACGCGACCGTCAGAGCGATGGAGGAAGTCTCCGGACCGGTAATTGCTATCGCACTGATTCTTGCGGCCGTGTTCGTTCCCACGGCGTTCGTTCCCGGTATCACCGGCCAGCTCTACAAACAGTTTGCGGTTACGATCGCCGTTTCGGTGCTCTTCTCGGCTTTCAACGCACTCACCCTCAGTCCTGCGCTTTCCGCCATGCTGCTGCGCCCAAGGAAGCCGGCTCGGGGACCGCTGGGAGCTTTCTTCCGCTGGTTCAACCGTGTCTTTGGCCGCGCCACCGACGGGTATGTGAGTTGGTGCCGATACCTCATACACAAAGCCGGCTTCGCGTTTGTCCTGCTCCTCTTGATGACTATAGGTGCCGGACTCTTCGGCAAGGGAGTCGCCAAGAGCTTTCTCCCGGATGAAGACCAGGGATACATCTACGCCGGCCTGCAACTGCCGAATGCGTCCTCGCTTCAACGATCCTCTGAAGCGGCCCGGGAAGTCGAGAAGGCCTTGTTGGAGACTCCGGGCGTGCAGTATGTCAGCTCGGTCATGGGCTTCAGCATGCTGAGCGGTGTCAACGCTACCTATAGTTCATTTTTCTTCGTTTCGTTGAAGCCTTGGGAAGAACGCAAGACTCCCGAAACGAGCTATGAGGGAATCAAGGCCCATCTGCAACGGACGCTCTCAAAGGTCTCATCGGGAATTGCATTCTCATTTTCACCACCCGCGATTCCGGGCGTAGGGACTTCTGGGGGAGCCACTTTCATTCTGGAAGACCGGTCGGGTGGAGGCGTTGATTTTCTTGCGAAGAACGCGCAACTGTTTGTGGCCGAGGCCCGCAAGCGACCGGAGTTAGCAGGGGTCATGACCACGGCTCTGTTCGGCGTCCCCCAGGTCGGGGTAAAAGTGGACAACGCCAAGGCAATGACCCAGCAGATCCAGCTGAGCAGCCTGTACGAGACGGTGCAGACGTTTATGGGCGGTGCGCTGGTTAACTATTTCAATCGCTTCGGCCTGCAATGGCAGGTATATGTCCAGGCCGATGGTGACTTCCGGAACAGGGCCGAAAATGTAGGCAAGTTCTACGTCAGGAACGCTGCGGGCGGAATGGTTCCGTTGAGTACGCTGACTACCACCTATCCTCGCAACGGCGCCGAGTTCATGATGCGCTACAACCTGTTCAACTGTGTGCAGATTAATGCCGCCGCGGCGCCCGGCTACAGCTCAGCGCAAGCAATGGCGGCTCTGGAAGACGTCTTTCACAAGTCGATGCCGAGCCAGATGGGCTTCGACTACATGGGCATGTCGTACCAGGAGCAAAAAGCCGCGCAGGGTGTTTCAGCCGGAACCATCTTTGGGCTGGCCTTCTTCGTGGTTTTCCTCATCATGGCAGCGCAGTATGAGAGCTGGACGCTACCGTTCAGCGTACTCCTGGGAGTTCCCATTGCCGTTTTCGGCGCCTTCGCGACACTGTACCTTCGTCGGCTCGACAACGATGTGTATGCCCAGATTGGCCTGGTGATGCTGATTGGATTGTCGGCCAAAAATGCCATTTTGATCGTCGAATTTGCCAAGGCAGAGTACGAGAAAGGCAAATCCCCGATGGATGCCGCACTGATCGGAGCCAAACTGCGATTGCGACCCATTCTAATGACCGCATTCGCTTTCATTCTCGGTTGCGTACCCCTGTGGACGGCTTCCGGCGCAGGTGCTATCTCGCGTCAGGTTCTGGGAACCGTGGTTATCGGGGGAATGATGGCAGCCTCGCTGCTGGCCATCTTCTTCATCCCGGTCAGCTACGACGTCGT
>Ga0070659_100001515_pt1 | contig 16748 bp, 15 predicted proteins | sample KBSC23metaG_FD_64666 | JGI IMG/M metagenome (GOLD analysis project Ga0070659, IMG submission 64666) | Corn rhizosphere microbial communities from Kellogg Biological Station, Michigan, USA - KBS C2-3 metaG | ecosystem: Host-associated > Plants > Roots > Rhizosphere > Soil ... | reverse complement strand
ATTGGACCATGGTCGATAGTCCATGGTCCATAGTTTTTTTAAAGTCCATGGTCAATAGTCTATGGACTATAGTAAAACAAAAGTCTATGGACTATCGACCATGGACTATCGACTAATAAAAACATGATCATAGATACTTTAGCAAACGGCGGTCAGTATACCGCTTTGCACCCGGGCTTTAAAGCTGCTTTTGACCACCTGGCTTCTATAGACCTGAACGCACTTGAGGTAGGTAAATACGAGGTTGACGGTGTGAAATATGCCGTAATGGCCAAAGATGGCGTTACCAAAGAAGCAGCCAGTGAAAAATTTGAGTGCCACGATAAAAATATCGACATACAGGTGCTGATAAGCGGTACCGAAACGATGGGATGGACACCGCGCAATGATTGCAAATCGCCGAAGGACGCTTACAACGCCGAAAAGGATGTTACTTTTTACGCCGACCCCGCCGAAATGTATTTTACATTGAAAGCTGGCCAGTTTGTGATATTTTACCCCAATGATGTGCACGCGCCTATGATAGGTGACGGTTTCATTAAGAAATTGGTGGTGAAGGTGAAGATATAGTTTCGAGGTCGGAAGACGGAGGTCTGATGTCTGAAATATTAAGCCCGCATATCGGTTGATGTGCGGGCTTTTTTTGTGGACACGTTAATTGACGCGGAGGTGGCTTTCTTCATTTGCACATTCGCATATCTGCACATTCGCACATTGATAAACATTATAAAATTTCTCTATATCCCATCAATATTACTGATAACAAAAGGCCCGTTTATTGCTTATATTTGTATCATACCATTTAAAAAAATATAAATATGTTAACCATAGGACAAAAATTCCCTTCATTTAGCAAAACAGCAGTTGTAAGTATCGAAAAAGGAAAAGAATTTGAAACATTAACTTCTGATTATTTAGTTAATGACGATAACGTTTGGACCGTGATGTTCTGGTGGCCAAAAGATTTTACTTTTGTTTGCCCTACCGAGATCGCTGAGTTCAATAAAGCATTCGGCGAGTTCCGCGACCGTGATGCGCGTTTGATCGGTGCTTCTACCGATTCTGAGTTCGTTCACGCTGCATGGAGAAGAGATCACGACGATTTGCGCGACCTTAAGTTCCCGATGCTGGCTGATACTTCAAAATCACTGGCTGAAGACCTGGGTATTTTAGAGCCTAACGAAAAGATAGCTTACCGCGCTACATTTATCGTTGACCCTACCGGCATCATCCGTTGGGTATGTGTTAACGATTTGAGCGTTGGCCGTAACGTTAAAGAAGTTTTACGTGTGTTAGATGGTTTACAAACCGACGAACTTTGCCCTTGCAACTGGGAAAAAGGCCAGGAAACTTTAAACGTTTAATCCCTGATTAATTAACTGTTGAAAATGTCCCGGCGCTTAACTGTGTCGGGCTTTTTTATACCATAATAAATAAAATTGCCATGAGCGAAACCACAGATATTATACAAGAACTATTACAGGGGGTTGGCTTAGCTGCCGACTACCGCACCGACAGCCTTACCTTATTGGAAAAAGGCGAATCGCGCTATGTGCGCGACCTGAAGCTGAACTTTAGCAGCACACTGACATCAGAACACTTAAGCACTAAAGAATGCGCTTTGCTGGGCCTTACCACAGCCATTAATAACAACAATAAACCGCTGACCGAATATTTTACCAAATACGCCGAAGCGCAGGGAGCTACTGCCGAAGAAATTGGCGAAGCGGTTGGCTGCGCTTCGTTACTGGCATCGAACAATATATTTTACCGTTTCCGCCACTTTACGCAGAAAGAGAAGTATACCCAGATACCTGCCCGGATCCGTATGCAGATCATGATGAAGCCTGTAACCGGCAAAGAGTTTTTTGAGCTGATGAGCTTAGCCGTATCGGCAGTGAACGGCTGCGAAATGTGTGTGAACGCACACGAAAACTCATTGATACAAATGGGCACCACCGAAGAGCGCATTTTCGACGCGGTACGCATCGCGTCGTTGGTTACCAGTATGGGGAAAGTGGTTTTTTAAACCCGTCCCGATACAAGATTTGATAAAACAAAAAGGGCAGCCATTGGCTGCCCTTTTTGTTTTTGTTTGAGTGACATCTTACTTCAACTCACCCTTCATCTTTGAAGCGATGAGCAAGGCCTGGTAGGCATTTACAATACCGCCTGTTTTTGATAGTGAGGTAAAATCGACCATTTTATCCTGGCTGCCAGGTAATAACACCTTTACGCCGGTTAATGGCTTGGCCGATTGCAGTATCACTTGTTTTACCTGCCTCGCGCTTAATTTAGGATAGTATTCCATTACCAAAGCGGCGATGCCCGCCGTTATGGGCGACGCGAAGCTGGTACCGTCGGCAGTATTAAACTCAGCGTCTTTATCTATCGATGTTACTTTTACACCCGGTGCAAATACATCCACACCTTTTTTACCGTAATTGCTAAAGCTTGATGCCAGGTCTTTATCCAGCCTTGCCGCCGAGGCTCCTACGCAAATAACATTCGCCGCATCGGTACCTGAGCCATCGGCAAAGGTATCGCTCGGATACTGTGGTTTTACATCTACATCCTGGTTATCATTGCCTGCGGCCTGTACCAGCAATACATTTTTTGAAGCAGCATATTTAAAGGCGGCATCAACCCAGTCTTTATGCGGCGACAGCTTTTTGCCGAAGCTCATGTTGATTATACGCGCGCCATGGTCTACCGCGAAACGGATGGCGTTGGCAATGTCTTTATCATACTCATCGCCATTAGGCACCGCTTTAATAGGCATTATGCGTACATTATCGGCAACGCCATCAATACCATAGCCATTATTGCGTACGGCGCCAATTAAGCCGGCCACACCTGTTCCGTGCGACGCGTCTTCCCATTTCACAATGTTATTGCCATAGTGCGGGTTGCTGTTATCATCCGGGTTATCGCCAACAATGGCTTTGCGGGCATCAAGGTCGGGGTTAATATCGTTATTGTCTTTAGTAAGCTCTTCGTTCAGTTCGCTCAGTATTTTTGAGCTGCTGGCATTGGGCTCCTGCTGGAATATCATGCTCCAGATATTCTTGCTTTGCTTAAGGGTATCATCGGTTGCCTGCAATTTATTCAGGTCGGCCTGGGTGAATGAGCCGTTGGCAGGTAAACGCAGTGTTTTTTTAATTACGCCGCTGGTTACCTCCAAAGCGTTCATCATCGGCGAGAGCTGTTTCAGTTCTTCGCTTGATTTAGCAACGGTCGAGTCGTGTACGGCCAGCACTTTCAGCCAGTAAGCATATTCTTTTTTGTCGGTGGCCGATGCCGCCGGTGTGCCTAAGTATTTATCTTTCAGCCGGGCGTATTCGCGTATCTCTTCGGTGGTCTCATTAAAATCGCATTTGCCGTTGGGACCGCCCAAAAAGTTCCAGCCATGCACATCATCCACATAGCCATCGTGATCATCGTCAATTCCGTTGCCCGGAATTTCTTTCGGATTAACCCATAACACACTTTTCAGGTCGGTTTGGGCAGTATCGCAACCACTGTCTATAGTGGCAACTACCACCGTCTTACTTTTTTTACCTTTTAAAAACAGGTAAGCCTGCTTTAAACTGATGCCGTAATAGCCATCGGTTTTATAATCTAACTGGTGCCAGTTTTTTGGCAGCGGGGGCGCTACCGTAATACCGGTTTGCGCCTGGGCAACAACATTAAACAATAAGGCTCCGCCGAGTGCAAAACCATATACTTTCTTAAACAAATTGGTCATTAAATAAATTTTGGTACAATATATTACAATCAATTGCACATCACAAATAAAAGCGTAGCGCAAACTATTTATTAACTAATTATCGGTTAAAATGTTATCCTTCTATAATTATTTACGTAAAAGTATTACACTTGCGGTAATGGCTTGCCTGCGGGCAGGATACCAAACGCGTATAAAATATCGTTATAATTAAAAATACACACCGCCTGCAGCAGGCCATGGCATACGGTAAAATACGATGTATAGCCTTAAAACTGCCAATATCTTTTCTATTTACAATCAAGCAGTTAAACTGGATTTTGTTAAAAATGGGGAGATGTTGAAAACTATATTAACCGGCGGTATGTATTAATGGTTAACTTAACTTCAACTAAAGATGGGGTTAAGCCCTGATTTGAACTAAGGCTAAGCAGAAGTTCTGCAAACAAAATTGAATGGAAGAAGAATTTGAATTTGATTTTACGGAAGACCCCAGGTTTTCGGTAGAACGATACGAAGAGATGATCCGCAACCACGATCAGTACTTTTTTGATGCACAGGCGTTTGAGAACATCATTGACTACTACATCGAAAAGAACGACCCGGTTAAGGCCCTCCAGGTAGTAGAATACGCCCGCAACCAGCACCCTTTCGCATCCGTTTTCCTGATAAAGCAAGCGCAGCTGTTTGTGGTAACCAACCGCATCAGCGAGGCCTTTGCCGCGCTCGAAAAAGCGGAAACTTTTGAGGCGAGCGACGCGGATATCTACATCATTCGCGGTAACCTGTACGAAAGTATAGAGCGCTACCCCGAGGCTTTGGAAAACTATAACAAAGCGCTCGATATGGCCGAAGAAACAGACGATATATTGCTGCACATAGCCTACGTTAACCAAAACATGGGCGATTATGAAACAGCCATACATTACCTGAAACTTTGCCTGGAGCAAAACATGGAGAACCAGGATGCCCTTTACGAACTGGCTTTTTGTTACGACGTAATGGACAACCAGCAGGAAAGCATCCAGTTTTACCAGCAATATATTGATAACGAGCCTTACAGCTACGCTGCCTGGTATAACCTGGGCAACGCGTATACCAAGCTGAGCCTGTTTGAAAAAGCTATTGACGCTTATGACTATGCCATCCTGATCAAAGACAGTTTTGCATCGGCATACTTTAATAAGGGCAACGCCCTGGTGAACCTTGAAAAGTTTGCCGAAGCCATAGAAGTATACCGCCAGACCTTTGAATACGAGCAACCCAATGCCGATACGTATTGCGCCATTGGCGAGTGCTACGAAAAGCTGGAGCAGATGGACGATGCACGCGCTTTCTACAAAAAATCGGTTAAGATGGACCCTAAGCTGGCTGATGCCTGGTTTGGTGTTGGTGTAACGCTTGATTTTGAAGAACGCTATTTTGAGGCCCTGCACTTTTACAAAAAAGCGCTGGACCTGGATATATCGAACGCCGATTACTGGTTTGCCATTGCCGACGCGGAATATAAACTGGGCCATTTACCTGAAGCGGAATTTGCTTACGAGAAAGTGGTGGAGCTAAATCCGCTGGATACGGATGCCTGGTTAGACTACTCATCAATACTGTATGAGCAGAAAAAACTGGTAAACGCCATCGAGATCATATCCGAAGCGATAAAGAACAACCCCGATTCGGCTGAATTATATTACCGGATGGTGGCCTATTTATTTGCCAAAGGCGAGTATAATGAGGCCCTCACAACTTTAGAACAGGCTTTAGGCACTGATCCGGAAAAACACTTTATATTGTTTGATTACCTGCCGCAACTGCAGGAAAACAAAGTTATTATAGATATTATAAACCGTTACACTAAGTAATTGTTATCACATTTTTGTGAAAGAGTAAATCCAAAGCTTTTAAAGTTTTGGATTTTTTGTGATATTTGCATTAATACTTTTGGTTATAGACTATAACTAAAATGAATACTAAACACATTAACTGAATGAATTACGAATTAAACAATATTCCGGACCGTACTGTAAAACCCCGCACAAACGGCCTGACCATGGTAATGGATAAAGGCTTAAGCTGCCGCCAGGCTGAAGATTTTATAGATGTTGCCGGCCCGCATAGCGATATTATTAAATTAGGATGGGCCACATCCTTTGTTACCCCCAAGCTCCAGGAGAAATTAGATATCTATAAATCGGCAGGTTTACCTGTTTATTTTGGCGGTACACTATTTGAAGCATTTATCATCCGTAACCAGTTTGATGATTATTGCCGCCTGCTGGATAAATACAAAATGGAGTATGCCGAAGTTTCGGATGGGTCAATTACCATTGAGCATGATGAAAAATGCGAATACATCCGTAAACTGAGCAAGCAAATCACCGTGATATCCGAAGTAGGATCAAAGGATGTAGAGAAGATCTTCGCACCGTATAAATGGATAAAACTGATGAACGCCGAAATTGAGGCCGGCGCCTGGAAAGTTATTGCCGAAGCCCGCGAAAGCGGCAACGTAGGCATATACCGCGATTCGGGAGAAGTAAGGCAGGGTTTGGTGGATGAGATACTGACCCAGATACCCGAAGAAACCATTATATGGGAAGCGCCGCAAAAAGCGCAGCAAACCTGGTTCATTAAACTGATAGGCAGTAACGTAAACCTGGGTAATATTGCCCCGGCGGATGTGATTCCATTGGAGACCTTACGCCTGGGCCTGCGCAGCGATACTTTCGATTATTTTCTTTAGTTTTTGATTTCACTACTTGACGGAGATTGATCTCATCGATTGTGTGGATTATCGGTTTACATTATATTTGGGCGCGCTAAAAAACAAATCCTGAAAGCCTTCGTTCCATATTATGGAGTAAAATGGTTCTGTAATCAGCGTGATCACAATTATAAATCAGTGTAATCATAAATAATGAAATTATTCGGACTGATCGGCTACCCGCTTTCGCACTCTTTCTCAAAAAAGTTTTTTACTGAGAAGTTTGAGACTGAAAAAATAGAGGGGCACAGCTATGAGCTTTACCCGCTGGAGCATATTAAAGATTTTGAAAGCCTGCTGGATAAAAACCCTAACCTGTGCGGCATCAATGTTACCGTTCCGCATAAAAAGAATGTGATCCCGTATTTAGACTGGATCAGTCATGATGCCAGGGCGATAGGTGCTGTTAACTGTATCCGCGTAACTTCAGAAAGCCCTTTGCAGGCAGCCCTTGAAGGCGAGATTGGTGTTACCGGCCATAATTTTAAGTTGGAAGGTTACAATACCGATATATACGGCTTTGAAGGCTCGCTTAAGCCTTTACTTACCGCCTCGCAGAAAAAGGCCTTAATATTGGGCAATGGCGGCGCGGCATCGGCGGTTAAATATGTGTTAGAGAAATTAGGTATCGAATACCAATCCGTAACCCGCAAAAGCGAAGAAGGCTGCATTTTATTTGGCGATGTAACACCCGAAATAGTGGCCGGGCATAAACTTATTATTAACACCACCCCGCTCGGAACAGCGCCTAAGGTTGATGAATGCCCGCCAATACCCTACGAGGCCATCACTCCCGAGCATTTATTATACGACCTGGTGTATAACCCCGAGCAAACATTATTTTTAACCAAAGGCCTTGAAAAAGGTGCAACCATAAAAAACGGCTACCAGATGCTGGTGCTGCAGGCGGAACAATCATGGGAGATATGGACATCGAAAACCAAGTATCCATGAAAAACCTGGTCTACGTTGTATTGGTGGCATTGCTGTTTACCGCATGCCAGAATCATGATTACTCGCCCAAGCCGCGGGGGTATTTCCGTATTGAGTTTCCCCAGAAAAACTACCAGGAGTATACCGGCGGCTGCCCCTTTACTTTTGAATACCCCACTTATGCCCGCGTAGTACCCGATACTGAGCGTATTACCAAGCCTTGCTGGCTTAATATGCAGTTCCCGCAATTTAAGGGTACTCTGCACATCAGCTATGAGGATATCCCGTCAAAAGCCATATTCGATTCGCTGGTGGAGCATTCGCATATCTTCGCGTTTAAGCATACCATAAAAGCGAGTTCTATCGACGAGATGAAACTGTATTATCCTGAAAAGAAAGTATATGGCGTTTATTATATGATAGACGGCAACGCGGCATCATCGGCGCAGTTCTTTTTAACCGACAGCACCAAACACTTTCTGCGGGCGGCACTATATTTCAGGACCGAACCCCGGCTCGACTCGATACAACCCGTGCTTACTTTTATAAAGAAAGACATGGATGTGATGATCAAAACGTTTAAGTGGAAACATTAGATAGTTGGGAGTCTGAAGTCGAGAGTTCTGAGTCTTGAGTCCGGCATCTTGAGTTCTGCTTTTATCTTTTGACTTTGGATTACCGACTCAAGACTTTGGACTTAAAATACTACTTTTGAACCATGCTGCAATTACAGATATTCCCCAATAACCCGTACCAGGAAAACACTTACATCGTTTTTGACGGCACGGGCGATTGCGCCATTATTGACCCCGGCATGTATACCGCCCCGGAGCAAAATGTGGTGACCAATTTTATTAAGGCCAACCAGTTAAAACCTGTTTTGCTGTTAAATACCCATTGCCACATAGACCATGTTTTGGGCAACCTGTTTGTTTTTGAGCAATATGGTTTAAAACCGCAGTTCCATAAAGGTGAGCTGGATGTATTGACAGCCGTACCGGCTTACGCGCCGCAAATGGGTATGCGCTACGAGGTTTCGCCATTACCTGATACTTATTTACCGGAAAGCGGCACCATCATTTTAGGAAACAGTAAGCTGGAGCTGATATTCGCGCCGGGGCACTCCCCTGCTCATTTATGCTTTTACGCCAGGGAAGAGAACTTTTTGATAGGCGGCGATGTATTGTTCAGGAATAGTATCGGGCGTACCGATTTGCCGGGCGGCAATTTTAAGCAGCTGATAGATAACATAGAACAAAAACTGTTTACCTTGCCTGATGACTGCGTGGTTTATCCCGGGCACGGCCCCGAAACTACCATAGGTTACGAAAAACTGCATAACCCATTTTTAAATTAAGCTGATTTGAACACTTCGGTTTACATAGCCAGGCGATACTTGTTTTCGCGCAAAAGCACCCATGCCATCAATATCATTTCGGGCATATCTACTTTGGGTGTTTTTGTGGGGAGCGCCGCGCTCATTATTATCCTTTCGGGATTTAACGGGCTCGAGCACATTATCGTTGCCATGTACAACAACTTTACGCCGCAGCTTAAAATTGAAGCGAAGCAGGGCAAAACATTTAACCCAAATACCGCTTATTTTACATCATTACATAAAAACCCATCGCTGGCATCGTATACCGAAGTGCTGGAAGAACATGCCCTGGTAAAGTATGGCGACAGGCAGGTGATAAGCACCATTAAAGGTGTGAGCGAAGAGTTTTTGAACAATACATCGCTGGATAGCACCTTACTGTCGGGCTCGTTTATATTGAGTAAAAACAGACAGCCTTATGCTGTGGTGGGCAGTATAGTTCAAAGCAACCTGGGGGTTAACGTTAAGGATGAGTTTACACCTTTGCAGATATTTTCGCCGGTGCGGGGGGTATCAAACGCTATGCTTCCTACCGAGGAATTTAAGTCGATGATGATATACCCATCCGGAGCATTCACTATGCAGCGTGATTTTGACGACCGGGTAATTACCCCGCTAAGCTTTACCCGCGGTTTGCTGGACCAGCCCGTAAATGTTTCATCCATTGAGCTCAACTTTAAACCCGGAACCGATGTAGAGGCTATGCAGCGCGGCATAACCGGGAAAATTGGCGCGAACTTCAGCATCAAAAACCGTTATGAGCAAAACACCGAACTGTACAAAATACTGCATCTCGAAAAAGCATCCACGTTTTTAATACTTGCCTTTATATTAATTATCGCAATATTTAACATAGTAGGCTCGTTAACCATGCTGGTGATGGACAAGCGCAAAGACATTGCCGTTTTAACCAGCCTGGGTGCCACAAGCAGGCTGATACAGGGAATATTTTTTGTAGAAGGGATGCTCATTACCTTATCGGGATGCATAGCCGGGATGCTGGTAGGCTATATATTTTCGGTATTGCAAATTGAGTTCAAATTGATAAAGATGGATGGCGTGGTAGATGCTTTCCCGGTGGCGTTTCGGGTTTCTGATTTTTTATTGGTATTTTTAACCGTCGCAGTAATAGGGAGCATCGCTTCGGGAATAAGTGCCAGAATAAGTATAAAAGGGTTGAACGAAATTAAACAGGATTTGTAAATTTGGATCGGATGAAATTAAAATACTTTTTACCTGCCCTGTTAATTATCGCTGTTTTTGGTTGCCGGAACAATAAAAAAGAAGTGCCGGCTATTTATAAAGGCCTGTACAGCTTTGGCCCCGAGGTAAAATCGTTTAAAGATTGTGAAACCGGCACCGAGTTTTGGGCAACCGACAGCTCGGCCACCCTGGAGCTGCAATACTCGCAGCTAAACTTCGCTAAACCCTATGAGCCTGTTTATGTAGAAGTAGAGGGCCACAAAATTAAAACCACCAAAGCCGATGGCTTGGATTCGCAATACGACAGTATTTTGGTGGTTAGAAAAGTGAACAAGATAACCAAGGTTATCCCGCAGGATATGTGTAATTAGCATGCGATGAAACATGGCCTGCCATCCTTCGACAGGCTCAGGATGACAACACTTAGTAAAGACCCTTTTTCTCCCCCTAAAAATTAAGCTTCTTCTCGGTTTCTGTATTGCCGGGTTGCTGCTGCTTATAGGCATTGCAATCTAAGGTTATGGTGAGCGGCGCTTTGGGCGCATCAAAATCAACATTCCTTTTAATACCTAATGCCGGGTTGGCGTAAACCTTTTTCATATACAAGGCAAATACCGGCAGTGCCGAGTTGGCACCCTCCCCAAGCGATGTCGACCGGAAATGTATGTCGGGGTCTTCGCAGCCTGTCCATACACCGGTAACCAGTTGCGGCGTTACGCCGATGAACCAACCGTCGGAGTTATTTTGTGTGGTGCCTGTTTTACCTGCTATAGGGTTAGTTAAACCATATTTAAATCGTGCACGGGCGCCTGTACCTTCTTCAATTACGCCTTTCAGCATATAGGTCATTACGTAGGCGGTTTGCTCGTTCATGGCTTGTACACCTTTGGGTTTATGCTCGTAAAGCACGTTACCGTTCTTATCCTCGATACGCAGCAGGTACGATGGCTCGTTCCAGAAACCGTGGTTGGCAAAAACGCTGTAGGCCCCCGTCATATCAAAAACCGAAGCGCTGAAGGTACCCAGGCATATAGCGGGATATGGCGGCACATCGGTTGTTATGCCCATCTTTTTTATCTGGGCCACCACAGGCTCGGGCTTAACCTCGCGCATAATATAGGCCATTACATAGTTTAGCGAATGCGCCAAAGCGGTTCTTAAAGTAACCATGCCGGGTTTGGCATCTTCCGGCGACGACTTGGGTGTCCATGGCTCGCCATAACCGGTAATTGTTACCGGCACGTTGTCTACCTCCATACAGGGCGAGTAGCCGTTCTCGATAGCTACGCTGTAAGTAAACGGCTTGGCGGTAGAACCTACCTGCCTTGCGCCCATTTTAACGTGGTCGTATTTAAAATGCGTAAAATCGATACCGCCCACCCATGCTTTGATGTAGCCGGTTGTCGGGTCCATGCTCATCAGCGAGTTTTGCAGCAGCATTTTGCAGTACAGTACCGAGTCGATAGGTTTCATCAGGGTATCGATGTTGCCATGCCAGGTAAACAGGTTCATTTTTACGGGCGTATCAAAATCCGCCTTTATCTCATCGTCTGTTTTTCCCTGGGCTACCAGATCGTGGTAACGGTCGGAGCGTTTCATGCCCTGATCTATCAGCAACTGAAAATTCTTTATCGCTTTTGATTTGTTATACCCTTTCCAGTGATTATTGAACTGGTTTTGCAGGTTGATCATGTATTCCCTCTGGGCCTCTTCGGCATACTGCTGCATGTTGGAGTTGAGGGTGGTATAAATTTTCAGGCCGTCGCGGTCCAGATCATAAGGTATACCATCTTTTGTAATGTTCTGCTCTTCGAATATTTTCTGGATATCTTTTTTGAGCACCGCCCTGAAATATGGCGCCAGGCCCTCGTTATGGTCTGTCGGGTTAAAATCGAGGCCCAATGGCTTTTTCTTTAACTGCTCTGCCTGCCCGTCGCTCAAATAACCGGCATCGGCCATCAGGCCCAATATGGTATTACGGCGATTAAGCGAATTTTGAGCATGACTTATTGGCGAATAAAGACTCGGGCCTCTCAACATCCCAACCAAAACCGCGGCCTGCTCGGGTTCCAGTTTATCGGGTGTGGTATTGAAATAGGTACGCGCCGCGGATTTGATACCGAAGGTATTGTAAGCACCAAAATCAACCGAGTTAAGGTACATGGTGATAATCTCTTCCTTGGTATAACGGCGCTCGATACGTACCGCGGTTATCCATTCTTTCAGCTTTTGAAATACACGTATAAATCGATTTTTCGCACGGCCCTTATCCGAGAACTGGTTGAGCGCTAATTGCTGGGTAATGGTACTCCCCCCCTGTTTCTTCCCTACCATATTGTACAAAATACTGGTAAAGTTGCGACGAAAATCGATACCCGAGTGGTCCTTAAAACGTTTATCCTCGGTAGCTATCAAAGCGTTAATTACATTGGGCGAGATTTGTTTATAGGTTACGCTGGAGCGGTTTTGAACGTAGTAGTTACCCAGTTCTTCCTTGTCTTCGGAAAAAATGATGGATGCCTGGTTGCTTTTAGGGTTCTCCAGGTCGCGGAAGGATGGCAGCGAACCGAACACGCCCAGCCAGGTAAGCGTTATCAGCAATGCAAACAACAGAAAACAGCCGCCGATGATCTTCCAGATCATAAAATTATAATGCCTGATATCCTGCGGTGTAAGTTTATCTTTCTGGTTCCTTATATACATATCAGTATTTTTTTTGATAAAAATCAAAGTAACTATCCAGCGTATTCTTGTCGGCTAATTTATCCAGATTTTCTTGTGTGATAATAAAAAAGTTGTACTTATCTGCGGTAACGTTCATTATTTCGGGCAAAAGTGGAGCTATAGCACGCGCGTAGGCCTTTGCACCGGCCAGGCTGCTAAACCGGCCCACGTAAATAAGCTGGTTGCCGCCCACTACCTTTAGCTGGTGCTTGATAGCGCTGTTATTAAAATTCGCCCTGTTAAACTGCCCTATGCCAAAACGCGAAGGGGCCAGGTTTGTTCTGTTTGTATTTACGTTAACCACAAAATAATAATTGGTACTATCGCGCAGCGAAAAGATGGACGGCTTTTCTGCAGGCTTAACCGCGGGTATGCTATCTGTTTTTGTTACCGGGATGTTTGGTTTAACAGTGGGTATACTGTCGGGCTTGTTTAACCGCGGCTGCGCCATTTTAGGGAGCTCCGTGGTTTTTACAGCTGCCTTAGGCTGCACCTTTGCCATAACCGGGTTGTTGGGATAGCTTGGCGTAGCGTCAAATTTATCATGCTGCTGCATAAAAGGCACCTCGTTGGGGTCGCTGTCTACCAAAACGGTATCGCGGGCGGCAAGGTCGCTTTGGTTAGCGGTAATAAAGTCGAGGTGCTGTTTTATTAACGGCGCTATCAGCCTGTCGTTCGGGAACTTATCCTGTATCTCAGCCAGTTCCGTGCGGAAAGGATCGAGCTTTTGCTGATGCCCCATTGCAACGGCACGTAAATAATAAACCTGCGCCAGGAAATCGTTATTAGGATAAAGTTTGATCAGCTCATCGGCACGGCTAACGGCATCGGCATATTTTCTTTTTGATACCAGGTCGAACAGTTTGCTGTAAAAGGCCGAGAACTCGGCATTCCTGTCGTTCAGTTTCTGGTTATACTGCGGGTCGATGATCACTTTGGCATAATCAGTTTCCGGGTAATCTTTCAGCAGGATGTTTTTATAATAGTCGGATCTGGCCTGGTCAACATCGCTGTAAAGCCTGTATAAATTATAGTAAAGCAAGGCCTTGTTCACGTTATTGGGGAAACGGGCCAGCAGCATTTCGTAAGTTGCAATAGCTTGCTTGTTATCGTCCAGTATGTCGCGATAAAAATTAGCCATATCCAGGTAAGCATTGTAAACGCGGTAGTTCGACTGGGTAAGTTGCGCCGCTGTGAGCGGTACATTTTGCAGCCAGTCGTTCTGTATCCGGGTATGGGCTATATCGTCGGTATTTTTAACCGGGCCGGTTCCGGCGCTGGCGTTAGCAATACTTTGCTGTATAGCGGCCACCTGTACGTTATTCGATTCGTTGCCCGACCTGATGCTGCGGCGCCAGTTATCGGTATTGGGGCGGTTACCCCAAACCCGTTTAAAATCGGCAGCGCCCTGCCCTATGGCACCGGCATTATTAAAGTAAAAGTTAGCGGCACCCGTAACCGCCGAAGGACGCGATGGCTGGCTTCTGTTCGGCATGGTATTGCCGCTGCCTGCATAAAAGCCCGGTTGTACCGCGCCGGCGGTTTGCTGCTGCTGCAGCAATAACTGGCGATTTGATAATTCGCGCACTTTAGCCAGGCGTGCTTTTTCGTCAAGCTTAGCCAGCATTTGCAGGGTATCTTCGCGCGATATGATCTGCAGCCTGTCGGCCAATAATTGCAGGTTATTGCTCTTTTTAAGAATGGCCTGATAACCGGGGAAATTAGGAGATAAGCTGGTTAAGGTACTATCGTAGTATTTTTTGGCGGTGCCGTAATCGGCTTTCTTATTAAAGTTTATTTCGGCCAGTTTAAGGTAGGACAAGCCTTTTTGATTCAGGTTTTTTGTGCTGTTGCGCACCGACAGCTTATAGTTCTTTATAGCCTCGTCAATATTGTTCTGCGCCGCGTACTGTTCGGCAACCTGGTAGTATATCTGGTCGATAAAATCGGCGTTCTTATCATCTTTTAACAGCTTGCGCAGCAGATCGATGCGGCTTACCGGGCGGCCATCTTTTGCCTCCTGGATGCGGATACGGTTCAAGCTGGCATTGAACGACATTTCGAACTGGGCATTGCTGTTCTCTACCCGCACATAGTTGTTATAGGCGTCGTTGTTGTGGTGATTGAGTTCCTGCAGTTGCGCTAAAATGAAGGTCCAGCGCAGGCGGTGGTAGGTATCATGCGTGTGGTGGACGGCTTGTTTCGCCATTTCTTCGGCATGGGCGTATTTCTCTTTGTAGATATCGTACTGCAAGCGGGTGGCATATACATCGGCAATGTTTTGCTGCTTGGGGAAGATGCCTGCCATCGCGGTATCCAGCACGCTGTCGGCAATGCTATACTGATTGTTATGCATCAGGGCGCGGGCTTTCCAAACCAGGGCATCCTGCGTAAGGTTCCTATCTTTAGGATAGTTGCGCACTACGTAGCTGAAAAATTCTGTCGCGTTAAAATAATTAGCTTCCAGGTAATTGGCCTTACCCAAAATGAGGTAGGCATCGCCAATATAATGGCTCTGCTCCTTATCGCTGATGATCTTATTACCACGGGTCACTACGGCTTCGAGGTCTTTATCGGGAGTTTTGGTTTTAACCGTGGTATCGGGGTAAACATCCAGTATCTGGGTGTAATTATCGGGGTACAGGGCGGCGTATGCTTCTTGCTTTTGGCGCAAAACATCGTTAGCGTTGAATAATATATTATAACGTGTGGTTAAATTTTGCATAGAACGGTTAAAGCCGCTTTCTTTCTGGAAAGTACAACCGGCAATTAACAGGCACATTATAAACAGGTTAAGCTTATTAAAAAGCTTTAGCAATGGCAGTTTCAAATCAGTTTGTTCGATTAAACAATAATAACGCTTTACAAAGGTATTTTATTAATTATTTGTTTGTTGCCGGTGACGATTTTTTTTGTGATAGTTATTGAGGTGATGACGCTGATTTTCTGAACGTATGAGGTGGGATTTTCGTACCTTTGTAGGAGGGAAGATATGAGAGGTAAGATGCCTGCCTGTCGGCAGACAGGGAAGATGTGGGTGTGAAAAATACCCACTTTTACCCACCTGCCTTTTCAATGATTAAATGATTGATTCCTGTCTGCCTACAGGCAGGGACTGAATGATTGATTGTTTTGGCAGGGCGCAAAGAGCAATACAAAGAGCGGGAAGGCCTGAAATTACAAATTTGATAATGGTGGGTGTGAAATATACCGACAAATACCCACCTTTTCCACCCGATACCTACCTTTTTTGAATTTCATATTGCGAAAATGGCAATGGATTGGCGGGGTACCTATCTTGGTGATCACAGTACTTCCACCGCTTTTTTCAGGGTGTCATCATCCTGGTTAATGATACGGTAATAAGCTTCATCGCCCCATTTAAAACGCGCGGCATTGGCTTTAAGGTAACGTTTAATATCGGGAGTTGAGCGTGCTATCTCTCCGGAGTCGAGCTCTTTGAGGGTTTGCGTGGCGTAGATGATAAAGCTGGTGAGGTCTGCGGCGCTCACCTGGTAGCCTTTGTTAAAGGCATCGTAGGTTGGGTATTTAGCCAGCGTGCCCTGCATTTTTTGCAAGGCATAAGCTGCAAAGAGCTGGCGGGTGTTCAGATCGTAAAGCAGGCGGGTGTTGCCGGTGGTATCGGCAGGAACGAAAACATCGGGCATAATGCCGCCGCCGCTGAATACCTTGCGCCCTTTGGTGGTATGGTATTTTGACGGCTTCTTAAAAATACTGTCGTCCATATTGCTTTTGGCCGAAAAGAGCTCACCTTTTTGCATACGCGTGGTTAGCTCGTTATGGTAATCGTCGGTACCGTTCCTGTACGATTTTTGGATGGACCGGCCCGATGGGGTATAGTACCTGGCCACGGTGAGGTTTACGGCCGAGCCGTCTTTAAAGGCAAACTGCTCCTGCACCAAACCCTTGCCAAATGAGCGGCGACCAACGATAATGGCCCGGTCGAGATCCTGCATGGCGCCGGCCAGTATTTCGCTTGCCGATGCGGAGTACTCGTTTAT
>Ga0070659_100001514_pt1 | contig 16759 bp, 17 predicted proteins | sample KBSC23metaG_FD_64666 | JGI IMG/M metagenome (GOLD analysis project Ga0070659, IMG submission 64666) | Corn rhizosphere microbial communities from Kellogg Biological Station, Michigan, USA - KBS C2-3 metaG | ecosystem: Host-associated > Plants > Roots > Rhizosphere > Soil ... | reverse complement strand
TGCCCCGGGCCACGTACAGCTGCACTGACTTTGCTGCAAGGGCCTCGCTCCACATCTCCCGGCGTCGTTCGACGGAGAGGGAGTCGAGGAACGCGGCCGGCAGCATGTGTCGGTACGCATGCTGCCACGAGGTCACATGCACCTGCGCGACGGCCCGGCAGTCCCCAAGGGTGGCTGGCTCGACGCGCATGGTCGTGACGGTTCAGTGTGCGTTGTGGATTTTCAGCTGCATGGTGGCAGGCGCACCGCTCACCCCGCCCTCCACGTCCAGTGTCTTGACCGTGCGAAGCTCGTCGGGCGTGGACAAATGGTAGACCCCGGCCGCATCCTTCGTGACTTCCACCTGACCCGATGCTGCCGTATAGAGGGTCGATGCCCCGGTCGACACCCCGGTCTCGGAGCCGATCCCGACCATGCTTTCAATGAAGATCGCTTTCGATCCGTCCGGCGCGGCGAGAAACGCCGGACGATCGGGCACCACGGTATAGGTTCCGGGGGCACTGCCGAGGAAGGTGAAGTTCAAGCCGCCCCCGGAGTAAGCGCCATTGCTTTGATCGCCCCCGGCAAGGGTGGCCGTGGAGACGACCACAATGGTGTACGGCCGTCCGTCGCCCAGCGTCGCGGCCGTCTGCTGGGAATGGCCTCCGTTGAGGTAGGTGTGCGAGTCCATCGTCCAGTAGCTGTCGGCAGCGGGCGGGGGCGCGACCTCGCCGCCGTCGCCGCCGACCGGCGTGCCGTCACCACCACCGCCGCCACATGCCGTGGCGAACATGATCGCGCCCAGGGCGATCCATCGGGAAACCATTCCGCGCATGCTGGCCCTCCTCAGTTCAACCGCACCAGGGCGGAAGACGGCGCCAAATCCAGGGTCGTGGGGTAACCCTGCGCATCAGTCGCAGCATCGTCTTCACTGGTGAACAGCCGATCGCCTTCGGCGTAGATCAATTCTTTGAAGTTGTCGGGCGTGGTCCAGCGGCCATCGCCGTTGAGGTAGGTCACCTGGTTGATGGTGATCGTCCTCGCACTGATGCCGGGCATGAGCGCGTCCATGGCGAAGTCCACCTTCGTCGCGGTCTTCCCACTGGCGGCCGTCGTGCCGCGATCGGTCAGTGCGACCGCGGACGTCAAGGTGGCCAATGCCGTGCCGCTGCAGTCGGTGGCTTCGTAGACGCGAATGGTTCGCGTACCGACGAGCTTGCCGTTCTCTGCCTGCCAGTTGAACTCGAGGCCGAGCGAAAGAGAGGTGTCGGTCCCGGCCTTCTTCACGTTACTGACAGAAGAAGCACAGGAGCCGCCCCATCGACCGTTCGCGGCCGACAGCCCCTGGGGCCCAGCCTCTGGCGCTGCGTCTCCCCCTCCTCCACATGCCGCGAGGGTGGCCGAGAGCATGGCCGCCAACATCACAAGACGGGCAGGCGCGGTTCTTTGGTTTTGTTTTCTCATGTTCAGATGAATGACAGTTCAGCGGGTCCGTCGCACGACGCGGCGCATGAACGCGCCGGGAGTGACCGGACAAAGCGACCGGACCATGGCGACGCGGACCATCGGTCCTCGACGGCAAAAGGTTCCAGAGGGGTGGGTTCATCGAAGTGGTTCTTCGACGGACTTGATCGGCGCTCCCTTGGCAACAAGGGTCGTGGATGCTCGCCCCCATGCAACGCACCTCGATCAAGCGTGCGAATTGTCTCAAATAAGACGCTTGTCAGACGGACGGGATTTGGTAAGCAAACGTTGTCAAAGGCAAAGGCCCAGACAGCGGCATGCCCGGCGCCACATCATCCCGACCGCTTCGAGGACATATCTTGCACCGCCTCCCAGGCGCTGTAGAGCGGCCGCCAGCCGAGTTCCCTGTGCGCCTTGTCGCACCGGACGGTGAGGGTCGTGTCGAACACATCGAGCCATGTGAATTCGTCGCGGTTTCCCCATCGCCTTGCCAACGAGACCGCCGCCCTCACCCAGCTCAACGGCAGCGGCAAGGCATGGCGGCGGCGTGACTTCACCAATTCGGGAATGGACGTCACCTCGGGCGCGGCGAGGTTGAAGGGGCCTCGCACATCGCGTGTCAGTGCCAGCATCACGGCCCGGGCGACGTCGTCCTCATGAACGATTTGCAGGGTGGGATAAGGCGCAGGGGGCGCGATGAAGAATCGCGCATTCACCATCGCCTTGAGGAAGGCGCGACACTGGCGTCCGAAGATCAGGTGCGACCGCAGGTGAATGATGTGGGGATGCCGGCCGGCGGCAGCCCGTTCGATCTCTGCCTTGTGCCGGGCATAGTTGAAATGCACGGCCGGCCTCAGCGGCGCCGATTCATCGAGACCCGAGCCCGCCCCGTACACGGATACGCTGGACAGGTTGACGACCTTGCGGATCCCGCAGCGGGCTGCATCGTCGAACACCTTCAGCGTGCCGGCCACGTTGTTGTGAGTCTGTTCGGTCTCTGACATCTCGCCCCGCATGACCCCGAATGCCAGATGCACCACGGCATCAGCCCCTGCCATCGCCGCGGGCAATTCGGGCGAATGAATGTCCATCTGTGAGGCAGAGAACTTCTTGTCCTCGAAGTGGCACGGGCGCCGGTCGATGCCGACCACCTGGGTCACCTCGCTGCTCGCGCAAAGCATCGGCAACACGGCGTTTGCCAAGGATGAAGAACAGCCGGTCAGGAAGATGCGCATGGGGGCAGCCACCGAATGGGCCACAAGGCCCCGGCGGTTCCAATATTGGGGATGGCGGAGTATGCAGGAAGCCGGTCGAATCGCCTGCTCGTCGGCCTCATCGAGACAACGTCATGCAAGACAACACCCGGACGATTCCCTGGTCGCGCATTGCCGCATCGCTCTCCCGCACATGGAGCATGCTGCTCGTGTGGCTCGTCCTGCTCTTCGTGATCCCCGTGCTCATCGTTCGACCGGCCAGGCTGTTCGGCACCCGGGTGCCATCGCATCGCCCACGAACAGTCGCGGCGGGCAACGGCGAGCGCGCCCCTTGCATCGGGCGGTGATCCTCGCCCGCGTCAGCCGTCGTCAATGGCCTTCGTGCCCGCTCGACGGCTTGTGCACATGGAGCGTCTCCTCGTCTGCCTGGGGCGCCGGAGCGCGAGCCGGTTGCGCCATCGGGCCGGTGTATTCGTAGGCCACCGTGCCTTGCGGATGGCGGTACCAGCCCGGGTCCTTGTAGTCACCGGGCTTCACGTCGTCGCGAACCTTCACCACGCTGAACATGCCGCCCATCTCCATCGGGCCGTACGGCCCCGTGCCGGTCATCATCGGCAGCGTGTTCTCGGGCAACGGCATCGTCATCGAACCCATGTCGGCCATGCCCTTGTCGCCCATCACCATGTAGTCCGGAATGAGCTTGGCGATGCGCTCGGCCACCCCTCGATGGTCCACCCCGATCATGGTGGGCACGCCATGGCCCATGGCATTCATCGTGTGGTGCGACTTGTGGCAATGGATGGCCCAGTCCCCCGCCATCGCATCGAATTCGAGGACACGCATCTGCCCGACGCCCACATCCGTCGTCACCTCGGGCCATCTTGCCGAAGGCGGGACCCAGCCGCCGTCGGTGCCCGTCACGTGGAAGTGAGGGCCATGCATGTGGATCGGATGGTTCGTCATGGTCAGGTTGCCCACGCGCACGCGCACCCGGTCGCCGGTTCGGGCCACCAGCGGATCGATGCCCGGGAACACACGGCTGTTCCAGGTCCAGAGATTGAAGTTCGTCATCTCCGCCGTCTTCGGTGTGGCGGCGCCGGGCTCGATGTCGTACGCGGCAAGCAGGAACACGAAATCCCGGTCGACGCGCATCTGGCGCGAATCCTTGGGATGGATGATGAACGCGCCCATCATGCCCATGGCCATTTGCGTCATCTCGTCCGCATGCGGGTGGTACATGTGCGTGCCCGAGCGCACCAGGGTGAATTCATAGACGAAGGTCTTGCCCGGTGGAATGTAGGGCTGCGTCATGCCGCCCACCCCATCCATTCCGGACGGCACCAGCATGCCGTGCCAATGCACCGTGGTGTGCTCCGGCAGCTTGTTGGTGACGAAGATGCGCACCCGATCGCCCTCCACCGCCTCGATCGTCGGGCCGGGGCTGGACCCGTTGTAGCCCCACAGGTTCGCCTTCATGCCGGGTGCCATCTCACGCACGACCGGCTCCGCGATGAGGTGGAACTCCTTGACCCCACGGTTCATGCGCCAGGGCAGCGACCATCCGTTGAGCGTTGCGACGGGGTGGTAAGGGCGGCCGTTCATCGGCACGAGCGGCGGCTGCATCGTCGGTGATGTCTGGATCACCGCTTCCGGAAGGGACGCGGCGCCTGCGCGGGTCACGGCGGTAGCGCCCAGCGCCATGGCACCGGCCGCCTTGAAGAAATTGCGTCGTTGGGTCATGGTCAATGGACAGGAGCGGGTGAAACGGACGAACGCATGGTGATCGGTGCCCCCGGCGAGCGGCCGGTGAGTGCGGTCTTCAGGTCGGTGTCGGCGACCCAGAAATCACGCAGCGCTTCGACATAGCCGGTAACGCTCGTGACCTGCTCACGCGCATCGGCGAGCAGATCGAAGACACCGATCAGCATGCCGTTGTAGCGAAGCAGGTTTTCTTCCGAAATCCGCTTTCGCAGCGGCACGACCTCATCACGGTAGTGCCTCGCCAAGTCATAGCTCGTTCGGTAGGCGGAGTAGGACTCACGAACCTCGGAACGCGCATCGACGGCAACCTGCGCCGTCCGGTGCACCGCCTGCATGTAGACCGCCTCGGCGCGGGCCGCACGCGTGGCACCGAAATCGAACAGCGGCAATTCCAGTTCGATGACATACCCGTCCGCGCGCGGCTCGCCGGTGACGGTCTTGTTCTGATAGCCAAGCTCCAGCACGTTGATGAACCGCGTCGCCCGCGTGAGCCCGAGTGACTTCGCCGTGTGTTCGGCGGCGCGCATGGCCATGAGGACATCCAGGCGCTGCGCCATCGCCGTCTGTTCTGCATCCCTCGGTTCGGCCGGCACCTGCGGCAACTCGGGGAGCCGGTCCGGCAGCGCGAAGTTCACCTGCTCGCCGGACAGGCCGAGCAAGCGCGTCAGGCGCTCCCGTTCCGCAACCGCCCGGTGCTGCGCACGCGCCAGCTGCGAGGTGGCGTCGGCATGGAAGGCCTGCTCGCGCATCCGGGCCAGCTTGTTGAAGTTGCCGGCCTCGGCCATGCGCCGGGCCAACTCGTTCGATGCTTCGGCCGCCTCCTTCACCTGCTGGAAGTACGTGACGAGCTCCCTCGCCGCCACAGCGGCGAAGTAAGCCTTGCGGGTGTCGCTCGCGACCCCCACCGCCTCATGGGCCGCCTGAAGCACGGCTTGCTCGAAACGCCCCTGCTCGACTTGCGAGGCCACGGGCAGGGTCAGCAGCCCAAGCGCGTCGAACAGGACCGAGCGCTCGATCTCGACCACACCGCCACCATCGCGCAGGCGACCGAATCCCAATGTCGGATTGCGAAGGCGCCCGGCACGAACAAGCTCCGCCTCGGCGATGCCCAGTTCGCTGAAGCTGGCCTGAAGGCCACGGTGGTTGAGGAAGGCCAATTCCACGGCACTGTCTGCGGTCAGCGGCTTTGCAAGCAGTTCCGCGATGCGCCCGCGCGCGGCATCCACATCGTCCAGGGACCGCTGGAACGTGGGCGCCTGCCCGGTGCGTGCCTCGGTGAGAGCGGCCACACGACCGGTTCCCCCGTCCGGAGAAAACGAAGCACACCCGCTCAGCACGAGCGCAGCCAGGAAAGGGGCGATTCCCCGGCATGATTCGCTTCGGGGACCAGGCCATGCCAGCGCGCCAACCGCGGCGTCAGCGCCGCCTGTCCGTGCAGGCGCAGGCCGTGGCGGGCACAGCGCCACGGCGGGCGCCAGCTCTGCAAAAAATTTCTTCATCGTTGGAACCATGTGAGTCATCGGCTGCGCCATTCGACAGCCGGCAATCACCCGTGCCGCCAGCAAGCGGACACACGGCACCTGTCAGGCCTTTGACAAAAGGCCAAGAGAGGTCAGATGGATCGAGGGGGACGCTCCTGCGCGTCCGAAATGAAGGTGGGCGGCGGAGTCGCGAGATCGGGAAAGCGCACGGCCGTGAAGCCGAGCGGCATCATGACGGCCGGCAAGCTGCTCACCAGCGGCGTGAGCGAGCAATACACCGAGCACATGTTGCACTTGTCTGCCACGGCGTGATCGTTGCCGCCGTCGGCATGTTCGGCTGCTGCATGATGGTCATGAGCCATGGAATGGTCCATCGCCGCATGGTCCACGGCGGGGTCATGGACCCGGTGCTCGGCCTGCACGCCTGCACCTGGGCAGAGCATGGCAGCGGCCACCGCGCCCCTCATCGGGAGCAGGATGACCAGCAGCAGCACGAACCAGATGCGAACGGATTTCACGATGGACAGGGTAGCACGCCATCAGCGGCTCGACGATCGTGCAGCTTGCCCCGATGGAAAGGTCAAGCGGCGGATTGTTTGAGCGCGGTGCGCCCATGCTCGGCGCACAAAAGTTTCGACTGACTGGCTGAGAGGAAGATGACCATCGCCATTTCCAAGAGTGTTCTATGCCCTTGCGACTCGGCACCGTACCGAGCTGAAGACCTGATCGCCATACCGTATTCGTCACGTGTGGCTCACGCCATGAGCCACCGAGGACTGAGAATGCGCCGATACATCAAGGAGCTGCCGATGACAAGCAAGTACCAATTTGAGTCGCCGCGAAACACCCGCGAACAGATCGAGTCCATCGCGCTGGAGATGCGGTCCGGCGCGAGCGGTCAGCCACCGCCGTCAACGAAGACAGTCAAGGATTTGCTGGTCGATCTGGTGACGCTGGTTCGAGGCACGGAAAACAGGAAGAAATTTGGTGACCGCATCACCAAGCACCAGGAAGCATGGGCGTTGTTGACGTTTGCGAGCCTTTGTCTGCTGCTGACCTTCCTCGGCTCGAACCCAAATCACTGGGACATCGAGTTGTTGGAAGGCAACCGCTTTTTCATGCGCACGCTCGGCATCGGCCTGGCCGCCCTTTTCGTCGGCGTCGTCATCGAGCGCGGGGAGATGTTTACTTTGATCTGGCGGCATCACATCACCAAGCTACTGGCGTCCATCGTTGTGTCGGCGCTGGTCGTCTACAGTGCAGGCCGTGCATCGGCCATCATCAACGGGGTGTTCGGCATCGACTCGGGCGCCATGCCGTACGCGCGGGCACTTCTGACGGGCTGGATTGCGTTTGGGCAGGTCGCCAAGCCAGTGATGTGGTTGCTGGTGCTGCCGTTCGCCGTCGTCCACGCTTTTGCGGTGATGGCGTGGTTCAGGGCCGTCATGTGGCCCTCGGACCAGGAGACGATGCGGCCGGACTTCCCCTGGCTGTCGGCGTGGTCCTCCGTGCTGGCCTTCATCGTGCTGGGCAATGCCTACAACTGGCTGTACCAGAGCCTTGAGGAGTCACAGCTGCCGACGAAGGTCTATCAAATGGCGCGGACGCTGGACTTCAATTCGCGCCACATATGCGCCAATCTGCCCGTTGGCATCAATGTCGTCTACATCGGCGCGGGGCAGAGCAAAGTGCTTGTAGACCCGAGCGCCGCCCCCATCCTGACCTTTGCGGAGTTCACCAGTCGGCCTGCCACCGAGTGGGAGCGGCCGACGCAGCACTTCCCCACCGTCGAATGCTTGTCCCAGGCCTGGAAGTGAAGGCAGACCTTGGTGTCTGGATGGAAGGAGCGGGTGGCAAGAAAAAAGCCGCTACAAGCAGCGGCTTTTTGAGGTACTACTGGCGGAGAGGGAGGGATTCGAACCCTCGGTACGTTGCCGTACGCCTGATTTCGAGTCAGGTACAATCGACCACTCTGCCACCTCTCCTGGTGTCTCTTCTGGCGGGTCGGCGCCAAGCCGCAGATTCTAGCCCAGATTCGATCGCTTTCTCAAGCTTTCAACACCTCGAGCCCACCGAGGTAGGGCCGCAAGGCCTCCGGCACCGTCACGGAAGCGTCTGCGTTCTGATAGTTCTCGAGCACCGCAACCAGGGTGCGCCCCACGGCCAGGCCCGAACCGTTGAGCGTGTGCACAAGTTCGTTCTTGCCCTGCGCATTCTTGAAGCGGGTCTGCATGCGGCGGGCCTGGAACGCTTCGGTGTTCGATACCGAGCTGATCTCGCGATAGGTGTTCTGCGCGGGCAGCCACACTTCCAGGTCGTGGGTCTTGGTGGCGCCGAAACCCATGTCGCCGGTGCACAGCAGCACCACCCGGTAGGGCAAGCCCAGCTTTTGCAGCACGGCCTCGGCGTGATGCGTCATTTCCTCGAGGGCCTCGTAGCTGCGCTCGGGGTGCACGATCTGCACCATCTCGACCTTGTCGAACTGGTGCTGGCGGATCATGCCGCGGGTATCACGCCCTGCACTGCCGGCTTCCGAACGGAAGCACGGGCTGTGCGCCGTCAGCTTGATGGGCAACGCATCGAGCGGCAGCACCTGCTCGCGCACGCTGTTGGTCAACGAGATTTCCGAGGTGGAGATCAGGTATTGCTCGGCCTGATCCTCGTCCCCGCCCCGGCTGACCCAGAACATGTCTTCCCTGAACTTGGGCAGTTGGCCAGTGCCCTCGAGCACCTCGCGGTTGACGATGTAAGGCGTGTAGCACTCGGTGTAGCCGTGTTCGACGGTCTGCATGTCGAGCATGAACTGGGCGAGCGCCCGGTGCAAGCGTGCGACAGGGCCTTTCAGGAAAGAGAAGCGTGAGCCCGAGAGCTTGGCACCTGTGTCGAAGTCGAGGCCCAGGGGCTGGCCCAGGTCCACGTGGTCCCGCACCTCGAAGTCGAACGCGCGCGGCGTGCCCCAGCGGCGCAGCTCGATGTTGCCGCTTTCATCCGAGCCCACCGGCACGCTGGCGTGCGGTAGGTTCGGCAAGTTCATGAGCAGGGACGACAGTTCGCTCTGGAGCACATCGAGGCGGTCGGCCGAGTTCTTGAGGTCGTCGGCCAGGGCGTTGACCTCGGCCATCACGGCGGTGGTGTCTTCGCCGCGCCCCTTCATGCCACCGATCTGCTTGGAGAGGCTGTTGCGCCTGGCTTGCAGTTCCTCCGTGCGCGTCTGGATGGCCTTGCGCTCGTTCTCGAGCGACTGGAAGCGGTCCACATCGAGGTAGGGCTGGGGCGACTTGCGCTTGTCCAGCGCGGCGACGACGCTGTCGAGGTCTTTGCGCAGCAGGGTGATGTCGAGCATGGTCGGGTGTTCTTGTTGATACGAAAATCAGCGCGGCGCAATGCCGGCCATGGCCTTGTCGCCCAGGCCCATCGGGAGGGGGAACTGCACGGTCTCTTCGACGCCGGGCATCTTGCGCACCGAGACGGCTCCGAACGCGCGCAGGCGCTCGATGACCTCGGTGACGAGAACTTCCGGTGCGGAAGCCCCGGCGGTGAGGCCCACGCGGCGGCGGCCGTCGAACCATTCGGGCTTGAGGTCGTCGGCCTGGTCGACCATGTAGGCCTGGGCGCCCAGGCGCTCTCCCAGCTCGCGCAGGCGGTTGCTGTTGGAGCTCGTGGGGCTGCCCACCACGATCAGCACGTCCACCTGGGGCGCGAGCACCTTCACGGCGTCCTGGCGGTTCTGCGTGGCGTAGCAGATGTCTTGCTGCTTCGGCTCGCGCACCTTGGGAAAGCGGCGCTTCACCGCCGCGAGGATGTCGGCCGCATCGTCCACCGACAAGGTGGTCTGCGTGACCACCGCGAGCTTGTCGCTCTGGGCCACCTGCACCCGGTCGACATCGGCCACGTCCTCGACGAGGTAGATGCCTTCGTTGAGCTGGCCCATCGTGCCTTCGACCTCCGGATGCCCCTTGTGGCCGATCATGATGAAGTCGTAGCCTTCCTTGTGCAGCTTCGCGACTTCCACATGCACCTTGGTGACCAGCGGGCAAGTGGCGTCGAACACGCTGAAGCCGCGGCGGGCCGCCTCGCGGCGCACTTCCTGGGAGACGCCGTGGGCGCTGAACACCAGGGTGGCACCTGGGGGCACATCGTCCAGGTCCTCGATGAAGATGGCGCCCTTGCGCTTGAGGTCGTTGACGACATAGGTGTTGTGCACGATTTCGTGCCGCACGTAGATCGGGGCGCCGAATTTGCGGATGGCGCGCTCGACGATCTCGATGGCGCGGTCCACACCGGCACAGAACCCACGTGGTTCGGCCAGCAACACATCCTCGATGCCGACAGGCGCAACAGCAGTCATCACAGCACTCCGATCAGATGCACTTCGAACGTCACCGGCTGGCCGGCGAGCGGATGATTGAAATCGAACAGCAGCCAGTCGCTGCCCACTTCGCGCACGACGCCGGCGTACGACGCCTGTCCGTCGGGCGTGGGGAATTGCACCACGTCCCCGAGGCCGTATTCGGCATCGGGATCTCCGAGTTCACGCAGCAGCGCCGTCTTCACGCGCTGGAGCATGTCCGGGTTGCGTTCCCCGAAGGCCTCGCCCGGCGCCAGCTGGAACGTGGCCCGCGTGCCCTCGGGCAAGCCGAGCAGCCGGGATTCCATCGCCGGGGCGAGCTCCCCCGTGCCGAGCGACAGCGTGGCAGGCTTGTCGGCGAAGGTGTTGATGAGGTCGGCGCCGTCAGGCCCCGCCAGGCGGTAGTGCAGGGTCAGGAAGGAGCCCTGTTCGACGTGGTTCAAGGAATATCCCGGTTCGATAGACTGAGGGGCAATTTTAGGTGCCCGGCCGAAGCCGGTCCCGGAATGCCCTCAATTAGCATGCTCACGTGCTGAAAGAACTCCCCCCCGAAGCCCGCCCGCGCGAGAAGTTGCTCACGCGCGGCCCCGCCGCGCTGGCCGACGCCGAACTCATCGCGCTGCTGCTGCGCACCGGCGTGCCGGGTGCCTCCGTGCTGCAGTTGTCGCAACGCCTGCTTGACCACTTCTCGGGCCTGCCGGGCCTGCTGCACGCCAGGCCGGACGACCTCAAGCAGATCAAGGGCCTCGGCCCGGCCAAGCGGGCCGAGATGTGTGCCGTGCTCGAACTGGCGCGCCGCTCGCTCACCCACCAGCTCTCCGAGCATGCGGTGTTCGACAGCCCCGGCCGGGTGAAGGAGCATCTGCGCATGCACCTCGCGCATTTGCCGCACGAGGTGTTCGCGGTGCTGTTCCTCGATGCGCAACACCGCCTGATCTGCCTCGAAGAGATGTTCCGCGGCACGCTCGCACAGACGAGCGTCTACCCCCGCGAAGTGGTGCGCCGCGCGCTCGATCTGCATGCCGCGGCGGTGGTCTTGGCACACAACCACCCCTCGGGCGTCGCCGAGCCGTCCAAGGCCGACGAGCACCTCACCATCACCCTCCGAACGGCGCTCGCGCTGGTGGATGTGCGCGTGCTCGATCACTTGGTCGTGGGCCGCGACGACGTGGTCTCCTTCGCCGAACGGGGCCTGCTGTGAAAGTCAAGAGCCTGCAAGACCTCGGTGATGTGCGAGCGGCGCTGCGGCGGGCCCAGCGGGAGGCCGCGGAACGGGCCACCCGAGAGAAGGCCGAACACGCACGCATCGCGCGGGAGCGCAATCTCTTCGCGCATTCGGTCGGGCAGGTCAGCAAGCTGCCCTCGCACGGCCGCGTGGAGTCCCGGCCGGCCCCGCCCACCCCTGAGCCGCGCCAACGCGAGCAGGACGAACAGGCGGTGCTGCGCGAAGCCATCTCCGATGAATTCGATGTCGAATCCCTCCTCGACACCGATGAAGCCTTGTCGTATCGGCGCGCGGACATTGGCGTGAACGTGGTGCGCAAGCTACGCCGGGGCGGATGGGCCATCCAGGACCAGATCGACCTGCACGGCCTGCGCCGAGACGATGCCCGCGAACAGTTGGCCGCCTTCCTGCGCGATGCCGTGCGCCGCGGGCTGCGCTGTGTGCGCGTGGTGCACGGCAAGGGCAACGGCTCGCCCGGGCGCGAGCCCGTGCTCAAAGCCAAGGTGCGTTCCTGGCTGGTGCAGAAGCAGGAGGTGATCGCCTTCGTGCAGGCACGGGCCTCCGAAGGCGGGCATGGCGCGCTCGTCGTGCTGCTCAAGCCCAGGCAAGGACAGGCTGCCGTGGCGCCGCTCGCTTCGCCGCTGTCTCCCTCGAAGCCCCGCCGATGAGTTGGCATGGCCACCTGGCGTTGAGCTATCGCCACGATGGCCTGCGCACCGTCGTCGCCGACCGGCACACCGGGCCCCTTCGGATCCTGAAGAGCCTGTATCCCGAAGGGCCCGGCATCTGCCACAACGTGCTGGTGCACCCGCCTGCCGGCGTGGCAGGAGGCGACGTTCTGGGCATCGAGGCCCATCTGCAAGCGGGCGCCCATGCGTTGCTCACCACGCCCGGGGCCACGCGTTTCTACCGCAGCACCGGCCAGCCGGCACTGCAGACGGTGTCGGTGCGCGTGGAAGACCGGGCCCGCCTTGAATGGCTCCCGCTCGAGACACTGTGCTACCCGCGGCTGCTCGCGGAGAACCGCCTCGCGTTTTCACTGGCACCCGAGGCAGAGATGATCGGCTGGGATGTGCTGGCCTTGGGGTTGCCTGCGAGCAACGCGCCATTCGATGCGGGCCGGTTCACCCAGGAAATCCGGATCGGAGATGGCCTGGTCGACACATGGCTCGAGCGCGGCACGATGGATGGCAGCGACCACCGCCTGCTGCAGTCCCCGCTCGGCTGGGCTGGCCGAAGCGTGATGGCCACGATGTGGTTCGGTACGGGCTCCCCATTGCCCTCGGGGCGGCGCGAACGCCTGCTGGATGAAGCGCGCGAAGCCATCGAGGCGCACTCCCTCGCGTCGACGGCCGGCGCCACGTCACCCCATGGCCAGATGTTGGTCTTGCGGGCGTTGGCGCACCGCGTGGAACCTGCCATGCAACTGCTGACATCGGTGTGGACGCGATGGCGCAAGAGCGCATGGGGGCTGGCCTCGCCGACGCCGAGGGTGTGGAAGACATGAGTCCCTCTTGCACTTGACGCCTCACCTTCCCCGCGGAGGGACCGGTCCGCTTGCTGCCCTCGAAGCGGTGGGAGCGCGCGAGCCGTGCGCCTTGAGCCATGCACCCAATGGCGGCACGGCCCGGCGAAGCGTGTCCCACAGTGCCTGCGCCACCGGCCCGTGCGGGCGGTCATTGCGCCGCATGGCCACCAGCGTCTCGGTGTGGACTGGTAGCTGCGGGCCGGCGATCGACACGAGGCGGCCATCCCGCAACTCTTCGTGGACGAGGAAGTGCGGCATGTGGCCCCACGCCATGCCATGCAGGATCAGCTCTTTCTTCATCATCTGGTCGGGCACCGTGCAGCATGGGGCACCTTCGACGAGGAAGTAGTCCACCTGCGGCGTGTGCCGCGCGCTGCCGCGGATGACGCACTGGGTCAGCGCGCGCATCCGTTGCGGCGTCAAAGGGGTGTCCGCAGGAAACGGCAGGAAGCCGGGGGCGACAACCGGCAGGAACTGCACCCTGCCGAGCCGCAGGCATTCGGTGCTGATCTCACCTTGTGGCAGGCCATGCACGACAAGATCCGCCTCGCCGTCATGCAGCCGCTCCAGCGGCCCCCCGACAGACTCGATGTCCAGGCGCAGGCGTGTTGCGGGACAGTCCGAGAAGAAGCGGCCCAAGGTCTGCAGCAAGGGCGGGCGGGGGCAGAAATCTCCGAGCACGACGCGCAGCTCGCTCTCCACGCCCAGGGCGAGCTGCTGCGCATGCGTGTTCAGCAGCTCACTTTCGTTCAGCAAAGCCTGCGCGCGCTGGTGCAGCACGCGGCCAGCGTCCGTGACACGCACTCGGTAGCCGGTGCGGTCGAGCAGCGGCAGGCCGAGCTGGCGCTCCAGGCGCGCCACGGCGGCAAACACTGCCGGATGCGAGCGGTGCAGCTGTGCGCCTGCCGCCTGGAAGCCGCCGTGGCGGACGACAGCGTCGAAGCATTGCAGGTCGTGGAGCGTGAAGTTTGTCGACATGGCTGACAGAGATGGTCCATTCTTTGTAATTTCATTCTGGACGGTCACTTCCTACGATGCAAACCATTCCAGTTCATCGAAAGGAAACAGACATGGAACAAGCCTCGTTCATCACGCTCGGCGATGGCACGCGCCTCGCCTACCGCCTGGAAGGCGCCACGGATCATCCGGTGCTGCTGCTGTCCAACTCGATCGCCACAGACCTGCACATGTGGGACGACAACATGCCGGAGCTGGCGCAGCACTTTCGCGTGCTGCGATACGACCTGCGCGGCCACGGGCGCTCGGACGCGCCGGTGGGTGCCTATTCGATGGACCGCCTGGGGCGCGACGTGCTGGAGCTGCTGGACGCCCTGGGCATCCAGCAGGCCCACGTGCTCGGGATCTCGCTCGGGGGCCTTGTCGGGCAGTGGCTCGCCATCCATGCGCCGGAGCGCGTGCTGCGCCTCGTGCTCTCCAACACCGCCGCTGCGCTGGGCCCGGCGCACATTCACGAAGAAGCGATCGCTCAGGTGCTGAACGCGCCCGATCTCAAGGAGGCCGCCGAAACCTTCGTGCGCAACTGGTTCCCCGCGAGTTGGGTCGATGAAGCCCGACCTGTGGTCCAGCGCTTTCGCCATGGTGTGGAGCGCACGCCGGCTGTCGGACTGGCCGGCGCCCGCGCCGCGGTGCGCGATGTGGATCTGCGGCGCACGATCGCGTTGATCGCCGCGCCCACCTTGGTGATCGCGGGCCGCAACGATAAGGTCACAACGCTTGCACACAGCCAGGAGATCGCCGCGACAGTGCCGGGCGCCCGGCTGTGCGTCCTCCCTGCGGCGCACCTCCCCAACATCGAGCGGCCTGAGGCTTTCATTTCAGCGGTGATCGAATTCCTGACCGCTGGCTGATGCCGTCACATCAGTGGTGGAAGGTTCGAGGCTGAATCTTTCCTCGGAACAACATTTGCCACCTCTGCGCGATTCGCTTTGCGGTTTGCCAGGAGGATCCGATGCGTGCGACTCTTCCCGCCTTGTTTCTTGCGTGCAGCACGGCGGCATGCCAGGGCATGTTTGCAGGCCGGCTCGTCGATGCGGAGACGGGCCAGCCCATCCCTTCGGGGTGGATCTGGGTCCAGAAAACCGGGGATTCGGGCTTTCCGATGTACAAGCCGCGTTGCGAACGGCTCGACATCGTTCGCACGGATGCTGACGGGAAGTTCAGGGCCCCCGTCCCGATCAGCCAGGCCGGAGCGAAGGTCGGCATCAACGCGTTTGCCCCAGGCTATGCGCGTGGCCTGCGCTGGGCGGCAGTCAAGGACGTCGACGGCCGGTTGTTCGTCGAAGCCTACATTCCCTCGGCTGCAGCGGACACCATCCTGATCACCAGGCAAAACATGACCATCACGGTGCCGGCGGACCGGCCGCCTGCCCAGCAGCAAATCGCCGAGGCGTACCCTCCCCTGCCGCCGGCCATCCGGACTGACGATGGCCTGCCGCTCTACACGCTCTGGCCCCTGCATGCAGGGAATCCCCGGAAGTCTCTCGGAGGTCTGCCGTCGACTTGCGGCGACGACCATGCCGCCTATGTTGAATCCACGCGGGCACTGCGGGAGGCGTTGCGGGATTGAAAGGCTCGGCTCAATCGCGCAGGAACTCACACCGGATCGAGTTTCGTTCCTCAATAAAAGCGCTGTCGAGCCGAAAGGAGACAAACGCACGGCCTCCCGATGTTGCGGTGCCGTGGTTTGTCGACCGGAGACAGAGACCGCTTATGAAACTGACCCGCCACAGCACCGCCGTTCTGGCTGCCATCGCCTTCATGGTCACCGCTTGCAGCGACTCGCCCGACAACGCCGACGCCAGCGCCGCGTCAGCCGGACTTTCCGGCTCGGTGGCCGTGGGCGCTCCCATCACGGACGGTACGCTGCGCGTGGTCGATGCGACCGGCACCGTGGTGGCGAGCGGCATCACGGTGAACGAAAACGGCACCTACACGCTGCCCGAGCTGACCGGCACGGCACCGTTTCGCATCGAGGCGTGCGGCTATGCCGGGGCGAACTTCCAATGCCTTTATTCGGTGGCGCAGGGGCCGGGCACGGCCAACGTCACGCCGCTGACCACCGCAACCGTGCTGCTGGCGTCCGGCCAGTCGCCGTCCGATCTCATCAGCGGCAGCAACACCGCCTTGTCGGCGGATGCGGTCAGCAACGCACAAACCGCGCTGCGCGACGGCTTGGCCAGCGTGCTGGCGGCCGGCAATGTGCCGGCCACATTTGATTTCGTCAGCGGCAACCTGGATGCCGGCTCGCGCACCGGGTACGACAAGGTGCTGGACGCCATCGGCGTGACCACCGGCGTGGATGCGAACAAGCCGTTCGTCCAGATCACCCCCCGCCTGGGCACGGGCAACCTCTATCTGGAGCAGGGCGTTCGAACAGGCACCGTGACGGCCGATGCCAGCGCCGGGAGCCTGTCGCTCGGTGGGCTGGAAGCGCTGTTTCGCAACATGAGCGCCGCCATCGCGAGTTCATCGGCCTGCAGCGATCCCACGACCGGCATCCGTGCCAGCCTGGCCACCATCGCCCGCATGAACGATGAAGATGGCACGAGCGTGAGCGGCCCGGCGGACGTGGCCACCGGCCTGTGCGCGATGCTGGATGAGCAGGGCATGTTCGGCTCGAAATTGCTGAGCCCCACGCTGGGCAAGTGCGATTTGAGCGGCGCCAACCCGATTTGCCGCATCGGCTTCGTGTTGCAGGGGGTCGATGGCAGCGTTGAAAAGGTCGGCAACGGCATGGGC
>Ga0070659_100001510_pt1 | contig 16772 bp, 13 predicted proteins | sample KBSC23metaG_FD_64666 | JGI IMG/M metagenome (GOLD analysis project Ga0070659, IMG submission 64666) | Corn rhizosphere microbial communities from Kellogg Biological Station, Michigan, USA - KBS C2-3 metaG | ecosystem: Host-associated > Plants > Roots > Rhizosphere > Soil ... | reverse complement strand
TATCCCAATGGCGAGGAGCGCTGCATCGCCTGCAAGCTATGCGAGGCGATCTGCCCGGCGCTTGCAATCACCATCGAGGCCGAGCCGCGCGAGGACGGCAGCCGCCGAACCACGCGCTACGACATCGATATGGTGAAGTGCATCTATTGCGGGCTGTGCCAGGAGGCGTGCCCCGTCGATGCGATCGTCGAGGGGCCGAACCTCGAATTCGCGACCGAGACGCGCGAGGAATTGCTCTACGACAAAGTGAAGCTTCTAGAGAATGGCGACAAATGGGAGCAGGCGATTGCCGCCAACCTTGCCGCCGATGCGCCGTATAGATAGGGGCGCGGACATGCTGAAGCAGGGGATCAAGTTCCTCCCCCATCGGGGGAGGTGGCAGGCCGAAGGCCGGACGGAGGGGGCGCCCCCTCCAGCAGCTACGCTGGTCCCCCTCCCCCTGCGGGGGAGGAGCTGTTGATCGCACTTCTCGCCTTTTACCTGTTTTCGTTCGTCATGATCGCCTCGGCGGTCTGCGTGATCTTTGCGCGCAACCCGGTGCATAGCGTGCTGTGGCTGATCCTGGCTTTCTTCAACGCGGCGGGGCTGATGCTGATCGCCGGGGCGGAGTTCATCGCCCTGCTCCTGGTTATCGTCTACGTCGGCGCGGTCGCGGTGCTGTTCCTGTTTGTCGTGATGATGCTCAACATCGATTTCGCGAGCCTGCGCTCCGGCTTCACGCGCAATCTTCCGTTCGGGATCATCCTCGCCCTCGCGTTGCTGAGTGAAATGCTGATCGCGCTGATGGCCTGGAAAGCGGGGCCGGGGATTAGCGGGGCCGCGCCGCCGCCGACCCCGCAGCCAAACATCGTGATGCTGGGTGAGCTGCTCTACAGCCGCTACCTCTTCCCCTTCGAGCTGGCGGGCCTGATCCTGCTGGTGGCGATGATCGGGGCGATCGTCCTCACCCACCGAAGCCGCGGCGACGTGCGCACGCCCAAAGTGTCGCGCCAGCTTCGCGCCGATCCGGAGAAGGCGATCAAGCTCAGTAATCCAGGAGTCGGAGAAGGAATGAAGCTGTGATCGGCTTGGGCAATTACCTGACCGTAGCCGCCATCCTTTTCGTGCTCGGCGTGCTCGGGATCTTCCTCAATCGCCGCAACGTCATCCTGATGCTGATGGCGATCGAGCTGATCCTGCTTGCGGTGAACATCAACCTGGTCGCGTTCAGCGCCTTTCTCGGCGATCTGACGGGACAGGTGATGGCGATGTTCGTTCTGACGGTCGCTGCCGCCGAGGCCGCGATCGGGCTTGCTATCCTGGTGATCTTCTTCCGCCGGCGCGGCTCGATCGCGGTGGACCAGGCCGACAGGATGCGCGGCTGATGGACATGGCGATTTCGCTCGAGCTGATCGTCTTCCTGCCGATCATCGCCGCGATCGTCGCCGGCCTGTTCGGCCGCTGGATCGGCAAGACGGCCGCGAAAGTGGTGACGACCGGGGCGCTGTTCGTCGGTGCGGCGCTTAGCTGGCCAATCTTCTTCTCCTACATCGCCGGCCACGCTCAGCCGCAGGTCGTGACGGTGCTGGAGTGGATCCGCTCCGGCGGCCTCCAGGTGGATTGGTCGCTCCGCGTCGACAGCCTCACTGCGGTGATGCTGGTGGTGGTGACGAGCGTCTCCAGCCTCGTCCACCTCTACAGCTGGGGCTATATGGAGGAGGACCCGAGCCAGCCCCGCTTCTTCGCCTATCTGTCGCTGTTCAGCTTCGCGATGTTGATGCTGGTGACGGCGAACAGCCTGGTGCAGATGTTCTTCGGCTGGGAGGGCGTCGGCCTCGCTTCCTACCTCCTGATCGGCTTCTGGTACTACAAGCCGAGTGCCAATGCGGCGGCGCTGAAGGCCTTCGTCGTCAATCGCGTCGGCGACTTCGGTTTCTCGCTCGGCATCTTCGGCACCTTCCTGGTGTTCGGGACTGTCTCCATTCCTGCCATCCTCGCCGCCGCTCCGCACATGGCCGGTTCGACCATCGGCTTTGCCGGAATGCGGGTCGATACGATGACCCTGCTCTGCCTGCTGCTGTTCGTGGGGGCGATGGGCAAGTCGGCGCAGATCGGCCTTCACACCTGGTTGCCGGACGCGATGGAGGGCCCGACCCCGGTCAGCGCCCTGATCCATGCGGCGACGATGGTGACCGCCGGAGTCTTCATGGTGTGCCGCCTGTCGCCCATGTTCCAGACCAGCGCGACCGCCATGCACGTCGTCACCTATGTCGGCGCCGCGACCTGCTTCTTCGCGGCGACGATCGGGTGCACGCAGAACGATATCAAGCGGGTGATCGCTTATTCGACCTGCTCGCAGCTCGGCTACATGTTCTTCGCGGCGGGCGTGGGCGCCTACGGCGCGGCGATGTTCCACCTGTTCACCCACGCCTTTTTCAAGGCGCTGTTGTTCCTCGGTGCGGGCAGCGTGATTCACGCGATGCACCACGAGCAGGACATGCGCTTCTATGGCGCGCTTCGAAAGAAGATCCCGTTCACCTTTTGGGTAATGATCGCGGGCACGGTGGCGATTACGGGTGTCGGCTTCGGGCCGGTCGGGTTCGCGGGTTTCTGGTCGAAGGATGCGATCCTCGAAAGCGCGTATGCGAGCGGATCGGTACCCGGAGTGATTGCCTTCTGGCTCGGAACCGTCGCGGCGCTGCTGACCAGCTTCTATTCGTGGCGACTGATCTTCCTGACCTTCTACGGCGAGCCTCGCTGGGCCTCCTCCGAGCATATCCAGCACGCCGTCCATCACAAGCACGAGCCGGAAGGTTCGGAAGGCGCAGGGCACCTCGACCATGCACCGGCGCACGCGGCGCTGACCGGAACCGCCGGCTATCACCCGCACGAGAGCCCGCTCAACATGCTGATCCCGATCGGGCTTCTGGCGCTCGGCGCACTGTTCGCGGGCCAGCTATTCCACGGCATTTTCATCGGCGCCGAGAGCGCCCCCGATTACTGGCAAGGCGCCGTCGCATTCAGCTCGCATCTGGCGGACGCCGCCGAAAGCATACCGCTTCTCATCAAGCTGATGCCGCTGGTCGCCTGGATCGTCGGGCTGTGGATCGCCTGGAACAACTACATCCGCGATCCGGAAGCTCCAGCGCGCCTCGTCGGCTATTTCCCTGGCATCTACCAGTTCGTCTTCAACAAATGGTATTTCGACGAGCTCTACGACCGCATCTTCGTTCGTCCGGCGTTGTGGCTAGGCCGGCTGTTCTGGCACGGCGGTGACGAAGGCACGATCGACCGCTTCGGCCCGCACGGGGCGGCGGTGGCGGTGGGACTCGGCAATCGCGTTACGGCCCGGCTGCAGTCGGGCTACCTCTACAGCTACGCACTCGTGATGCTGCTCGGCCTGATCGGGGCGGCGAGCTGGGCATTGTGGTGGGCCAAATGACGGGGGCGACTTCGGCCGATACATCCATTCGTCCAGAGCGGAGGCGCGATAGCGGCGTAGTCGAAGGGCGGATAGCGCCAAGGCTGGGACTGCGCCCTTCGACTTCGCTCAGGACGAACGAGGTTTTTCGCTTTGCAGGGGAGCTCGCATGAGCGGGTTTCCGGTGCTGACGTTGATGATCGCGATCCCGCTGCTTGCGGGGCTGATCTGCCTGTTCGTGAACGCGTCGGCGGCGCGCTGGACCGCGCTCATCGCGACCTTCCTCGATCTCGCTCTGGGTATTTACCTTTGGGCGGCATTCGTGCCCGGAGGTCCGCAATGGCAGTTCGTCGAGCATATCGCGCTTGCCGGCAATTTCTCCTGGGCGCTCGGGATCGACGGAATCGCGCTGACGCTGACGATGCTAACGGTCTTCCTGATGCCGATCTGCATCGGCGCCAGCTGGCGATCGATCGTAAAGCGCGTGCCGGAATATATGGCCGCCTTCATGCTGATGGAGGCGCTGATGGTCGGCGTCTTCGCGGCGCAGGACCTGTTCCTCTTCTACGTCTTCTTCGAAGGCGGGCTGATCCCGATGTACCTGATCATCGGCGTCTGGGGCGGCGTCGATCGGGTGAAGGCGAGTTACAAATTTTTTCTCTACACGCTGCTCGGTTCGGTGCTGATGCTGATCGCCATGATCTACATGGTCGCGACTTCGGGCACGACCTCGATCCCGGCACTGATGCAGTACAATTTCCCGCCTGCGGTGCAGCAGTGGCTTTGGCTGGCCTTTCTCGCCAGCTTCGCGGTCAAGCTGCCGATGTGGCCGGTCCATACCTGGTTGCCGGACGCGCACGTGCAGGCGCCGACGGCTGGCTCCGTCATCCTCGCTGGGGTGCTGCTGAAGATGGGCGGGTATGGCTTCGTCCGCTTTTCACTGCCGATGTTCCCCGATGCCTCGGCGCAGTTCATGCCGCTGATGTTCGTGCTGTCCGGGATCGCAGTGGTCTACACGTCGCTGGTGGCGCTGGTGCAGCGGGACATGAAGAAGCTGATCGCTTACTCCTCGGTGGCGCACATGGCCTTCGTCACCTTCGGGCTGTTCGCCTTCAACCGACAGGGTATCGAAGGCGCGCTGATCGTGATGCTCAGCCACGGGCTGGTGTCGGGCGCGCTCTTCCTTGTCGTCGGTGTGATCTACGACCGCCTGCACACGCGCGAGATCGCGGTCTACGGCGGGCTCGCCAACAACATGCCAGGATACGCGCTGCTGTTCATGCTGTTCACCATGGCGAGCGTTGGCCTGCCTGGGACCAGCGGCTTCGTCGGCGAGTTCCTGAGCCTGATCGGCACCTATCAGATGTCCTCCTGGGGGGCGATCGCGGCAACCACCGGCATCATCCTTGGCGCGGCCTACATGCTGTGGCTCTACTGGCGGATCTGCTTCGGCGCGGCGCGTACTCCGGAAGCGGCAACCATGGTCGATTTGAGCGCTCGCGAATGGTGGCTGCTCGCCCCGATTGCGGTCGGCGTGATGTGGATGGGCATTTATCCCGAGAGTTTCCTGAGGCCGATGCGTGCTGACGTCGGGCGGATCGTCGAGCGCGTCGAGCATTCTCGTCCGGCAAGCGATTCGAAGCTCAGTGGCGGCGCCGTACAGACCCACCAGCTTGCCGGAGTTGCACGATGAGCTTCCTTCAAGCTGAGCTTCCCGAGCTGATGCTGATGATCGGCGCCATCATTCTGATGATGGTGGCTGCGATCGCCGGCCGTCGCTCGACGGCTGCAGTAAGCTGGATCTCGGTCCTGCTGCTGATCGTCGCGACTGGCCTGCTATTCGGACCGCCATCGCACGCGGGGCCGGTTTTCGGCGGTCTCATCACCGACGACCTGTTCGCGGCCTTCGGCAAGGCGATTATTTTCCCGGCGGCGGCCGTCGCGATCATTGCCGCCCACGGCTGGTTCGAGCGTGGAACCGAGCATGCGGCCGAATATCCGGTGCTGATCCTGTTCAGTGCCGTTGGCATGGGCGTCATGGTCTCGGCCACCAACCTGATGACGCTCTATGTCGGGCTCGAGCTTCTGAGCCTCGCCTCCTATGTCCTCGCCTCGTACCGGCGCATGGACGATCGATCCGCCGAGGCAGGGCTTAAATATTTCGTCCTGGGCGCGCTCGCGAGCGGGATCCTGCTCTACGGAATCTCGCTGCTCTACGGCTTCACCGGCACGATGACCTATCCGGGGCTGGCGGCCGCCTTCACGCGTGATGGCGCTCATTCGCTGGGCCTGCTGTTCGGGTTGGTGTTTCTGCTGTCGGGCATTGCCTTCAAGGTCAGCGCTGTCCCGTTCCACATGTGGACTCCGGACGTCTACGAAGGCGCTCCGACACCCGTTACCCTGTTCTTCTCAACGGCGCCCAAAGCTGCTGCGATATTGCTCGGTGTTCGAGTTTGCGTGGAGGGATTGGGACCAGCCACGGAAGCCTGGCGACAGATCATCGTCTTCGCGGCCCTGGCTTCAATCTTCCTCGGAGCGGTCGCGGCCTGGGGTCAGACGAATATCAAGCGGCTGCTGGCTTACTCTTCAATCAACAATGTCGGCTTCGCGCTGGTCGGCCTCGCTGCGGGTGGGGCGGCGGGAGCATCGTCCGTGCTCTTCTATGTGGCCGTTTACGTCGTGATGACGCTTGGTGCTTTCCTCTGCGTGCTGTGGATGCGCGATGAGAATGGCGAACCGGTGGAAACGCTCGCCAGCCTGTCGGGCCTTTCGCAGACTCGCCCGGCCTTCGCCGCGGCGCTCGCGATCTTCATGTTCAGCCTCGCCGGAATCCCGCCGATGTTCGGCTTTTGGCCGAAGCTGGTGGTGTTCAACGCCGCGATTCACGCACACCTGGTGCCGCTTGCGGTCGCCGGCATTCTCGGCACTGTGATCGGGGCCTATTACTATCTGAAGGTCGTCAAGATCATGTACCTCGACGAGCCTGCGGCGCCTTATGCGCGCCCTCGCCAGCCGGTGCAGGGGCTGCTGATCTTCGCAACGGCTTTGTTCGTTTCGCCGATCGGCTATCTGCTGATCCAGCCCATCAGCAACTTCGCTGATCGCGCAGCGGGGTCGTTGTTCTGAGCCGTATCCGATTCGTCGAGCAGACGGGCTCGACCAATAGCGATTTGCTGGCGGACCAAAATGCGGGCGAGGGCGATTGGCTGGTCGCCTTCCATCAGACTGCGGGGAAGGGGCGTCAGGGGCGCGAATGGGTCAGCGCCGGCGGCAATTTCTACGGCAGCACCCTTGTCCAGCTGCAGGCGTCGGATCCCGCGCCACAGTCGCTGTCGCTCGCTGCCGGATTGGCGCTGATCGAGGCGCTCGACGCGGCTGTCCCGGGCAAGGCGTTGATGCTCAAGTGGCCGAACGATTTGACGCTCGGGGGCAAAAAGCTGGCAGGAATCCTGTTGGAGCGGAGCGGTGATCGCGTGGCTGTGGGTTTCGGCGTTAATCTCGCGAGCGCTCCCGAGCTCGCGGACCGCAAGGCTGCAGCGCTTGGCGGGCAGATCACGCCTGAAGCGTTTTCGCCGCTCCTGGCGGGAAGCTTCGCCCGGATGCTGAACCTGTGGCGGTCTTCCACGCCCGAATCGTTCGCCCAGGCTTGGCTTGCTCGCGCGCATCTGCCGGGCACACGTCTGACCGTCCATGTCTCGGGCGAGGAGACGGTCAGCGGCCGCTTTGCCGGGCTGGAGCCGGACGGCGCGCTTAGGCTGATGCTTGACGATGGATCGATGGAGCTAATTCGCGCAGGTGACGTCGATCTCTGCTGAATTGCGGCTCTTGCCCTAAGCGTCGGCTGGTCTCACGAGAGGTGGACGCAGCCTTCTCGTTTGGAATCCACAATGAACGAAAGCACGCAAGACCTGATCGCAACCCGCGGGGCGCAGATGTTCCCGCAGCTTTCCGACGAACAACTTGCGCGACTCTCTCGTTTCGGTGAACCGCGCCACTATCGGGCGGGCGAAACCGTCGTGAAGGTCGGAGAGCCGGGGCCGGGGCTCCTGCTCCTCCAATCGGGAGAGATCCAGGTCACGCAGCACGACGGTTCCTGCGACCGCAGCCCGATCGTGACTCACACTCGGGGCCATTTCCTCGGCGAGTTGGCGCAGCTGTCTGGCCGTCCGTCACTGGTGGATGCAGTCGCGCTCAGCGATTCCGATGTGGTCGTGGTCGCACCGGAAAAGCTTCGCGCCCTCCTTATCGCAGAGGCGGATCTTGGCGAGCGAATCATGCGGGCGCTGATCTTGCGCAGGGTCGGACTGATCGAAAGCGGCGCCGGCCCGATCATCGTGGGCGACGAGGCGAGTGGCGATGTCCTTCGCCTTATCAATTTCCTTCGCCGCAATGGCCATCCATACCGCAATCTTGATCCTGCTGCCGACGGTTGTGCGCGCACTCTGATCGATCGCTTTGAGGTCACGCCGGAAGAACTGCCGATCGTACTCTGCCCCGGGGGTCAGTTGCTCAGGAATCCGAGCGAGGACCAGCTCGCCCGATGCGTGGGCCTCGTTGGAAAGCTGGATGGCGATCGGGTTTATGATGTCGTTGTGGTAGGGGCGGGCCCGGCCGGCCTTGCAACCTCGGTTTATGCCGCTTCCGAGGGGCTTTCGGTGCTGACCATCGATTGCCGGTCCTTTGGTGGCCAGGCCGGCGCTTCCGCCCGAATCGAGAACTATCTTGGCTTCCCGACCGGCATCTCCGGAATGGCCTTGATGGGGCGCGCTTTCAGCCAGGCACAGAAGTTCGGGGTGGAAATCGCCATTCCGGACGAAGGGGTTAAGCTGGAGTGTGGAAGTGATCCGTGCCGGCTCCAGCTCGCCACAGGAGAGCGTGTGAAGGCCCGTGCCGTCGTCCTTGCGACCGGAGCACGGTACCGGCGGCTCGGCGTCGAGCGGCTGGAAGAGTTTGAAGGAAAGTCGATCCACTATTGGGCTTCGCCGCTCGAGGCGGATTTGGCCGCCGGGCACCATGTCGCCCTTGTCGGTGGCGGGAATTCCGCGGGGCAGGCGACAGTGTTCCTTGCCGGACACGCCGGGCGTGTAACCCTGGTTGCGCGACGACCGCTCAAGGACACAATGTCGCAATATCTGATCGAACGAATCGAGAGCCTGCCGAACGTCGATGTCGTGGTCGGTTGCGAGGTAGCGAAGCTGGACGGCAGTTCGGGGGAGCTTGAGGCGGTGACGGTTCGCGAACGCAAGTCAGGAAATGAGATCCGGGAGCCCGTGCGCTTCCTGTTCTCATTTATTGGCGCCGATCCGAACACGGATTGGGTGCAAAGCTCCGGGATCAGGCTCGACGAGCGCGGATTTGTCCAGACTGGAGAGGCGGCGGGCGCGAAATTTCCGCTGGAGACCAGCAGGCGCGGTGTGTTTGCAGTTGGCGATGTTCGCTCGGGATCGGTGAAGCGGGTTGCTGCGTCGGTGGGTGATGGCGCACAGGTCGTCGCGGCGATCCACCAATATCTTGCTGCCGACCGGCCGGTACTTCAGGTCGCTGCCCAGCCAGTCACGGCCTGAGTATTTTGCGAAGCCGCCCCGTTGCGGCTAGGGGCTTCGCATGCTTCTCGCGATCGATGCCGGCAACACCAACGTTGTTTTCGCCGTCATTGATAAGCGTGAGATCAAGGCCCGCTGGCGGATCGCCACCGATCCCCGCCGCACCGCCGACGAATATTCGGTCTGGCTTCACCAGCTGCTGGCGTTGGAGGGACTCTCCCGCGCTGACATACAGGTCGTAATCATAGGAACGGTCGTTCCCCGAGCCACCCACAATCTCGAGGTTCTCGCCAGCAAGTATTTCGGCGTTTCCGCGCTGATTGCGGGGCAGGGGAAGGCGGCCTGGCCGATCGCCCTCGATGTCGATGAGCCGCAGAATGTCGGCGCTGATCGTGTGCTGAATGCGATTGCGGTCTATGCCAAATATCCCGGCGATCTCGTTGTCGTCGATTTCGGCACTGCGACCACCTTCGACGTGGTGGATTCCGCGGGCGCTTACAAAGGCGGGATTATCGCACCGGGGCTGAACCTGTCACTCGAAGCTCTCGTGAGCGCGGCTGCCAAGCTGCCGCGGATCGCCATCGAAGAGCCGAAGGGCGACAGCGTCATCGGCCGCACCACCGAAAGCCAGATGCTCGCCGGAATCTATTGGGGTTACGTGGCCATGATCGAAGGGCTGCTCGATCGGCTCAAGGCCGAAATTGGCGGTCCAGTGACAGTGGTCGGAACCGGAGGACTAGCCGCGCTGTTCGCCAAACGGACCGACCTGTTCGACGCGGTCGAGCCCGATCTCACGATCCAGGGGTTGAGCCTGTTGTACGAAAAGATTGCCGCGAGCGAATGATTCCAGGAAAAGAATTGTTGTTTTGTGCGCTCGGCGGGTCGGGCGAGATTGGCATGAACGTCAATCTCTACGGCTGCGACGGGCAGTGGTTGATGGTCGACCTCGGCCTCACGTTCGCGGACCCGCAATATCCCGGTGTCGAGCTGATCCTGCCCGAACTGGATTTCATCGAGCGGCAACGGGATCGGCTCGCTGGAATAGTGCTGACTCACGGCCATGAGGACCATATCGGTGCGCTTCCCTACTTGGCCGAAGACCTCAAGGTCCCGCTCTACGCGACTCCCTTCACTGCCGGGCTGATTGCGGGCAAGCTGGAGGAGGAGGGGCTGACGGGACTTGTTCCGCTACACGTCGTTCCGCGCGACAGCACGGTTGAAGTCGGCCCGTTTCGGGTCACTTATGTCGCGCTGGCTCACTCGATCCCGGAAGGTAACGGGCTGCTGATCGAGACGCCCTATGGGCGCATCTTTCACACCGGCGACTGGAAGCTTGATGAAACCCCGGTGCTGGGCGAGCCCTCAAGCGCAGAAACTCTCGCGCGAATTGGGGATGAAGGCGTGCTCGCGCTGGTGTGCGATTCCACCAACGTGTTCCAGGAGGAAGCCTCCGGATCCGAAGCTGGCGTTCACCAGGGCCTGCTGCAGGAGGTTTCGAACGCGCGCGGCAGAGTGCTTGTCACGACCTTTGCGTCCAATGCGGCTCGGCTGAAGACCATCGGCGAGGTCGCAGTTGAGACTGGGCGGCAGGTCTGCATCGCCGGGCGATCGCTTAACCGGATTCTCAACGTCGCTCAGGCAACCGGCTACCTGCTCGATTTCCCGCCGCCGCTCACTTTCGATGACGCCATGCGGCTGCCGCGCGATAAAGTGCTGATCATCGCAACCGGGGGGCAGGGGGAACCGCGAGCGGCACTCGGGCGGATCGCCACAGGCAATCACGATCTGAAGCTCAGCCAGGGCGATACGGTGATCTTCTCGTCGAAGATCATTCCCGGCAACGAAATTGCCATCGGACGCATCATGAATGCCCTGTCGGACCTCGGCGCGATCATCGTCACCGAGCGGCAGGCGCACGTCCATGTGTCGGGTCATCCCGGCAGGCCTGAGCTGGCTGCGATGTACGACTGGATTCGCCCGCGGATCATTGTTCCCGTCCATGGTGAGCCGCGTCACATGGCGGAACAGGCGCGATTCGCTCTCGCGCACGGTGTCCCTGAAGCGGTGGTCCAGAGGAATGGAGACGTGATCCGCCTTGCACCCGGCGAACCGAAGAAACTGGATGAGGTGCGGGTGGGGCGACTGGTGCTCGACGGGGACGTGATCCTTCCCGCCGATGGCGCCACGATGAACGAGCGGCGGCGAATGTCCTACACCGGTTTGATCGCAGTCACGCTGGCGGTGGGAAAGGATAGGCAACTCGCAGGTGAGCCGGTCGTCCGGCCGTTCGGCATTCCGGTCGAAGAAGATCGCGACGATTTCATCGCGGACGCCACGGATTCGGCGCGGCGAGCCTTCGATCCGAAGGCCGGTGAGGAACAGATGCGGGAGGCGGTCCGGCTTGCGGTTCGGCGTTGTGCGACCGCCTGGACCGGAAAGAAGCCGTTGGTCGAAGTGACGCTCCTTCGGGTCGGCTAGCGCAATGAGGTGGACGTCGGTTCTCGCGATTTATCTGCTGTTCGTCATCGCCAGCGCGTTCGTTCTGCTACCCTTTGGAGTGCGCACCGGGGAAGAGGCTGGAGACGAGCTCGTTCCCGGACAGGCCACCAGTGCGCCGCACCGGTTCGACTTCGGTCGGCACATGCTTCGCGCCGCGATCCTGGCGGCGGTTTTGGTCGTTCTGTTCGATCTCAATTACATCTACGGGTGGGTGACCGCAGACGATCTCGATTTCTATCGCGATATCTTCGGCTAGCGACGCCGCTCGATCGCTTCGGCGAGGGCTGCGTACAGCTTGCCCATGTCGGACGACATCAGGGTCACGGCGATCATTCCGCCATCGCGCTCGGCAAGCACTCGGCGGAGCATTGCCTCGAAATCGTGGATATAGCGGTTGACCGACTGCTGGAATTCGCGATCGCCCTCGTAGTGAGACCGGATTGCCCTCGACTCGCTACCGCCCAGCAGCCGCACCGCGCGCCGGGTGAACACGCCGCGGTTGCCCTTGAGGTAGGATTCCCAAGCCCTCTCGTCCACTTCGTCAGACAGGATCTTGCCGACGTCGATTGCGGCCGAATGCATCGAGTCGATCAGGAGCGCCACGCGGCGGGCGAACGCCTCGCTGTCCTGATCCCGCTGTGCCGCCTGCTGGCGTTCGATATGCTGTTCGAGCGCGGTGGCGCTTTGACCAAGCGCGAGCATCTGCTGAGTGAGCCGATCGGTTGCGCTTCGCGCCGATTCCACCGCGCGGGCAGCGACAGATTCGACCTCGCCGAGCCGTTCCTCCACGGTTTCGCGGATCACGCGCTCCAGCGCCTCCCGGCTCGCCTGGGAAAATTCTTCGGCGCTTTCGGGGATGACGCTGGCGATCGCTTCCCGCGCCCGTTCGGCAGCATGCGCCGCAGCTTCGCGGACCTGAACCATCGCATCGACAAGAGCCGGACCGGTTTGGGCGCTTAGCCGCTCGGCTTCAGCCTGGGCTGAGGAAATCGCCTGAGCCAACGCTCCCAGCCGTTCTTCCGCCGAGCCGGTGCCCTCATCCACGGCCGCAAGCAGCTGGGTAAACCTCTGCTGCTGGTCGGCGATGGCGTCGGCCGTCGTCCCGACGCGCTCGCTCGCTTCGCGCGCGGCGTCGCGCACCCACTCGACCTCAGGACGCACGGAACGCGTCGACTCGACGAGATGATCGGCCTGTCCTCTCGCCTCGTCCAACGCATGCCCTAGCTGCGCCCGCACGCTCGCGGACAGGCGCTCGATACCTCCCCGGAGGGCCTCGGTGCGCTCGGCAAGGGACGCGACCGCTTGGTCTTCTGCGCCGGTGGCCTGGGTAACGGCCTCCAGCTCGCTTCGCGAGGCCGACAGCAACTGGACCAGGCGTGCAGCGCGTTCATCGCCGGTTTGGGCGAGTTCCCCGAAGCGCTGATCGAGTTCCGACAGGGCGCGGTCGATCTCCGCCAGCATCCGCTGCGACGAGCGCTCCTGCTCCGCGACCCGAGCGGAGAGTTCGTCGAGCGCGTTGTTCGCAGTGTTCACGTTGGATCCGAGCGCTTCGGCGGCTTCGACGCCGGCGCGGCCCACACCCGCCGACGCCTGCTCGACCAGCGCGGTGACGGCCGCGGATTGGATGTCGATGCCCGACCGTATCTCCTCGAGCGTGGCGGCGGTTCGTTCCAGAAGCGAATCCAGAGCGCCAGAGAAGCTTGCCTCGGCACCGGAAACACGCTCCGCAGCTGCCGCTCCCGCGCTTTCGATATGCGTCAGATGCGTGACCAGCCGCTGCGCGGCTTCAGTCACGACCTCGTCAGCTTCACGGGTCTTCTCGGCGAGTGCCGCAACCTGACGTTCGAAGTCATTGGTGCGGCTCGCGGTCTCCGCTCCAGCATTGCGAAGCTGTTCGGCGATTGCGCGAGCATGCTGTTCGGCGCGCGGTAGATCTTCCAGCACAACGGCCATGTCGTTGCGGGCGGATTCGCCGGCGCGGTCCAGCGCCTCGCCATGACGCATCAGTTTGTCGCTGCTCGAATCCAGTTCGCGGGTGATGCCGCCGAGTTTCTCTGTCGTCTGGTCGCCGAGCTCCATCAGGTGCTGGGACATCATTGTCAGCTCGGACCGGCTGTCGTTGATGCGCTGGGAAAGAACCTGGAGCAGTCCTTCCAGCGACCGGGCTTCCGCGCGCATCGCGATGACGGAGCGGGTGAATCGCTCGGCTTCCTTGCGTCGGGTGCGGCCGAACATCAGCCACACGAGCCCGAGAAGCGCCAGCGGCCCGGCCGCGACGGCGACCCATTCCGCGATCTGCGGCGAGCTTAGAGGTTGGCCGGTGAGAGCGCGGCCTGCCGACCACGCCGTATAGGCCAGCCACAGAGCGGACAAGACCGCCAGGCCCGTCCCGAGTACCGCTCGTCCGCCGGCACCCGTCGAGTCGCTCTCGGCACGGCTTTCGTTCCAATGGACCCGATCGAATTCGGTCAGTTCGAGTTCCGGCGGTTGCTCCCCTACAAAATCCTGCTCTGGGGTGTCGGCAGTGGCGGCGCGGGGGCGTGTGGCGTTCATGCCCGCGAGTTTACCATTTTTCCCAAATCAAGAAAGCGGATTAGGCCGACAACTCGTGGCCTCGGCTAACCCTATGAACCACGCTGTCCCATCGTGCTCCGCGCCAGTCGCAGAACGAGGCCTGAAAGCCGCCGATGTGTGCTGTGATGGTAGATCGAGTCGACCTCCAGCTCATGGCACAAGCGCCGGTGGGCTTCGCCTAGAGCATGGTACGGAAGTCCGGGGAGGAGGTGGTGGAGCGCGTGGTATCTCAGCCCGACCGGCGCCCAGAAGATCACTAGCGTCGCGGGCGGCGGCACGTTGACGCTGTCGAGATATTGGGCGGTGACGCTCATGGGTTCGCCGTCATTCTCCCACAGGTGCGCAACCAGTGTCCGGATCTGGTTGAGGAACATCACCCCCGAGGCCACCCCGATAAAGATCAGAAAAGCGCGCAACGGAATAATTCCGGCAGCCGTGAGCGCCACGATCCCGATCGCCCAGAGGCTGGCGGCGGCTTCCTGCCACGCCCAATCCCGCGCGAACGCTCCTTCCGGCTTAGGACGCACGAACTTCGGGTTGATCTGAAGCCCCGAATAGCGGCCGACTACGACCGCCCGAAGCGGCGGAACGACCAGCGAGAGCGGCGCGAGGATTGCGAAGCGGATCAGCATCCCAATGGGCGCCAGCAGCGCCGCGCTGAGAAACACTGGCAATGTCCACGGTTTCATTAGCGCCAGCGGCAGGTATTCGGGATCGTCGACCGTTCCGTAATAGCGCTTGGCGTGGTGCTGATTGTGCACCCCCTCGTACATGAAGGAAGGGACCAGCAGCGGAACGCCGATAACCGCGTTCCAGACCAAGCGGAACGCGGGCACGGCACGCGGCTTGAGGTGCGTCAGCTCGTGGATGAAGCTTCCGGCGCGATAGAGCGCCAGGATTGCGATGAGGCCTGCGGCAAGTGCGATCGGCACGGAGCGGGACAAAATCGCTGTGAATAGGCCGCCGTATCCCACCAGCGCAGACCCGAGGAGGTCTGCCCAGTAAATCACGGGCCGCGGCGAGTTGAGATCGCGCGTGAGGTCGGCCGCGGCCCGGAGCATCGGCTTGTCGTCGGAGGGCGCGCGCGTTCGCTGGGCCGCGGGCGCGGTGCTGCCGTTTCGCTCGAGGATCGCTGCCTTGCTCATGATTTGCTCGCTGCTTGCACGAGATAGTGGCGCGAAGGTGGCGGGACAATGAACCGGATCATTTCCGAAGCTTCACTGGCGCTTCACGAATCGAGAGGCTAGCCATCGTCAATGACCACAGCGCCGCTTACCATTCGCCCCGTTGAAACAAAAAAGGACAAGAAGGCCTTCGTCGATTTCGCATGGGACGTCTATCGCGACGACCCTGCATGGGTTCCGCCCCTTAAAGACGAGGTTCACGGCCTGATCACACCGGGCAAGAACCCATGGTTCGAACATGCGAAGGCGCAGCTTTGGCTGGCGGAGCGGGACGGCAAGGTGGTCGGCCGGATCAGCGCCCAAGTCGATGAGCTGGTGCAGGAGCATATGGGGCAGGGCACGGGCCAGTGGGGGTTTCTGGATGCTCTCGACCAAGAAGCCGCGCATGCGCTTCTCGCAACCGCCGAGGACTGGCTTCGACAGCAGGGGATGAAAACGTCGCTCGGACCGATCAGCCTGTCGATCTGGGATGAGCCCGGCCTCGAGATCGAGGGATTTGAGGAGGATCCTACCGCGATGATGGGTCATCACCGGCCCGAGTATCGCGGCTGGATCGAATCGGCTGGCTATCAGAAGGCCAAAGACCTGCTGACCTATGAGGTCGACATCGCACATTGGAACGACCCGAAGATCGACCGCCTCATCAGTGCCGGCGAGCGCAATCCGCATATTCGAATCCGGATGGCCGACAAGTCGAAGTTCGCCGAAGAAGCACGGATAATCCTCAACATCCTCAATGAGGCATGGTCAAACAATTGGGGTTACGTTCCGCTCACCGAGAGCGAGATCGCTTATGCCGGCAAGAAGCTGAAGCCGATCATTTATAACGAGCTGGTGCGCATCGCGGAGCTCGACGGTGAGCCGGTCGCCTTCATGCTCACCATTCCCGACATCAACGAGCTGATGAAAGACCTGAATGGAGAGCTGTTCCCGTTCAACTTCATCAAGTTGCTGTGGCGCCTGCGCAATCCACGCACCAGGCGCGCGCGAGTGCCGCTGATGGGAGTAGTGAAAAAGCTTCATCATTCGCGAATGGCGAGCATGCTCGCCTTCATGATGATCGAATATACGCGGCGGGAGGCAGTGAAGAAGTTCGGGATCAACGTCGGCGAGTTCGGCTGGATCCTGGAGGACAACAAAGGAATGCTGTCGATCGCCGAGCTTCCCGGCGCGCGCGTGAACCATCGCTACCGCATCTTCGAAAAGGCTCTTTAGCTCGGCGGCTGATCCTCCAAAGGCGCGACCGGCTGCGGGCCGTCTTCGGTGTAGCGTGATTTGATGAAGCGCCCCTGCGTTTCGAAAGCCGCCACGTCGGCGCGTGCCAGCTTTTCCGATATTTCGTCCAGCGCGGCTCGGGCGGCCCCGAGGCTTTCCACCAGGCGTTCGTCCACGCTCATGCCTTCGCTGTCCTGCTCACTCCGAAAGCCGGCAGGTACGTGCTGGTAGCGGTCGATGAGACCAGGAAGATGCACGGACATTAGCCGGCGGGCATCCTGCGCATCGGGATCGAACGTATCCACCCGCTGCAAGGTCTGCTTGAGCGAGGGCAAGGCGGCGCTGATGCGGTCGATT